>Ga0070680_100000021_pt1 | contig 81631 bp, 73 predicted proteins | sample KBSC73BmetaG_FD_64672 | JGI IMG/M metagenome (GOLD analysis project Ga0070680, IMG submission 64672) | Corn rhizosphere microbial communities from Kellogg Biological Station, Michigan, USA - KBS C7-3B metaG | ecosystem: Host-associated > Plants > Roots > Rhizosphere | place: USA: Michigan...
TCGTAGATCGCGCCGATCTTCGCGTCGCGATAGAACTTCTCGGCGGGATAATCCTTCGTGTACCCGTATCCGCCGAACAGCTCGAGCGAGATCGACGTCACGCGCTCGGCCACTTGCGACGAGAAGAGCTTGGCCATCGCGCCTTCCATCGCAATGTCGCGCCCCGCGTCCTTGAGCCGCGCCGCGTTGTACACCATGAGCCGCGCCGCCTCGAGCTCCGTGCGCGCCTGCGCGAGCTGGAACTGGACCGCCTGGAAGTCTGACAGCTTCTTGCCGAACTGTGCGCGCTCCTTCACGTACTCCGTGGCCGCGTGCAGCGCGCCGGAGGCGACGCCGATCATCTGCGCGCCGATGCCGACGCGCCCTTCGTTCAGCGTCTCGATCGCGATCTTGTACCCCTGACCCACCGGGCCGAGCACGTTCACGTCCGGTACTTCGACGTCGTCGAGTATCAGCTCGGTCGTGCTCGAGGCGCGAATGCCGAGCTTGTCCTCCTTCTTGCCGACGCTGAAACCCTTGAAGCCGCGTTCGACGACGAACGCCGTGATGCCCTTGTAGCCCGCCTGTGGATTCGCGTTGGCGAAAATCACGTAGATCTGCGCCTCGGCGCCGTTCGTGATCCACATCTTGCGGCCGTTGAGAATCCAGCGATCGCTCTTTTTCGCCGCGCGTGCCTGCATGCCGAACGCGTCGGATCCGGAGCTCGGTTCGGACAGCGCGTACGCGCCGACCTTCTCGCCCGTGAGCTGTGGCAGGTACGTCGACTTGATGTACTCGCTGCCATAGCTGCGGATCGGATAGTTCACGAGCGTGTTCTGCACGTCCATGAGGATCGCGGCGGCGGGATCGAACTTGCTGATCTCCTCGACGCCGAGTGCGACCATGAACAGCGAGCCGTCGGCGCCGCCGTATTCGTCGGCGACCTCGATGCCCATCAGGCCCATCTCGAAGAACTTCGCGATCAGCGCGGGATCGAGCTTGCCGTCGCGCTCCATCTGCTGCACGCGTGGGCGAACTTCCTCGGCGGCAAACCCCGCGACGGCGTCGCGGAACATCGCTTCGTCGTCGGACAGGATGGTCAACGGCGCGTTGACCAGCGACAGATCAGTAGGCATGTGGCTGGGAGAGTGTCGGCTACTCGGGCGCGTGCACGAGCGGAACGCCGGCGCGAATTGCGATCAGCTCGCCCAGCTTCTCGTGCACCCCGAACGGTTCAGTCACACGAAACGCGACATCCGGATGCGCGCGCGCCGCCTCGGTCACGAGCCGCGGAATGTCGCGCGTGACGTGCTTGCCCGGCGAGAGCATGTACGGGAACGCGATCACTTCCGTCGCACCGCCGTCGACACACGCGGCGAACCCCTGCGCGATCGTCGGCTCGGCCAGCTCCATGTGCGCGTGGCGCACGAGCACGTCGTCGCCGACCATCTGTTGCAGGAGGTTCGCGGCGGCGCCGAGCATGCGGTTGGCTTCGTCCCGCTGCGAGCCATGGTCGATGATGAGAATCGCGCGCATATCCTGTGAATATACCGGCCGAGCGCTGCCGCGGAATTACCGAGCCGACAATCGCCGCTCGTAGACGCCGCGCTGCAGGCCGCCGATCAGGCGCCGCGAGTTGCGCCCGAGCACGCGCGTGTCATAGCCGCCTTCCTGCACCACGAGCGTCGGGCAGCCCAACCCCGCAACCGTGCCGCCGATCCGCTCGAGGCCATCGGGTGTGATCGTCCACGCACCGGTCGGATCGCCCTTGGCGATGTCGAGTCCGGCCGAGAGCACGAGATAGCTGGGATCGAATCGCCGAATGAGCGTGATGGCTTGCTGCAGCACCTGGAGGTAGGCGTCGTCGCTCACCCCTTCGGGCAGCGGGAAGTTGTGATTGAAACCCTCGCCCGCTCCGGCGCCGCGCTCGTCGGCGAAACCGGCGAAGTAGGGATAGGCGTATCCGGGATCGCCATGAATCGAGATCGTCAACACGTCGGCGCGCTCGTAGAAGATGTCCTGCGTGCCGTTGCCGTGATGAAAATCGATGTCGAGAATCGCGACGCGACCGTCGGCGCTGAGGAATTGCGCGGCGACGGCGGCGTTGTTGAAGTAGCAGAAGCCGCCGTAGACACGCCGTTCGGCGTGATGGCCCGGCGGCCGGCACACGGCGTACACGAGGTGCTCGCCGCCGCGCACGAGATCGGCGCCGGTGAGCGCACAATTCACCGCTTCGCGCGCCGCGATGTACGCGTTGCGCGTAAGCGGCGTGAAGGTGTCGATGCAGTAGTATCCGGAGAGGATTTCGTCATCCTCCGGCTTGCGTTCTCGCGAGCGAATGGGGAAGACGTACGGATATACGGCCGCATCCGCCGCCATGGTCGAGCACACGCGCTCGAGGTAATGCACGAAATCGGGATCGTGCACGGCGAGAATGGCTTCCTCGCCGTGTGATTTCACGGGCACGATCTCCACGCCTGGCTGCGACGCGAACGCCTGTGCGATGCGCTCGACACGCACGGGGCGCTCGACGTAGCCGCGCTCCCGCACGTGATGCAGCTGATGATGCGGCGTGATGAGAATCTTGATCGGCCGCAGCACACCGCCATTGAGCGATGGCCGCGGCGGCACGGCGGCAGCCGAGTGCGAGCGCGGCGGCTGCAGCGCGACCGGATCGTCACGAACCGACGCGACGAGACTGTTTGCATACGCATCGTCGCGCGCGTAGCCGTACTTGCGGAACAGAATCGCCGACATGATGCCGCGCACTTCCTCCGCACTCGGGCGGCGCGGTTCTTCGAGCGAGTCGAACATGAGGTACGGCTCGCCCTCGACGCGGCCCGGCCGTTTCGCTTCGTAGCCGGTTCCGGCGAGCACCCGCGCGCCGAACCGCTCGTAGAATCGGATGCGCGCGCGATTCTCGCGGCGGCGCGCCGCGTCCGGCTCGAGCGCCGAGTCGTCCGGCCGCACCTCGAGATACAGCCCATTCGACTCGAGCCGGACGAGATATTCGCGGAGCGCTTCGTACAACGCGCCGCCGACGCCGCGTTGCCGCACCGTCGGATCGATGACGATGAAGTCCAGCAGCGTCGAATTCAGATCCGTGTAATGGAACGCTAGCGCGAAGCCGAGCACGCCGCCGCGCGGCTGCTCGGCCGTGATGAGAATCGTGCGATGTCCGAGCTCGGCCTGCCGGCGGAGCAGATCGGGAATCTTGTCGGCGTATCCGGCGTATGCCTCGCCGAAGTAGCTGCGAAAGATGCGCTGCACCTCGGCAATACGGCGCGATTCGTGGTCGGGATCGAAGATGTGGAGAAAGCGGATTCCCATCCGCGTAAGCTAGCGCACTCTATTCGATCGCCGGCTCCGCGGCGGATTGCGTCGCGCTCTGCGCGGCGAACCAGGCGCCGGCGAGCAGCGCCCCGGCACACACGAGCACCGCGACGCCGCGCATGCGGCCGGCGATGATCGTGTCGTGCGACAGCATATGCCAGCGCGTGAGGAGATTCCGCCAGTCGTGCGCGTCGCTCTCCTGGCCCGTCTGGCCGTTGATCAGCATGAGCTTTCCGGCGCGCGAGTCGGCGCAGTAGATCGCGACGCTGAGAATGTTGATCGACGTCCACCAGAGGCAGACCATCGCGGCGAACGGATCGCGCCGCATCCCGCTTTCCGTGCGCCGCAGAAAGTACGCGACGAAGATCAGAGGAAACGCGACCTGCACGAGCGAGCCGCCGAGGATCATCATCGTGTCGCCGAGGAACTCGATGCCGAATGGCATGAAGAACATGTGGCCGAACTCGTGCACGGCAACGTCGATGTCGCTGATCAGCGGGACGGTGCCGTAGTCGTCGTGGAACGCGTGCCAGGCGAGCACCGTGAGAAGCGCGAGCAGGGCGAAGCGGGGCCACGGCTTGCGCGCGTGTGCGAGGAGATCCGTCTGTGCGATCGGCGCGTCGGTGACGGCGGGCAGGTGCGCGGGCGTGGTCATGCTTCAAGGACGCCCGGCGATGGTGCCTCGTTTCGCCGAACCGTCGTGCGCGAAGCGTCAGTGTACCGCGTGCAGCTCGGCCGAGTAGATGTGCCAGCGCCGATCGGCCTCCGAGGCGCCGGTGACCATCGCGCGGCGCAGGGTATAGGTGCCGGTGAAGTGTTGCATGCTGCCGTCGCGCAGCGTGGCGTCAACGGCGACGGGGATGGTGGCGTACTGCGAGCCCGCGGCGCCTTCGATCCGCACGCTGTCGGTGATCGTGACGTGAACGTTGGCCGTTTGCGCGAAGCCGGCGGCGAATTGGGTGCGCGATTGATGGCTGGTCTGGCCGTTCTGGCCCCAGAGCGCGTAGGCGGCGTCGTAGTCGTGCGCGGCGATGGCGGCGTAGTACCGGCGGACGATCGCGGCGGGCGTGCTGTCGGGTGCCTGCGTCGGTGCGGCGTCGACGAGAGGTTCAGGAGCGGCGCTGGGCGGCGACACCGCGACGGTATCGATGCTCGTTGACGCTGCGTGCGAGATACCCGAATCCGTGGCCGCTCGCGTCGAATGCGGCGCCGTGTTGCAGCCGCAAACGATAACGCCGCAGACGATCGAGAGCAGGAAGGCGCGTGGTGACACGACGATTCCATTACCTCCCGAACACGTCCAGCGCCAGCTCCACCTTCCCGAACGGCGCCGACACCTGCACGCCTTGCACGATCGGCTCGATCCGGTCCAGCATCTCGCGCGCGATCGCGATCCCTTCCGCGATCGCGTGCTCCTTCGACCGCTCGTTCGCGCGCCGCATGCGCGTGATGATCTCGTCGGGCACCGACACGCCCGGCACCTCGTTCGCCAGGAACTCGGCATTCCGCACCGACACCAGCGGCCAGATGCCGGCGACGATCGGAATGTGCGACGCGCCGACGCGCTCGAGAAACTTCTCGAGCTGAGCCGCGTCGAACACCGGCTGCGTGATCGCGAACTCCGCGCCCGCATCCACCTTCCACTCGAACCGACGAAGCTCCTGCTGAAGATCGATCGCCACCGGGTTCACGCCGACGCCGATCGCGAACCGCGTCGGCTCGCCGATCGCATTGCCGCCCGGATCCATGCCTTCGTTCAGATGCCGTATGAGATTCGTCAATCCGATCGAGTCGACGTCGAACACCGCCGTCGCGTCGGGATACGGTCCCATCTTCGGCGGGTCGCCGGTGATGACGAGCAGGTTGCGGAGGCCAACGGCCGACGCGCCCAACAGATCGCTGAGCATGCCGAGCAGGTTGCGATCGCGGCAGGCGTAGTGCGTCACCGTCTCGATGCCCACCTGCTGCTCGATCAAGACACTCGTCATCAGCGCGCCCATGCGGCTCTGCGCGCGCGGGCCATCCGGCACGTTCACCGCGTCGACCCCGGCCGTCTTGAGACGCGCGACGTCGGCGAGCATCCGCGTGGCGTCCACCCCACGCGGCGGCACGATCTCCACCGACGTCACGAACTGTTTGCGCGCCAGCTTGCCCGCCCAGCGCGAACGCTCGGCGAACGGAATTGCCGGTACGGGATGCTGCGTCGGCGCCGCCGGCGTCGTGTGGCGTCGATCCGGCCCGACGTATGTCGCGGCGAGATTCTCGAGGCGCGGCGCGAGCGGCCGAATGCCTTCGACCATTGCGTGAATGTGATCGGGCGTCGTGCCGCAGCAGCCGCCGACGATCTTCGCGCCCGCCTGCACGAGATGCCGCGCGTACGTCGCCATGTACTCCGGGCTCGCCATGTACATGCTGCGCCCGCCGACGTCCCGCGGCATGCCGGCGTTCGGCTGCGCGCTCAGCTTCTTGCGCGTCGCCGGCGCCATCTTCTCGATGCACTCGAGAATCGTCTGCGGCCCCACCGAGCAATTCAAGCCGATGACATCGGCGCCCCACGCGTCGAGCGCGCGGACGACGTCTTCCGGCGTCGCACCATATGGCGTGCGGCAGTCCGCGCCGATCGTCATCTGCGCGATCACCGGTGTGGTCGGCGACACAAAACGTGCGGCGCGAATCGCCTGCTCGATCTCCTCGAGGTCGGCGAATGTTTCGAGAATGAACAGGTCGACGCCGCCGTCGAGCAGGCCTTCCATCTGCTCGCGGAAGAACGCGCACGCTTCGTCCTTGCTCGTCGGCCCGTACGGCTCGAGACGAACGCCAAGCGGACCGACGGCGCCGGCAACGAGCGCGCGGTCACCCGCTGCCTCGCGCGCCACACGAGCCGCGGCGCGATTCAGCTCGCGCACCTGATCCTGCAATCCGTACTGTGTGAGCTTCATGCGATTCGCGCCGAAGCTGTTCGTCTCGATCACGTCCGCGCCCGCCGCGACGTACTGCTTGTGGATGTCGCGCACGAGATCGGGCGCGCGCAGCGCCAGCTCGTCGTAGCACTGGTTGATGAACACGCCCTTGCTGTACAGCATCGTGCCCATCGCCCCGTCAAAGACGACGATGCTCTTGGGATCGAGGAGTCGCTCGACGTTCACGCGGCCGCGCCCTCGCCGGCGGTACGTACGGCGTAGTACTTGGCCTGCGGGTGATGGATGATGATCGCCGCCGTGCTCTGTTCCGGCATCAGCTGAAATGCGCTCGTCAGCTGCATGCCCAGCTCACGCTCGGCCGGAAGCACGGCGAACACCTGCGCGTGGTCCTCGAGATCGGGACAGGCGCCATAGCCCCACGAATACCGCTTGCCGCGCCCGCCCGGCACCCCCAGCTCCTGGCGAATGCGCCGGTGCATCCACTCGGCGGTTGCTTCGGCAGCTTCCACCGAGAGCCCATGCACGTAAAACGCTTCGGTGTATTCGCCCGCGCCCTGCAGCTGGTCGAACCGCTCGGCAGCGCGATTGCCGACGGTGACGATCTGCAATCCGACTACATCGACGTCGCCCGATTCCACGGAGCGGAGGTAGTCGGCGAGACAGAGTCGCTCGCGTCCTTCCTGGCGCGGGAAATGGAACCGCGCGATCTCGCGCGTGGTGCCGTCCGCCGCGTACGCCTCCGGATCGTAGACGATGACGTCGTTGCCTTGCGACTGGGCAGGGAAGTAGCCGTACACGGCACGCGGTGCGAGCCAACCCTCGCGCTTCGCCGCTTCCTGCAGCCGAAAGCGCGTCGGCTCGAACTCGCCCTTCACCAGCGCATCGTATTCCGGACCGGAGCCGCGCGCGCCCCACTGCAGCCGGTACAGCTCGTCGAGGTCGAGCAGCGCGAACACTTCGTCGATCGGGATGTCATGCAGCGTGCGCACGCCCCAGAATGGCGCCGAGGGAATCGGATGATCGGCGGTGACGTCGCTGCGCTGGCCGCCAGCGATTCCCGCTGACGTGTCCTTGCCAACGTTCGTATTCAGAAACTTGTCCGCCTTCGCATCGGCGAGCAGCTGTTCGACGAACGCGTCGCGCTTCGACTTGTCCTGCAGCCGGTCCATCGAATCGAGCCCTTCGAACGCGTCCTTGCAGTAGAACACGCCCGACTCGTAGGCCCGCTCGCCTTCCACGAACAGCGCGCGCCGTCCGAAGCGGCGGTTGATCGCTGCGCCGCCGATCAGCACTGGGATGTGCATCCCGCGCCGATCCAGCTCCTGCACGCAGAGCGGCATCTGCTTCGACGTCGATACGAGCAGCGCCGACAATCCGATCGCGTCGGCGTTCACCTCGATCGCCTTCTCGATGATCGTGTTCACCGGCACCTGCTTCCCTAGGTCGAACACCGTGTAGCCGTTGTTCGAGAGAATCGTGTTGACGAGCGACTTCCCGATGTCGTGCACGTCGCCGTACACCGTCGCCAGCACGACGCGACCCTTCGTGTAGCCTTCGGCGCGCTCGAGGAACTGCTCGAGGTGCTTCACCGCTTTCTTCATTACCTCGGCGGACTGCAGCACGAAAGGCAGGATCAGCTCGCCGGCGCCGAACTTGTCGCCGACTTCCTTCATCGCCGGCAGCAGCACGTCGTTGAGCACGCGCACCGGCTCGTCGCGCACGCCCGCCGCGTCGAGCGCCGCTTCGATTCCATCCTTCTTGCGGTGCACGATCATCCAGTGCACGCGCGCAGCCGGCGTCATCGAGGCAGTTTGCTCGTCGCTCGCAGCTTGTGTCCTCTCTCCTCTACCCTCTGTCTGCTCGAAATGCTCGATGAACCGTTGCAGCGCATCCGCCCGCCGATTGAACACCAGGTCGTCTGCCAGCGCGCGCTCGTCCGCCGGAATCTCGGCGTACGGCTGCACGTGCGCCGGATTCACGATCGCCATGTCGAGGCCCGCTTCCACGCAGTGGTGCAGGAATACTGAGTTGAGCACGGCCCGCGCGGCCGGCGCGAGCCCGAAGCTCACGTTCGAGACGCCGAGGCTGGTGAACACGCCCGGCAGCTCGCGCTTGATCAGCCGGATGCCCTCGATCGTCTCGACCGCCGAGTCGATCCACTCCGCATCTCCCGTCGCGAGCGTGAAGGTGAGGTCGTCGTAGATCAGATCGCCGGCCGCGAGGCCGTACTCGCCGACGACGATGTCGTAGATCTTCTTCGCCACCTCGAGCTTGCGCTCGCGCGTTTTGGCCATGCCCTGCTCGTCGATCGTCAGCGCGACGAGCGCCGCGCCGTGCTTCTTGGCCAGCGGTACGACGCGCTCGATGCGCTGGCGGCCATTCTCCATGTTGATCGAGTTGATGATCGCGCGACCGGGGATCGCCTCCAGCGCGCGCTGGATCACCGCCGGTTCCGTCGAGTCGATCATGATCGGCGTGTCGACGGTCATCGACAGCAGCTTGACGACGGAGGCCATCTGCTCGGCTTCGTCCGGCCGCTCGGTGACCGCGACGCAGACGTCGAGCACGTGCGCGCCCGACTCCACCTGCTCGCGCGCGACATTCGAGATGCCCTCGTAATCGTCGGCGAGCAGGAGGCGCTTGACCTTGCGCGAGCCCTGCGCGTTGACGCGCTCACCGATCAGGAGCGGCTTGGGATTCTGATCGAAATCCGTCGCGCGCATCGCCGACGATGCGCGCGGCACGCGCGATCCGCGGGTCGCACCGGCGCGCGCGTGCTTCCCATTGCTGCCGTTCGTCGAAGACGCGCCCGCCCGAAGCTCGGCCACGCGCTTCACGACCGCGTCGAGATGTTCCGGCGTCGTGCCGCAGCAACCGCCGACGACGCGGACGCCAAACTCTGACACCAGCTCGCCGAGCATGCGCGCCATCGGCTCTGGCTCGAGCGGATACACCGCGTCACCAGTTCCCGTATTCAGCGGCAGACCAGCGTTCGGAATGCACGACACCGGCCGCGAGGCGTTCGCCGTCAGAAAGCGAATCGGCTCGCGCATGTGCTCGGGGCCTGTCGAACAGTTGAGGCCAATCACATCGATGCGCAGCGCCTCGAGCGTCGTCATCGCGCTCGCGATGTCGGTGCCGAGCAGCATGCGGCCGCTCGTATCCAGCGTGACCTGCGCCTGCACCGCGACGCGCCGTCCCAGCTCGGCGAACAGCCGCTCGAAGCCGGCGATCGCCGCCTTCATCTCGAGAATGTCCTGCGCCGTCTCGACGAGCAGCACGTCGACGCCGCCTTCGAGGAGATACTTCGCCTGCGTGTAGTAGTTCTCCTCCAGCTCGGCGAAGGTGATCTTCGACAGCACCGGATCGCTGCTCGACAGCAGCATGCCCGTCGGCCCGATGGAGCCGGCGACGAAACGCGGCTTGTCGGCCGACGCGTACTTGTCGCACGCCGCGCGCGCAAGCCGCGCGGCCGTCACGTTGATGTCGCGAGTCTTCTCCTCGATGCCCCACTCGCGCAATCGGTGCGGCGTCGACTGGAAGGTGCACGTCTCCACGACGTCACAGCCCACGGCAAGGAACGACTCGTGGATCGACTGAATGATGTCCGGCCGCGTGAGCACGAGGTGATCGTTGCAGCCCTCGAGCTGCTTGCCGCCGAAATCCTCGGCCGTCGGGTGGAAGCGCTGAATGTTCGTGCCCATCGCGCCATCGAACACGAGAACGCCGCGGGCGAGCGCATCGAGATACGCGCTCGGCGTGGCGCCGGTCGAGGCAGCGGAATCGGGGGCGACAGCAGATTGTTCTGACATTCGGTATGCAAAAAGAAAAACGCCCGCAGCGCGGGCGCTCGGGCCGGCGCTTTAGCGGAATATTTTACGTGGCCGCAATTTGCCTGAAATCGCCACGGATCAGTTGTACTCGTAGTCTATCAGCCCGCCGTCCGGCGGGCAATGCGCTGCCCGCTCAGCGGTTGTGCAGCAGTTCCTCTGGTGTCGGGCTGCCGCTGCGGTCGCGGCCAGTGACCCGGGCGCGGTCCCCCACGTGATGCACCAGCGCCATCAGGCGGTTGCGCTCGAGCGGCAGCGTGAGATCGGCGAGCACCGCGCGCTGCACGGTCGGCGACAAGGTCACCAGCGTGCTGCCGACCGTCCGATAGAGCACCAGCGCGCCGCCGGGAGCAAGCGGAATACTCAGCGTTTCGCTGCTCGAAGTCGCGGCCAACTCGCGACTCACGACGGCGATGAGCGGCGGCACCTGAGCGGCAAGGTCGCGTCCTTCGGCGAGGGAATGTGCAACCACCGGCGAGAAGCCGAGGGCGCCGAAGGATTGGGCCAGACCCTCGAGAACCGGAAGGTCGGTGCCGACCAGGAGAATGTGCGTCATTGTGCCGTTGCTGGTGACCGCGTGAGCTCGCGCCGGAATTCTAACGTTCGAGGAACGCGCTGCGAAGATGCAGCGCGAAATTCCCAATGCGCAATAGCCGGGCCCGTTGCGGTCCGCCGGTCAGGGAATGCCGAGCACGCTCTGCAGGATGTCGAGCAAGATCCAGGCGACGATCGGCGTGATGTCGAACATCCCGATCCGCGGAATGATCCGCCCGAGAGGGATCACCATCCAGTCGGTGAGCACGAACGACCAGCGAAACCACTTCGAGTAGCGCGAAACCGGGAGCCAGTACGACAGCACCCGCACCACCAGGGCGATCCGCAGAATCGAGAAGATCCACGAGATGATCACCTTCGGCAGCTCGCTCGGCTGCTGAATGCCAAATACGATCTGCTGGAGAACACCGCCGGCGAGCTGCAGGAGGCTGATCAACAGGATCCCGCACACGATCACCGCGGCGAGCATCCACCACGACGCCGACGATGGATTGCCGCCCGTGCGCAGAATCAGGCGCTCGATCGGCGCGATCAGCGGATCGATCCACGACCGGCAGAATCGCGCGATGCGGCTGAACGGATTGATGCGCCGCGTGCGCACGGCCCAGTCGATCGCGCAAACGATTGCCGCGATCACCGCGACGTAGAACAGCACGACGCGCACGCCGGCGACGAACGCGGCATAGCCCGCGAGCATGCTCATTCGTGAATGCTCACCGGGTGGCGAAAAGACGGCAGAGAGACGTGGCGCATCGGATCACGGAATGTAGTGGAGGGCGGCCAGGAGGAACGTGATCCGCTCGGCGTCGGCATCGCGCTCCTTGGAGGCGGCGATGTCGGTTCCGTGGCCCGCATCGGATTGCACCGCGAGCAGCACTGGCGGCGAGCTGCCCACGGCGTTCTGCAGCGCCGCGGCGAACTTGTACTCGTGGGCCGGGGTGAACACGCCGTCGTGGTCGCCCACCGTCAGGAGCGTGGGCGGATAGTGGGCGCCCCGACGGACGTGCTGCAATGGCGAATAGGCGAGGAGCGCGGGGACGGCCGCGGCGTTGTCCGGCGATCCATATTCGGCGCTCCACAGCGAACCGTCGCCGAACAGATTGTACCGCGCCATGTCGAGCAGTCCGGCGTCGAGCAGTGCCGCGCCGAAGAGCTCCGGCCGCTCCATCATCGCTGCGCCTGCGAGCAGCGCCCCATTGCCGCGTCCCGTGATGGCGAGCAGCGCCGGACGCGTGTAGTGCTGACTGACGAGAAACTCCGCCGCGCTGGTGAAGTCGTCGATCGCGGTCTGGCGATGCGCGCCCATGGCCGCTTCGTGCCAGGCGCGCCCGTACTCGCCGCCGCCGCGGACGTTGGCCACGGCATAGACCCCGCCGAGCTGGATCCAGGCGGCGACGTCGGGCGAGTAGACGGGGGTGAACGCCGAGCCGAATCCGCCATTCACCGCGAGCAGCGTCGGGTGACCACCGTCCAGCTTCATGCCGCGCCGTGCCGTGACGAACATCGGCACTCTCGTGCCGTCCGCGCTGGCGTAGAACGTCTGCGTCGTTTCGTATTGCGAGAACGTGCTGTCCGCCGGCGGATCGTGAAAAGGCGCAACCGTTTTCGTGTCGAGATCGAATCGAAACACGGTCGGCGGCTGCAGGAATGACGTGTACGTGAACCAGAGCTCCCGATTCGCCGCATGCGTCTGCAGATCCGTCACTGTGCCGATGCCCGGCAGAGGAATGTTCCCCTTCGGCGTGCCGTCGAGCGCGTACAGCTCGAGCACCGAGTGCGCGTCGTGATACCGGTGTGCCACGATTCGGTTGTCGACGCGCCAGGCCTGCACGAGCGGGTCGTACGTCTGCCGGACGACCGTGGTCCAGTGGTTCTCGTCCGGCATGTTGATGTCGACGGCGGCGAGGCGGCCGCGCGGCGCGTCCTTGGTCGTCCGGATGAAGAACACGGCGCCGAGGCTGCCGACGAACTCGTATCGCGCGTCGTCGGCGTCGAACAGCCGCACGATCGGCGCCGTCAGATTCGGACGGCGCGGGTTGTCCAGATCGATGAAATACAAGCGATTGCCGGGCGCCACGCCGTTGCGCGCGGCGATGACGAGATACTGCCCGTCCTCGCTCAGATCGGCGCGATACCGCCAGGCCGGGTGTTCAGAATTCTCATATACCACCGCGTCGCTTGCCTGCGGGCGGCCGACGCGGTGGTAGTACACCCGCTCGCGTCCCGGCGGCAGCAGCGTCCGGGCGGTGTCGGCGCCGCGGCCTTCGTCGTCCCGGACGTAGAAGAAGCCGCGGCTGTCCTGCGTCCACGCCAGCCGCGTGTTTCGAATGCCCTGAAGCTCGTCCGGCAGATCCTGGCCCGTGCGCACGTCGCGCACGTGCACCGTGCGCCAGGCGCCGCCTTGAACCGAGACGGTGTACGCGAGATACCGCCCGTCCGGCGACGGCGCCTGGTCGACGATCGCGATCAGCCCTTCGGGCGAATACGCGTTCGGGTCGATCAGCACGCGCGGCGGCGTGAGCGGCCGATCCTGGACGTACAGCGCCGGTTGATTCTGCCAGTCGCCGCGGCTGGTGAAGAAGAGCCGCTCCGCCGCGGCGATCGGCGCGCTCAGCTCGGTGTACGCCGACGCGCGCTGCACGAGTGACTGCACGGTGTCGCGCGCCTGCACGGATGCCAGGAATTGCGTCGTCACCGCGTTTTCCGCCGACACCCATTTCTGGACGTCCGGCGACGTGACGTGCTCGAGCCAGCGATATGGATCGGCGACGCGCACGCCGTGCAGGTCGTCCGTCTGGTTGTCGCGCGGCGTCGGCGGGTACTTGAGCGAACCGCCCGTTTGCGCCATCGTTCGCGCCCCGACGAGTGCGACGGCGCACGCCGCGAGCAGCGACGCGCGAGCGATCCGTCCGACCGAAAACCCGAGCACCGTACACATCATCATCACCGCATGAATTACTGGCTCGTCAAATCGGAGCCGAGCGTCTTCTCGTTCGACGACCTGCTGTCCAGCCCGCGCCGCACGACGCACTGGGACGGTGTGCGCAATTATGCGGCGCGGAATCACCTGCGCGCCATGGCGCGCGGCGATCTCGTGCTGTTCTACCACTCCGGCGTGACGCCGAGCGAGATCGTCGGAGTGGCGGAGGTGGCGCGAGCCGCGTACCCCGATCCGACGGCATTCGATCCGAACGACGCGCACTTCGATCCGAAGAGCAAGCCGGATGCGCCGACCTGGTTCATGGTCGATGTCCGCGCGGTCGAGAAGCTGCCGCGTCCCGTCTCGCTCGACGAGATCAAGCGGACGAAGGCACTCCAGCAGATGGCCCTCGTTCGGCTCGGCCGGCTGTCGGTGCAGCCGGTGACCGAGCGCGAATACGAGACGGTGCGCGAGCTCGCCCGCTCGCGCGGGTAGCGCTACTTCGCCGGCGCGGGCTTCTTTGCGCTCGGGAAGTGGTTGGTGAGCTTGCTCTTGAACGGCCGCTCGCCGTACCCGACGTAGATCTGTCGCGGCCTGGCGATCTTCTGCTCCTTGTCGTTGAGCATCTCTTCCCACTGGGCCAGCCAGCCCGACGTGCGCGCCACCGCGAACAGCACGGTGAAGAAGTCCGTCGGGAACGCCATCGAGCGATAGATCAGGCCCGTGTAGAAGTCGACATTCGGATACAGCTTGCGCGACACGAAGTAGTCGTCGGAGAGCGCGATGCGCTCGAGCTCGAGCGCGATCTCGAGATCCTTGTCGACGCCGATCTGCGCGAAGACTTCGTCGGCCAGCTTCTTCACGATCTTGGCGCGCGGGTCGTAGCTCTTGTACACGCGGTGGCCGAAGCCCATGAGCTTCGCACCCTTGCCCGACTTCACGTTCTCGATGAACGCCGCCACGTTCTTCTTGTCGCCGATCTCCTTGATCATCCGGAGCACCTGCTCGTTCGCTCCGCCGTGCAGTGGCCCGTACAGTGCCGCAATCCCGGCCGCGATCGCCGAGAACGGATCGACCTGCGACGAGCCGACCGCGCGCACGGCGCTGGCCGAACAGTTCTGCTCGTGGTCCGCGTGCAGGATGAACAGAATCTCGAGCGCCTTCACGAACACCGGGTTCGCCTCGTACCGCGACTCCGACATGCGCGCCACCATCGAAAGGAAATTCTCGACGTAGCTCAGGTCGTTGTCCGGGTAGATGAACGGCAGGCCCTTCACGTGCCGATAGCAGAACGCGGCGAGCGTCGGCAGCTTCGCCAGCAGTCGCACGATGGCGATGTTCCGCTGCTCGGGATCGTGAATCTGCTTCGCTTCCGGATAGAACGACGACAGCGCGGCGACGGCCGAGCAGAGCATCGACATCGGATGCGCGTCGTAGCGGAAGCCTTGCAGGAAGGTCTTGATGTTCTCGTGCACGTACGTGTGGTACGTGATGTCGTGCACCCACTGGTCGTACTCGCCCTGCGTCGGCAGCTCGCCGTGGCGGAGCAGCCAGGCCACCTCGAGAAAGGTCGACTTTTCCGCGAGCTGCTCGATGGGATAGCCGCGATAGCGGAGGATTCCCTTCTCGCCGTCGATGAACGTGATCGCGCTCTTGCACGATGCCGTGTTCATGAACGCCGGATCGTACGTCATCAGCCCGAACTCGTCGGGCGACGTCTTGATCTGGCGGAAGTCCATCGCTCGCACGGCGGTGTCGCCCTCGACCCCGCCCTCGAGAATCTTGACAGAATAGGACTTGCTCGTCCGCGAGTCCTTGATGTCCAGCGTACCGGTCTCCCGAAGCTCGCTCGACGGCGGCGTCGGTTGCGTGTTCCCCATGCGTACGTTCTCCCTGAGAGGTCGAGACGGAGCGCACCGCTCCATCTCACGTGCGGCGAAATCTAAGGGATCACACGGCTTGTCAAACGGTGGAACGGTGGAACGGTGGAACGGGGGAACGGGGGAGGACCGCTCCACCGCTAGTGTGGCGTCGTCGACCCGATCTTTCGCGCGCTCTCCGGGAGTGCCGCGGACACCGACCGCTCGGCCAGCACCCGCGCCGTGAATCGCTGCGCTTCCGACACGCGTTCCACCTCGACCGCGACGGTGTCGACCGACGTCTCGAGCCGCGTGATCCGATCGGCGATCTCGTCGAGTCGCGAAACGAGCTGGCTCGCGGCGGCGTCCGGCTTTCGCCGGCCCTTGAGCCACGTGATCATGATGCCGGTGAAGCAGCCCATCGCGGTGAGCCCCGCGATGAGGCCGATCAGGTCGTCGAGAATGTTGTACATCACGCTCCTCTCAGGCCCTCGGCCCGAAGTCGAATGGATGGCACGCAGCCTTACGGAGCCACCCGGTCCCTGGGTTTCGCCGACCGGCACACCCCGCGTACCGGGCAGCGGCCACAATGCGCCACGCGCGCCGTACACACCAGCGCACCCAGCTCCATCAACGCCTGATTGTGCGTCCAGGTCGCGCGACCCGTGCGCGGCAGGATCGACTCGGCAATCTGCCAGACCATCCGGGCACCGCTCGTCGTCTTGACGTTCACCGTCGGCGCGAACACCCGCTTCAGCACTCGCGCCACATTGGTGTCCACCAGCGCCGCGCGCCGCTCGTACGCAAACGATGCCACGGCGCCGGCGGTGTATGCGCCGATGCCAGGCAGCGCGCGCAACTCCACAGGATCGGCGGGAAGTTCGGCGTCGGGCGATCGTCCGTCACCGGTGACCTGCCGGGCGAGCTTGTGCAGATTGCGCGCGCGGGCGTAGTAGCCGAGTCCCTCCCACGCCTCCATGACGCGCGCCGGCCTGGCGCGTCCTACATCCGCCAATGTCGGAAAGCGTTCGAGAAATTCGCCGTAGCGCGTGACCACTCGTGAGACTTGCGTCTGTTGCAGCATCAGCTCCGACACGAGGATCTCGTACGCATCCCGCGTTCGCCGCCAGGGCAGGTCGCGCGCGTTTCGCCGATACCAGGCGCGCAGCTTCCGGCCGAACGCTCGCGCCGCCGCGCCGTCGACGCGCGGCTCAGTCGGGCGCGTTCGCGATCTCGAGCGCGTCATAGCCCTTGAGTCGGTAGATCAACGCCGAGGCGCCCCAGCTCACCGCGAACACGCCGATGATCACGACGCCGATGTAGCCAAAATGCTCATTCAGGCTGGCGATCGTCTGCCACATTCCGTCGCGCAGCGAGAACCGCTCGCGCACCAGTCCGAGCGCTTCGATTCCGCCCACCAGCAGCGCGACGACCACGGACACGAACGTGATCGTGAGATTGTAGTAGAGCTTTCGAATCGGCTTGCGGTACGCCCACTCGTACGCGCCGAGCATCAGCACGCTGTCCGTCGTATCGAGCAGCGACATGCCGGCAGTGAACAGCGCCGGAAAGACGAGGATCGACCAGATCGGCATGCCGTGCGCCGCTTCCGCCGCCGAGATGCCGAGCAGCGCGATTTCCGTGGCCGTGTCGAACCCCAGTCCGAAGAGTAGGCCGAGGGGATACATGTGCCAGCTCGCGCGCACCATGCCGAACAGCGGCCGGAAGATCCGCGCGAGCAGCCCCGAGCCGGCGAGCAGCGTGTCGAGATCCTCCTCGACGACCGCGCCGCCGCGCCGCACGCGATGGAATGTCCGGTAGACCGACGCGAGCACGAACAGATTCATCACCGCGATCGCCACCAGAAACACCGTGGACACGAGCGTGCCGATCACGCCGCCGACGCGATGAAAAGACGTCACGCGTGCGTCGAGCGCCATCGCAGTCGCGGCGATCGCGATCGACGCGAGCACCACGACCGTCGAATGGCCGAGCGAGAAGAAGAAGCCGGTGCCGACCGGCCGCTTGCCGTCGTGCATCAGCTTGCGCGTGACGTTGTCGATCGCCGCGATGTGGTCGGCGTCGATTGCGTGGCGCAGGCCCAGTCCGTAGGCGAGCAGCGCGGTGCCGAGCAGCACGGGATAGTGCCGGAAGGCGGCGAATGCCCACGCCCACGCGCCGAGATTGGCGGCAATGAGCAGCACGTACAGGCCCGCGATGCGGCGCCGCGTGTCGATGTGCGTGGTGAGGCCAATCGAGCGTTTCATAGGATCGGAAACCTATCCAGTCGCCCGGCGGCAGGCGCGACCGTTTGCGCGTCGGCGATTGTCTGCGCAATGTATGCGCGTGAAAAAGTCACTCAGACATCGCACGGTCGCTCTGATCGTCGCTCTCGCGGCGATCGTCGCGACGCCCGTGTTGCTCTTCGCGCACGCGCATCTCCTCAAGAGTACACCCGCCGCGAACTCGCGGCTGGCCGAGCCGCCGACCGCGCTCACCCTCTGGTATTCCGAGCGGCCCGAGCTCGCGCTCACGACGCTGCAGCTCACCGACAGCTCCGGCGCGTCCTACGCGCTCGGCCCGGTGCACTACGGCGCCGAATCCGCGAGCATCACGGCCGCGATCGCGAAGCCGCTGCCGGGCGGAAGGTACACCGTCACCTGGCACACGGCGGCATCGGATGGGCACGCGACCGAGGGCCGCTTTTCTTTCACAATCACGTCCGGCGCCGCGGCAGCACCTGACGGTGCCGCTGCGTCCGCACCTGCGGCGATTCCCCAATCTCCGCCGGCGTCGGCGGGAACGAGCAAGTCCAACGCACCGCTCCAGGCGGCGCCCACTGCTCCTGTTTCCGCGCCGCTCCGCTGGGCGGAATTGATCGGCGTGCTCACACTCGTCGGAGCGATGGTGTTCCGCCTCGTGGTGCTCCCGGCGTCCGGCTGGCCGGAGAGCGTGACGCACGACGCCAGCGACCGCACGCGTCGTTTGGCCCAGGCGGCGCTGCTGCTCTTTGCGATCACGACGCTCATGCGGCTCGGCGGCGAGTCGACGCTCGTTCCGTCTCCAACGAGCTCGCGGCTCTCCGACATGTGGACGGTGGTGCACGCCACGCGGTGGGGCACCGGCTGGTGCGTGGGAGCCATTGGCGCGATCGTCGCCGCGGTCAGCTTGTTCGCGGCGCGTCGCGTGAACTCGGGCTGGTTCGCGGCGGCCATCGGGGTGATCGCGATTGCGGCCAGCGAGTCGATCACCGGCCACGCCGGCGCGTCATCGCGGTCCGCGCTCGCCATCGCGACCGACGTCGCCCACGTGCTCGCGGGGGGCGGCTGGCTTGGCGGCTTGACCGTCGTGCTGCTCTGCGGGTTGCCCGCGCTCCGAGCGGTCAATGAATCGGAGCGTCCTGCGGCAGGTTCGCGGCTCGTCCGCGCCTATCACAGCTCGGCCGTCGAGTGCGTGGTGCTCGTGCTCATCACCGCGGTGATCGGCGCGTGGCTGCGGCTCACCGCGTTCAGCGATCTCTGGACGACGCATTACGGAACGATCCTCCTGATCAAGATCGCGCTCGTCATCGTCGTGCTGCTGTTCGGTCTGTTCCACTGGAAGCGCGTCGTCACCGTGGATTGGGAAGAATCCACGCGCCCGCGATTCGCGCGAAGCGCCGCTCTGGAGCTGCTCGTCGGCGCGCTGGTCGTTGGCGCGAGCGCCGCGCTCATCTCGACGGCGCTGCCGACGGCTGCCGTCCCGCCGGTGCCGGCCGTTATGGAAGCGCCGTAGCCGCTCCGCCGAGCTAAGGCGCGCCTGGTGACGGCGTGCTGGCGACGTCGACGTCGATCGTCAGCGTCACGCCGTTCCAGGTCTGACTGACGTTGAATGCACCTTGCCAGATTCCCGCGTAGCTCAAGCCGAGCTCCGACGGCGTCACGTTCGGCGTAAATCCCTGGCTGCTCGACACCCAGAACGGCGGCGCATCGGAGCGGCCGGCTGCGGAGTAGGCGTCGCTCGCCGCGGTGTAGAACGTGGGCGCGTTCGCCTTGTCGGTGTAGATGCCCGGTCGAAAATGTCCGTCGGCGAGGATGCCGCCCAGCCACGAGCGCACGTACTCGAGCAGCGCCGGTGCGACCATCTGGACGTGTTCGATATCCAGAAAGATGATACTCTGATCGGGAAATCCGTCGGTGCGCATCCGGTTCGCCGCGTCCGCCGCTTCGGTCGACCCTTGCCCGTCCGTGAGCAGCGTCGCCGAGCAGGTGGGAAGCGTTGCCGCATTGGCGCCGGGAATCTGCGACCAGTCCTGCTGGCCGACGTAGATCGCCGCGACTCCCCAGCCCATCGTCGTGAGGGTTGTATAATGGCCGTCCCACGAGTGATCGCGGCGGCAGGGTGCGTTGAGGTAGTAGCCGACCCAGCGGTAGGGCGAGGCCGGATGCTTCCACGCCTGCATCGCACTGTCGCCCGGATAGTGTCCGATGTCGAAGCCCGGGTACGAATGGGCGGTGTCGGTGCCCGGCATCGGCGTCACCGGCGCCGGTGCGGTGCTCGCGGCGGATCCCGCGCACGCGGCCAGGCCGGCCATCACCGCGGCGACACCGAGCCGGATCAGCGCTCGCGTTGTGCCGCGAGCGCGCGCGATCAGCTCACCTTGCGCGTCTTGCGCTTGAGGAAGTCCATGAGAATGAACTGTCCCAGCGTCATCGTCGATGTGAAGTATGCTTTCCCCCGGCTGATCTCGGACACGCGCTTCACGAACTCGACGAGCGCGCGGTCGCGCGCCAGCATGAACGTGTTGATCATGATCCCCGCGCGCCGGCAGCTCGCGACTTCCTTGATCGTCTGCGCGATCACCGTTGCGTCGAGCCCGAACGAGTTCTTGTAGATCTGGCCGTTCGGCATCGTCAACGCGCTCGGCTTGCCGTCGGTGATCATGATGATCTGACGCATGTCCTTCTTCTGACCCATGAGCAACCGCCGGGCCAGCTTGAGTCCTTCGGCCGTGTTCGTGTGATACGGACCGACCTGCGCCGTGGCGAGTGTGGCGAGCGGAATTTCCTCGGCCGAATCGTGGAACAGCACGACCTTGAGCGTGTCGCCGGGGAATTGCGTGCGGATGAGGTGCGTGAGCGCGAGCGCGACCTTCTTGGCCGGCGTGAATCGGTCCTCGCCATACAGGATCATCGAGTGCGAGCAGTCGAGCATCAGCACCGTCGCGCACGACGACCGGTACTCGGCCTGTCGCACCATCAGGTCGCTGTAGTCGAGGTCCATCGGCACCTCGATCTTGCCCGTGCGCGCCAGCGAGTTCTTGAGCGTCTCGTTGACGTCGATGTTCAGCACGTCGCCGAATTCGTACTGCTTGCTCCAGCCGTCGGACTCGATGCCGGTGGCGAGATACGCCGTATCGTGGCTGCCGAAGCTCGACTTGCCGAGCGATCCGATCAAGTTTCGCAAACTCTTATAGCCGAGGAAGTCGATGCCCTTCTCGGTGAGATTGAACTGCACGTCGCGCGCGGCCGCCTTGGCGAGACTGCCCGGTCCCGTCACGGGCTGGTGGCCTGCCGGCATCTGCGGTGCGTTCTGGATGTTGAGGTAGCCCTCTTCCATGAGGCGCTGCACGAGCTGATCGAGCAGCTGCGCGAGCTTGGCCTGACCTGCCTCGTCGTCGCCGCCGCGGAGCGCCTCGAGCATCTCGGGCGTGAACTGGCCGCTCTCCATCAGCGCGTCGAGAATTGCCTGCTTGAGCGCCTCGAGCGAGCGATCGCCCGGGTCGCCACCGGTCCAGTCGTAGTACGAGTTGCTGTCGCCGCCGGCGAAGCCGGATTGCAGGAGGAAATCGGCGAGCTTGTCGAGCAGCGCCTGCAGGTCGACGGCGTCGGCGAGCTCGGGGCTGAACTTGGTGTACGTGTGGAAGCGCATGGCGGTCCTCCTTCCGCGAAGAATACCCCGAGGGAAGGGGAAGTGCCATGCGCGGCGTTGCCTACTCGCGCGTCGGAAGATCCAGGGCCTTGCGGCGGAATCGCCGTCCGACTCGGCGTGAGGTTGCAGCACCTTACATTGGTGATCGATCGGCCGTTCGAGCTGAAGTCGCCGGACCATCAGGCTCGTCATGTATTCCACCTGCATCTTCTGCCACGCTTCACTTGGCTCGAACGACGTCGTCGAACATTTTCCCGTCGGTCGCCGCCTCGCGTTCGACGCCGCACGCGGGCGGCTCTGGGCGGTGTGCCGCAAATGCGAGCGCTGGAACCTCTCGCCCCTCGACGAGCGCTGGGAGGCCATCGAGGAATGCGAGCGACTGTTCGCCGGCACGCGGATGCGCGTCTCGACCGACAACATCGGCCTCGCCCGCGTCGCCGACGGGCTCGAGTTGGTCCGCGTCGGGTCGCCGCAACGACCAGAGATGGCGGCTTGGCGCTACGGCGATCAGTTCGGCCGGCGCCGGATTAAACATCTCGCATACACCGGCATTGGCGTTGCCGCGGTGACGAGCCTCTATGTGCTTGGGCCGATCACCGGCATCGTGGCTGGAGGCGTCTACCCGCTCGTCAGCATGATCAATTCTGCGAATATGCTAATCCGACAACGCCGTACGCGGGCACAGATACCGCTGCCTGGCCGCGTCGAGCCGGTGCGAATACGTGGGAATCAGCTGGCCCGCGTAACGATCGCGAGAATTGCCGCCGATTGGGCACTCAAGATTCCAGTGCAGGGAACGACTGCCAATCCAATTCGGCTTTCCAACGGCCGCTTTTTCCAGCATTCGCGATTGACCGCCACAGAAGGACAGATGGTAACGTTGACCGGCCCTGACGCGCTCCAGGCCGCAGCGATGATCCTGCCGGCCGTCAATGCAGCCGGCGCGAAGCGCTCGCAGGTCACCGCAGCGGTCAACCTCATGGATCGCTCGGGCACCGTGGAGTCACTGTTCGATCGCTACGCACCTCGCGAGAGACCCCGATGGAAGGACGCTGAGATCACCGGTCAGTCGCTGACGTCGCTCCCTCGCGAGGTCGCGCTTGCCCTCGAGATGGCGACGCACGAGGACGCCGAACGCCGCGCCCTCGAGGGCGATCTCGCGATCCTCGAAACAGCCTGGCGGCAGGCGGAAGAGATCGCATCGATCGCTGACGACATGTTCGTGCCCGACGCCGTCACTCAACGGCTCGACGAATTGAAGCGCCGCGGCGACGACCGCTGAATCAGCGCTGCACCGTTACCCCGAGCACGCGACTCGCCGCGTCGAGCACCAGCGCCGCCGCCCCGTCCATTCCGAGCCACGCCGTGTTCACGCACACGTGATAGTTCTCGTGCGCCAGCCAGCTCCGGTTCCAGTGGCGCTTCACGTATTGCTCGCGCTGCCGGTTCGTGTCGTGCACCCGGCGCTCCGCTTCGACGGCGTCGATGCCGAACTTCTCCATCGCGTACCGTCGCAGCGCGCCGCGCGTCGCGTAGCAGAACACGTGCAGCGCGTCCGAGCGCTCCGCCAGGAGACACTGCGCGCCACGCCCGACGAACACCGCCGGTCCCGTCTGCACCGCCTCCTCGATCACGCGCTTCGTCACCGCGACGATCCGCTCGTCCGTCGTCTCGACCGGACCGGCCGGCACGGGCGGCATCACCTCCGGCGATCCGAGCGACAACGCCTCGGCGATCCGCTCGACGATCGACGGCACGCGCTCCTCCTGCGCGCTCACTTCCGCCGGCGTCAGCCCGGAGCGCTGCGCGATCGCGTCGACCAGCGCGTTGTCGAACAACGACCAGCCGAGCGCCGACGCGACGCGCTCGGCCACCTCGGATCCCCCCGAGCCGTACATGCGCGAGATCGTGATGACCGGCATCAGCCGGCTCCGCTCACGGCCGCGCCGAGTGCGCGACGCCGCACGTGCTCGACGATCTGAAAGCCCAACGCGGCCCACGCCTGTTCGGCCGCGGCGGACGACGGCGAATTGTGCAGGCGCATCTCGTCGATTGCACGCTCGGCGCACCACGATTCGGCGGCAGCGAGCAACGCGCGCAGCACGCCGCGATGCCGCTCCTCCGGCCGCACGTAGACCGACGACACGTAGCAGTAGTGTTCTGGAAAGAGCAGCGGCGACCCGGCCGAATCGACGCAGCGCAGAATGCCGACGATGCGCGAGTCGTGTTCGGCCACGAAGATCGTTTCGTGCGGCGACCGAAGCTGCGCCGCGTACAGCTCGAAGGCGCGATCGACCGCGTCGTCGCGCAGGCGGCCGTAGACCGGATGATCGCCGTATTCGCGGAGCAGCGCGATGCGCAGCTCGACGATCGTATCGAGATCGTCGAGTCGCGCCCGCCGCACCGAGAATGCGGACGGCATCAGGCGCCGCCGAACAGGTCCTGATTCGGCCGGCGGCGCGGCTCGGGCGTGGCGCGCCCGTACTGGCCGGCATCCGAGCGCGAGATCTTCTTGCGCGCCACGAGCGCCTCGAGCACCAGCTCGCATGCGGCCACCGAAATCGCCGCGTCGTCGTCCGGGGCGAGCCCGGTGTGGTGGACGATACGCAGCAGATCCGGTACGACCTCGAATCCCTTGAGCGCAATGTCGCCGCGCGCTTCGTCGGCCACCTGCAGCGCACCGCCGTCGTCGAACCACATGATCACGTCGTCCACGTTCACGCCGCCGGCGCGCTCCTGGAACGTGGCATCGGCCGCGCGGCGAATGAGCTCGCGCGCGATCGCCGGCCCGCCGACCAGCTCGCCCTCGTACTCCAGCTCGATCTTGCCGGTGATTGCCGGCAGCGCGGCGTAGATGTCCGAGATGCGCGGAACGATCTCCGTGTCGCTCGTCATGATCGCGCGACGCTCGGCGTTCGACACGACGTTTTCCATGACGGTGATCGGCATGCGCTGCGACACGCCCGAGCGCTTGTCGATCCGCCGGTCGCCGCGCGCCTCGAAGGCGATCCGCTCGATCACTTCGGCGATGAAATCCGGGATGCGGACGGCGCGGCTGTCGCGCGCCGTCCAGGCTTCCTGGCGCGTGATGTCCATGCCGAGATCGACCGTCGCGGGGTAGTGCGTCACGATCTCGCTGCCGATGCGATCCTTGAGCGGCGTGATGATCTTGCCGCGCGCCGTGTAATCCTCGGGGTTTGCCGTGAAGCAGAGCTGGACGTCGAGCGGGAGGCGCACGGGATAGCCCTTGATCTGCACGTCGCCTTCCTGCATGACGTTGAACAGACCGACCTGCACCTTGCCGGCGAGATCGGGCAGCTCGTTGAGCGCGAACAAACCGCGATTCGCGCGCGGCAGCATGCCGTAGTGAATCGTCAGCTCGTCCGACAACAAGTGACCGCCGCGCGCGGCGCGAATCGGATCGAGGTCGCCGATCAGATCGGCGATCGTGACGTCCGGCGTCGCGAGCTTCTCGACGAACCGGTTCTCGCGGCCGACCCAGGCGATGGGCGTGTCGTCGCCCGCTTCGGTGATGAGATTGCGGGCGTACTTGGAGATCGGCGCGAACGGATTGTCGTTGATCTCGCTGCCGGCGACGATCGGCATCGCGTCGTCGAGCAGCCCGACGAGCGCACGCAGGATGCGCGACTTCGCCTGACCGCGCAGCCCGAGCAGGATGAAGTTGTGCTTGGAGAGAATGGCGTTGACGATCTGCGGCATGACCGTGTCCTCGTATCCGATCACGCCCGCGAACAGCGGCCCGCTCATGCATAGTCGCGCGAGCAGGTTCTGTCGCATCTCGTCCTTCACCGAACGCAACGCGCGTTCGGGCACACCATACGGCGAGCGCTTGAGAGCGCCGAGGGTTTCTGGCTGAGCTGTCACCTGGGACTCCTGATTCCGACCGATACCGCTTCTGCTGCAATCAAGGCGCCGTGGCGACGGGGGCGCAAGAGCGGAGGAGCGGTGGAACGGTGGAACGGTGGAACGGTGGAACGGTGGAACGACTGAAGCCTGCAGTCTGGCGTCTGGGTAGTTCGCGTTCCGCCGTTCAAGCGAAGCGCCCGTTCCACCGTTCCACCGTTCAATCCGCCGCCCCGACCTCCACCAGATTGTCGTAGAACACCGGCCCGTGTCCCAGATCGGTTTCGGCCTGCGATGTCGTGTGGTTCGCGTTCGCGCCGTCGGCCGCGAGCTTGCCCCACCAGATCGACGGCGCCCACACCACGCCTTCACGAATGCCGTCGCCGACGCGCGCGACCGCCGTGAACGCGCCGCGGTCGTTGTGAATCACCACCCGCATCCCCGGCGCAATGCCGCGCCGCTCCGCGTCGGACGGGTGCAGCAGGCACTCCGGCTCGCGCGCGGCGCGCCGCAGGCTCTCGATGTTCACAAAAGTGGAATTCAGGAACTGATGTGCCGGCGACGAGATCAGCACCAGCGGGTAGCGAGCCGCCAGCGCCGGCGCAGTGTCCGGAAACTCGCGGGGCGGTGTGAACGCCGGCAGCGGATCCAGGCCCATCGCCGCCATCCGCGCCGAGTAGAGCTCGCACTTGCCCGACGGGCTCGGAAAGCCTCCGTCGGCATACGGGAGATAGGGCGTCGGCACGTTGAGCCGCATCCAGCCGCGCTCGAGGAGCGCCTCGAACGTCACGCCGGCGAGGCGCTTGCTCGCCGAGGCGAGCGCCTGGCGGATCATCGTCAGATCGTCGTCGCGGAAGCATTCGTCGGCAAAGCCCATCCGCGCCGCCAGCCGACGGAAGATCTCGCTGTTCGGCAACGATTCGCCGCGCGGTTCGATCGACGGACGATTCAACGTCACGTAGTGATGGCCGTACGCGAGATGCACGTCCCAGTGCTCGAGCTGTGTCGTCGCCGGCAGCACGATGTCCGCCCAGTCGGCGGTATCGGTCTGGAAGTGCTCGAGCACGACGGTGAACAAATCGTCGCGCGCCAGGCCGCGCAGCACCGTCGTGCGATCGGGCGCGACGGACGCCGGGTTCGAGTTGTATACCACGAGTGCGCGCACCGGCGGTCCGCCGACGCCGGCATCCGGTTTCGTCAGCGCCTCGCCCAGTCGAATCATGTTGATCGTGCGAACCGCCGGCGAGAGATCCGGCCGCTCGAGGGCACGCTTGTCGAACTCGAAATTCGCGCTGGACGAGAGTTGCACGCCGCCGCCCGGCCGGCGCCAGTGTCCCGTGAGCGCCGGCAGGCACGCGATCGTGCGCACGGCCATGCCGCCGCCGGCGTGTCGCTGCAAGCCGTAGTTCACGCGAATGAACGCCGCACTGGCGCGCCCGTATCGTTCGCCGAGCGAAACGATCGCCGACGTGGGCAGCCCCGTGATCGCGCTCACCCGGTCCGGCGGATACTCGGCGGCGCGCGCACGCAGCTGCTCGATCCCGAGCGTGTGCGCGGCGATGTACGCATCGTCCTGCAGGCCGCGCGCGAACAGCACGTGCATCATGCCCAGCGCCAGCGCGGCGTCCGTGCCCGGGCGAATGCCGAGCCATTCGTCGCATTGATCGGCGGTGCGCGTGCGAATTGGATCGATCGCGATCACGCGCGCACCGCGTGCTCGCGCCTCGAGCACGAACGGCCAGAGGTGCGGATTCGACGTGAGCGTGTTGGTGCCCCAGAGGAGTATGAGATCGCTCTGCGGGATTCCTTCGGGATCGGCGCCAATGTTGGCGCCGACGGTCATCCGCATGCCGACCGTTCCGGCCATCGAGCAAATCGTTCGATCGAGCAGGGAAGCGCCGAGTCGGTGGAAGAACCGACGGTCCATGGACGAGCCCTGGATCATGCCCATCGTGCCCGCGTACGAGTAGGGCAAAATTCCCTGTTCCCCGACGGTCGCGCGGACGTCATTCAACCGATCGGCGATCTCATCGAGGGCCTCGTCCCAGGAGATTGGGGCAAATTTTCCAGCGCCCTTGGGCCCGACGCGCCGCATCGGTCGCAGCAGCCGATCGGGATGGTATGTCCGTTCGACATAGCGATTTACCTTCGCGCAGAGAAAACCGCGCGTGACCGGATGGTCAGGATCGCCGGCGACCCGGACGGCGCGCCCGTCTTCGACCGTGACGAGCATGGCGCACGTATCCGGACAGTCATGCGGACAGGCGCCGCGGACGACGTGTGTGTCGCGCGCGGGCGGCGAGATGGACATGGACACGCCTCGCTGAACGAAGTCGGAAGGTATGTACGAGGGAGTTGCGCAGCCAGTGGCCCGGAAGCTGCAGCGGGCGCAAGCTTAGTCCGGCATGCGAGCGGCGCGGGCGGCGAAACGAAGTCGTTGCCCGACGCCAACTTGCCGAGCCGACGTTGGACTTGACACGCACTAGGGGTGCGGTATGTTACACGCCGCTCGCTCCCGAGCCCCCGATCGCGTGCACGGACCACGCGGAGATCACTCGACCTACTCTTCAGGAGAATGTCATGAAGCGCCTGGCTTTCGTCGCCGCTGTGCTCGCGGTAACCGCTGCTGCCTGCTCGAAGTCGGAGAATGCTGCCACCGACACCACCACGCCCGCGATGGCTCCGGCACCCGCACCGGCCGCCACGGACACCGGCATGAAGATGGACACGACGGCCAAGACGGATACGACCGCCATGAAGCCCGATACGTCCAAGAAGAAGCCGTAAGCCGGTCCAGAAGTTCGTTCGTGCAAGGGCGCGACGCACGTCGCGCCCTTTGTGCATTCAGCCCAGCGCGTTCCGCAGCGCCGCGAGGCGCATGAGCATACTCGTATCGTCCAGCACCGGTGTGGCATTCGACACGTCGATCGCCTCGTCGAGGGCGACCCACGAAACGCAGCCCTGATATCGCCGCTGCTCCGGCACGATGACCGGCTCGGCGAGCCGCAGCACGCGAACCGCAATCACCTGCACGCCGGGCTTCTGCCGGTAGTGAAATCGCGACTCGACCGCGCTCCACGCCAGGCCATGCATGCCGTCGATCGCCCGCAGCGGCTCGAGTGACGAGACGGGCCACACGCCCGCGACCTCGCCGAGGTGCTCGATCCGAATCGTGCCTTCGGCCGGCTGCGCGGCGTGCGACGCCGCAAGCTGCGCGGCGAACCGCGGCGCAAGCTCGCCCGGGCGCTCGTGAAAGAAGGTTGGATAGAACAGAAATCGTTCGTGTCGCACGGAAAACCCCGCGCGCTGTTCGCGAATGCCGCCCTTGCGCACCATGGCGATGATCTCGCCGCGCGCCATCGCGTCGACGAGCACGGCCCATTCCTTGAGCGCGGTGCGCTCGGTCAGTGGTGCGCCTGCCACCACCGGAACGCCTCGGGAATGCCGACCTCGGGCCGTACGGCGGGCGCCCATCCCAGCTCGATGCGCGCACGCTCGGACGAGAACGGATTGCCGCGCGTCAGCATGTCCAGCGACGCGGTTGAGAGAACGCTCATGCGCCCGCCGGTCAGCAGGCGAATCAGGAACTTTGCCGCGTGCAGCGCGCCGTTTGCCACCGGCAACGGAATGGGAACGAACCGCATGTGCCTGTCGAGCCCCTCGCCCGCCAGCGTGAAAAACTCGCGCACCGTGACGTCGAAATCGTTCGCCAGGTTGTAGGCGCGGCCGCCGGCGGCGTCGGTCGTCGCGGCGCGCACGGCACCGTCGGCGACGTTGGCCGCGTGCACGATTGCCAGCGTTGCATTCCCGCCGGCGACGAGCGGCGCGATCCCGTGGCGCAGCACGCGAGCGACGCGCGGCACGAACTGCCGATCGCGCTTTCCATAAATCACGTCCGGGCGCACGGCCGTCGCCCACACGCGGCCCTCGGCATGCGCGGCCAGAACGAGCTGCTCCGACTCGCGCTTGGATCGCGCGTAATAAGCGCGCTCGGGCAGCGGCTCGAGCGGCGTGTCCTCATCGGTCTTTTCAGACGGGCCGCGGTACCGGCCCGACGGGCCGTAGACGGCCACGCTGCTCAATTGCAGCAGGCGCGCGCCGGTGCGTTCCGCGGCCTGGATCGCGTTGGTCGCGCCGTCGATGTTCAACCGGAACGCATCCCAGCCTCCACGGGGAGTGATCGCCGCCGCCGTGTGAAATACCACGTCGCGTCCCTTGGCCGCGCGCTCGAGCGCCGCGGCATCCAGTACGTCGCCGACCGCGGCCTCCGCGCCGGCGGCGGCGAGTGCCGCGACGCCGGCTGCCGTCCGCGCGAGCCCTCGAACGCGCCATCCATCGGCGAGCAGGCGCTCGACGATGTGCGAGCCGACGAGACCCGTGGCTCCAGTGACGAGCGCGCTGGGCACGCGCGTCTACGCGGGAAACGGCAGCGCGGCGACATCCACGTGCCGCTCGCCGGACTCCCATTTCGCGGTGAGACTGGCGCCGGGGGCCACTTCGCGCCGGATCATCGCCAGCGCGATGCCGCCGAGCCGCGGGGAAGCGACCGCGCTCCGCACGTCGCCGACGTGCGTGCCGCCCTCGTCGATCAATTGCGCGCCCGTGGGAGGCGCGTCGGTGCTCGCCGCGCGGATGCCGCGCAGATGCCGGTTCACATGGCCGCGGAAGTGCACCCGGGCCACCACCTCCTGCCCGATGTAGCAGCCCTTCGTGAACGAAATGGCATTCAACTCCTCGAAATTGGCTTCCTGGGGAATCGTCGTGTCGTCCATGTCGATGCCCCATTCGGGCCGCCCCGCTTCGACGCGCGCGATCTCCCACGCCTCGAGGCCCGCCGGTGTCGCCCCGGCGGCGACGGCGCGCTGCCAGACGCCCTCGAACGCGGCGAGCGGAACGAACAGGTCGAAGCCGTCGAGCCCGATATCCGGAGCACGCGCGATCGTCACGGCGACGTCATCGATCGAAACGGTGAGGTGCGCGTATGGGGCAAGCGCCGCGAGCGTTTCCTGCGGGACGCCGCCAACGGTGCTCACGACGCGCACCGCATCGGCGCCGAAGATTCCCAGATCGCGCAGCGCGTGCGAGTCGTCGCGATAGCCTGAGAGTCGTGGATTCACGTACTTCTTCACCATGCCGGACCAGTTGCTCCACGCGCGCGCCGGCGTGTCGACGAGAAAGCCGTCCCGCGTAGCGAAGATGCGCAGGTCCGCGATGATTCGCCCCTTGGCCGACAGCGCCGCGGCGTACTGTCCGTGTCCCGGTTGCAGCGACAGCACGTCGCTCGTAACGAGTCCCGTCAATGCCTCGCCGGACCGCGGGCCGAACAGAGTCATGCGTCCGCGATGACTCCGATCGACGACGATGGCGTGATGTCGCAGTGCCTCGTACTCGGCCTGCACGTCGGCGTACACGAGGACGACGTCCTGACCGCCGATCTCCTGCGTCGGCCGTTGCGCCGGGGCCGTGTTCGGCTGCGTCACGTCACGACTCCGGAGTCACTCTGTACGGCGTGCATCATGGTCGTAAGTAAATCGTGCTGCCGCAGCCGCGCCACCGTCCGGCGACTATTTCGACGCGGCGCTCCCGTGTGAGTCGTTCGCGCCGTTCGCGCCGTTCGTGCCGTTCGCGCCATCCATGGCATTTGCATAACTCGCATCGAGCAGCTCCACCGGATGGCGCGCGCGCACGCGCGACCCCGCGTGGAGCAGTCCCGCGCCGATCTGCATGAGGCAGCCGGGATTGCCCGTCGCGACCACATCCGGATTCGCTCTGTCGATGTGCGCCAGCTTGCGATGCAGCACGACGTCCGACGTCTCGGGCTCGATGAGATTGAAGATGCCCGCACTGCCGCAGCAGACATCCGACTCGGCGAGCGGCACCAGCTCGAGCTCGGGGATCGCGCGCAAGACGTCGAGGGGGGGCACGGTTATGCGTTGCGCGTGCATCAGGTGACACGGCGCGTCGTACGCCACACGAACCCGAACCGCGCCTCCACGCGCCGGACCAGCGGCCGATAGCAATTCGCTCACGTCTCGCACCTTTGCGGCGATGCGCGCGGCACGATCCGCCCACTCGCGATCGTCCGCCAGGAGATGCGGATACTCCTTCATGATCGCGCCGCAGCCCGCCGCATTCACGCAGATGTAATCGATGTTGGCGCGCTCGAACGCCGTGATGTTGGCCCGCGCCAGTCGTCGCGCACCCTCGGCATCTCCGGCGTGCGCATGCAGCGCACCGCAGCACCGCTGCCCCGGCGCGGTGCGCACGGCGTAGTCGTTCACGGCGAGCACGCGTTCCGTCGCGCGATTCGTTTCCTCGAACAATCCCTCCATCACGCATCCGGTGAACAGCGCCGTGGTGCCGCGGCTGCCGGCGCGCGCGGCCATCTTGCGTTCACCGGGCCTGGATCCCCGCCGCGTGGAGGCGAGCATCGCCATGGCGAATCCGAATCTGCCGGGCAGACGCGCGAGCAGTCGAGCGAGGCCGATGGCGCGGAGCGCGCGGCCGCTCGCCATGGCGAAGCGCAGCAGCTTTGGACGCTCGAACGTCGCAAGTATGAGCCGCGCGATCGACGAGATCGGTCGAAACTCTGCCATCGTCGCCCTGGTCGCCTCGAGCAGATGCCCGTAGGGCACTCCGGCAGGGCACGCCGTCTCGCATGCACGGCAGCCGAGACAGCGCGTGATGTGCGTTTCCACGCTCTCGTCTTCGGGGCCGAGTCGTCCCTCGAGCAGCGCTCGCATGAGCACGATGCGTCCCCGCGGACTGTCGTTCTCGTCCTCCAAGGTGAGATACGTGGGACACGCCTGGAGACAGAATCCGCAGTGCACGCACGCGTCGATGCCGCTGCGTTCGCGTGCGAGAGGACTGTCGGGCAGCGCGCACTCGGGCGGAACGACGACGGGTGCGCTCATGCAAGTTCTCCCATGATGCCCGGGTTCAGCACGCGCTTCGGATCGAACGTCTCCCTGATGCCGACCGAGAGCGCGTCCCTGCTTGCGGAGCCGCACGCGTCCCACAGCGCCGGCGGCAGCCGCTCGCCGATTCGCGTGCATTCCATCGCGGCGAGCCTCGTGCGCAGCAGAGCGGCAACGCCGTCGCCATCCGGGACGATGCAGCGAACCACACCGCGCGCGGCGGACGCGTGCAGCAGCGTGCCGGGGCAGCCGCTCGCGATCGACGAGGCATCGCGCCACGTCCGCGCGATCTCCGACGGAAGTCGCGACAGACGAACGACCATTGCCTTTGGCGGCTCGATCGTAGCCAGCGAATCCCACAGCGCCGGGTCCGCCTCGTTCACCGTACCCAGCTCGGTAAAGGCGGCGCGTTGCGCGCGCACCGATTCGCGGTTGCCGCCGAGCCGGACGACTGTCGCGGCGCCAGCATGGCCAACCAGCGAAGCGGCGAGCGCAGCGTTCACGAACTCGCATGCAAATGGTGCAAACGGCAAACGGCGCAGCAGGCGCCGCACGCGCTCGATCTCGTCCGGCGTGTCTTCGAGCGGCACGGAGATCGTCACGTCGGCGTCGGGCCGCGCGTGCAGGCGCATCGTAGCTTCGGTGATCACCCCGAGCGTGCCCCATGCGCCGATCATGAGACGCGTGAGGTCGAATCCGGCGACGTTCTTGACGACGCGGCCGCCGCCTCGCGCCAGCACGCCGGCGCCCGTCACGAACGCCACGCCGAGCGTGAGGTCGCGCGGGTGCCCGAACGCGGCGGCGAGCGGACCCGCCGAATTCGTTGCGAGCGTGGCGCCGAGACTGCCCTGCGCGCCGCCAAACGGATCGAGCGCGAGCCATTGCCCGTGCCGGGTCGTCGCGCTGCGAATTTCCTCCAGTGTCGTTCCGGCGCGCGCCGTGAGCGTCAGGTCGTCGGGCACGTAGTCGACGATGCCGGTGCATTCGAGAGTTGTAATCGTCTCACGCGCCGCCACGGTACGCCCCGCGTCGAGCCATGTGCCACGCCCGACGATTCGGAGCGGCCTCGCTCCGTGCGCCGCCTCGCTGATCCGCTCGCGCAGCGCCTCCACTGGATCCGTCGCGACGCTCGTCATACAGCGGCTCGCGCAGACGGCGCCATGTGCCACTCGCGACAGGCGTGCACCGGCACGACTTTGCCTGGATTCGACCGGCGCTCGGGGTCGAACACGTCGCGCAACGCGCACATGGTCGCCAGCGAGTCGGGCGAAAAGATGAGGTCCATGTAGCCGACCTTGTCGAGCCCGACGCCGTGCTCGCCGGTAATCGTACCGCCGGCCGCGACGCACGCACGCATGATCTCCGACATTGCGGCGTGCACCCGCCTGGTTTCGTCTGCGTCCGCCGCATTGTACGGAATGTTCGGATGCAGATTGCCGTCGCCGGCGTGAAACACATTGCACACGCGCACGCCATGGCGTTCCCCGATCGCGTGAATCTCGGCCAGCACCCGCGGCAGCGCGGTGCGCGGCACGACGGCGTCTTGTACGACGAGGTGTGGCGCCACTCGCCCCATCGCGCCGAATGCCTTCTTGCGTCCCTGCCACAGGCGCGCGCGTTCGGCTTCGTCGCGTGCGATGCGCACGGTGCGCGCGCCATGTTCCTTGCACAGCGACTCGACGGTAGCGACATCCTGCTCGAGACCCGCCGCCGCGCCATCCAGCTCGATGAGGAGCGCCGCAGCGGCGTCGGTGGGATAGCCCGCGGCGTAGATCGATGACTCCACGGCGCGAATCGTCGCCTGATCGATCATCTCGAGCGCGGCCGGCACGATGCCCGCCGCGACGATGGCCGATACCGCGCGCGCCGCCGCATCGAGCGACATGAAATCGGCGAGCAGCGTGCGCACTGCTTCGGGATTTCTCGACAGCCGAACCGTGATGTCCAGCGCGATCCCGAAGCAACCTTCCGAGCCGACGAACGCGCCGACCAGATCGTACCCTTCGTTTTCACCGGCCGCATTGCCGAGGGGGACGACACGGCCATCCGGCAGCAGCACGGTGAGTGCGACGATGTGGTTCGTCGTCACGCCGTACTTGAGGCAATGCGGCCCGCCCGCATTCTCCGCGACGTTGCCGCCGATCGTACATGCGGCCTGACTCGATGGATCCGGCGCATAGTGCAGACCGTCGGCGACGACGGCTCGACTCAACGAGACGTTCACCACCCCCGGCTCGACGACGGCCAATCCATTTTCGGCGTCGACCGACAGAATGCGCGTCAGACGGTTGAGTCCGATCAGCACGACCCCATCGGCGAGCGCACCGCCGGACAATCCAGTGCCGGCGCCGCGCGGCACGAACGGAATGTGTCGCTCGGCCAGCTCGCGAACGACGGCGATCACCTCGTCGCGCGTACCGGGAAATACCGCCAACGCCGGTTGCTTGTGATACGACGGCAGTCCATCCGACGTGTACGTCAGCAGCTCGCTGGGGCGAAACAAAACCCGACGCTCGCCGACGATCGCGGCGAGGCGGTCGGCGAGCGAGCGGTCGATGAGCGGCGCGGCGGCACTTGTCACACCAACAAGCTATGGCCGCGCGCGCTCTCGCCGGTAGTCGGTCATTCCCGAGTCGTGTCCACCGGCGCGACGACGCGGAGATGCCCCGGCACGTGCCGGTACTCCAGCGGCGCACGAATTCGTACCAGCTCGCCGTCGAGCGACACCGTGCTCGTGCGCGGCTCGATGCGGCACGCGTCGACGAGAAACGAATCCATCGCCGGCGTGTGCGCCACCGCATCGAGCCCGCGCGCTGCCGCGGCGAGTCCAAGCGCCAGCGCGCGTGCTCCCGACCGACGCCGCACGACCATGACGTGCAGTCCTGTTTTGCCGCCGCGCACGCGCGCGCCGAGTGTCGGGAGCTGCAGCTCGCGTTCGCCCACACCCAGGAACACGAGCGGCGTCAGGTACTCGCGGTCGACGCCTTCGACTTGCACGGACACGCGAAACAGGGGCATGCGCACCAGCAGACGCAAACCGGCAACGATGGACGCGACGTGATATCCGAGCCGATGCTCGAGACGCTCGCGCGCGCGCACGAACGCGACATAGGCGCCCACGGAGCTGGTGTTCAGGAACAACCGATCGTTCACGACGGCGGCGTCCACCGGCACGGCGCGTCCGGTGATCGCCACTCGTGCGGCCAGCTCCAGATCCAGCGGAATGTCCAGATCCTTGGCGAGATGATTCAGCGTGCCGCAGGGCAGAATCGCCAGCTCCGCGCCCGATCCCGCCATCGCCGCGGCCGCGCTGCCGATCGTGCCGTCGCCGCCCGCCACCAGCACACGCCTGGCGCCCTGGTCGAGTGCGTGCCGTACGCTGGCCGCGAGCGTATCCGCCGGCACTTCACGAATCTCGAAGCCGCCCACGGCCGACAGCGCGGCGCGGGCGGGGCCGGCGTTGCCGGCGCGTGGATTCACGAATGCGGGGATCATCGCTCCACGATCGGACAAGAACCGTACCCGGCGCCCCAGGTCAGCTCACGCGGTTTCCATCTCGCGCATGCGCTTGAGGATTGCGTCGAGCGCTCGCAGCTCGAACGGCTTCTGAAGCACGGTGCATCGCGTGCGCCGCACGAACTCCGCCGCCTCAGCGGAGGCAACGTCCCCCGTGGAGAAGACGACGCGCTCGAGCAGCTCCGGCGCGACTTCGGCGATCCGATCATGCAGCTCGACGCCGGAGCAACCCGGCATCTTCAAATCGGAGATCACCGCCGTGAACGCGGCTTCGCCGGAGAGGATCGCCGTCAATCCTTCGGCGCCGTCGACCGCTTCGTGCACTTCCCACCCGCGCCGTGTAAAGAATCGGCAGAGCGCCGCCCGAATCGACGACTCGTCATCGATGATGAGAACGCGCGGCTTGGCGCCCGACGCAGTGAGCGCGCGCGGAGGCGCGGCCAGCGAGGCGCGCGGCGTGTGGCGCGGATCGGCGACCGCGCCACCGTCGATCGGCAGCGCAATCCGGAAGAGCGCACCGGTGCCTTCTGCAGGCGGGCGATTCTCCACGGTGATGCGGCCGCCGAGCTGCTGCACGATGCCGAGCGTCACGGACAGCCCGAGGCCCGTCCCTTCGCCGAGCGGCTTGGTGGTGAAGAACGGCTCGAAGATGCGATCGATGACCGACGGCGGAATGCCCGGTCCCGTGTCGTCGACAATCATCTCCAGCTCGTGCGCCGAAACTGTGGCGCGCAGCCGCACCGTGCCCCCCGGCCCCGCGGCCTGCGCGGCATTGATCACCAGATTGGTGACGATCTGTTGCAGACCGGCGCGATCGGTGTTCGCGTACACCTCGGCCGCGGGGAGCTCGGCGATCAGCTCGGCGCCGATCTCCTCGACGAGCGGCTCGAGCGCCTTCACGCTCGCGGTGAGCGCCTCCGTGAGCTGCACGCGTTCACGCGCCGCCTCTCGGAAGCGCACGAACGACAGCAGATCGCGAACGATCGAGCGGGAACGACGAGCCTGATCGCGAATCACCGAGAGCGCCTCGCGGTCGGCAGGTGTTCGTTCGTCGTCGAGCAGATCTTCGGCGAAGTGCAGAATCGCCGCGATGGGATTGTTCAGCTCGTGCGCAACGCCCGACACCAATTGCCCGAGCGCCGCGAGCTTCTCCGATTGCCGCAACGCCTGCTCCGCGGCGCGCAGCGGCGTCACATTCTCGACGAATCCCTCGGAGAACCAGACGGACCCGCGCTCATCTCGATATGCGCGCGCGCTCACCCGCACCGTAACCACCGTGCCGTCCTTTCGCCGCCAATCGGTTTCCGTGCTGCGAAGCTCGCCTTCCGCCTCGAGCTGACGCAGCAACTCGTCTCGTGCGGCTGTCGACACGAACAGCCGCGCCCCCATGTCGACCTGCAGCAACTCCAATGCGGAGTCGTAGCCGAGCAGGCGCACCAGCGTGGGATTGACGGCAAGCAGCCGTCCCGTGCCCGTCGCGCGGTAGATGCCGATCGGCGAGTTCTCGACGAACGAACGGAAGCTCGCCTCGGATTGGCGCAGCGACTCGGCCGCATGCGCGCGGTCCACGGCGATGCCGGCGAGTTGCGTCGCCATCGCGGTGACGCGCAGCTCGGCCACCGTCGGCGAACGCGACTCGCGAACGTACACCGCCAGCGCGCCGACGATGCGGCCCTGCGGCGACCGGATCGGCGACGCCCAGCAGGCGCGATACCCCTGCTCCAGCGCCAGCGCGCGGTATTCGTTCCATAATCGATCGCGTGCGATGCTCGGCGTAATGACTTGTTCGCGCCGGTAGACCGCCGTGCCGCACGAAGCGGCATGCGGTCCGACGACGATTTCGTCCATCGCGTCGACGAACTCCGGCTGCATGGATGGCGCCGACATGGCGCGCAGCGTGAGTCCGTCGTCGTCGAGCAGGTGAAACGCGCACTCGGTGGTCGGACACTGGGTCTCGTGAAAGCGTGCGATGGTCGTGAGCACGTCTCGCAGCTCGACACCGGTGGCGATCGCCTCGAGCACGCGCCGTTGCCACTCGGAGCTCTGTTCGGCGCGCTTCCAGTCGGTGACGTCGCGGACGACCATCGTGAGGTGCGGACGCCCGTCGATGGTCGTACGCGAGATGCTCAGATCGATGGGAAACGTCGAGCCATCGCGTCGGCGGCCGGCGACGAAGTGATCGGCCGAGAGCAGGCGCGGTTGCTCGCCTTCTCGAAGCGTCTGCTCCAGTGCGCCGCGCAAATCCTGTTGCGACTGTTCCGGGATGAGCGACAGCACCGACAGTCCATTCGCGCCGCCGCTCTGATAGTCGAACATGAACTCGGCCGCGCTGTTCACGACGGCGATGTCGAAATGTTCGTCGACGATGATGATTGCATCCATCGCCGTGTTGACGATGGCGGCAAAGCGCGCCTCGGCCTGGGCCCGCTCGGTCAAGCGTCTCGCGTTGAGCGCCCGGTCGTAGGCGTACACGGCGAGGCCGAACACGATGACCACGCCGAGCAACACCAGTCCTTCGAACTGGAGTCGCCGACGCAGTGGCGCCGCGACCGCCTGCTCGTCGGCTGACACGTACACGATCCACGGAACGGCGCGCGCGCGGTGAACCGCGACGAGCAGATGCTGGCCGGATTGCAGGACGACATCGCGCACGCCGTCCGGCGAGCGGCTCACGATGGTCGGCAACGTGTCGCCCGCAGCAACAAGGCAGGCGTCCGTGCCGGTGGCGCACCGCGTGAGTGCCAACAAGCCCGTGCGGCGCGGCACGACGAGCACCGGCGCGCCGAAGCCGGGCGACGCGAGCCGCGGATCCACGATCAGTGAAGCGACCGTTTTCGCGGCGCTCGAATCGATGTGGTGCGCGGCGGCCCAGATGTCGACGACGCGAGCAGCGCGCCCGCTGATCCTCGACGCCTGTTGTCTCGCGTCGCTCAGTGCCGACTTGCGCAGCGCCGCGACGTGCCAAGCGGCCGCGGCGACGAGCGCCAGCGCGACGACGGTCGCGACGGCGGCGGCGACGCGGCGACGCCAGCGGGAATCGTCGCGGGGAAGTAACACGAGCAAAGACGACTCGCCTGCAGGGTGGGAAACGCTGATGCTCGTCTCGTCTCAGCCGCCAAACGAAACGGACCGCTCCGGCTTGGAGCGGTCCGTCGTTCGAGCTGGATCTACTAGTGAACCGGCGAGCTCAGCTCCAGAAACCGCAGAGCGCCTTGCCGTCCGGCGACTCGCGCAGCTTCTCGAACGCACGCTCGCGAATCTGGCGAATCCGTTCGCGGGTGACGCCGAGCAGCGCGCCGATCTTCTCGAGCGTCATCGCCTCGGAACCTTCCTCGAGCCCGTAGTAGAGATAGAGGATCTTTCGCTCGCGCGGCGTGAGATACTTCTTGAACACGCGATCGATGAACTCGCGCATCAGCTTGTAGTCGGTGACTTCCTCGATCTCCGTGCCGTCGACGCCGGCGAATCGTTCGCCGAGGGTCGAAGCTTCGCGGTCGGAGCGATCGATCGGTGCATCGAGCGAGATTTCGGTGGCCGACATCTGCCGAGCCGCGCGGACGACTTCCGGCGTTTCCTCGAGGAGACGGCTGACTTCGTCTTCGGTGGGATCGCGCTTGAGAACCTGGGCGAGGACCGTTTCGGCGCGCGCGAGACGAATGAGCTGCGAGTTCTGATTGAGCGGAATGCGAACCGAGCGCGTCTGCTCGGCGAGCGCCTTGAGAACTGCCTGGCGCACCCACCACACGGCGTACGAGATGAACTTGACGCCCTGGTCGGGATCGAATTTCCGGACCGCCTTGAGCAGTCCTTCGTTGCCAATGGCGACGAGCTCGCTCAGGTCGAGTCCGTGGCCTTGGTATTTCTTGACGTAGGAAATGACGAATCGGAGGTTGGCGGTGACGAGGCGTTCGGCTGCGGTTTCGTCACCGTTCTGCGCCCGGCGAGCGAGGCGTCGCTCTTCTTCAGGGTCGCTGATCAGTGGCAGTTTTTGTATGTCCTGCAGGTACTGATCGAATGCTGTCGACGGAGAGGATCGGAAGTAGCCCTTCGACGATCTGGTCTCGGTCACTTGCTCCATACACGCTCCTTCCCGTAGAAAGCCGGTTATTGGAGCGAGCGTACGTCCGCTCGCGCGTCGTTCAGCCGTATCGCAGGACCGGCAGGATAATGTTGGGCTCCAGAGGCGTCAACAGAAAATTGTGTCACTCTGGCCACGGCGCGCGGCGAAATGGCTCTATGTCGTTGCTATCACAGATCTTTGCAGGTTACTCGTGATCCACATCGCAATTCTGGCTCTTCGGTCATAACGGCCGAATCGCACGCTCAAGCTATGCACGCCACGCCTCCAGTCCGCTCCGGATCAGCGAAATGGCGCTCTGTCACGCGAGCGGTGCGGGTGGTCACGGCATTGGGATTCGCGGCGTTCGCGACCGACCAGTTGATGCCGAAGGCGCGGTACGGACTCCCGCGCAGCGGCACTGCGCATCCTCTCGCAGGCTTACGCGTTCGGCCCCGTTGGCGGACGTTTGTCGACGTACGTCGTAGTCGTCGTCCCCGTGCCGGTGCCGACCGTTGGATCGCGCATCTTGGTCCGGCTCGTCGCACTCAGCACCCCGATGCCAATGAGCACGATCACGCCAACGCCGATCCACATGCCCGGGATGTTGAGCAGGTACGCCGCAAGCGCGAGCCCGACGATCAAAATGATGAAGCCGATGAGATACGACGCGAATGAGGACATGGCCGGTGCCTGACGGTTGAGGGCACGGCACAGACGAGCAAAGGCTGAGCCGCGAGGTCAGCCGGGCCCGGCAGAGCCTGCCTGTCGCACGTCCATAGCCGGGCGCGGTACCAGCACCGCGGTACCCTTGGCGATTCCGAACCGGCGCGCCTCGTGGCAGTCGGACGTCCACACGTCGATGCGTGCGCCCTTGATGCGCTTGCCGGTATCGTCGACGAGCAGCCGGCCGAAGTACTTCGTACCGACGTAGAGCTCGATGTAACGCGACAGCGGAAAGAATCGCGGATCCGCGGCGACGATGCCCGGCCGCACGTAGCGGCCGCGGCGCGTCGTGCCCTTCAGGCAATACTCCGTCACGAGCACCGGCAGTGGATCGCCGAAGCGCACCGGGTGCGACGCGAGCTTCCACCATCCACGTGCGGCGCCGCTCACGACGACAGCCGGAAGTCGGAACGGGCTCACCACCGTTACAGGCGGATATCGAAACGGGCCGCTGGGCTGCTGCCGGCAGCCACTAGCCGCCGCAAGCAGACCAACACAATAGCACGCCCGGCGCAACTGACCGATCACGCCAGCACCTGGCGTACGTCCTCGTCGCTCACCGGCAACGACCAGCCGCGATCCGCGCCTGCCATCGCGCCAATGCGCGACGGCAGCGCGTACTCCGCGCGCCCGGCCCGCGCCTTCTTGTCGCCGCGGGTGGCCGCGATCACGTCGTCGATGCTCATCCGTTGCGGACGATGATCCGGCAGACCGGCAACGCGTACGGACTCGCGCACGCGCGCCGCCGTGCCGCTCGCCGCGACGCCGATCCGCTCGGCCAGCTCGCTCTCGTGCACCATGCCGATCGCCACCGCGTCGCCGTGCAGCAGCTCGTAGCCGCTGCACAGCTCGACGGCGTGGCCGATCGTGTGACCGAAGTTGAGCGTTTTGCGAACGCCCGACTCGCGCTCGTCGCGCCGAACGATGTCGGCCTTGATCGCCACGCTGCGCGCCACGAGCTCGACCATCGCGTTGGCCGCGGGATCGAGCGCGTGTCGAGCCGACGCGATGCGCGACGCCGACTCGAAGTAGTCGGCGTCGGCGATCACGCCGTGCTTGATGGCTTCGGCCATGCCGGCGCGCAGGTGATCGGCGGGCAGCGTGGAGAGGAGCGTCGTGTCGGCGACCACTGCGGCAGGCTGATGAAACGCGCCCACCAGGTTCTTGCCCGCCGAGGTATCGACTCCCGTCTTGCCGCCCACCGACGCGTCGATCATGGCGAGGAGACTCGTCGGCACTTGCACGTACGGCACGCCACGCATGAATGTGGCCGCTACGAATCCGGCGAGGTCGCCAACCACGCCTCCGCCGAGCGCGACCACGGTTGTATCTCGTCCAAAGCTCGCCGAGAGGAGCTCATCCGTCAGCCTGCTCCACGTATCACGGGTCTTGTGCGCTTCACCGGCCGGAATCGTGAACACCGATGAATTCGGCTCGCCGAGTGCCGCGCGTACCAGCGACGCGTAGAGCGGACCGACGTTGCTGTCGGTGACGATCGCATAGCGATGCGCGCGCGCGACGGCCGTCACCAGCTCGCCGATGTGCTCGAGCGCACCGGCGGCGATGGTAACGCGATAGGTTGGAAGCTCGACCTCGCGCGACGTGCTCACCAGGTGACTTCGCCTCCGCCGCCAAGCTTGTTCGCGACGCGCGCGAGCGTGAACAGCAGGTCGGACAATCGATTGAGATAGATCACGACCAGCGGCGGAATCTCCGTGTCGCTGGCCAGCTCCACCACCCGGCGCTCGGCCCGGCGGCAGACGGTGCGCGCGACGTGGAGCATCGCGGCTTTGCGCGTGCCGCCAGGCACGATGAAGGCACGCAGCGGTTCCAGCTCGGCGTCTCCTTCGTCGATCGCGCGTTCCAGCTCCGATACCCGCGCGTCATCGACGCGAGCCTTCTCGAGGTGCTGGCGCATCTTGTCGCGATCCGGCGTGGCGAGCAGCGCGCCGATCGCGAACAGGTCGCGCTGCACCGGCACGAGCACCTCGTCGATACGCGGCATCGGCTCGATGGCGCGCACCATTCCGAGCGCGGCGTTCAACTCGTCGACGTCGCCGTAGGCTTCGACGCGCGGGTGGCTCTTGGCCACGCGGCCGCCGCCAAACAATCCAGTGTCGCCTTTGTCGCCGGTCTTCGTGTAGATCTTCATGCGGGGAGAGTAATGGGAAGCCTGTGTGACAGTAAGACGGTTCGCCGGGCGGCCGATGGCCGCCGCCACGATGGTTGGACCGTAGGACGGAATTGAGCCTTCCGCTATTGTTCCCGGATGCTTCAGGACATCACGATCATCGGGGCTGGACCCACTGGCCTGTTCGCATCGTTCTACGCGGGCATGCGCGGCGTGACGGCGCGCGTCGTCGATGCATTGCCGGAGCTCGGCGGCCAGCTGACGGCGCTGTACCCGGAAAAATACATCTTCGACGTTGCCGGATTTCCCAAAGTGCTCGCCAAGGATCTGGTGAAGGCGCTCGCGGAGCAGGCAGCGCAATTTGGCGGGCCGGTGCATCTGAACGAACGCGTCACCGCGCTCGAAGAGGAGGACGGACATTTCGTGCTCGTCACGGAGCGCGAACGATTCGCGTCGCGGGCGATCCTCATTGCCGCCGGCATCGGCGCGTTTTCTCCGCGTCGCCTGCCGCAGCCGTGCGCGCAGCCGTGGTACGGCCGCGGCATCTACGACGTCGTCACCAATCCCGAAGTCTTCCGCGGGCAGCGTGTGATCATCATCGGCGGCGGCGATTCGGCGTTCGACTGGGGAACACAGCTGCTCGATCGCGCCGCGCGCGTGACGATTGTGCACCGGAGCGACCGCTTTCGCGCACACGGCGCCACTGTCGCACAATATCAGGCCGCGGTCGACGGCGACCGCGCGGGCCTATTCACGTTTCATGAATTGCACGGCATCCGCTGCGCGTCGGATCCCGAGCGATTCTCGCACGTGATCCTTCGGCAGGTGAAGGAGAAGTCGACGCGTGAGCTGGAGGCGGATGTCGTGCTGCCGATGCTCGGCTTCGTCAGCGACCTCGGTCCGCTGGCCGACTGGGGCCTGACGCTCGACAAGGACGAAATCGTCGTGAACAGCATGATGGAAACCGGCCGCGCCGGCATCTACGCGGCGGGCGACATCGTGACGTATCCCGGAAAGCTCAAGCTGATCGCCACCGGCTTTGGCGAAGCGGCGGCCGCGGTGAACCAGGCGGTGCACTGGATCTACCCGGAGCGGAAAGTGGCGCCGGGGCATTCGTCGAACATGGCGATCTTCGGCCAGAAGGACGATTAGATCGCCGGTACCGGCAACTCTCCTTTGACGAGAAACTCCGCGCGCGCAAACACGTGCGTTTCGCGGCCGAAGTAATCGCGCTTCGTCAGTTCGACGCGCTCATTCGTCGCCGTGCAATGCCAGGTCTCGAAGCCGCGCGGCCGTGCGCCGCCGAACACCGACGGCGAGAAGATCCCGACGTTCACGCCGCCTTCGGCGTCGCGCGCCGACGGATAGCGAAACAGTTCCACCTTCGCCTCGCGCATCGCCGCGCCGAGCGCCTGCGACGCGGTGTAGCTCGTGGGCGAGGCGATCGCCCGGCGGTGCGCGTCGAACGGCGGGGCCACCAGGTCGACGCCCCGCGCTGATCGGGCGCGAACGGTGAAGGCGGTGAGCTGCGTCGTCACCGGCCCCAGCCCGGCGGTCGTGCCGGCGAGAAACACGAATCGATAGTACGCCACCTCGGCGAACATCGTGCGCACCGACTCGGCACCATACCAGATGCCCGGCTCGTATCGCGCGCCAAAGCGTGAACCGTGGCGGAGGGGTGGATACCGGAACGGGGTGGAGAGGAGATAGTGCAGCCGCCCGCGCGTGGTATCGGGCGGCTTGGCGCCGTCGATGAGTTCCTCGAGCAGCATCTGCTCCTCGGCCGTATCGACCAGCTTCCGCGTCGAGATCTGGTGCTGTGCCTCGACCGCCCGCCACGGTGTGAGCCGCAGCGGCCGGATCAGCGTACCGTCAGAGTTTGCCGCGCATCGCGTCCAGATATTGGACGACATCGACCAGGCCCTCCACGGTGCGAATGCGTTCGGCAGGCACGCCGCCGAGGTGACGGTTGGCGGCCTGCAGCCAGGCGCGGCTCTGGTCCTCGTCGCCGCCGACGAGCGCGTCGAGGCTGCGGTACATCCGCAGGAAGAGCAGGGCGAGCTCGCCTTCCTTGGTCGCCGGTTCGAGTCCCCGGCCATGCTGGAGTCGCGACACCGATGCCTCGCTCGAGCCGAGGATCTGTGCGAGCTGGCGGTTGCGAATACCCAGCCGGGCGGCGGCCGAGAGCACCGCCTTGGCGAGAACCGGAGCGGGCTCCGGCGTGCGGACGGACGCGCGGAATGGGCTCGTCATCACCTGCAACTTTATATCAATTTTCTTTCATGCGCAAGTGTGATTGTCGGCCGGCAGCAGTCTCGCTCGCGAATCCGCGGCGCGGTGCACTGCACGAAACGCTTGCGTCGGCGCGATCCCGGCAACACATTGCCCTCACATGGTGATGGCTCACACGATGAGGGCAGCGATATGGCACGCGAATCACTCGGACTTCTGCAGGGCACGGTCGACGTCCTGATTCTCAAAACCTTGAGCTGGAAGCCGCTCCACGGCTACGCCGTGGCCGACCTGATTCGCCAACGCAGCGGCGGCGATCTCGCCGTCGAGGACGCGGCACTCTACCAGGCGCTGCACCGACTCGAGCGCAAGGGCCTCGTCGAATCGGAATGGGGCACGACCGACGGCAACCGCCGGGCGCGCTTCTATTCGATCACCGCGGACGGCCGCAAGCAGCTCCGCACTAATGTCGCGGAGCTGCGCCGGTATGTCTCGGCGCTGTTCCGGGTGCTCGAACCCGCCTAGTCGCGCCGCATGCCGCGCTCGTTCCGCTTTCCCTTCCGATCGCGAAGTCGCATCGAGTCAGAAGTCGACGAGGAGCTGGCGTTTCACCTCGCCGCCATGGCCGAGCGGCTGCGCAGCGAGGGTTGGTCCGCGTCGGAGGCCGACGCAATGGCGCGCCGGCAATTCGGCGACGTCGAATACACTCGACAGTACTGCCGCTCCGAAGACACGCGGCGGGAACAGGAGAAGCATCGTATGGCGATCGCCGAGGAAACGACACAGGATCTGCGCTACGCGTTCCGTTCGCTGCGGTCGGCGCCCGGCTTCACGCTTATTGCGCTGGCGACGCTCGCGCTGGGCATCGGCGCGAACGCGGCGATCTTCAGCGTGGTGCGCGCGGTGCTGCTCCAGCCGCTGCCGTTCGCAACGCCCGACCGCATCGTGCGCGTGTGGGATCAGAATCCATCCGCCGGGATCGAAGAAGGCGTCTTCTCCGAGCCGGATTTCAACGATGTGCGCGCGTCGAGCAAACTCGCCGAGTCGATCGGCGGGTACTTCTTTGCGGATGGACAGACGGGGCTGGATCTCACGGGCAACGGCACGCCGGAGCGTCTGTCGGCGGCGCTGGTGACGCCTGGCTTCTTCGAGACGCTGCGACCGCGGCCGATTCTCGGGCGCGTGATCGCTGCGGACGAACACGAGGTCGGACACAATCGGGTGGTCGTCATCGGCTACGGTCTCTGGCAGCGGCGGTTCGCCGGCAATCCGCGGATCGTCGGTTCGACGATCACGCTGAACGGCGATCCGTTCACCGTCGTCGGAGTCATGAGTCCGGACTTCGCCTATCCCGCCGCGCAATCGCTCGACGCGTGGATTCCCGTATCCTACTTCGGCCCCGACGCGATCGGACGCGTGCGAGGCGCGCATTTCATTTCAATGGTCGCGCGGCTCGGGCCGGGGATTACGCCAGAGCGGTTTCGCACCGAGATCTCCGGAATTCTCACGCGTCTGTCGAAGAGCTATCCGGACAATCCGGGGTGGAACAGCGCGGGCGTGAAATCGATTCGCGAATCAATCGTCGGCGACGTGCAACGGCCGCTCTATGTGCTCGTGGCCGCGGTCGGGATGGTGTTGCTGATCACGTGCGTGAACATCGCCAGCCTGCTGCTGGCGCGAGCGAGCACGCGCCAGCGCGAGCTGGCGGTGCGCGCGGCGCTCGGAGCGGGCCGGGGACGCATCATCCGGCAGCTGCTCACCGAAAGCTTCGCGCTCGCACTCGCCGGCGGTGCGCTCGGCGCGTTGCTGGCGTACGTGGCAGTGCGTGCGCTCGCCGCACACGGCGGGGCCGAGTTGCCGAGCGCCGGCGGGCTGCACGTCGACGGCGTGGTGCTCGCCTTCACAGTGCTCATCTCGCTGATCGCCGGCCTGCTCTTCGGCGCGATGCCGGCGTTTCGGGCTGCCGGTCCGGCGCTCGAGCGCAGCCTGCGCGCCGGCACGCGCGGGTCGGTGGGTGCGCAGGGACAGCGAATGCGCAGCGCGCTGGTGGTGGCGGAGGTGGCGCTGGCCGTGGTGCTCGCGGCCGGAGCAGGACTGGCGGCGAAGAGCTTCGCGCGACTGCTCGCGGTGAACCCCGGCTTCGACACGTCGAACCGTCTCGTCGTCGAGCTGCACATTCCGGATCGGTATTCGACCGAACAGATGATGCGCGTCTACTACCAGCGGATGCTCGCGACCATCGCCCGAGTGCCGGGCGTGGTCTCCGTTGCGTCGTCCAAGAATCTGCCGATGCAGGGCGCCGGTGAAAGCACCACGGCCGATCGGTTGGGCTTGCAGGATGTTCCGACCGGGCAAGGCGCACCGGTCCAGATCCAGTTCGTCAGCCCGGGCTATTTCAAGACGATGGGCGTTCCCGTGCAAGGCCGCGAATTCGAGTGGACGGACCGCGACAGCACGCCGGAAGTGTTCGTCATCAATCAGGCGGCGGCACGGCGCTTCTGGCCCGGCGAGAACGTCGTCGGGAAAGTCCTGCACATCGGCAAGGAGCAAGTGCAGATCGTCGGCATCGTGGGCGACATGCGGCAGCGCGGACTCGGCGAGCCGGTCGACCCGACGTTGTACCTGACCGCGATGCAGAACATGCGCGTCGGCATGGACATCGTCGTGCGAACACAGGGCGATCCGCTGAACCTCTCACGCGCGGTTCGCAATGCCATCTGGTCGATGGAGCCGAATCAGACAATCGTAAAGGTGACGACCATGGATCTGCTGCTCGGCGGTGCGGTCGCGCGCCAGCGACTGCTCGCCTGGCTGCTCGGCGTGTTTGGATTCATCGGCCTCGTGCTCGGCGCGCTCGGCATCTACGGGCTGCTCGCGTTCTCAGTGTCGCAGCGGCGGCAGGAGATCGGCGTGCGCACGGCGCTCGGCGCGCCGCGCAGCGCCGTGCTGCGCCTCGTGATCGGGCAGGGGATGATGTTGACGATCGTCGGCGTGGTCATCGGGTCGATCGCGGCGCGCCTGCTCACGCGCCAGATGCAGACCGTGCTGTTCGGCATCACGTCGGGCGACGTGATCACGTTCGTCGAGGTGATCGCGGTGCTGGTCGGGGCGGCGTTGCTGGCGAGCTGGGTGCCGGCGCGGCGAGCGCTGGCGATCGATCCGGCAACGGCGCTGCGGTACGACTGAACGCGCGACGAATCGCGCGTCAGCCGCCGGCGATCGCTCCGACGACGAGCAACGGCTCCTTGCCCCGCGCGACATCATCGGGGAGCGGCGCGTCCGGCGATTCGTGCGACAGATCCTCCTCGCAGGCGAAGAAGCGCACGAACGCGCGACGCTGTTGCGTGCCCTGATCGCGGATGGTGCCGCGGAGCATCGGATACGAGGCTTCGACGGCATCGAGCACGTGTCGCTGCGTGACCGGCTCGCGCACGGCGACACACACCTCGCCGTCGACGTGCGCCAGCTGCCGGAGTGGCGCCGGCAATACCACGCGAATCATTGGAGTGTTTGCACCTCGACGGAGAGCACGGCTGGCAGATCCCGCACGATGGCGTTCCACGAATCGCCGGCGTCGGCGGACGCGTACACCTGGCCGCCGGTGGTGCCGAAGTACACACCGCATTCATCCAGCGAGTCGATCGACATCGCGTCGCGCAGCACGTTGACGTAACAGTCCTTCTGCGGCAGTCCCTTGGAGAGCGGCTCCCATTCGTTGCCGCCGCTGCGACTGCGATACACGCGCAACTGGCCGTCGAGCGGATAGTGCTCGGAGTCGCTCTTGATCGGCACGACGTAGACCGTTTCCGGCTCGTGCGCGTGCACGTCGATGACGAAGCCGAAATCGGTCGGCAGATCGCCGCTCACTTCGATCCACGATTCGCCGGCATCGTCGGTGCGCATGACGTCCCAGTGCTTCTGCATGAACAGCGTGTTGGGGCGCGAGCGGTGCTGCGCGAGACGGTGCACGCAATGGCCGACTTCCGCTGTGGGGTCGGGGATGTACTGCGAGCGGAGTCCCTGATTGATCGGCTTCCACGTTTCGCCGCCGTCGTCGGTGCGGAACGCGCCCGCGGCCGAGATGGCGATGTAGATGCGTTTGGGATCGGCGGCGTCCTGAAGAATCGTGTGCAAGCACATGCCGCCCGCACCCGGCTGCCACTTCGGCCCGGTGCCGTGCTTTCGCAAGCCGGACAGCTCGCTCCACGTCTTGCCGCCGTCGGTCGACTTGAACATCGCCGCGTCTTCGACGCCGGCGAAGACGGTGTCCGCCTCGGTGAGCGACGGCTCGAAGTGCCAGACGCGCTTGAACTCCCACGGATGCGGGGTGCCGTCGTACCACTGGTGCGTGCCGGCGACCCCGTCGTACGCGAAGGTGTTCCCGACCGGCTCCCACGTCTTGCCGCCGTCATCCGAGCGCTGCACGAGCTGGCCGAACCAGCCACTGCTCTGCGAGGCGTAGATGCGGTTCTGATCGACCGGAGAACCCTTCACGTGGTAGATCTCCCAGCCGGGAAAGTGCGGCCCGCTCACGTCCCACTTTTTCCGCTTGCCATCCGAGTTGAGGATGAACGCGCCTTTGCGCGTGCCGACCAGCACTCGTACGCCGCTCATGGTCCGTTCCGGTTCGGGTTGGGTGGCCGATACGATACAAACGGCGGCGTGCGTTGTCGATATGCCGGGACGACCGGTGCTACTCGTGGTGCGAACGGCTCCATTGTTCGGGACCACGCGGCGCCTTCGCGCTGAACCCATCCGGGTGCCGCCGTGCGAGCTTCGCCTGATTCGCGACCGCCACGCACGACAGTGAAATACCCAGCTCATGCGCGGTAACGGCGAGGCACCACAGCACGTCCCCCAACTCCTCGGTGAGCTGCGCCTCGTCGACGCTCCGCTGCTGAAACGCGCGCTTGCGGACGAGGCCCAGCACCTCGCCGGCTTCCTCGCTCAGGCCGGACGCGGCATCGAGCAGGCGATCGCGATCGGACAGCGCGGGGTTGATCGTGCGCAGTGCGCCCTGCTGGAATTCGTCGAGATCCATCGGTACGCTCGTTGAGAGATGACGGTCAGCCGTAGCTGACGCGCGGATCCGCCTTGGCGTAGGCGAGATCGGTGATGAGGTTGACGACGACGAACACGGTGCTGAGAAAGAGCACCGATCCCTGAATGGCCGGCAGGTCGCGCCGCGAGATTGCGTCGACGACGTAGCGGCCGATGCCCGGCCACGAAAAGATCGTCTCGGTGAGAATGCTGCCCGTGAGGTACGCACCGAAGTCGAGTCCGAGCACGGTGATCACCGGAATGAGGGCGTTGCGCAACGCGTGCTTCAGCGTGACGACCCACTCGTTCAATCCCTTCGCGCGCGCCGTACGGATGTAATCGGCGCTCAAGGCGTCGAGCATCGCCGATCGTGTCATGCGCGCCTGAAACGCGATCGATCGCATACCGAGCGTGAGCGCCGGCAGCACGAGAAAGCGCAATCCGCCATAGCCGGATGGCGGCGCCCACTTCAGCGTGACGGCGAACAGCAGAATGAGCAGCAAGCCCACCCAGTACACGGGAAACGAAATGCCGAGGTACGCAATGCCGAGCGCGAACCGATCGGCGAGGCCGCCGGGGTTGCGCCCGCTCAACACGCCGAGCGTGATGCCGATGATCGTCGCCATGAGCATCGCCGCGCCGGCGAGCTGCATCGTCTTGGGAAAACGCTCGCGAATGTCTTCGGTGATCGGACGGTTGGTGATGTACGACTGTCCGAGATCGCCGGTGACGACTTTCGCGACGTAATGGCCGAAGCGAACGGGCAGCGGATCGTCGAGATGGAGCTGGGCGCGGAGCCGCGCGATCGTCGCCGTGTCGGCGCGCTCACCGATCATCGCTTCGACCGGATCGCCCGGCGCGACGTACAGCAGGAGGAACGCGACGATCAGCACGCCGAACAGCGTCGGGATCGCGAGCAGAATGCGGCGAACGATGAACCGCGTCATTTGCGTGTCGTGTCGATGGTCACGTCGATCCACCGCTGGCCGTTGAAGATCACCGGCGGTACGAAGTGCTTGATCCAGGGCTGTACGGCGTACAACTCGTTATAGAAATACAAATAGACCATCGGCGCGTCGAGAAACTCGAGCGAGTCGGCCTGGCGATAGAGCTGGTCGCGCTTCGTCTCGTCCATCTCGCGGCGGGCACGCGTCACGATCGCGTCGAATGCCGGATTCCCGTAGAACGAGACGTTGCCGCCCGCGCCCTTGTTCACGCCGTGCAGCAGCGGGTAGAGAAAATCCTCGGCGTCCGGATAGTCGGCGTACCAGTCCTTGAGGATCATGTCGGTCTCGCCCTTGCGCGCCGCGGCGCGCGTGGCGGCTGCCTCGCGCTGCACGATCTTCGTGCGGATGTTGACCGCGTTCAAGTAGGCCTGAATGGTTTCGGCCATGATCAAGTACGTCGGATTGGCCGAGGTCCACAGCTCGACGTCGATGCCGTTCGGATGGCCGGCGGCGGCGAGCAGCTGCTTCGCCTTGGCCGGATCGAACGGGTACGGCTTGCGCGTGCTGTCGTAGCCGGCGAGCGCAGGCGGAATGACGCCGGCCGCACGCGTGCCGCGGCCGCTGATCAGGCGTTCGATGATCTTGTTGATGTCGACGGCGTAGTTGATTGCCTGGCGAACGCGCGGATCGGCGAGCGGACCGCGCGTGGTGTTGATCGCGATGTACACCAGCTCGAGCGCCGGCGTGGACATCAGCATGGGCTTGCGGCTTTCGTCCTCCTCCCAGTCCGCGGCCTCCTGCGCGGGAATCTCGAGCACGTCGACGTTGCCGCTCTCGTATTCCGCCACGCCGGTGCTCGGCTCGGCGATGATGCGGGCGCGGAGCGAATCGGTCTTTGGCGGGCCGCCGAAATACGACGGATTGCGCGCGAACAGCAGGTAGTCGTCGTGCTTCCATTGCACGAGCTTCCACGGGCCGGTGCCGACAGGATGTTCGCCGAAGTCCGCCGGTACGTTCGCCGGCACGACGGCAGCGACGGGCATCGCGAGCATCTTGATGAAGATCGCCAGCGGCTCGGCGAGCGTGACGACGAGCGTGCTGTCGTCCCGCACCGCGAGTCCGCTCACGCTTTTCGCTTTGCCTGCGGCGAATTCCTTCGCCCCCTTGATCGGATAGAGAAACTGCGCGGCCCCGCTCTTCGTGGCCGGATCGAGCGCGCGCTGCCAACTGTGCACCACGTCACGCGCGGTGAACTTCGAGCCGTCGTGAAACGTGACGCCCTGGCGCAGGTGGAAGGTGTAGGTGACGCCGTCCGGCGACACGTCCCAGCGCGTGGCGAGCGAGGGCTCGACGTTGGCCTTCGGATCGAAACGCGTGAGTCCGTCGAACAGGTACGCGACCGCGCGTCCGGTGGGGACGTCGGTGGAGAGCGCAGGATCGAGCGAACGGGGATCGTACTGGTCGCGCGAGTCGATCAAGGTGCGGCGCGACGGCGGTCCACTCGAGCCGCAGGCGGCGAGGGAGCAGGACAGCGCGGCGGCAGCGAGGAACCGGAGTTTGCCTTCCATTGACACTGGGAAACTGGCGCGAGAACTTACCCGGTCCCGCCGTCAAGCGTCAATCAGATGCGCCCGCCGGAGGTTGTGCCGAGCGGGCGCGTTGTGTGTCGGCACCGCCGCGCGTCGGGTGGTGGACGACGATGATCAGCGCTTCTCCGGCCAGACGTGGCCGGGGCTCACGAGGTTGGCATGCCTGCAAAGACCGATCCGCGGATCGGGCTCAGATTCGTCACGCTCAGGATTTTCGTGCTCGTGGCGTCCGTGCTCGCGGGCGCCGTGCGGCCGGCGCACGCGCAGGAAGTCGAGTGCGACCCGCACGACAAGGAAGTGCGATCGCTGTCGTTCGTCGGCAACACGGCGTTCAGCGACGACGAGCTGGCGACGCGCGTGCTGACGACGCCGTCCTCGTTCACCCGCAGGTACTTCCGGATCATCGGGGCCAGGCGCTGCTACCCCAATGTCGGCCTGGGGCCGGACGTCGCCGCCCTCACAACCTTATATAGGAACAACGGTTTCTATCAGGCGACGGTCGACACGGTCGTAACGCCGGTCACGCCGACGTCGGTAAGAGTGACCTTCCGGATCACGGAGGGCGAGCCGCTGCACGTCGACTCGCTCGAGATCACCGGTCTCGATTCGGTGCCCGATCCCGCCGACATCACGCGCAATCTCGAGCTCAAGCCGGGCGGCCGGTTCGGCATCGTGCTCATGTACGCGGACATCGACACGATCAACGCGCGGTTGCGGAACGCCGGATACCCCCAGGCGAACGTGTTCAAGTCGTATGCGACGCACGTCGACCAGCTCCGGGCCGAGGTCGAGCTGGACGTCGTGCCGGGGCCGCGCACGCGATTCGGCGGAATCGACGTGCAGAGCACCGATGTCGCGGGCGGACCGCCGGCGATCGACAGCGCGGTCGTGCTCCGGTTGCTCGGATTTCGAACGGGCGATTGGTACAGCGATCGCGCGGTGAGCGAAGCCCAGCGCAATCTGTACCAGACCGGTGCGTACAGGCACGTCGGCGTCACCGTGGATTCGGCGATCGGCCAGGGAGACAGCGTTGCGGACGTGCTCGTGGATTTGCGCGAAGACTACATGCATCAGGTGGACGGCGAGGTGGGCTGGGCAACGCTCGATTGCTTCCGCGTCAACTCGCAGTACACCGACAAGAATTTTCTCGACGACGCCCAGCACCTCGAGCTCACCGGCCGTTTATCGAAGCTCGGCTACGGTTCGCCAACGAGCACGAAGCTGACGCGCAATATCTGTCCGCTCGGCGCGGACAGCATCGGCAGCTCCAAGGTGAACTACTTCGCCGGCGCGACGCTGCGCGAGCCGACGCTGTTCGGCAGCCACTGGGTGCCGTCCTACTCGATGTATACCGAGCGTCGGGGCGAGTACAAGGCGTATCTGCGCACAACGTTCATCGGCGGCGAGGCGGCGGCAACGCGAGACATCGGCTTTCGCATGCCGCTCCGCCTGGCGTACACGCTCGAGTACGGGCAGACCAACGCGCAGCCAGCAGTGTTGTGCGCGGTATTCAGCCGGTGTTCCGCGCCCGAGCAGGCCGAGGTTCAGCGGCGCCTGCCGCTGGCCATTGCCAGTGCGTCCATCCAGCGCACCCGCACCGACAATCCGTTCGATCCGTCATCGGGCGACGCCCTTGCCGCCGAGCTGCGCGGCGCGGCGCCCGTGATCGGATCCGATCCCAGCCTGTCGTTTCTCAAAGGCACGATCGACGGCTCGTGGTACTACAAGCTGCGATCGCGCACCGTGCTGGCGTTCCGGTTGCGTGCCGGCGCGATCACCGGCGGCACGGAGACCGGCGGCGGAGCCCGACTGCCGCCGCCGCAGGAACGGCTGTACGCCGGCGGCGCGAACAGCGTTCGCGGGTACCAGCAGAACGAGCTCGGCTCGCTTGTATATCTGATCGATTCGTCGGCGGTCGAAACCGTACCGCTCACCGGTGATACGGTTGCCGTGGTCGCGAAGTCGGCCAATCCACACGTGCTGCGATCGATTCCGGTCGGCGGCAATTCGCTGATCGTGGCGAATGTCGAGCTGCGTTTGCGCGACCCATTCTTTCCGAACCTGCTGCAGTACGTGCTGTTCGTCGACGCTGGCCAGGTGTGGACGCGCGAGACGGGTGCGCCGAATCTGGGTTTCGGCACGTTGGAGCCGGTGGCCACCCCCGGCATCGCGCTTCGTTATTTCTCGCCGGTCGGCCCCATTCAGGTGAATGCGGGGTACAATCCGCATGGTAATGCGCAAGGTCCGGCGTACCTGTTGTCGACCAACAGCTCGGGGAGCGTGGCACCGCTGATCTGCGTCACCTCGTTCGGGCAAGCTCCGGTCAAGGTGCTGCGCGATCCGGCGACGGGCGATCTGTCGCCAATCGGATCGAGCTGCCCGTCGAACTTTGCCCCGCCGCGTCCTTCCAGTTTCCTCAAGCGCTTCCAGCTCACGATCTCCGTAGGAACCGACTTCTAGCATGACCCGCCGTCGTCTCGTGGCGCTCGTGAGCGCCGCCGTGCTCATCACTTTGGGACTCGTGGCTGTGGTCACGGTCTTCTTCGTGACGCACACGAGCGCCGGACGCGACAAGCTGCGGCGGGATTTCCTTCAGCCGTTGATTGCCCGTGCCGTGCACGGGTCCGTGCACCTGGGACGCCTGAGCGGCAACCTGCTGACGAGCGTGACGATCGACACGATCGCGATTCGCGACGAACGCGGCGTGCTGTTTCTGAGCACTGGCCCCGTCACGCTGTCGTACAACCCGCGCGACCTCATCGACAACCGCATCTATATAAGACGGGCGGAGGTCCAGCATCCGTACGTCCATTTGATTCAGCACGAAGACGGCGGCTGGAACTACAAGGAGATCTTCGCCTCCAGGCGGCCACATCTGCCGAAGCCCAAGGACCTGCAGACGCGCAATCTCGGCGATTACATCGTCGCCGATTCCACGCACATTCGCGCCGGCACGTTCATTCTCTCGATTCCGTGGCACCCGGACGACTCGCTGCACGGCGCGCGGCGCGACAGTGCGATCCGCGTGCATCTGAACACGCCATCGAAGGGCGTCGCCAAGACCTATGACGGCTACGCGCACACCTACACGTGGACGAGCCTGCACGGTCTCGTGCGGCACGCGCGAATCGCCGACCCGGACAGCGATCGGAAGTTCGGCCAGCAGTTCGTCGCCGACACGTTGTCGGTCGACGAGCACGATCCGCCGTTCCGGTTCCGAAACCTGTCCACCACGGTTCGGCATCTCGGCGACTCGCTTTGGCTGAACGTGCCGCACTTCGATCTGCCTGCGTCCACCGGGAGCGGCAGCGGCAAGGTCGTGTGGGGTAGCGCACTGCCGGTGCGCTACGACATCGCCGTACATGGTGATTCGGTCGCCTTGAACGACGTGAGCTGGGTGTATCCGACGCTGCCCCGAACGGGCGGCGGCAGCGTGGAGCTCACGATCCGCAGTGATCAGAAGGATCCGTCGATCATCAATTACGAGCTGGCCCGCATGGACATGCGGAGCACGGCATCGCACCTCACCGGCGACATGACGTTCGGGGTTGGTGCGCCCGTGCTCGAGGTGCGCGACGTCAACCTGAAGGCCAACCCGGTCGACTTCGATCTGCTGCGCACGCTCGCCGGCAAACCATTTCCCGAAGACTGGCAGGGACAGCTTTATGGAAATGTGAAGGGCCGCGGCGGACCGCTGACGCATTTCGTCGTTGATCGGTCGGAGATCGCGTTTCACGACGCGCACGTACGCGGCGCGGTCTCGACGATCGCCGGCCACGGAGAGCTGAACATTCTCGAGCCCGCGTTGACGGAGTTTCACGGCTTCGACGCGAACGTCGGATCGCTCGACCTGCGCTCGATCGAGTACTTGTTCCCGAGCTTTCCGCGGCTGCGTGGCACGATCTCCGGCACCGCGACGCTCGACTCGTCGTGGCTCGACGTACGCTTCTCGAACGCGGACATCGTGCACCACGATGGCCCCGGCGCGCCCACTGAAGTGACCGGCAGCGGCCGAGTGACCTACGGCACGCCGTTCATGAGCTATGATGTAACGCTGAACGCCGCTCCGCTCTCGCTCACGACATTGTCGCGCTCCTATCCGGGCCTGCCGCTGCGCGGTCTGGTGAGCGGTCCCATTCGAGCAAAAGGGTCCTCGCCCGATCTCGAGCTTGCGATGTCGCTGCAAGGACCGGGCGGCGGCTTCAGCTTCGACGGCCACGTCGACATCGACTCGATCGGCGGATACGCGGCGAACGGTCACGGTGATTTCAGCAACGTGGATCTCGCCACGTCGCTCGATCGCGCGACGAATCCGATCGACCCGTTGAGCGGCCACTACAGCGTGAACGTCGCCGGCGCGAGCGCGGCGTCGCTGGTGGGGTCGGCGAATCTCGATCTCGAGCGTACCCGGCTGGACAGCATTCTGGTCTATCCGTCACACGCCAGCATTCGATTCGCCGACGGACGCATGCTCGTGGACTCGCTGCGGCTTCACACCAAGCCGGCGATGATCGTCGCGAGCGGAGCGATCGGACTGCCGCACGGCCGCCCGGACTCGCTGCGCTACACGATCAGCATCGATTCGCTCGGCGGACTGCGACCCTACCTCTCGCACAGTGACACGACGCTCGGCGGCGAGCCGCTGCCACCGGACTCACTCTCGGGCGCGGCGACGTTGAGCGGCGTGGCGAGTGGTACGCTCGACTCGCTCGATCTGTCCGGTCGCCTGCTCGGCAACAATCTCGTGGTGGCCGACAGACGCGCCGCGAGCTTGAGCGGCGGCTTCGATCTTCGCGACGTGCTGCGTGCACCATCCGGCATGGTGGATTTCCGGCTCGACACCGTCGTGCTCGCCGGCGTGTCGGTCGACTCCGCCGGAGGTCGCGTCCGGATACAGGATCAGCAGCACGCGCAATTCACGGCGGCCGCGCTCAGCCACAATGGGCCGAGGATTGCGACGACCGGAACGTGGTCGACCAACGCCGGCACGCACCAGATCCGTCTCGACTCGCTGGGCATCGCCATCGGTCAGAGTCGGTGGCATCTCGCCGGGCCGGCGGATCTCGCGTTCGACACGACGGCGATCCGACTGGACTCGCTCGTGCTGCGCAATCGCGACAGCGCGGTCGTGTCGCTGTCCGGAGTCGTGCCGAACGCCGGTGCGGCGGAGGGACGTGTACGTGTTTCACGGCTGCCGCTCGCCGATTTCGGAACGCTGGCGCAAATGAGCCAGCCAATCAGCGGCTTCGGCGATCTTTCCGCCGTGGTCACCGGAACGAAGTCGCAGCCGCAGCTGGTTGCGAGCGCCACACTGTCGAACATCAACTGGGACAAGGTGAACATCGACAACGTGACGACCACGGCGCGGTATGCTGACGATCGCCTGAACGCCGGCCTGACGGTCGCACGCGGGGGGCAGACCGCGCTGTCGGCGACGGCGTCGCTGCCGATTGCGATGACCTTGTTCAGCACGCGGCTACTCGGCGACACGTTGTCAGCCACCATCCATGCGGACACCACCGACCTGTCCGTCATCAGCCCGCTGCTTGGCGGCGCAGCGAGCGCCGTCGCCGGGCGATTGACCGCCGATGTGCGCGCGTCCGGGACGTGGCGCCAGCCGGCGTTCGGCGGTTATGTGTCCGTACTCAACGGCTCGGCCACGATCGACGCGGCTGGCGTAACGGCGACACACATCAATGGCCGGCTCGACGGATTGGTCGACGAGCGGCGCGGCGTCGACAGCATTCGCGTACAGCTTCGCGCATCGTCCGAAGGCGAGCCGGCAGCGGACTCCGTGTCGGTGAATGGCTGGGTGAAGAATCTCGGTCACACGAACGTGACGCCGACGGTCGATCTGTCGCTGGCCGCGAACTCGTTCCATGCCCTCGACAAGCGCTCGCTCGCTGATCTGTATCTCTCCACGACGCGCGGCGACTTCGGTGCGATCAGTCCGTTGCGACTCACGGGCCCGTTGAGCGCGCCGGTGTTGCGCGGCAACCTGCTCGTCGACCGCGGATCGATCTACCTCCAGGATCGCGACCTGGCCCGCAAGCAGGCCGTGGAGCTGTTCGCCGATACCACCACCGGCGTCACGGCCCCGGCCGAGCCGACGCGGATGTCGCAGTTCATGAGCAAACTGCAAATCGACAACGTGAATGTCGCGCTGGGCGAGGACGTGCGGCTCCGGTCGACTGAAGCCGATGTGCGGCTGGGCGGGCAGCTCACGCTGCTCACCTCGTCGAGTCCGGCCGCCCGGTCGGCGGCGGCGAGCGGCCCCGCGCTGCCGGGGCTGGCGCTCGAGGGGCAGCTCAAGACGAACGGGGGAACCTACAACCTGAACCTCGGCCTGGTGCAGCGCGAGTTCCAGGTGTTGCCGAATGGCGTGGTGACGTTCGACGGGCCCCCGGAGAATCCGATCCTCGACATTCGCGCCCAGTACAACGTGAAGCAGTACCAGCAGCGGGATCTCGGTGTGATCGTGAATCTGCACGGACGCGTGCCGAACCAGGTGGTGAGCTTCTCGAGCAACGCCGACTACGAGATCTCGACGTCCGACCTGGTGAGTTATCTGCTCACCGGAAAGCCGGGGTTGGACTTCGGCTCGAACAGCCAGGCGTCGCAGGTGCTCGCGTCGTTCCTCGCCCCCACGTTGAGCGCCGTGGCGGCGGATCAACTTCGGCAGAGTCTGGGCTCGTGGGTCGACGCGTTCCAGCTTTCGTTCGGGGCCGGCAACTCGAACAACGGAACGGTCACTACTGCCAAAGACTACCTTACCGGCGCGACGATCGGCGCGGAAAAGCAGGTGACGAACAACGTGTTTCTGAGCGTGAACACCAGCTTCTGCCAACTCACGAACGGCCAGGGCACACAGGGCGCGTACAATCCGCTCGCGCCGTTCGGCGCGAAGGTGGAGTATCGCTTCGATCCCACGTTCTCGCTGCAGCTCGGCCGCGAACCCGACACGAATACGCGCTTCTGCAACAACCAGCAGGGCTTCACGGGTCTGTACAACACACCGCAGCAGTTCAGCCTCTCACTCTCGCGCACGTGGCGGTTCTGATCCGGCGCGTCGTCGTCATCGCCAATCCGGCCGCCCGCCGCGGCAAGCGCGTCGCGCGCCGCGCGCAGGCCGAGCTGGCCAGCCGATCCGTGCAGGCGGACATCATCTACACCGAACGGCCGGGACATGCCGCGGAGCTGGCGGCGCATCACGCGCCGCACTATGACGCGGTGTTCTCGCTCGGCGGCGACGGTACGTTCATGGAGATCGCCGGCGCGCTGTCCGGAACGCAGATCCCGATCGGCATTCTCGCCGGCGGCACGGGCAACCTCGTGGCGCGCGCACTCGGCATTCCGTTGTCGCTGCGCCGAGCCGTTCCGATGCTGGTCGCCGGCGATGTGTTGGCGATGGATCTCGGCCGGCTCACCTCGGGCCGGCGCTTTGCCGTGGCGGCCGGCGTCGGGATCGACGCGTCGATGGTGGCTGAAACGCCGGCCTGGTTCAAGCGTCGATTAGGGATAGTGGCGTACGCAATCATCGGAACGCGCGCGGCCATGCGGGCCGTGTGGCGCGGCCGGTTCTTCGACGCGCGCGTCACGATCGATGGCGTAGTGCACGAGCGGCGCGCCGCCGCGGTGATGATCGCCAACTTCGGCGCGGTGCTCGGCAAGCGACTCACCCTCGGGCCGGAGATTCGGACGGATGACGGCTTGCTCGACGGCTGCATCTTTTCGCCGCGCACCTTCCGCGACGTGTGCCGCATCATGTGGCGCATGGCGCGGCGCAATTTCAGCAGCGATCCGTGTCTGCTCTATTGCCGCGGCGCCTCGGTGCGCGTCGAAACGACGCCGCCGCTGCCCTGGCAGGCGGACGGCGAAATGATGGGCACCACGCCCTTCGAAGTCGTGGCCGAGCCGCTGGCCGTCCGCATGCTCGTGCCCCCCCGGTCCTGAACGCGTGAGCAGCGAGACCGCCCCGTTCCGGCCACCGCTGACCGGCGCGTCGAGCGCGGGTCTCGAGCGGTTGCTGCGCGAGCGCGACCAGCTGCTGCTGTTGCACGAGGCGCTCGCCGACGTCGAGCGCGCGCGCACGCTGGACGAGCGTCTGCGCATTCTGGCCGAAGCTATTCAGCGAATCGGATTCGCCCGCGTCGAGACGACGGCCGGCTACTCGATGCCGCCGACGACGCGGCTCGTCGCGCAGATCAGCAATTCCTCATTCCTGGATTCGAACGAGCTGCTCGTGCCCCTCCGGACGGCCGACGGCGCAACGATCGCCACGCTCATTCTCGGCGAGCCGGCGGAGCCCGGCGTCCCGCCGCTGTCGCGTGTGCGGACGGTCGAGCTGTTCGCGCAGCAGGTTGCGTCGATGATCGAGAACGCACGGCTGTACGAGCAGAGTCAGCGAGAGCGCGGACGCGGCGAAGCGATCGCCGACATCGCGCGTGCGATCAGCGGATCGTTGCGTCTGAGCGACGTGATGCAGCTCAGCCTGCGCCACGCCATGGCCCTGCTTCACACGGAGGGCGCGACGCTCGCGTTGTCGCGCGACCAGCAGATCGTCGTCGTGGCCGGCGCCGGCGCCGGCGAATGTCTGATCGGTGCGCCGCTGCCGGTCGACGGAAGCATCAGCGGCCAAGCCGTGCGCGAGCGCCGCGCGATCATCTGCAACGACACGCGCGTGGCCGCGGCGTACAGCCCGTCGCGCATCGCCGCCGGCATCGATCGTACGCTCGTCGCGCCGCTCTTCTCGAGCGCCGGGGCGATCGGCGTGCTCGCGGTCATCAACCGCGACATTGCGTTCGGCGACGAGGACGCCCTCGTGCTGCAACGCCTGGCCGACCAGGTCGCGGTCGCGGTCGCCAACGCACGGTTGTACGAGGAAGCGCACGCGGCGGCGGAACGCTACCGGCAGGTCTCGGAAGACGAGCGGCGCGCACGACGTGAAGCTGCCGTCTCGGAAGCGCGGTATACGCGCCTCGTCGAATCCGCATCCGACGCGATCTTCACCGTCGATTTGACGGGCCGGCTCACGTCGCTCAACGAGGCGCTGGAACGCGCGTCGGGCCGCCGCCGGACGGAGCTCATGCACTCGCCCTTCGTCGATCTCATCGACGCACGCGATCAACCGTCCGTCGTTGCCGCATTCGCGGCCGCGTTTGCCGGCCAGCATCGCCGCGTGGAGCTGCGGTACCCATCCGCGACTCGGGAATTGCGTTATTGCTCGCTCACGCTCACGCCATTCGTCGAAGACGATGCGGTGAGCGGCGCACTCGGCGTCGTCCGCGACGTTACCGAGGAGAAGCGGTTGACCGAGCAGCTCATTCAGCAGGAGAAGCTGGCCGCCGTCGGACAGCTGGTGAGCGGCGTGGCGCACGAGCTGAACAACCCGCTCGCCAGCGTCCTGGCGTTCGGGCAACTGCTGCTCATCGCGCCCGAGGGCCAGCCGGCCGATCGCGCCAAGATCGAAGCGATCACCCAGGAGGCGAAGCGCGCCTCGAAGATCGTCTCCAACCTGCTCACGTTCGCGCGCCAGCATCAGCCGGAGCGCACCGTCACCGATCTCAATCGAGTGATCCAGGACACGCTCGAGCTGCATCGCTATGCGCTGCGCGTGGCGAACATCGACGTCGACGTCCGGCTGGATCCGGCGCTGCCGACGACGTGGGCGGATCCGTTTCAGCTGCAGCAGGTGATGCTGAACCTGATCGTCAACGCGGAGCATGCGCTTTCGACGTGGGAGGGCGACCGCCGCATTCTCGTGCGCACGGAGCAGGCAAAAAAGGGGGGCGCCCTCCGCGTGTACGTCACCGACACCGGTCCCGGAATCGCCCCGGAAGTGCTCCCACGAATCTTCAATCCGTTCTTCACCACGAAACCGGTTGGCGAAGGCACCGGTCTCGGCCTGTCGATCTCTGACGGGATCGTGCGCGAGCACGGCGGCCGAATCAGCGCGGAATCACGGCCTGGAGACGGCACGACGTTCACGATCGAGCTTCCACACGTGGTGCCGCCCGCGCCGGAGGCATCGCTACCACCTGCCGGCGAGCGCCCAACGGCGGAGCGGCGCAAGCGGCTCCTGGTGGTGGATGACGAGGCGCCGATTCGACAGGCCGTCGCGCTCTATTTCGAGTCACTCGGACACGCCGTGGACGTGGCGGCGACGGGACGCGAGGCGATCGCGCGTGTCCGCGACGCTCGATACGATGCGATCATGCTCGACCTGCGGTTGCCGGATATGACCGGCGATCAGGTGCTCGCGCAAATGGAGCAGCTGCCGCACGGGGTCGGCCGCGTGGTGTTCGTCACCGGCGACACGACCAGCGAGTCCGCGCGGCGCGTGCTCGAGGCCACCGGGCGGCCGACGATCAGCAAACCGTTTCTGCTCGACGAGCTCGCCGCGGTCGTGCTCGCCGAAGCGGGCCACTAACGACTATCTTCCTTCCGCCATGACCAAGCTCCACGAGCACGACGCGATGATCTGCCGCTCCTGCGGCAATGAAGAGCGCGCCTCCGAGGGCTATCCGTGCGTTGACTGCGGCACGTTCATCTGCGTCGTGTGCGACATGCGCGGCATCACGCGATGCCGCGAGTGTCAGGCCAAGCGCGACGCCGCCGCGTCGAAGCCGGCCTCCTGAGCGTGCCGGATCTGTCGCGGCTCGGCATTGCGGTGGGGCACGCGACCGACGAGGCGGGCGTCACGGGGCTGACCGTCATCCGCGGCGTGGACGGTCCAATTCGCGCCGGGGCCGCGGTGTTCGGGCGGGCAACGGGCACGCGGGAGCTGCGCACCGCCTCGCCGGATCATCTCGTCGACGGCCGCGTGGATGCGATTCTCCTCACCGGCGGCTCCGCCTACGGCCTCAACGCGGCGTCGGGCGTGATGCGCTGGTGCGAGGAGCAGGGTCGCGGATTCTCCGTCGGCGCCGGTGTCGTGCCGATCGTGCCCGCGGCGGTCGTGTTCGATCTCGCAGCGCTCGGCGGATTCGACGCTCGACCGACCGACGCCATGGCGTATGCCGCGGCGGCGAACGCCTCCTCATCAGAGATTGCTGAAGGCTCGGTGGGCGTGGGCACCGGCGCAACCGTCGGGAAGGTGGCGGGATCGGCGCTGGCGATGAAGGGCGGCTTCGGCTGTGCGATCGAGACCCGGGGCGAGCTCGCTGTGGCGGGTATGGCGGTGCTCAACGCGTTCGGCGACGTGCGGAACGGACGCGGTGAGATCATCGCCGGCGCCCGGAGCCCGAGCGGCGGATTCGCCGACACCGAGCGCGTGCTCGCCGGGGTAACGACGCGCGCGGCCGCATTCAGCGAGCTCGCGTTGCAGAACACCAGCCTCGCCGTGGTGGCGGTGAACCAGCCGCTGACGAGTGTCGAGCTCGTGCAGCTCGCCCGCGCGGCCGGCGCGGCATTGCTGCGGCGAATCACGCCGGCCGGCACATCGTACGACGGCGACGTCGTATTCGCCCTCTCGCCGCTTGCTGGACCGCGCCGATCGTACGACACCGTCGTGATCGAGACGGCCGCGGTCGCGGTGCTCGAGCAGGCAATCGAACGCGCCGTTCGACTCGCCCGTGGGCGCGACGGCATCCCTGGCGCAGCGGACCATGGCAACTGAAACACATCTCGTAGAGTCCGAATTTCCGGTTCTCTTCGCGGCGACTGTGCGGACGCCGATCGCACCCATGCACAGCGAGCCGCGAATCGGCAGCCAGATGATCTCGCAGCAGATCGCCGGACACGTCGTTGAAGTGCTCGATGAGGAAGGGGATTGGGTGCGCGCTCGCGGCGAGGACGCGTACGAAGGCTGGATGCACGTCGGCTTTCTTTCGCGCGCCGCGTCAGGCGATCCGCAGCAGGCCGCAGCGCGCGGGCGCATCTCACTCGGCTGTGTCGCCGAAACACCCGCGGGCGTTCGACGCGCGCTGCCGCTGCGCGCCATTCTCGCGTCCGACGAGCGCGTGCTGTCCGGCGAAGCCATCGACGCAGCAAAGGTGCGCGAACGGTTTCCGTGCGACGCGACGGCGATCACGCGCACCGCACTCGACTTCTTCCAGTCGACCAGCTACCTGTGGGGTGGAGTGACGCCGTGGGGTGCCGACTGCTCCGGACTGGTTCAAAGCGTCTTTGCACTCCACGGCATGCAACTGCCGCGCGACGCCTGGCAGCAGGCCGAGTTTGGCGCGGATGCCGGCCCCGATGTCGGCGAGCTGCAGGCCGCCGATCTCCTCTTCTTCTCGGACCGTCCGGATCGCCGCATCACTCACGTCGGCATCGCGCTGGGCAAGTCGCGCATGGTGCACCTCGCGCTGGGCCGCGGCGGCTACGCGATCGAACGATTGAGCGACCGAAGTGATGGGTACGTGGTGAAGCTGCGCGAGCGGCTGATCTGCGCTCGGCGTCAGCTTCGCGCGAACGTCAGCTGACGAGTCCTCCGTTCGCCGTCATCTGCGCGGCCGAGCGAACCTGGATCTTCACGTCGGCGGTATGCTCGCCGTCGATCGCGATCGCCATCGTGTAGCTGCCGCCGGCGTCCATCGGCAGGTCGAGCTGGGCGATGAGTGGAAGATCCATCTCCGTCACGCCCGGCGGGGGGGCGCCAACGTTGAGATCGCCCGAGCTGTTCCACAGCTCCTGCCCGCTCGGACTCAGCCAGCGGAAGGTGACCGTGTGCTCGCCGATGTCGATTGCCGTGCCTTTGAGGTGCACAACGAGGTGCGCGCGCGGGTGGATGGCCGGCAGCGTCGCGACCTGCAGCGCGTCGAACACGCCGAGGACGTTGAGCTTTCCTTCCTGAGACAGATTCGCCGCGTCGGCGAACAGCGCGAAGGACACGTGCATCCTGCAACATAGACAGGACAGCCGCCGCGCGTCTACTTTTCGCGCATGGGTTCGACAGTTGGAAAACTCTCGACGCCCGGCCACGCCAGTACCACGACGCGGCCGGGCGTTTGGCTCACGGAGCTCGGGCTGGTGCTGATGGCGCTCATCTGGGGCGTCAATTACAGCATCGTGAAGTTCGGCACGACCGTGATCGATCCGCTGGCGTTCAACGGCGCCCGGGTTGCATTGGCGGCGATCGTGCTCTGCGCGATCATGGTCGTGGCGCGCGCGTCATGGCCATCGCGCGGTGTCGCGTGGCGTCTCCTCGCGCTCGGCGTGCTTGGCAATGGCTTCTATCAATACCTGTTCGTCGAGGGCATCGCGCGCACGAGTGCGACCGATGCCGCGCTCGTCGTCGCCGCCTCGCCCGCATTCATCGCGATCATCGGGCGCATGCGCGGCATCGAGCGGGCGAGCACCGCGCGCGTGCTCGGCATCCTGCTGTCGCTGGCGGGCATCGCGTTCGTCGTGCTCGGCTCGACGGAAGCGTCGCAGGGCGTGTCCTCCGTCACCGGCGACCTGCTTGTCCTCGGCGGCTCGCTGTCGTGGGCGCTGTACAGCGTGCTGCTCAAACCGTACACGGAAAGCGTGCCCGGACTGCAGCTGTCGGCACTGACCATGGTCGGTGGCGCCGTACCGCTCGCGCTCGTGGCGTTGCCGAATTTCACTCACGCCGGATGGAAAGCCATGCCGGTGCTTGGCTGGGGCGCGATGCTGTACAGCGGGCTGTTCGCGCTGGTGATCGCGTATCTCTTCTGGTATCGCGGCGTTCGCGTGATCGGGCCGACGCGCAGCGCCATCTACTCGAACCTGCAGCCGGTGATCGCCGTGCTGTTCGCCTGGATCATGCTCAGCGAAACGCCGACGCTCTGGCAGGGCGTCGGCACGGCGTGCATCATGGCGAGTCTCCTGCTCACTCGCGCGTGAAGCTCGTACTGTTCGATATCGATGGCACCATCCTGCTCACCGACGGCGCCGGCCGCCGGGCGATTCAGCGCGCGTTGCGCGAAGTGTTCGGCAGCGCCGGACCCGAGCAGCACCGGTTCGACGGCAAGACCGATCCGCAGATCGTGCGCGAGATGATGCGGCTCGACGGCCATCCCGATGCGCACATCGACGAGCGCATGCCGCGCCTGCTCGAGCGCTACGTCGACTATCTCGGCGAGGAGCTGGCGGCACACCCCGCCGGCGTACGCCTCATGCCAGGTATTCGCCCGCTGCTCGACGCGCTCGAGCGGCACGAAGACGTGTTGCTCGGATTGCTCACCGGCAACCTTGCCGGCGGCGCGCGTGCCAAGCTGTGCGCGGCGGGCATCGAGCCGCATCGATTCCGCGTCGGCGCGTATGGCTCCGACCACGAGCTGCGCGGCGAACTGCCGGCCGTGGCCCAGCGACGCGCCCGCGCCGAATACGGAGTGGACGTCGCCGGCCGCAACGTGGTCGTGATCGGCGACACGCCGGCCGACATCGCCTGCGGCCGCTCGATCGGCGCGCGCGCGATCGGCGTGGCGACGGGCCACTATGGCGTGGACGAGCTGCGCCGTCACGGCGCCGCCGCCGTCTTCGCGGACCTCTCCGACACCGCCGCGGTGCTGGACGCGATCCTGTCGGCTGCGCCGGTATCGCCATGAGCGTTCCACGATGAGCGAACGCTCACAATCGACGTTTCGCCTCGGTTCGGCGCGCATTGGAGCGACCGACCACGGGCCGGCGACGGCGGTGCTCGACGACGACTCGCTCGCCATCCTCATGCTCTCGCCGGACGACGCGGCCGTGCGATTGTCGTATTCGGCCATCGACGATGTCGTCGCCGGCGGCCGAGGGCTGACTCTCCGCATTCACGGTGGCGGCGAGCTGACGCTCGCCTGCGAGGACGCGGAGTCGTTTCGCGGCGAGCTGCTTGCACGCTGTCGCGCGCTTCCCGAGCTGACGCGCACCTTGCGCGCCTTCGGATCCCGGCGCGGGCAGCGCGGCACGCGCGATACGGCGGCCGCGGAGCAGCAGCGGTTCTTTGCGCCGTTGCTTGCGGCGCGCATGTCGGCGATCCGCGCCGCGGATATCGCGGCGATCGCCGCTGCCTTCGATGCTCGGCTCATCGCGGCGGAAGTACATCGCACGCTGCGTGCATTCGTTGCGGAACGTCATGCGGAAGCGGGGCCGGCACGTCGCGCCCTCGAGGCGGAGCTCCTCGACTTGTGCGAACCCCTCGACGTCGTACTCGCCTCGCTCGGCGAAGCAGCACGCACACTGTCGCGAGCCGGCGACGACCTGTCTGCCTGGCGTGCGTGGAGCACTCGGCTCGCCGGGACGTTCGAGATCGCCGATCGTGTATGGATCGCGATCGACGTCGCACTCGACACGCCGGTGTGGCATCCATGATCGTGGGACTGGGCGTCGACGCCGTCGACATCGAGCGAATCGAGCGAATGCTCGACGCCCAGGGCGACCGGATGCTCGAACGGTTGTTCTCGGCCGGCGAACGCGCGTACCTCGCGGGCAAGCGCGCGCCGGCGCAGCACGTCGCGGTGCGTCTGGCGGCAAAGGAGGCAGCCTACAAGGCGCTCGCCGGCAACGAGCTCGCGCGGGGAATCGGCTGGCGCGATGTCGAAGTCGTGTCACGCGACGACGGCTCGCCCGAGCTGCGCCTCCACGGCCGTGCAGCCGAGCGTCTGGCCGAGCTGTCGGGGACGACGGTGCACGTGTCGCTCACGCACAGTGCCGCCACCGCTGTCGCCATCGTGATCGTCGAGCGTTGAGCCCTGCGTTGCCCGAACGATCGCGCCTACACGCCCCGATTTAATCCCGATATATTCCATCGGAAATGCATCTCAGCGCCAGGCTCGGCCGCGTCGTCGCGGCGTGCATCATCATCGTGGTACCGTGCCGCATGGCGGCGCAGCAGGACAATCCGGTCCAACGCGTGGCGAACATCGTCAGCGTTGCCGTCGAGGAATACGGAAAGGGAATCGACGCGCACGGCCGTCTGATCTCGGCGGACGAATACCAGGAAGCCGTCGGCTTTCTGAACGACGCGCGCGCCGCCGCGACCCGTTTGCCGGGAAATCGCACGGCTTCGCGAGCGCTGCTCGATACGATCATCGCGCAGGTTGCGGCCAAGCGACCGCCCGCCGTGCTCGCGAAGATCGAGAAGCGATTCGCCGCGTCCCTGGGCAGTCAGGCCGCGCTCGAGCTGCCGACGAAAGCGCTCGATCCTGCCGACGGCCGCCGATTGTACGAGCAGAACTGCGCATCGTGTCACGGTGAACGCGGCCTCGGCGACGGCCCGGCCGCCGCGGCGATCAATCCGAAGCCGCCGGCGATCGGGACGTGGGCGGTGATGTCGAGCGTTTCGCCGGCGATGGTCTACCGAAAGGTGACGGTGGGCGTGACGGGGACGTCAATGCCGGCGTTCGGCACGGCGCTCACGGCCGAGCAGCGCTGGAACATCGTGATGTATTTGCAGACGCTGCGAAGCTCGGCAGCGCAGGTGGCCGAGGGCGAAGGGCTGTACACGCAAGGATGCGCCGAATGCCACGGCATGACGGGCATGGCCGACGGTGCTGCGACGCGTACGTTGAGCAAGGCGCCGCCGGAGCTTGCGTCGTTGGCATGGCAGGTGGAGCGGAGCGATTCCGCACTGGCGTCGGCGGTTCGTGGCGGCGTGCCGGGCACGCCAATGCCGCCGGCCTCGCAGCTCACGCCGGCACAAGTGCAAAGCGTCGTCGCGTATTTGCGCACGTTGCCTGGGCGTGAACGGACCGTCGCGGGCGGACCTTCGCCGCGCGACAGCAGCGCTGACGCGGCGGGCCGCGCCGCAATCTCGATGCTCGAGCAATCGCTCACCGCGGCGCGCGACGGACGGCTGGACGACGCGAGCGACCGCGCCTTTTATGCCTATCTCGCGTTCGAGCCGATCGAGTCGCCGGCGCGAGCGCGCGACCCGGGCCTCGTGTCCTCGATGGAACGGCTGTTCGCCGATTTCCGTGCCGCCGTGCGCGGCAACGATCTGCGCGGCGCCGAGCGGGCGAGCAACGCGATCGAAGCGAACATGCCCCAGGTGGTCGATCTCACGCGGCCGGCCGGCAGCGGCTCGGAGGCGTTCCTTCAGAGTCTGCTCATCATCCTGCGCGAAGGCTTCGAGGCGATCCTCGTGATCGGCGCAGTCGTCGCGTTTCTGCTCAAGACGGGGCATCGCGAGCGGCTCCGCTCGATCTGGACGGGTATCGTGCTCGCGCTCGTCGCCAGCGGCCTGACGGCCGTCGTCCTGCGGACCGTGCTCACGGCGATTCCGGCGAGCCAGGACATCATCGAGGGGCTGACGCTGCTCGTCGCCGTCGCCGTGCTGTTCTCGGTGAGCTACTGGCTCATCTCGCGCGTGGAAGCGGCCAAATGGCAGCAGTTCATCCGCGAGAAGGTGAACACGGCGCTGAACCACGGCGGCGGGCGCGCGCTGGCGTTCGTCGCGTTTCTCGCAGTGTATCGCGAGGGCGCCGAGACGGCGCTGTTCTACCAGGCGCTGTTCAACGAGGGACCACACGTCGTGCTGCCGATCAGTCTCGGCATCGTCGTCGGCTTCGCGTTGCTCGGCGTCATCTTCACACTGTTCTACAAGTTCGGCGTGCGCATTCCGCTGCGGCCGTTCTTCAGCGTGACGAGCGTGCTGCTGTACTACATGGCCTTCGTGTTCACGGGCACGGGCATTCGCGAGCTGCAGGAAGGCAACGCGATCCCAATCACGGCGATCCCGGGATTTCCAACCATCGAGGCGCTCGGGTTGTATCCGACGTGGCAATCCGTGCTCGCGCAGCTGGTGCTGCTCGCACTGTTCGTGTTCGCGCTGGCGAAGACGTTCTGGCCGAAGCGGTCGGTGACCTTGCCGACGGTGGCGACGGACTCGAACGGCGCCGCCGCGATCGCCGCGGAAGTGGCGCGGCTCCGCGCCGAGAACGACGCGTTGGCGGCGCGCGTGGCGTCGATGGAGGCGCTACTCGGGCAGGTGGACGAGAGTCACCGGGTGTAGCGAACGCGTCGCGGACGCCGCTACGCGACGGCGGGTTCGCTTCGAATGCCCGGCCGATCCGGTCCGGTCTCGCGCCGCGCGGCCATGATGGCGCAGCCAATCACGATCACGCCGAGCGCGATGATCTGGGCCATGCTCAGGCCGAGGGCCCAGCTCATGCGATCGTCCTTCGAGCGGAAGAACTCGACGACGAAGCGTTCCGTACCCGCGAGCACGCACCATACGCCGAACAACCAACCCTCGGCGTGATCGTGGTCGCGGATGCGCCAGAGAATCAGAAACATCACGAAGCCGAGCAGCACTTCGAGCAATTGCGTCGGGTACACCGAGATCACTGCGTTCGGGTCCTGGCCCGCGGCGAAGTGCGTGTGGAAGGTGCGCGTCATCTCGTACGCCGTCGACGGCGGCGCGCCCTGCGGGAATACCACGGACAACGGTCCAGAGTACGGCTTGCCGTAGTCGTCGCCCACCGCCCAGCAGCCGGTGCGGCCGATGGAGTAGCCGGCGGCCAGCGCGATGCCGGCGACGTCGGCAAATCGGACGAATGAGAGTTTCTTGTAGCGAATCACGAGGAAGCACAACAGCACCGATCCCATGAAGCCGCCCCAGAACACGAAGCCGCCGCGGCTCCACAGATCGCTCACGTTGTGCGACACGACGACGACGTAGTAGACCTTGGCCCCGATCATCGTGCCGAGCAAGGCGGCGAACAGCACGTCGCTCACCGCCGCGGCTTCGATGTCGTGCCCGCGCCGTGCCAGCTCGCGTTCCGTCACGATCTGCGAGATGAGAAACGCCATCAGCACCGCGATCCCGAAGCCCGTGAGATTGATCGGGCCGATCGAGAAGTTGAACGGGTGATGCACGATCGGGTTCGAGAGCATCATGCGGCGACGAGTCCGGGAAGTGGCTGAGTTGCGAATGCGTTCAGGTCGAGCGACGACCGTTCCCCTCGCTCGAGGTGGAACAGTCCCGCGCGAGCGATCATCGCCGCGTTGTCGGTGGCGAGCCGGGTCGATGGCGCGAAGACCTCGACACCGCGGGTCGTGAAACGTTCCCGCAGCGATCTGACGAGCGACGCATTGCCCGCTACGCCGCCGCCGAGCACGACGCGCGTGCGACCAAACTGTCGCACGGCGCGCACGGTCTTTTCGACGAGCGTATCGACGAGCGCATCCTGAAATGCGCGCGCGATCGGTCCGCGATCGGCGTCGAGATCGGCGTCGAGATCGGCGGAGGCGCGGACGGCGTTCAGCACCGCCGTCTTGAGCCCGCTGAATGAGAAATCATAGAAGTCAGGGTCGGCGGGTGCCTGGTCGCGCCGAAGCATGGGTCGGGCAAAGCGGAAGGGACCGGCCTGACTGGCCGCCGCGAGCCGCTCGAGGTGTGGGCCCCCAGGATACGGCAGTCCGAGCAGCTTGGCAACCTTGTCGAACGCCTCGCCGGCGGCATCGTCGCGCGTGCGGCCAAGCACGCGGTAGCGACCCCACGCTTCCACGTCGAGCAGCAGTGTATGGCCGCCGGACACGAGCAGCGCGGTGAACGGCGGCACGGCGCCTCGATGCTCGAGCGCGGTGGCGAAGAGATGCCCTTCCATATGATGCACGCCGATCACCGGCACACCGCGCGCGAACGCCAACGCCTTGGCGTAGCTCACGCCAACGAGCAGGGCGCCGACGAGCCCGGGCGCGTTCGTCACGGCCACGGCGTCGAAGGCATCGGCATGCGCGTCGCTGAGCGCACGGTCCACGACCGGCACGATCGCGGTGAGATGCGCCCGCGAGGCAATCTCGGGCACGACGCCGCCGAAGATGGCGTGCACGTCCTGCGAAAGGATGACGAGCGAGCGGAGCGTGGTGTCGTCGCCCGTACCGTCGAGCAGCGCCGCCGAGGTCTCGTCACACGACGTCTCGATGCCGAGCACGCGCATCAGCCGTTCGGCACCGGCGTGATCAGCACCTTCACTTGCGACGGCCGCACGCGCACGCCGGCTCCGAACCCCGTCGTATCAATGTCGACGAGATGCGGCAGCGAATCCGGAAACGGAATGATCGTCTTCACGGTGCGCACGGAAGGAATCCGCAGCACGAGCCGCCGCGGTCCGGTCACTTGCACGCTCTCCGGATCGAACCGTGTCATGAGCGGCGTGCCCATGTTGTCCGATACCTCGATCGCCGAATGCACGGGCGCCTTGCGTGTCCAGGTCGTCTCGAACCGCAACGTGAGACTCTGAGGCCGGATCTCGCGGACTACGGCGTCCACACCCTCAGGCAGCGTCACGTCGTCCGGGCGCAGATCGATCACCACGGTATCAGGCGCGTCGGAGGTGATCTGGCGCCGAATCGTCGGCTCGTTCGCCGTGAGCTTGATCAGCTCCGTGGGCGAGCCGGCGACGAGCGCCTGCACTTGCGGCAGCGGATCGCGCAGCGCGAGCGAGCTGTCGAGCACCGGAGTAAACCGGACCGGAACCAGCTCGACTTGCGGTTCCTTGGCATTCACCACGAACCAGAGCACGATGGCGAGGAGCACCGCCGCGCCCTTGAGCGGCAATCGGTCCGTGAACATCGCCACGATCCGCCGGCGGCGGGTGGTCTGTTGTCGAAATGGCGGCGGCGTGTCCACGGCCGCTCAGCGATCGCCGTCGTCGACGACCGGGCGAGGCGTCTGCAGCCCGAGCAACTGCGCCACGAGCGCACGGTTGCCGAGCGAGCTCCAGTCGTCAGCGCCGATCCACTTCTTGCGGATCGTGCCTTCGGGGCCGATGACGAACGTCTCCGGATATCCGGTCGTCTGATACGTGCGCTCGATCGCGCCGGTGGGATCGTGAAGAATCTCGAACGTCACGCCGTAGTGATTCGCGAACTTGCGGATCGAGTCTTCGCTCACGGCGTTGTCGACGCTCACCGCGAGCAGCTTGAGACCCTTGCCGCCATACGCTCGATACAGCGCCTCGAGACTGGGAATCTCCTTCTGACAGGGCTCGCACCACGTTGCCCAGATGTTGAGCAGCACGACCTGTCCCTTGTAGTCGTCGAGGGTGCGATAGCGATTCTCGCCGAGCACCTTCACGCGGAAATCGGGCGCCTGCGATCCGATGACGACCGGAAACAGCTCGTCCTTCATCAGGTGCGTCGCCGCGATCAGGCCGCACGCGAGCACGCCCACCACGATGCCGACCACCGTCCACTGCTGTCGGACCGTCATACGAGCACTCCGCACCGGCCGCGCAGCGTGCCGATCTCGCCGCGCGGATCCGCCGCCGAAAAGATCGCGTTGCCGGCGACGAAGGTGTCGGCCCCCGCTTCCCAGAGATCTCTAATAGTCGTGCGGCTCACGCCGCCGTCCACCTCGATCAGCGCGCCGCTCGCGCCCTCGTCGAGCAGCTGGCGCGCACGCCTCACCTTGCCCGGCGAGTACGGAATGAATTCCTGGCCGCCGAACCCGGGATTCACCGTCATGATGAGCAGCAGGTCCAGCTCCGGCAGAATCTCGGTGATGGCGGTGAGCGGCGTGCCGGGGTTGAGCGCCACGCCGGCGCGGCAGCCCAGCTCGCGGATGCGCGTGAGCTGCCGGTGCAGATGCGGCGCGACTTCGGCATGGATCGTCAATCCATCCGCCCCCGCCGCGACGAAATCGTCGAAGTACTGCTCCGGCTCCACGACCATCATGTGGACATCGAGGGAGAGCGACGTGCACGCGCGCACCGTCTCGATCACCTTGGCGCCATACGTGAGGTTCGGCACGAAGCGGCCGTCCATCACGTCGATGTGGATCCAGTCGGCGCCCCCCGCTTCGCACATCGCGATCTCGTCGCCGAGCTTCGAGAAGTCGGCACTGAGAATGGACGGCGCGATGCGAACGGTCATGGCGTGCGCACCGGTGGAACGGCCGTGCTGTCGCCCGGTCCGGCGCTGAGCACGATCGACACGGAGCTCGGAACCGGCGTCTTGATGCCGGGCGACGGACTGCTGGCGATCACCTGGCCGCGCGGCTCGCTGCTGGCACGCCGCGTCACCTGGCCGAGATCGAACCCGGAGCTCTCCAGCGCGGTCTGCGCGTCGGCTTGCGTCATCCCGAGAATCTGCGGCACGGCGATCATCTGCTGCCCGGCGCTGAGCGTGAGCATGACCGACGTGCCCTCGATGTCGCGCTGCCCGGCCGGCGGATCCTGCTCGAGTACGGTGCCCTTTGGCGACGCACCCTGATACCGCGATTCGCCGCGTTGCGCCTTGAACCCGACGGCGGCAAGCCGCTTGGACGCTTCGTCGAACAGCAGCCCGGTCACGTTCGGAATCTTGGCTTCGCCGGGAATGACCCCTGACGGAAAGATGAAGAACGCGACGATCAGATAAGCGACGAGAAATCCGCCGACGATCACCACCGCGTAGGGAAGCGAGCGGCGCAAGCCTGTGCGAAAACTCATTCAGCGCCCCGGCGCAGTCGTGCGGCGAACGCGCCGTCCGTGCCATGTCGCTGCGGAAGCACGCGCAGGCGACCGGCATCGAGCACCGCCGCGGGCACCGTGCCCTCGGGCGGCGCGTCCACGCGCCACCCCGGATGCTCGTTCAGGAAGCGATCGATCTGCTCGTCGTTCTCCTCCGGCTCGAGCGAACAGGTGCTGTAGACGAGGAGACCGCCCGGTTTCACCACGGTGGCCGCGCTACGCAGCAGCGCGCGCTGGATCGTCGACATGACCGCGAGGTCCGAGATCTTGAGACGCCAGCGCGCATCCGGATGGCGACGGAACGTGCCGGTGCCGGTGCACGGCGCATCGAGGAGCACCATGTCGACCGGACGGATGGCCGGTGAGCGCGCGTCGGCGACGTAGGCATGCATCGTCGGGATCTCGAGTCGTCGCGCGTTCTCGACGACGCGGTGAATGCGCGTGAACGCGAGATCGCTCGCGAATACGCGCGACGCATTCCGCGACAGCTCGACCGACTTGCCGCCCGGGGCGGCGCATAGATCGGCGACCGTCGCGCCGGTCGGCACGCACGCGTACTGCGTGACGAGCGTCGATGCGGGATCCTGAAGATGAAACAGTCCTTGCCGGAACGGACCGAGCTCGGTAAGCGACGAAACGGCGCTCCGCAGCTCGATGCTGTCGCGCGCGAGCGGCGCATCCTCTACATGGATGCCGGCCGATTCGAGCATCGCCTCGAGCTGCTCGCGCACGACGTGGTACGGCCGCACGACGAGCGGCGCTTCACGATTGTTCGCCTCGAGCAGGCGCTGCGTGTCCGCGACGCCCCAGCGCTCGACCCAGCGCGCGACGAGCCACCGCGGGTGCGATGTCTCGAGGGCGAGCTTGTCGATCGGGTCCGCGATCGCCGGCAGCGCCAACGCGTCGCGCTCGCGATCCAGTCGGCGCAGCACCGCGTTCGCCAGCTTGCTCGCACCCAGGCCGTGACGCCGCTTCGCCAGCTCGACGGTCTGCGCGATTGCCGCGTAGGGCGGCACGCTCTCCATGTACAGGAGCTGTGCGCCGCCGAGGCGCAGCAGGTCGAGCAGATCGTTGTCGAGCCGCACGGCTCCGCCGCGAATGCGTGCGTCGAGCAACGCGTCGAGGCGGGCGCGCCGGCGCAGCATGCCGTACACGAGCTCGCGCGTCCAGCGGCGATCGCGCGCGTCGAGTCGCGCGGTCCGGCGATCGAACGCCGGATCGAGCAGCTCTCCCTTGCGGAGGTCGGCACAGATTTCCGCGGCGGCCACGCGCGCATCCGTCACGCCGCCCACGCGCTGCACCGCGACACCGCCGGGCGACCGGTGGTCCTGATCAGCCCCTGGCATACTCACTAAAATAGTCGCTCGCCCAGGTGCACGCCGCGCCCGCGCGCCCACTCCTGCGGCGCAACGCGGCGCTTGCCGGCCGGGTGCACGCTCGTGATCCGCACCGCGCCGGTTCCGCAGGCGACCGTCATGCCGCGGTCGTCGACCGCCAGCACTTCGCCTGGTTCGCCGGTTCCGACCCCTATGCGCGCGCCAAACAGCTTCACCTCGCCGCTCGACGCATGCGTCAGCGCGCCGGGCCTCGGGTCGTACGCGCGGATGAGCCGGCCGATCTCGCTCGCGTCGGCCGACCAGTCGACGATCGTCATCGACCGATCGATCTTCGGGGCATACGTGGCCCGCGATTCATCCTGCGGCGTCTCGACCGCCCGGCCGAGGTCGAGCAGGGCGAGCGCTTCGATCAGCGCGAGCGCTCCCATCTCGGCGAGTCGAAGCTGGAGCTCGCCGGAGGTTTCGTCGTCGGGAATCGGCGTGCGAACCTGGAGGATCGACGGTCCGGCATCGAGCGCCTTCACCATGCGCATGATCGTGACGCCCGTCTCCGCGTGCCCTTCGCGGATCGCCGCCTGAATCGGCGCGGCGCCGCGCAGCAGCGGCAGCAGGGAGGCGTGAATGTTGATCGTCCCGAGCCGCGGCAGCGCGATCACGTCGCTCGAGAGAATGTGCCCGTAGGCGACGACCACGGAAACGTCGGGATGCACCGCGGCGATCTCGGCCACGAACTCGTCGCCGCGCGGACGTTCGGGCTGGAGCACGGGAACGGATTCCGCGAGCGCGATGCGTTTGACCGGCGGCGCCTCGAGGCGAGACCGCGAGCGGCCGACCGGGCGATCCGGTTGCGTGACGACGCCGGCGACCTCGAAGCCCTCACCGAGCAGCGCGAGCAGCGCCGGCGTGGCGAAATCAGGCGTGCCCCAGAAAAGCACGCGCATTCACAGCTCCTCGTCCGGATGCTCGTGCGTGCGCGGCGGGTCTTCGGCGAGCGTGCGAACGAAGCCGGGATATTTGTCCTTCTCCTTGCTCCACTTCGCGAGCGCGGAGCGGCGCTTGAGCACACTCAAATAATCGATGAACAACTTGCCGTGCAGATGATCGATCTCGTGCTGCAGGCAGCGCGCGAACAGATCGCTGGCCTCCACCTCGAATGGCCGCCCGTCCAGTCCCAGCGCTCGCACGCGCACGTTCGACGGCCGCTCGACGTCGCCGTAGACATCCGGGATCGAGAGGCACCCTTCCTCGGCCTTTGCCGGCTTGCCGCTCGCGTCGAGAATTTCCGGGTTGATCAGGACGAGCGGATTGTCGTCGACGTCCACGACGGTCATGCGCTCGGTGCGACCGATCTGCGGCGCGGCGAGTCCGATGCCCTTGGCGAGATACATCGTGTCGAACATGCTGCGCGCCAGCGACCGGAGCTCGTCGGTGATCGCCGACACCGGCGCGGTCTCGGCGCGGAGAATCGGATCGCCGAGGACGCGGATTTCGAGAATGCTCACGGCGTGGTGCTGGCGCCCGCTCCGGGGGCCGTGGTGCCGCCAAGGATCTTGGCGATGCGCCCGCGCTCGACAACGATTCGCGACTCGGCAGACTTGATGGTCACGCGATCGTCGAGCCGGTTGGCGCCGCCGTCCTTGGTCGTCTCGCGGATGTGCACCACCTCGCCGACGATACCGCCGGCCGTCACGACCTCGTCGCCGCGCTTGAGCGCGCGCAGCGCCGCCTCGTGCTGTTTGCGCTGCCGTTGCTGCGGCCGGATCATCAGGAAATAGATGATGCCGATGATGATCGCGAACTCGAGGATGATCGGGCTCAGCGAGCTGCCGCCGGTGGGGGCCTGCGCGAGTGCGAGCGTCAGAGCCAGCGGCGTTACGGGAATCATCATGCGACGACTGGGGATCGGGAGTGATAGCGCGCGAGCCAGGTGCGGCTCCACGCGGCGAAGGTGCCGGTGCGGATCGCGGCCCGCGCGTCGCGCATCAGATGAACCAGGAAATGTACATTGTGCAGGGACAGCAGGTGCAAGCCGAACATCTCGTCGGCCGTGAACAGGTGGCGCAGGTAGCCGCGCGAGAATCGCCGGCAGGCGGCGCAGTCGCACTCGGGGTCGAGCGGCCGCGGATCTGTGCGGAATTCGGCGCGCTTGATGTTGAGGCGGCCATCGCGGGTGAACGCGGCGCCGTTGCGGCCCATGCGCGTCGGCGCCACGCAGTCGAACAGATCGACGCCGCGCGCCACGCCCTCGACCAGATCCTCGGGAAAGCCGACGCCCATGAGATACCGCGGCCGATCCCGCGGCAGCTCGGCGTCGACCACCTCGAGAATGTGGTACATGTCCGGTTTGGCTTCGCCGACGGACAGGCCGCCGATGCCGAAGCCGGTCCAGTCGCCGAGATCGAGAATGGCGCGCGCGGCCTCGCGGCGAAGGGAGGCGTGAATGCCGCCCTGGACGATCGGGAAGAGCGCCTGGGAATGGGATGGTGCGGGCAGCGGGAAAACGGTGCCGGGGAGGGGTGGGGAATTCGGTAACGTGGTTTTCGGGGGGGGCCCCCCGGCCCGCAGCCGCTCGAGCGCCTCCACGCACCGCGCCAGCCACCGCACGCTCCGCTCGCTCGCATCCCGTGCCGCCGCCTCCTCGCTCTGCCCCGGGATCACGTGATCGAATTGCATGATCACGTCGGCGCCGAGATTGCGCTCGATCTGCATCACGCTTTCGGGCGTGAACACGTGCGTCGAACCGTCGAGATGACTGCGAAACTCCACTCCATCTTCACTGACCGTGCGCAGCCCCTCGAGCGAGAACACCTGAAAGCCGCCGGAGTCGGTGAGCAACGGCCCGTCCCACGCCATGAATCGATGCACGCCGCCGAAGTCGCGAATCAGCTCGTCGCCCGGGCGAAGATGCAGATGGTATGCGTTGCTCAGGATCATCTGCGCGCCGAGCGCGTGCAGCTCGTCGGGATCCAGCGACTTGACCGTCGCCGCCGTGCCGACGGGCATGAACGCCGGAGTTTCGACGACGCCATGCGGCGTCGTGAACCTAGCCGCGCGGGCCGCGCCGGCTTCGGCCTCCAGCTCGAACGTGAATCCGCTGTCCATTAGAGAATCAACATGGCGTCGCCATACGAGTAGAACCGATAGCCGCTCTCGATCGCGAGCCGATAGGCGCGCATCGTCAGCTCGTAGCCCGCGAACGCGGCGACGAGCATGATCAGCGTCGAGCGCGGCAGGTGAAAGTTGGTGACGAGATGGTCGACGGCGCGAAACCGGTATGGCGGCCGGATGAAGATGCGCGTTTCCCGCTCGCCCGCGTGCACGAGACCCGACTCGTCGGCGGCGCTCTCGAGCGTGCGCACGCTCGTTGTCCCCACCGCCCATACGCGACCGCCCGCGGCACGTCGCTCGTTGATCGTGCGCGCCGCCGCATTCGTGACGGAGTACCACTCCTCGTGCATCACGTGCCGTTCTGGATCGTCGACCTCCACCGGCTTGAAGGTTCCGGCACCAACGTGCAGCAGCACATCCGCTCGTGCGACACCGCGCGCTTCGATCCGCGCGAGCAGCTCCGGCGTGAAGTGGAGCCCGGCGGTGGGCGCCGCGACCGATCCGGCCTCGCGCGCGAACACCGTCTGATACCGCTCGGCGTCCTCGGGCCGATCCGCGCGATTGATGTACGGCGGCAGCGGAATGTGCCCGAACCGGTCGATCGCGTCGTCGACCGCCAGCTCGCTCTCGAGCTGCACGATTCGCGTGCGTCGTTCGGTGACCTCGAGTATTTCGGCTGCAAAACCGGGAGCGATGTCGACACGCCGCCCCGGTTTGAGCTTGCCGCCGGGCGATACCATTGCCTCGTAGCGTCCATCGCCGAGCGGCTTGAGCAGGAGAATCTCGGCCGGAGCACCAGATGCCCGCGCGCCGAGGAGGCGTGCGCGCAGCACGCGCGTGCGATTGACGACGAGCACGTCGCGCGGATCGAACAGTTCCGCGACGTCTGCGAACGTCCGGTGGGCGATCGTCTCGGTCGCGCGATCCACGACCATGAGCCGGCTGGCGTCGCGGCGAGCGAGTGGGTGTTGCGCGATGCGCTCAGGCGGGAGCTCGAAATCGTAATCGGCGGTCCGCGTGCCGTCCGGAATCATGGCGAATGCTAGCAGCCCGGATGCGCACCCCGGTACTGCGCGATGCGGTTTGGAAGAAATCACGGTGTAAGCAGCGGGATCGGTCGAAGCGTCCAATCACTTGAGTTCCAGCGTGCAGTCTCCTTCGACGGAGGTTTCGATGGCTCGTCTCATCACCCGCATCGGCGTCGCCGCGCTCGTCATCGTGACGGCGGCATTCAGCTTCCCCGCGGCGAAGTGGCCGCCGTGGATCTCGATCGAATCGCCGGTCAATCCGTTCGATCCGGCGACACGCGGCGCCGCGATGCTCGTGCATGCGCACTTCCGCGAAGGTCCGTCGACGCTTGCGGATCTGAGCGGAAGCGCGGAAGGCATGCTGGGCGGAAAGCGGCGCAGCATTCCGTTGAAGTTCGAGGCGACGCCGATGCCGGACGTGTACGCCCTGCGTCGCCAGTGGCCGACCGGCGGCGCCTGGGTGCTCCGAATCAACCTGCGTACCACGACGGCGATCGTCGCGCTGGATGGCACCGGTGCGGTGAGCGCGGTCCAGATCCCGACCCATCTTGCCGCCGACGGTTCGCGTGTCCCTCGCGCGGTGAGCTCGCACGATGTTGATTCGACGCTCATGGCGATGTCGGGTCGCTGACCAGCGTCGAGCCGCGTGACAGCTCCAGCGCGTAATGCACCAGCGGACGTGCCCGCGGTGAGCGGCGTCGTCAGGCTCGACGACGCCGTTCGACGCGCGCAGCGCGGCGACGCCGCAGCTTTCGAGCACGTGTACAAGACGCACGCGCCGGCGATTCACCAGCTCTGCCGGCGCATGTGCGGCGACGATCGCATCGCCCGCGAGCTGGTGCAGGACGTCTTCGTGCGCGCTTGGGAACGGCTGTCGAGCTTCCGCGGCGAGAGCGCGTTCGGCACCTGGTTGCATCGACTGGCGGTGAACGTGGTACTCGGGCAGCTACGGTCGGGCACGCGGCACGCCGGCCGGCTTTCCGCGATCACCGAAACGTCGTCCGCCATTCGGTCGCCCGAGTCCGGAGCGGATGCGCGCATCGATCTCGAGGCAGCGCTCACCCGGCTGCCCGAGCGTGCGCGGACGGTGTACCTGCTGCACGACGTGTACGGCTATTCGCACGACGAGATCGCGAGCGCGACTGGAATGGCGGCAGCGACCTCGCGAGTTCAGCTCTGGCGCGCCCATCGCGCCCTCATGAGGCTCCTCGACCGATGACGAGAACCAATCGCGCACGACTCGATCGCTACACCGCGGAATTGCGTCGGCCTGTCGATGGCGATCCGGCGCTCGACGAGCTCTGGCCGGCGATCCGGTCGCGGCTCGACCGCGGGACAGCGGGTGAGACGTCGGTCATTCCGCGGCCGGCGCGGCGTACGCCCGCGGTGACCGTCACAGCGATCGTCGCCGCCATGGCCGCTGCCATCGTGCTCGCGTTCACGCTCGCCGGCGTCATGAATGATCGTTCGCCAGCTCCGATGGTCG
>Ga0070680_100000025_pt1 | contig 76512 bp, 159 predicted proteins | sample KBSC73BmetaG_FD_64672 | JGI IMG/M metagenome (GOLD analysis project Ga0070680, IMG submission 64672) | Corn rhizosphere microbial communities from Kellogg Biological Station, Michigan, USA - KBS C7-3B metaG | ecosystem: Host-associated > Plants > Roots > Rhizosphere | place: USA: Michigan...
GGTGCGAGGTCGACACGGACGCGGCCGGGAACATCGTCCTGGTCAGGCGGTGCGCCGATCACAACCCGTGCGAGGGTCACGCCGGGGAGGACGCCGATCTGATGAACCCGAACGTCGGGATGGGCGAGACGACCTACTGCGACGGGTCGTGCGTGCGCCGCTGACCATCCGCGTGCTTCGGGCGGGCATCCGGGAGACCGGGTGCCCCACCGTGGACCACGGAAGGGAGATCGGCAAGTGACCGACATTCAGATCAAGGACGAGAACACGTACCCGCTGAGCCTGTGGCGTGAGGCCCTGGAGGTGGCAGAGGTGGCGGAGTTCTGCCCCACTGACACCCGGGAGTGGAACGGCGGAGAGCTGGGTGCCCTCGGAGCGTGGCTGTGTGACGAGCTGTACGGCAAGCCCGTCAACCCGGACAACGTCCGGGAGGACACGGGTGAGATCGTCACGGAGAACGTCATCGACGGGGCGCTGGCCGTGCTCGACCAGGAGGACCGGGAAACCCTCACTCCGGCCGACCTGCGCAAGGTGATCGAGTCCTACCGGGGCGAGACCTTCGACGACTTCGAAGAGCTGGCCCGGGACTACGCCGAGAACGACTACATCGGCCCGGACGACGAGAACCCGGCGCTCACGGAGTGGGAGGGGTTCAACTCCCCCGAGGACTTCGAACGCTGGTACACGAAGTACGGCACGGGCGAGGGCGAGGTCTGCGGGGAGATCCGCGCGGGCGGGACCCTGATCTGGTTCGACAAGTTCAAGTGGTGAGGTGACGAGATGCACGGATCGTATGACGACATGCGGGACATGCAGTACCGGGAGGAGAACCCGGGGTACGAGCGGGAGGTCGGCCTGACGGCCGGTGACCTGGAGGACTGCGACCCCGAGGTGGCCGTGCTGGTGGCCGAGTCGTACGCCCGGGACAACGCCGCCCGCCGGGAGCAGAACCACCGGACCGAGGTCGCCGGTCTGCGGGCGCTGCTCGAAGAGCACGGGATCGAGATCCCGGACCACCTGTGATCACCGCGTGATTCAGGGGCGCACGGGAGGGGGCTCGTGCGCGCCTGTGTCCCACGGTGGGACGTGACGGACGGAAGGGACGAAGACGTGATCAAGAAGCTGAAGAGGATCCTGGGGCTGGCCCTGGGGCCGTCGGAGTACGCGCCGAACCCGAGCGTGATCGGTTCGGTGGAGCAGTCGCCGAGCGGGAACGCCGTACTGCGCATCGGCAAGGCGACCGTGCCCGACGAGGGCCACCCGTCGTGGACGCAGACCGAGCACGTGGTGCTGAACGACGAAGAGCGGGACGAACTGATCGCCGTGCTCGACTCGCAGCGCGGATACCGCACGGTCAAGTGCGGTGACATCGTCGGCGTCGGCTCCATCGTGCTGGCCGTGCAGTACGCCCACGGCGGGGGCGGCGGAGAGCACCGCATCGGCACGGCCCTGGCGTGGACCGACCACAAGCGGGAGTACGTGGTCTACACCGTCGACCCGTACGGCGAGGTGAGCAACGGGACGTACACCTTCGACGAGCAGCGGGCGCTGAACGCGTACATCGCCCGGTCGAACGACCACCTGTTCCGTCACTTCAACGCCAAGCCCCCGGCCATCACGTACGGCCACGTCGCCGAGCGCGACGTGCTGAAGGGAGACAAGGCGTGAACCTGCCCGAGGACGTCGCCGAGGACTGGAACGTGGTCATCACCGACCACATGCACTCTTCGGAGAGCCGGGACATCGTCAAGATCGAGAAGATCGACGCCGACGGTCTGATCCTGCGGCCGAAGCGCCCGTGGTCCAGTCAGGGGCGCAGCTTCCCGACCATGCGCCTGGACTGGGACGGCATGGAGATCGACGGGCTCACCGCCCGGCGGTACACCGTGCCGACCGGGACGACGAGCCGCACCACGGCGGGCGTGCGATACGTCAGCCGCACGTACACCTTCCAGCCGCCCGCCGCATGGCTGAACGAGAAGAGGGGCCGATGACCACGGGACGATACCCGGCGACGTCGTACGACAAGCTGAACGAGGACTGGGACGTGCGGGCGGAGCCGATCACACAGATCCGCCTCGCCTCGGAGCTGGCCCCGTGCGTGAGCGCCGGGATGGCCGTGCGCGGCGGCCCGCTGCGGGCGCAGCTTCCCGACGGTTCGAGCGGCCGGGAGATCGGCGCGGTGTCGATCGTGTGGAGTCAGACCGAGCAGGACGACGGCAGTCGTACGGTGCTCGGGTGGTACGAGTCCGGACGGAACTGACGTCCGGGTGGCGGCCCGTGCACGGTGCCGCTAGTCTGGCCTAGGCCGACGGGTTCGGGAGCGGCCGGTCCTCCGGGATCGGCCGCTGACGTGCCGTGTCGGACGGTGAGTTGAATCGGAGAGGGAGAAGAACATGGGGACGTACGTCACCGACGGTGAGAACGAGATCGGCGTTGCCCTGACGGAGTCGTGGGCGGCCGTGTGGACCGTCGACACGGAGTACATCGAGGTCATCCGGCGCGACTTCTGGGACGAGCACGCCGACGAGATCAAGGCGGCGGCCGAGAAGGGCCGGGACTTCACCGACGAGAGCGGCAACAACGGCACCGTCGCGGTGATCAGCACGAACGGCGACCTGGACGGCGAGGGGTTCCCGAAGAACTTCAACGACGCCTCGGAGTACGTCGCCGACGAGCTGTCCTCGTGGACCAGGTCGGACGGCGGCGCGTACGAGCGGGCCACCATCGAGGGCTACAGCTACTGACGGGAGCGGCGGGATGCAAGGGGAACTGATCCGGTACACGTGGGCTCCGAACCCCGGGATGGCCTGGGGCCTGGTCCACCTGTCGCAGGGGCGGGACGGCGACATGGTCGGCCCGTTCGTGTACGAGAGCTGGGAGGCGGCCGTGGCGGGCGACAAGCGCGCCGGGGACACGCTGTACCGGGTCACCCGGCAGATTCGACCCGCCGACGAGAGCACCGGGACCCCGGATGCCGGGGCCTACGCCTTCGTGTGCAGTTCGGCCACGGAGTACACCATCTGGACCAAGCCCACGGTCAACGACGTGGGCGGGAGCGAGTACGACGGGGTGTGGTCCTTCCGGGACGCACCGGCCGCCGTGGAGCGCACCGGATGGGCGAACAAGGAGAACGCTCGGTACGAGGGACCGGATAACCCCCGGTTCGCAACGTTCCTGCTCACGTGGGACGTGACGGAAGAGGAGAAGTGACATGGCTCAGGTGCTGCGCGGAATCCAGATGTTCGACCGGGGCGACCGGGTCGAGATCGGGGACGGTGAACTGGCCACGGTCGAGCACGACATGGGCGGCGAGGTCGTTCACGTGCACCCGGACGGGAGCCGGGGACGATACCCGCATGACGCCGTGCCGGTTGATCGGAACGGCGTGAAGCTGACCCGGCAGACCGAGAACGGCGAAGAGGTGCAGATCGAGATCTACTCGAACGGCTCCACGCACACCCTGTACGAGTGCTGCGGGTTCGACGAGTGCCGGGAGCGCATCCTGAACCTCGGTCTCGGCATCGTCCGGGACGAGGTGTTCGCCGGGGACCGGTTCGTGGTCGAGGTCGAGGGTGAGCCGGTCCGGATCACGGTCAAGCCGCTGGACGACCCGTCGTCCTGCATCTGGTGCTACGGGTGCGGCGACTTCCTCGCGCACGGCGAGGGCTGCGAGTGCGAGGACCGGGGGCACAACCCCGAGGCCGACCGGGAGCCGATGCGCCCCCTGGTCGTGGAGAACGGGCGACTGGAGCTGACGCCCTTCAACTGAGCGGAGACGCCCTAGGGTTCCCGGCCGATGCCGGGGGCCCGGGAGTGTCGCTGATCGGGCGATGCCGGAACGGAGAAGGAGAACGGGATGACCGAGATGGACGTGCTGGAGACGGCGGGCCGGTACCGGGTGCGTGTGGTTGTTCAGCAGGACTCGCAGGACTGCAACCCCCGCACCGAGCAGGACTGCAACCTGACGAACGTGATCACGCCGAAGGGTCAGCGGTACATCGACGTCGACAAGGACGGCGGCCCGCTGGCCGAGGGGTGGGAGCGGATCGAGGACCGGTACGTGGACGCCGTCCCGGTCTTCACCCGGTGGGCCCGGATCTTCCACGGCGCCACCGTCGTCGAGCACCGGCCGCACGACGGCGCCTGGTCGCTGTGGTACGTGATGCCGGGGAAGCTGGCCGAGACGACGTGGCCCGCCGAGAAGGTCATCGAGTCGGAGCAGACCGAGTACCAGCGGTGGGCCGAGGGTGAGGTGTACGGGCACATCGTCGAGAAGGACGTGACCCGCATTCCCCGGGACGCCGAGGACCGCGACGACCCGGAGCTGGACGACGAGACCCGCGAGTGGGAGCACGTCGACTCATGCTGGGGTTACATCGGCCGGGAGTACGCCGAGGAGGCGGCCCGTGAGGCGTTCGCCCCGTACGCCGAGGAGGCCAAGGCGTGAAGCGGGAGACGCGGGAGATCGCCCCGCTCACGGTGACCCGGGTCATCCGGGGCAGGCCGCCGGGCCACGTCGGGCCGTACTGGTTCGGCTTCGACATCAAGGTGAGCGGCCCGGCGGACGGGGCGTACGTGAGTGCCCGCGCTCGGGCCCTGGCGATGGCTGATGCGCAGGCCCTGTGTGCCGAGGTGAACGCTCCGGATCTGGTGCTCCAGTTCGAGCGGTCCGGTAACTGGGACGACCCCCGCACGTACGAATGCACGATCAGCTTCGGTACCAGCCTTTCGGTGGAGGAGGACCCCCTGTGAGCGGCGAGAACTGGACCCTGCCTGACGGTACGGAACTGGTCTACCAGGACGGCGACCACGTCACGATCGACATCGACCCCGGATCCCCGTCGGCCCTGCGCCTGCCGTTCCTGAGCGGCTACGTGCGGGGGTACGACGCCGTGATCGAGGACGGCGGTCCGGCCCTGGTGGCGTACACGCTGTACAGCGTCGGGAACAACCCGCTGGTCGGCGTGAAGGAGGAACGGCTGAAGAAGACAGTCAGCCGGTTCGGGATCGGCCACGGCCGGGGTGCCCACGGTGACGGCAAGGCGTGCCACCTGTGCGGTGCGAACCTCTGAACGGGAGGCGCCCTAGGGTGACCGGCTTCGGCCGGTCACCCGGGAGTGTCGCTCGAACGAGCGGACGGAGAGGGAGAAGATGCTGACGAGTGAGGGCCTGAACAAGGGCCGTGCATGGGTGGCCACGCCGGAGGAATACCTGGAGCGCGCGAAGCCGCACGTCCGGCAGCGCAACGAGCGGAGCATGCAGGGACACCGATTCGACATCATCATCGGTGACCTGTGCGGGAGCGGCGACTTCGCGTTCCCGTACCCCGGCCACTACGGGACCACGGCCCCGGTGACCGCCTTGCGCCGGGACCAGGCCGAGCACCTGACGGTCGAGCTGCTGAAGAAGCTGGCCCCGGGTGGTGAGCTGCCGACCGACGCGGCCGAGCTGCTGGACTTCGTGTCCAGCCTGATCCGCAGCGGTTCCGCTCCGGCCTGACGGGATGCGCCCCAGGGCAATCGGCTTCGGCCGGGGGCCCGAGAGCGCCGCTCGTGAGCGGTGTGAGCGGAAGGGAGGTGATCGTGATGAGCGAGGACGAGTGGGAGAAGGCGGGCCGGGAGGCCGACGAGATCCTACGGAGGCTGAACGGCTGACCCGCCGGGCGACAGCACGATCCCGATGACAGAGAACTGACCCCGGAAGAGGGAGAAGAGCATGACGCAGGAGAAGCCCGAGATGCCGGACATGATCAACGTTCCGGTTCCGGCCGACCAGCCGCCGCCGGAGGCCATCGCGGTCACCCCGGAGAACGCGGCGGCGATGGACGCCGACAAGAAGTAGCGGGCCGACGGCGCCGCTCGGGGTGGCCGGGAGACCGGCCGCCCCCTCGGAAGGGAGAGGCATGCACGAACAGGACGTCTGGCGGGTGCGGTTCACCCGGCAGCACGGGGAAGCGTGGTCGCAGACCCTGGAAGGGCTGATCACCTTCCGGTACGGGGCCAGCGGTACATGGGCCGCACATGCGGCGCTGCTGCACTGGACCTGGATGTGCGGGGTTCCGGGTGCTGCCGAGAACTACCCCATGCGGTACCTCGTTGAGGCCATCCGCATGAAGGACGGCGAGGAGATCGTCGCCGGGAAGGCGACCGCCGTACGGGACTCCCTGGACGGGAAGTTCCTCAACGAGAACCAGGTGGACATTCTTCAGTTCGACCGGGAGGGGACGCTGATCCGCACCCGGGAGAGCTGGACCGAGGCCGTCAGGCACTGAGAGAAGGGAGTGGGACGTGACCCTCACGCTCACGAAGGAACGGGCGCCGGAGCTGAACGGAACGATCGAGATCCGCGCCGAATGGAACCACTCGTGCACGTCGCAGTGCTCGAACCCGTGCACCGTGAACCGGCTGGCCACGCCCGTCGTCACGGGCCGCATCCCGCAGCAGCCGGGGCCCCAGACGCCCCCGCCGCAGACGCCGAAGGTCCCGCAGCAGCCGGGCCCCCGGGACTGAGACCAGGACGACGGAGAGGCAGAAGATCATGGGTGAGTGGACGCAGCACGGTCAGGTCTGGTCGGACGACGGCGACGTGGGCGGTGACACGCAGATCGGGAAGGCGGCCAGCGTCCGGTTCGTGAACCCGGACTACCCCGGCGCCCGGGTCACGGTGTACGCCTACGCCCACGCCCCCGAGCGGCCGATCGAGGCGAAGGTCGGATCGATCGAGGTCCACATGGGCTACGGCCCGGACCTGGGCAACCTCGGGATCGAGTCGCAGGTCTGGTTCGAGATCGACGACGACGCCGCCGGGGACGCCGACGAGTGGGACCCGACCTGGTCGGAGATCAAGCACGAGTCGCTGGACTCGTTCATCGGGCCCGGAACGGACGAGCAGCGCGTGGCCGTGGCCGAGGCGGCGGCACTCGCCTGGATCCGGTCGTACGACCCGAAGAAGTTCATCGACTGGGACGGCAAGCGGTTCTGAGCCGGTGCGTTCGAGGCGCCGGGGGTCCACGGGTTCCCGGCGCCCAGTGCACACCGGACGGAAGGAGAGAGAAGCGTGAAGACGATCAGGGACGCCGAACAGACCACCCCGCAGCAGCTCAAGGGCATGACCCCGCCGGAGGTGGACGAGCTGTTCGCCGCCGTCTGGGACCGGCGGTACGAGCTGCTGGAGGACGTGTACGCCGCCTGGAACGAGGTGCACTACGCCGTCGGCGACCGCCGGGTCAGCACGCAGACGTGGCGCATGGGCCATGCCGAGGTGCAGGAGAAGGCGGCCGGGACCGAGCGGGGACGCAAGACGCTCGACCGGGTGAACCGGGCGAAGGGTGCAGTTGCCGAGCTGGACGGCACCGTACTGGTCAAGCTGGAGAACGAGTTCGGCCGCCGGGGCGGATGGTCCCGGGCCTACCTGGTCACCGACGGGCACGTGCACAGTTCGATGCACTGCTCTTCGTGCAACCGGGGAGAGTTCCCGACCCGGTTCTCCTGGATGATCGACTACTCCGGGAAGAGCATGGCCGAGATCGTCGAGGCCGCCGGGGAACGGGCCTGCACCATCTGCTACCCGGACGCACCGGTTGCCCGGCGGGACAAGGGCGAGAACGTGGCCGTGCCCAAGTCGGTGATGCTGACCTCCGAGGAGATCGAGCGGGCCGAGGCCAGGGAGGCGGAGGCCAAGCGCCGGGCGGAGAAGAAGGTCAAGGCCGCGCTGAACGCGATCACGCAGCCCGACGGCACGCCCCTGCGGGACGAGATGGGCCGCGACGGCAAGCAGAAGGGCTCGGTCGTGAAGACCTTGCGCACCGCCCGCTCCGAGCTGAAGCGGGAGTGCTGGTACGCATACGCCTGGGGCGACGACGACGGCGCCCACGAGCGGAACATCCAGCATCTGGGCCGGGCCGTGGCCTGGAAGGAGAACGGTTTGGAGGTCGGTACCGAACCGACCGCCGAGCAGATCGAAGCGGTGATCGTCCCGCTGCGGGACAAGGCCGTCAAGGAAGTCGACAAGGCCCGAGCCGAGGGCTGAAGGAGAGGGAGAAGATGAACGAGACGACGGTACGGATCATCCACTGGATCTGGGGCGAGCCCCGGCTGGCCGACTTCCTGCGCGGCATCGCCGAGGGGGAGAAGATCCCGCCGCACGACGAGGCGTTCGAGTACGGCGACGACCAGCTCGCCTGCTGGATCTCCGACTTCGTCTTCCCGGAGGACCGCAGCCGGGGGATCAAGGCGTGGATCGACATCGACGGCGACGAGGCCCGGGTGACCGAGCTGTACGAGGCGCTGACCGAGGGCCGCAAGTCGCCCGCCGATCGGCTGAAGTGGCTCGACGAGATGGACATCGGCCTGATCCGGGACGCCCTGCTGGGACACAAGGGAGGGTCGGACGTCTACGTCCACTCCCTGGTCAAGCCGTACCACCCGAACAACATGTACCGGGTGCACGACTCCGGGACCGTGTACGAGCGGGGCTGGACGGCGGCCTCCGGCGCGTGGGGCCTGGCCGAGAAGGACCGTCAGGTCTGCACGAACCCGGCGGCCTCGCCGTGCGGGTGCAAGGTGGTCCAGCGTGGCTGAGCTGAGCTGCACCTGTGATCCCGGCGAATCGGTCGCCGGGACCCGGCAGGAGATCATCGAGCAGCGGCTGGCCCCGCTCTTCAGCCTCACAGTTCCCGAGGTTCACGCCCTGCTGGATCTGCTGGACCGGGCGCTCGACCTCGCGCTCGACATCCCCGACGACGAGCGGAACCCGGAGGGCGGGGAGGCCGAGCGGCTGATGGCGCAGGAGTCCGGCCGCACCGAGGGCTGGATCAAGAACTTCCTGAGCGCATGGGAGTCAGTGTCCGACGCGCTGGACCGTGAACTGCACGAGAAGCACGGCCCGTGGGGCGGACTCTTCGGCAAACAGTCCTGAAGAACTGGAACTTCACGGCCTAGGTCAGTAGGATTCGAGGGCCCCGGGAGAACCCCGGGGCCGGAGGAGGAACGGCATGCAGCAGATGGACGAGTACCGGCGCACGGCCGAGTTTGTGGACGTGGTGGCCGGTGAGCCGGGCCAGGTGCACACGGTGTACCGCTTCCCGAACACGGAGGAGGGGCACGGCCGGGCGATGGAGTACCGCAACGCTTACAACGAGTCCCTGCGCGAAGCGATGAAGATTCCGAAGGCCGATCTGGAGCTGGAGCGGCCCGACTGGAACCAGCGCCGGGAGGAGTACGACCGGGCCGAGAAGGTCGAGCTGTACCGGTACAACCAGGCGGGCCTGTCCTACGTGCACCCGCCCAAGCTGATCGGCCCCGGTGACCCGATGCCGACCGACTACCCGCACGACTTCTGAGGAGATCCGGGATGGCCGAGCTGACCCGCGACACCACGCACTACATCGTCCACTCCACGGTCGTCGACCCGGGACCGAACTCCACCTTCGGTACATCGGCACCGATCTCCGGCCCGCACGCCCTGGAGCGGGCGGTCAAGGCCGCGCACGAGGAACTGAAGGGGCGGCGCCGGGCCTTCGTCACGGCCCGGGATGACGCTTCCCGGATCCTCGCCGTGATCCCGGTCGTGGACTACCCGGTGTTCGGTGACACCCACGTCCCCGAGCACGCACAGGACGTCCTCCGGGGCCTGTTCGACGACCTGGACTGGACGGTCTGACACGGACGAAACCGGGCCCCTGGGAAGGGCTCCCGGTAGGCGGAACAGGACCGCCCTGACGAGTCCCGTCAGCACGGAAAGGGAGAAGAACATGCCGGTGAGCTACGCCTTCAAGAAGCCCGACGGGACCGATCAGGACCCGGCCGCCGACCTGAGCCCGGTGCAGCAGGCGTTCCTGGTGCTGAACGAGATGGGAATCGGGATCCCCCGGCTCGACCGCTCCACGCTGGACGAGTTCGTGCGGCGTGCGGACCTGTTGCAGGCGTACGTCGGCATCGTGTGGCGCAACGGTGACGGAACGCCCCGGATCTTCACCCGGGCGGACTTCACCGAGCTGCTGCCCGGCGCCCGGACGAACTGGACGGCCCGCAGCAAGCGGGACTTCGACCAGGCCATGAAGAAGGAGATCGACGCGTACTGGAACAGCGTCGACAGTCGGAAGTGAGGGACGCCTGTGGTGGCGGACGAGAAGGGTGACGAGTACGAGGAGACGGCGATCGGCTACGCCATCGGCGTCCTCACGTACATGCAGAACGGCGGGAAGCTGTCGAGCATCGAGGCGACCGCCTCGGAGATCGTCCGGCTGGCCGGTCGGGAGCTGGCGCAGAAGATGCCGGGCCCGGAGAAGGCCCGAGTGCTGATGGAGTCCGTCGAGGAGATGCGGCTCCGGCACAACAACCTGAACGCCGACGAGGTGTTCGAGGACATGATGGCGCAGGCGCGGAACGCCGGGCGCCTTCGGAGCGAGGGGAAGTAGAACGTGGACAGCTTCAGGAACGTGGCCGCCGACGTGGTGACGGCGCACGAGAGCGGGACCTACCGGGCGGGCGCCAACCCGGCGGCCGATCACGTGGTCGAGGTGATCGGGAAGTACGGCAAGTGGGCGGTGCTCGCCGCCGCCGAGCTGATCAAGGATGACCCGGACACCTTCGAGGACATCCCGGCCGACAAGGTCATGGAGTTCATGGAGGAGAACTACCTGCACTCCGGGGCCACCGTCGGCCACGCGCTGGAGACCTACGCCAAGGACGCCGGGGACCACACCGAGCTGGGCCGCCTGTACAACGCGCTCGACAAGGCGGGCGGCGTGGACCGCTTCGACTGGGGCTCGTACGCCGACGACGGCATGACCCCGACGATCGGCCTGCACTTCGTCGTGATGCCGGTCCCGGCGGGCGAGTCCGGCACGTTCATCTTCGGGAGCTGATCAAGTGAACGACCTGCTGGACTGGTGGACGGTTCCGGGTGCCCGGTGGGGCGTCCGGAACATGGACTTCAAGGTCGAGCTGAAGCGGGACGGGGTGGCCAGCCCGGTCCTGCTGGAGGGATACAGCGAGGAAGACCTGGCCGCGTTCGACGGCGGGGACTGGCAGTTCGTCATCGTCCGGGTGGTGCCCGTCGACCGGGACCTCACGGACCTGGTGAGCGCCGAACGCTTCATCCGGGGTGTGGACTGGGGCGACCTGCCGCAGGGCCGCATCGACCGGGAGGACGTGACCGACGCGCAGGTGAAGGAACTGGCCATCGAGTCGGTCCGGGCTCTGCGCGGCTTCGGGGTCACCGTCGACACGGAGCGGGACAGCGACCTCGCCATCCCGCGCATCACGGCGCCGTTCTGAACGAGCCCTGCGGGGCCCTCGCTGAGGGCCCCGTGGAGTCCGGGTCAGCCCGGTGGAAACGGAAGGGAGAAGAGGATGTTCACGCTGGTGCTGTGCTTCCCGAGGCAGGGGAATCGGCCTCGGTCGCAGAACTCGGTAACCGCCGGTCACGTGCCGCAGATCGGGTCCACGATCAACACGACGGGCCTGCACTCCGGTACATGGACGGTGCACCACGTCGGTCAGGACGCCGACGAGGCCACCCTGAGCAACACGGTCTACGTGTACCTGGAGGAGACGGACTGATGGGTCACCGGATCAAGGTCGAGCGGTACGGCGTCGATCACAGACTGGAGAGCAGCGAGGAGTTCAACGCACCCTCCTGGGAGGGCATCTGGCAGGCCGTCGAGGGCGAGATGGACCGCACCGGGAAAGAGCCGAGCGGGATGGAGGGCTGGGAGGAGGGCGGCTGCGTCCTGGACCCGGACCACGACTGCGAGGCGGACCCGGCCAAGTGCCAGGAGAACCTGAAGGAAGCGATCCGGGACTGGATCAAGTCGGCCTGGGAGCACGACGAGCTGAAGACCGGCAGCTTCCACTTCGGCGGCGTGGACTGGTCGTCGATCACCTTCGGATGGGACGGGGAGTAGGGCATGGGCAACGAGGACAAGCTGCGCGTCAAGGAGGCGCCGACCCGGGTGGAAGGGATGCCCGTGATCAAGGGCAGCTTCCTGGGGTGGCAGCCGAACCTGGTTCTGGCGAAGACGCCGGGCTACTTCGCCTTCGTCATCACATACGACACCAGCCCCGAGCGCAACGGCGACCCGGACGCCTACAACGTCCACCTGATGCGGGCCACGTCGCTCGACGGCCGGTGGCTGCGCATCGACAGCCGCCGGGGCCTGTTCCGGAGCGAGGCCGAGGCCGCGTTCAACGAGCACGACAAGCTGGCCATCCGGCCGGGGAGGATCTGAGCATGGCAGGCATCCGCATCACCGACCGCGACGGCACGAACGTCCTGCACCCGACGGTGTGGGTCGACCCGGACGAAGTGCCGGTGATCTTCGTGATCGTGAAGTCCGGGGCGATGGCACTCGCGCACCCGGACTACATCGGCTCGACGCTGTACGACATCGAGCAGGGTGACCTCCGGATCGAGGAGGCGTGGGACTTCATCCAGGTGAAGACCGAGAAGATGCCGTTCCCCCAGCACTGCCACGTGCGCAGGCTGACCGGCACGGGCGGCGGCGCCGAGATCGTCGTCAAGGGTCAGGTCGTGTACCGGATCAGGGGCGTGGACGAGTGAGCGCCTTCGGCAGGAAGCCCGAGGAGGTCGGCAAGCGGCCCGAGCCGGGCGCGCTCGACCTGAAGTGGACGTACCTGGGGCCCTACGGCCACAGCGAGTACACCTTCGACATGTACCAGGCGGACGGGTCCGACAACCTGTACTTCGTCGACCCGCGCCAGGACCCGCAGCCGTGGGAACTGAGGGACGGCTGCGACGACCTGGCCCTGGACAAGCAGCGCATGACCGAGCTGCGGGACACACTCACGTACCTGCTGGACAACTGGGGCAGGCCGTGGGCCCGAGAGTCCCACCCGGAAGAGGAGAAGTAAGTGGCCGAGCTGATCGACATCCCCAACGTCACCTGCGGGAACGGCCTGCACATGCAGGCGCCAACCCGGGAGCCGGTGTTCCACTTCACGCAGAACGACGGCTTCCACGGGATCATCTACCTGGACGCCGTGAAGGCGTGGGCACGGGCCATGCGGGAGGACGGGGTCCCCCTGCGGGAGATGGCTCACGACCTCTACGTCCTGCTGCCGGGCAGCCGGGAGCTGATCCGCTGCACGCTGGTCGTGGCGGACGGGGAGGACGGCCCGGAGATGGAGGTCGAGGCCCTGCGGCCGACGGCCCTGGAGTCGAACACCCTGTACACCTGCAAGATCTGAGCCGGTCGGCTTCCGGGGAGCACGGGCTTCGGTCCGTGCCCCTCGGTGGATCATCGGAACGGAGGAGAAACAGATGCGGTATCGCGTGTGGACCTACCAGGACGGCGTCGCTCCGCCGGTCGTCCGGGATGCTTCCGGGCGACCGGCTTTCCCGGGCGGCCCCAACCCTGCGAAGGGGGCGCCGGGCCGGGCTTCCGCGAGGGAGGAGGCTGAAGGACTGTCGGCAGCCGTCGACAGAATCATGCAGCTCATGGAGGGCAACGGCCTGAGCGACGAGGCCGAGAAGGTCATCGTCCGGGGCAGGGCCACCTAGGCGCTTCGGGATCACGGCGCCTACCGCACGGCACTTCCGGCACGGGGCCGCTGGGTCCTGGCCGAGGTGGTGAAGTAGTGGCCGGATGGGTTATGCAGATCGGCGAAGACCCTCTCAACATGGTCGTCGCGATGGACTGCTTCACGGTCATGGTCGGTGTTCAGAGCGCCCTGATGACGGCCGGTATGCCGCAGTCGCAGGCTCTCGACGCCGCCGAAGAGGCATGGACGACCGTCGAAGAGGGTCGCAACACCTGGACCACCCAGATGGACAACGGGGTGGCTCTGAAGGTGTATCGCATGCCGGTATACCGCACGACGGAAACCGGGAACGGAAAGGGGAAGTCATGAGGTACGGAATCACGGTGAACAACGGCCGGGTGCTGAGCGGGAACACGGAGGAGGTGAAGGGTCTCATCATCGGCGTCCTGCTGGCCGCCGGGTTCAACGAGCCGGTCTCCGTGCAGGAGAAGGCGGACGAAGTGCTGCGCCGGGCCGACGCCCTGCCCTCCGACGAGGTGCAGTCGGTGAAGCTGGCCAGCATCGGCGAGATGCTGGTCTGGCGGGAGCGCGGGCGCCAGGTCCCGAACCGGGCGTACTTCGTGAAGGCCGGGGACCTCGGTCCCGCCTTCCGGGCGACAAGCGAGGCGCCGCTGGTGGCCTACCTGATGGGCATCCTGGTCGGCAGCGAGGGCATCGGCCTGGAGCGGTCGGCCGCGCTCGCCGAGGGCGTGGCGCACTGCCTCTCGGAGGGCGGCAGCTACCCCGACCGGGTCATCACGGAACTGAAGGACGGCAGCAGCCTGCTGGCCTGGTGGGAGGACGAGAAGTGACGCACCACTGGAGCTGGACGGTCCGGGTCAAGCAGGGCGATCCGGGATACCGGGTGCACAGCACTGAGGCCCTGATGGCGGCCGTCGCGGGCGCCCTCATGGCAGAGGGCACTGATTCCCGGATGGCCGACACGTTCGCCCGGTCGGTCCGGGAACGGGCGAACGAACAGTCCCAGCAGCGCCGCATGAACCACGCCACGCCGCCGCTGGAGTACCAGCAGATCCTCGGTGCCACGAAGGTGCTGCACATCACCTCGGACGACCTCCCGGAGGACCCGGACCGGTACTGCGAGGGCCGCACCGAGTCCGGGAGCCGCTGCCCGAGGCACCTCAACCACCTCGGGGAGTGCAAGTGAGGTGGGGTGACGACGCCGACGAGGTCGGCGGCAAGGACCGGAGCTGGATCAACCTGGCTCCGGGGCTGGCGGTCGAGATCGAGTACAGCTCGACCAGTTACGAGATGGCGCAGAGCGAGGAAGAGATCGAGGCGAAGCTGACCGGCCAGGTCCGCATCACCCGGGAGAAGATCTTCGCCGCCGACTTCCTGATCGACTCGCTGACCGGGGAAGAGAAGGACTGATCCGGCCGAGGCTGGCCGGATACCGAGGGGCCCGCTTGACGGCGGGCCCCTTCGCTGTACGATGGCCTAGGTCAAGGAAAGGGAGAAGCGTGAAGGCCATCGAATTCCCGGATGCGCTCCGGGAGTTGAAGATCGAAGGCGCCTCGGTGAAACCGGCCGAGGGCAAGCCAGGTTCCGGTGTGGAGCACGGCTTCATCGTCACGGGCCAGCATGGCGCCCGCATCGCCTGGCAGGTGGCCACGCAGGAGGACGGCCTGATGGCCGGTACCGGAAACCCTGCCGCCTACCCATCGGCCGTGGCCGCCGCTCCCGACAGGCTCGTCTGCGCCGACGTCGAGGCGTCCATCGCCTGCTGGATCGGCCAGAACCTCGGTGAGCACATCAGCGAGATCGTCCGGTACAGCGAGACCCGGGACCGGGGCATCCGCTACGGCCTGCGGCTCGACCTGTACAGCGGGGGCCGGGTGTTCATCCAGGCCCTGTGGATTCTGGAGCCCGGAGAGGAACCGAACCGGGACAACAAGTACCGCATGCGCAACGCGGTCTGAAGAAGGAGAAGACGGGTGGGCAGGGACATCAGGGTGCACAAGGGGATCTACGCCAAGGGGACCCCCAGGGAGCGGCCGTCGGCATGGATCGAGGTGTCGGTTCCGCTCCAGCTTGAAGCTCACGAGCTGGTCGACGGACTCGGCGAGAACTTCCTGCGCAACGAGACCGACGTCGACTGGAACGAGCGACCGGCCAACCTCCCGGACTCCCTGACTCAGCAGGAGATCGTCCGCATCTACAAGGACGAGCTGATGTACTGGGGCACCAACCTGGGCACCTGGTCCGAGAGTCTGAGCACCGACGAGGCGAAGACGGCCCGGGGCTGGCTCATGGACATCGTCCTGGCCGCCTTTCCGGAAATGCGGGGGTACCAGATATGAGCGCCCCGTCCGCAGCGGCCGTCAGCCGCTTCCTGGGGGAGCGCTTCAACCGGTCCCAGCGTGTCGGTCCCGGGCCGACTGGCGTGACAGCGGGGTTCACGGTACGCCGGGCCCTGGGTGAGGGACTGCGGCCGACGGACTGGGTGGTCGTCGAGTTCGAGCCCGGCTACCACACGATGGCCCGGTTCAGGTTCGGCGGGAATGCCGAGGGCCTGCTGAAGTACACGCAGAAGGTGCTCACGGACTACGAGCGGAACCTGAAGGCCCGGTACGACGTGAGCCGCAACGACGAGGACGGCCCGGACCAGTGGAACTGCCTGATCGTCCGGCACAAGAAGGCATCGTGACGGAGCAACGCCGCTGGTGGGAAGAGGGCTGCTACTGCCCGCCCGGGGCCTGCATCTGCGGCACTCCGGCCGATCCGTTCCGGATCGAGCCGGAAGAGACGACGGAAAGCGAGAAGGACTGATGGCACAGACCCACATCGGCCGCCTGGCCACCGAGTTGAAGCAGGCCGCCGCCGCACTGGAGCAGTTCGAGGAGTTCCGCTCCCCCGTCAACCAGGAGGTCGTCTCGGCCGTCTGGTTCGCCGCTGGGCAGCACGACCAGCACGTGAGGGTCGCGGTCCGCGAGGAGCACGGCACCTTCTACCGGGGCCGGATCACCGAGGTCGGCACCAAGGGCGGCTGGGAGGTGCTGGCCGACGACGGCGAGCTGGTTCCCAACGTGACGGCCAGCATGTTCGTCTCGCTCATGCTGGTGCAGCGCCCGTGAACGAGGAGAGGATGCCCGAGAGAGATCCCACCGACCGCAGCAAGCCGCCGAGGAGGCACGAGATGAGCAGCAGCGACGACGCCAAGCACACCCGCCCACTGGAGAAGCGCAAGGACGGCTCCAAGCCGCACCCGCAGTCGTGAACTCCGCCGACAGGGCGAAGGAGTTCGATGCGCTGTGGCGGGAATCCATCGCCCGAGCTGGGCGAAGACCGGACTGGAACGACCTGAGCCTGATCGAGCAGCAGGCGATGTCGTCGGAGTTCCGGACCGAGATGGACCGGTACGGGGACGAGGATCCCACCGCCGAGAACCGGACGAGGACCGGGCTGTACGCCTCGCCGACGAGTTCGAGGCATCCTGGCTGACCTCCTGGCTGAACGCCGGGAGCCGCACGACCACCCTCTCGGGCCGCCTGGCGGGCCGCTGGGGTGACGACTACCGCAACGCACGGGACCGGGAACAAGGAGAAGATCACGATGGGTGCACGCATCACGACCCCACTCAAGGGAGTCCGGAAGACGTCGGCGTGGCCGTACGCGGAGATGCCGCAGAGCAAGAAGCCCCGTGCCCGTAAGGGCGGCTGGATCCTGGCGATGTCCATCGAGCCGGAGCTGAGCGGGCTGGTCACGTTCTACCCGGAGGGGACCGACTTCCCGGTCCCGATGGAGGACCACACCAGCAAGCGCCAGATCCTGCACATCGACAACGGCTCGATCTGGGGCAAGAAGATCACGACCCGCCCCTTCTACCAGGTCGACGACAGCAACCAGTGCGAGCGGTTCGCCACCACGTTCTGCTCCCTCGGCTACACCACGAACGAGAAGCTGCTGCCGCACCAGGGCGGCGCCTTCTGGGCCTTCAACTGGTCCTCGCTCACGGTCGCCACGGTGCACATCGCCTCGCAGGTCGCCGACCACTACTTCAACGACCGGTACGACGAGGCGTGGGCCGTCGGCAAGGCGTTCGGCGACCAGATCCACGCCGCCGAGAACGCCCACTGGGAAGCCCAGGGGAAGTGACCCGATGGTGATGGTCAGCGATCCGGGCACGGTGCAGATCCCGCGCTCGGGGACGAACGTCGGCCGGGTCGAGGAGTGGTCCGGCCACCCCGGTACCTGGGACGGCTGGGCCGACATCCCGGGGGCTCCGACCGAGGAGCTGGTCTGCAACGGCGGCAGCCGGGACTGGTGCCGGTACATGGTCACGAGGCGGTACCTGGACCACCTGCTCGACGAGCTGGGCGGCGCCACCCACTGGGGGCATGACCGGGACGCGGAGTTCACCGAGAAGTCCCGGATGGTCTCGCACTGCCTGGTCTTCATGAGCGAACTCCTGGCGGCGCACTACCAGGAGATCCGGCGGGACCGCATGCGGGTTCGCCGGGAGGTACAGCAGGGCTGATCCGGCTTCGGCTCGGCGGCGCACGGGCTCTGGTCCGTGCGTCTGCCGTACTGCCGCCGGGCAGGGAATCGGAAGGGGAAGAGATGCGAGCGTACTTCGAGACCAGCAACGGCGAGACGATCCCGCTGCCGGATCCAATGAGCCCCGAGCAGTCGGCCATCGTGTACCTCACGGGTGGAACCGGCATCCGCCGGATCGACGACGAGACGATCGACGAGTTCGTACGTCGGGCCGATCTGTACGACACGTACATCGGCGGGATCAACCTGCTGGAGATCGGGACCGGCAAGCGTGTTCCGATCACTCGCCAGGTCATCACCGAGGCGATGGCCGGTCACCCGGTGCTCTGGACGAACGCTGGGCTCATGACCCCGGAATCGTTCGACCGCATGATCCGCGTCGCCAAGTCGGCGCTGTAGACCAGGAGAGGGGAAGAGCGATGAGTGAGCCGCTGAACACCGACGGCTGGGGAGAGGTGAAGGTCCGGACTCCGGGCTCGTTCGCCGACCCCCGGGAGGTGAACGCGGTGATCCGGGAGCTGTTCTGTCACGACAGCATCCTGGAGTACCAGCGCAGGATCGCCGAGGCGGCCATGAGGGAAGCCGTGGCGGCCTGGCGCAGGGCGATGGCCAAGAAGGGCCTGAGCGCCGACAGTGACGCCGGTAAGGCGATCCTGGCGGCCGTGAACGGCGTCCTGGACGGCTTCGACCCGGAGAGCGACGAGTGGGACGGCTTCTTCCCGCCGGTCATGCTCTGCTCCGAGCACGACAGCCCCGTGAAGCCGAGGTTCGGCAAGGGGATCGTCTTCTCGGCCTGCCCCGGCGTCCCGTGGTGCCGGGCTCACGAACCGGCGCGTGTCCAGTGAGCTACGAATGCCGGGGCTGCGGCGGCACCTGCTGCACGGGGATCGGGAGCGACCCCTGCACCTGCCCGCCGCCGCCCGAGCCGGAAGAGCAGGAGCTGTACCCCCGGCGGTCGCCGGGGGCGCACGGCAGGCACTGCACCTGGCCGGAGTGTGACGGCTCATGCCTGATCACGGTGACCGTCGAGTGGCGGGCGCTGGAGGCGTTCTACGAGGCGGCCCGGTGGGGCCGGGCGATGACGCCCAGCACGGCGGGTGAGCGCACCGGGATGGAGCTGGTGGCGCGGATCATCGAACAGGGCAAGAGGGGTGCGGAACGTGGCTGAAGTGATCCGGGCGTTCGCCGGGGTCGTGGCGCTGATCGCCATGAAGAAGACCGAGATCGACCGCCGGAGGGCGGCCGGAAAGGGGAAGACGGCATGACCACCCAGGACGAGAAGCTGGACATGCGCACGATCCACCTGCTGGCAGCGGCCAAAGAGCTGGCCGACCTGCTCTACAAGTGGAACGTGATCGACGAGTACGACCTGGTCATCCAGGACGGCCGCAATGGCGGCACCCCGTACCACCACGTGAACGAGGCGCTGGTGGCCGTGCTGAAGAAGCTCGGCACCGAGAACAAGGACGGCTTCTACGAGGGCGTCACCTCGGGCATGGACCCGCAGGAGGCACTGGACAACGCCATCGCCTACGAACGCCGCTACGACGAGATCTGAGACCGGAAGACACGGAGAGGGAGAGGAAGAACATGGGCGAGATCAGCAAGTACGAGGGCGGCGGCTCCGGAGCGGAGCTGAGCAAGCAGGACGGCCTGCCGGACCAGTCGTTCTCCGGGAAGGGTCAGCACTCCGGCCCGGTCCTGCTGGACATCTCGGGTGACTCGATCCACGGCACCGTGACGGTGGACGCCGTCGACTTCGCCTCGGTCCGGGTCTACACCCGGTCCACGGTGCAGTCGGTGATCGACGCCGTCCGCAAGACGAAGATCTACCTGTCCGGCAGCACGCTGACCGTGAAGGTGCCGGACTTCCAGGTCCCACCGACCGTGATCCAAGGAGGTGGCAGCCGGATGGTCTTCTCGGGCAACGTCTCCTTCGTGTCGGTCGGCCGGGGGGCCACGGTGATCGGCGGCTCCGGCTCCGGGGAGGACATGGTCCGGGTCGAGGTCACGCTGCCCCGACAGTCCGGCATCCGGGCCGACCTCGGCTCCGGCATGCTCGACGTGCACGGCGACCTCGTCGGCATCGACGGCGACCTGTCCTCGGGCTCGATCGCGGTCCACGGTTCGGTCGGCAAGGCCCGTGCCGAGCTGTCCTCCGGCTCGTTCCAGATCGGCCGGGTGACGGAGGGGATCGAAGCCACGGCGTCGTCCGGCAGCCTGAACGTGGGCGAGTACACCGGCTCCCACGCCAAGCTGCGGATCTCCTCCGGCAGCATGAACCTGAACGTCGGTCCGGCCGCCAGCGGCAGCATCGACGTCCGGGTCTCCTCCGGTTCGGCCAACATCAGCGGAACCCGGGGGCGCACCGACCTGGACATCAGGACGAAGAAGTCCTCCGGCAGCATCAACCTCTACTGACATGCTGGACGCCGACCTCGTCCACGAGACGGGACACTTCAGCTACGCCGACGCCGAGCACCTGGCTGACCTGTGGAACCGGGCCTACCCGGCGATGCGGCAGATCATCACCCGGTACATCGAGAGCCAGCGGGAGTACATCGAGCGGAGGGGCTGGGTCATCGACCCGAATCACCCCCACGCCGAAGTGCTCCAGGAGCGCGCCACCCCGGAACGGAAGGCCCGGTACCGGCTGAAGCTGTCGGAAGAGCTGCGCCGGGACCTCGGCCAGCTCGACCGGGGCACGCACAAGCCGTGCACCCGCAGCCCGGGATGCTTCTCGGTGACGGCCGCCTACATGGCGGTGCGGAGCCTGATCAGTCACAGCTCCCTCAACAGTGAGGGGCTGGCCAACATCTACCGCCTGGCCGCCGATCTGGCCGAGGCGGAGGAGCGGGTCAACGAGGCCCGCAAGAAGTGGCACCAGGAACAGGAGAAGAAGTGAACGCAGAAGTCGAGGTCCCCGTCGCCGAGAGCATCGCCGTGGGTCTGGCGATCGTCTTCTCGGATCTTCCGCAGAGCACCATCACGTGGATGTCCGAGCTGATGGTGCGCACCTGGCACGAGGGGCCGGACCGCTCCGACGACCTGCTCTTCAACGCCCTCGACAAGGAGGTCCGGGCGGGCAACGAGGACGCCATCCGCATGGTCCTCGCCGCCGCCCGGCGCGGTCTGAAGGTCTGACTCCGAGGCCGAAACCCCTGGAAGGGGGTCGTGGGACGAATGGAAGTCCCGCCTGACGATGGCCGTCAGAAGAATTCGGAACGGGAGGAGAACGCATCATGGAACTGCCCAACCGCGCCGAGGTGCGCAGCCAGATCAGCTCGAAGTTCCCGGGCCTGCCCAACGACACCCTGGACTGGGTGGCGGGCATGCTCTCCGACAAGATCGAGGCCGACTGGCAGACCGCCGACGCCGAGTTCCACCGCGAGATGGAGCGCGCGATCCGGGCCGGTGAAGAGCACGCGATCCTCGTGGCCCTCGCCGCGCTCAAGGCCGTCTGACCTACGGGTCGCATTGAAGGGGCTCCGGTTGCGGCCGGGGCCCCTTCTGCGTATCGTCTTTGACCTAGGCCATTCGGATGGGAGAGACGTGAGCGAGGACGAATTCGAAGCCCTGGCCGATGAGTTACGGGCTTCATGGAGCGGCGACCGCGAACGCTGGGACGGTCTTCGCGAGGAGCTGACGGACAAGTCCCTGTGCCTGCGCTGGGACGGCGACCACCGCCTTCTCCTGGAGCAGCACACCAGCAGGCAGACGGCGTTGATCGCCACCACGTACGGCCGCAGGCAGGACGACCGGATCCGGTACGCCGTGATCCTGGAGCGCAGCCTGAGATCGGGCCGCATGGAGACCAAGGGGATGGAGCCCTCATGAATCACCCGGAGACCGCAGAGATCGACATTCCGGCCGTGGACGGCACGCTGCTGCACATCGTGCTGAACAAGGAGGAGGGCACCGGGAGGTTCACCTACTCCAGCATGGTCGAGGTGCAGCAGCACACCCCGTACGGCCTGCGCCCGCTGGTCACGTACAGCATGGGCGCGGTGCTGCGGGCGCCCCGCAACAAGCCGTTCCGGCTGCACGACGGGGACGCCGGACTCGTGATCGAGGGCCACTGGCTGATCACGGTCGGGGACTGGATGGAGATGCTGAGCGAGGCCAGCGTCGACACGTGGAAGGTGGACATCTGATGGCAAGCCTGTCGATCGAGTTCGACAACGACGAGAGCTACCACACGGGACCGCCGCAGGTTCCCCTCGGCAGCGACTTCGGGTACGCCTCCCTGAAGGGGTACCGGATCGACGAAGGCGGCTTCGTGGTCATGGAGTTCGACAACCACGCCATCCGCAAGGTGCCGGTCCGGCGCCTGCTGCGCATCACGGAGCTGTGACATGCCGCTGATCTGGACTCAAGGGAACCTGCTGGAGTCGGCGGCGCAAGGACTGGTCAGCCCGGTCAACTGCGTCGGCGTGCCGGGTGCCGGGCTGGCCCGGCAATTCAAGGACCGCTGGCCCATGCAGGTCGAGGAGTACGTGACCTTCTGCCGGGAGGGCCGGATGAAGCCCGGCCTGGTGCACGATGCACTTCTGCCGGACGGGCGCCGGATCCTGAGCATCGCCACCAAGCGGCACTGGCGGGACAACTCACGGATCGAGGACGTGGATCGGGGGCTGGCCGCTCTGAAGGAGTACCTGGACGAGACGGGCCTGATCTCGGTCGCTCTCCCGGCGCTCGGCTGCGGGCTGGGCGGCCTGCCGAAGGCTCTCGTAGCCCGGCGGGTGCAGTTCTGGCTGGCCGACAATTTCTCCGTGGTCTACGTCTACGGGCTCGACGAGCCGGAGGTGTCGGCGTGAGCAAGGAGATCATCCGGGTGACCGTCGTCTTCGAGTACGAGGTCGACCCGGAGTTGTACCCCGGAGCGAAAACGCCCGGCGAGCGGGCGGAAGTCGACCGGGAGAACTTCGCCAAGAACCCGGACCTGGTGGTGGAAACGCTCGCCGACAAGGGAGCGAAGTCCGTCACCCTCGGGTCTTTCACGATCAACTGATCACCGGAACAGGAGAAGACATGGCGATGACCCGCGAAGAGGAGACGGCGCTGGCGAAGGAGATGGCCGAGGAGATGGGCCTGAACCTGCCGTACGCCGCCCAGGTGGGCTTCGAGTACGACGTGAAGGCGGCCCGGCAGAAGGCCGAGGAACTGCGAGACCTGGCCCGCAGGCGGGAGCAGGAGTCGCGCGACTCGTTCGATCGGTGCGACACGGACGGCGCCCTCTCGCAGTGGGCGAGCGGGATCAACGCCGAGAAGTACCGGCTCCAGGCCGACATCGTCGAGAACGGCGGCATGTGGTACTTCCCGGCCCTCTTCGACCTGGAGGGCAACCTGGTTCCGGCCCGGGAGGCGTACGGCCAGTACGGATCCTTCTGGTCTCTGCTGGACGCCGACGGGAACCGCACCGGCCAGACCTTCAACGAGTCGAAGGCCCAGAACGACAAGGTGAAGATCCGCAACGATGCCCGGAAGGGCTACTACGTCGGCTCGGTTCTGGCCCCGGCCAGAGTCGTGACGCGCGGCCAGTCCGTCACCTCGGTCGCCTGCCACATCGACCGGAACGACGGCGGCTGGGACCCGGACGTGATGGTGCTCGACAACGGGAAGGGCGAGCAGGAGTGAAGCTGGTCAGCAACACGCCCCGCCTGGAACTGCTGCGGATCGAGCTGACGACCGGCCAGTGCCCGCCGCAGTCATGTCTGGAGTGGGACGAGTTCCTGCACCTGTACGCCCTGCTGCGGCGACTCCCCGGGGCCGTCCCGGCAGTGCGCTCGGAGGTGCTGACGAAGCTGCTGGGCCGGGGCTTCGAGCACCGGTACGCCACGAACCTGATGAGCCTGGCAACGGCGGGAACGCAGCCGCTGACCATGCTGGTTCGGCAGGCTGCGTTCCACTCGGAGATCCGGCCCCTTCGCGAAGAGGAGAAGGTGGACAAGTGATGAGCGACCCTGACGACAACAACCCGGACTTCCGGCCCGGCGGGAATGTCCAGGCCGCCGTAGCGCGCATGCTGCTCTGGCTGGAGCAGTACCCGGACGACGTGAACGTGGCAGCCCAGATCGGAAGTTCGAACGGCTTCATCACGGACGGCTGGCCGTACCGCATGTACGCCGTCGACCGCCGGGACCTGGCCGCCGTGCTGCGTCTGGTGCAGAAGCTGCCGGACTTCCAGATCTACACAGAGGACGCCTCCACGGTCTGTGAAGCGTGCGACACGAACATCACCTGGGGTGACCAGGACCCCCGGCTGTACTCGCTCGTCGAGGCCGCCGGTCAGCACGTGTGTGACCCGGGGAAGAAGGCGGCGGTCGAACGGGACCGGGCCGCTCGGAAGGTGTGAGGCGCTTCGGTGGGGTCCGGCTGCGGCCGGGCCTTCGCCGTGGGATCTCACGGAACTGGAGGAGAAATGCACCACAGCGAGATCGATCACGAGGCCAAGGTCAAGGAGCCCGTGGCCGACCTGGACGACTGGTACGGCGAGCGGCCGTACCTGCTGGAGGGGTTCGTCCCCGTCGACAGCAGCGACGTCATCGTGCCGGTCGACAGCGACAGCCCGGAGAGCTTCATCCTGGCCCTCACCGAGGGGCAGGCGGTTCAGGCCCTGCTGTCGCTGGCCGAGCAGATCGGCGACGTCCGGGCCGTGGAGCTGATCCAGCAGCAGGCCGCAACGCCCAAGTAGCCAGGGCGAGTTCGATCAGATACAGTGGCCTAGGTCAGGGAAGGAGGAAAGACATGGCAGAGAAGCTGCCCCAGCGCGAGCCGGGGAAGGCCCTCAAGGAGGCGCGCGAGCGCGAAGAGGGCCAGGGTCAGCGATGACCTTCAGGGGGCGCCCGACGGGCGCCCCCTCATTGATGCAGTGATCGGAACAGGAGAGAGAGACCCATGGAGTTCCACGAGCGCTTCGCCGAGAAGGCTGCCGACACCGACTACTCCCGCTACCCCCAGCTCCAGGCGCTGAGCAAGTACGACATCAACGCGACGGCCGAGGCTCTGCGCCTGACCGCGATCCAGCTCGGCACCCACGTGCGCGGGTGGGGCATGCTGGACGACCTGACGCTCGACGAGCCGACGGTCATCACGGCCCTGCTGGCGCTGAAGCGGCGCTGGGACGACGAGGGGCACCTGGTCTCGGTCGACTTCGAGGAGTACTGGGACGCCACCGACACCCACAACTTCCCCTCCTCCCTGCTGGAGGAGATGAAGCGCCACCTCGTCCGCCAGTTCCTGGAGGGCAAGAAGGCCGAGCACGTCGCGGTCAGCAACCCGTACGGGATCTGGCTGTTCGACAAGGCCGTCCTGGAGGGGATCTTCAAGTGATCGACTCCCTCTCGAACCTGCCGACCGGGGTCAACGAGCTGTACCCCAACTGGCAGGCCGCCTTCGCCGAGATCACCGTCCGCCCCCGGGAGGATGCGGGTCGGAAGCCGGAGATGCCCCTGCTCTCCCGTGGGCACTGCTTCGCGGACGACCGGGGTGACGTCTGGACGGTCCTTCGCGCTACCGTCGTGACGGAGACCGACGAGTTCAGCGGTGACGAGCTTCCATACCGCTACGCCTACGTCTACGAGGTCGTGAGCGGCAGGCGTCAGCTCGACTGAGCCACCCAAGGGGCGGCCCCGGATCGGGGTCGCCCCTTGTTGTGTTTCCAGCGTGACCTAGGCCGGTTGATGATAGACTCCCGTGCACGGAAGGAGAGGAAATGGCAAACGACTTGGTGAGATTCCCGGAGGCCGGGGATCACTGGGAGGAGATACCGGGGCCCGGCATGTACGTGCTGGCGGTTCTCCCCAGGAAGGCTGAGCCCGACCAGTGCGCCGTGGGCGCCGCCATCCTCATGCTGCGCCCACAGGGGCGCCTGCTCACCCCGGTCGACCCGCTGTGGCCGACGGAGGAGAGCCGGAACTACGACGCCAGCCTGCTGGAGGAGGCGGCACAGCTCTTCGAGGAGAGGGGCGAGCGGGTCAAGGCCGCGACGATACGGGCCCAGTTCCCCACCACGGACCTGTCGGTCGAGGTCGTCCAGGCCACACACATGGGCTCGACAGCGCGCACCCTGCGCAGCACGAAGACCGGCGAGTACTGGCAGGCCCGATGGGAAGACCTCACGCCGTCCGGAATCCTGCACCTGCACCAGATCCACACCTGCTTCGTACGGCCGCCCGTACTGATCACGTTCCTGGGGGACGAGGACTGATGAAGCTGTTCGGCAAGAAGAAGCCGGAAGACGAGAAGCCGCCGACCGGCCAGAGGCCCCGCATCCGGGGGCACGTCGAAGCGTTCTACGTCCAGCGGGCGTCGGAGGCATTCATCGAGGTCATCATGAAGGCTTCCGACGCGCAGCGCCCCGGCAGGATCGGAGCCGACCACAGTTCCGACGTGGACCGGGCACAGGTGCTGGAGGCTGCCGTCTCGGTGGCCGCTCTGCACTGCAACGAAGATCTGCTTTCCCGGCTGTACTCCTTCCGGGACGCCGTGCTCGAACTCACCATGGGCGGCGGCTCGGAAGCCGAAGTACGCGCCACCCGAGAGCACTTCACGAAGGGGTGCCGGGAAGCGCTCGGCACCGACCAGTAGAACCGGAGAGGGAGAAGAGCAGTGCGACTCATGCACCAGCACGACCTGGGCGGACCGGGCCGGGTGATCGTCATGGCAGGTGACCTCCCCGTCACCATCACGGTCGACGAACGGGCCGAGTACCGCTCGGTGGACGTCCTGGCCGATCGCGGCCTGGCCGCCTGGGCAGGACCCATCGGCCCGGGAGGCGTCTCGTTCGGGGTCGAGGTCGGCAGGCCCACCCTGATCAACACCCTGCGCGACAAGCTGGGTCTGCGTATGGGTACCTCAGTGTCCGGCGGCGGCTCGGTCTCCTCGTCCGGGCGCGGCTCGATCGCGGCCGGGGGGAGCATCGTCAACTGTGCCACCGGCCGGGGTGCGAAGGTCACCGTGAGCGGAGCGGAGCAGAAGCAGCCGGAGGTCGGCGTACATCTGACTGTTCCCAGGCTGTGCATCTTCGAGATCCGGTCCCACGGCGGCATCCGCGTTCTGCACGACGGTATCGAGCTGTCCTTCCAGGCGGCCGAGGAGCGCGGGCTTCTGGCGGCGGCCCGATGATCTCGGCGGTCGGCGACTTCCTCGTGGAGCGGTTCCCCGGAGCGGGCCCGAACCGCCGGGTGGCACGCATCGTCAGCAGCCAGCCGGAGGAGGGGCGCCTTCGGGTGTCCCGGACCGTCCAGGCGGGAGGCCGTCGCTACACGGTGGCCTTCCACTTCCCTCCCGGCATCCGGCAGGGCCGGGCCATCGCCTGGCCGAGGGAGGCGGAGCGCTGATGAGCCTGCGCCAGGAAGCCGAAGCACTGTTCTTCGGAGTCGGAGTCCAGGAGCTGTACGGCCACTGGTCCTGGGCCGACCGGGGCTCGATGTTCATTCGGTTCGGCGAGTGGGAGCCGGGCCAGGCGCCCGACACCTGGGCCTACCGGGTTCACGCACCTCACCCGCTTGACAGTGATCGCCGGATCGACAAGGTGATCACGTACTCGGTGCTGTACACAGCAGCCGAGCTGATCGCCTACGAGAACGCCGACACCGAGAAGCCGTTCCACCCGCCGAGCGAAGAAACCGGTCGAGCCTGTTCCATGTGGGTCTTCAGCGACGAACTCGGCACGTTCGACCCTCACACTCTGGACCAGGTTCTCCAGGTTGCCGTGTTCGGCGGCGTGAAGTACCCCCACTTCGAGCCCCGCAACCGGGGCTGACGGAAAGCGAGAAGAGACGTGAAGCACGAGTTCGCCATCGACTACGCCGGGCTCACTCCGCAGCAGAAGCTCGTGATTCTGGAGGAGATGGGATTCAAGGAGATTCCGCCCTCCGAGCACGGCACGAACTGTCTGTCCCGGCAGGGCAGCGGCATCATCTGCGACTGTCTCCAGGGCGTGACGACCTGGGGCGCTCCGCAGGACGTGAAGAAGTACCTGGGCGAGACGCACGAGGAACGCGCCGAGTTTGCGGCCCGGCGCCAGCTCTACCTGAACGAGGGCGAGGGTGAGAGCCCCGGATCCTGGATCTATCACCTGGAGAAGAACGCCCCCCGCTACTGGCACTGAGGAACGGAGAAGAGCATGGCGAAGATCGATGTGAACGAGGTCCAGGGCCTCTTCCGGGTCGGTCTGGCCACGGACCAGAAGGGCAACGAGGTCTACGTGCTGGAGATCCTGGGGATCCCGGTTCTGTACGCCGACGCCCACGAGTTCGAGGCGGGCCACCAGGACGCCGAGGACTGGCAGGAGACCTTCGAGACGCGACTGGCCCGGATGCTGGCCAAGGTGCTGACGGAGGGCTACGACCACGACTTCGTGAAGTGGCGCACCGAATCGCCGACCGGCCGTGACGTGTACCGCCTCGGCCCCTTCGGGGAGTCGTGATGGACGCCATCCGGATCGGGAAGACCGAGGAGAACGGCCAGCCCCTGATCGTCGTCGAGCTGTTCGGTGTTCCGCTGGCCAGTTCGGTGCACAAGGTCGCCGAGTACGACGAGGACCCCGAAGGGTTCACGAAGTGGTGGCGGGAGTACTTCGCCCGTCAGATCGTCAGCATGCTGGCGGAGGAACTGCACCAGGAGCGCCGGGTCACCGGCTGGCTGATGGCCACGAGGCTGTCACCGAGGCCGCCCGGCCTGCCGGTGGAGGAGGCGTGAACCCCGAACTGTTCAAGGCGGGAAGCGTCGAGCTGCCGAACGGCGGGTGCATCACCGTCGTGGAATTCATGGGGCATCCGATCGCCGAGGGCCCGGCCGAGGCCCTGGATGGCGAGGGTGCGGCCGAGAGGGTTCAGGAGGCTTTCTGTGCTGCTCTCGTCGCCGCCCTGTCCATGGTGATGGGGAGCGAGCAGTTCGGCCGGTACGCGCCCAGGGAGTGGACGTACTGGCACCCGATGGCCCCGCCCCTGGCGAGGCTTCCGAAGGGAGAAGAGGGATGAAGGGAATGGACGGGCAGCTCATGCGAGCCGTGGCCCGGCTCCACGACGACGAGCTGGAAACCCGGCGCCGCTGGGCCCAGCACATCCGGGAGGAGTTCGGGAAGTACCACGACCACTCCGGCGGCGGCGAGTGCGGCGCCTGCGGGGCGATCCAGGCGGCGAACTGGATGGACCCGGACTATGTCAAGGATGGCCCGCTGGCGGAGCCGTTCGGGACCTGGCGGGACCGTCACCCCAGCATGTGATCTGACCAGAGGCCGAAACCGGGCAGCCAGCCCGGTCGTGCAGTGAGACTGCACCTGACGATGGCCGTCAGTGAGAGAGGAAGGGTGATGGCGAAGCGACAGAAGACGGTGGACTCGGTCTACGACTGGGCCGCCCGTCATGATGTACCGGCACCCGACGCCTTCGCGGTGAGCCACGTCGGGCTCGACGGTCACGACAGGCTTCTCAGGCTGGCCGCTGCGCGCTGGCGCCGCCTGGTGGCGACGAAGAAGACGGGCTTCCCGCTCATCGACGGGGACTGAAGCAGCTCGGAAGGTGTCCGGAAGCCGGGCGAACTGATTCGGAAGGGACGAGGAAGAGGCATGGAACTCACGGAACCGAAGCGTGGCGACAAGGTCGTCTACCAGGGACAGCTCCGCACGATCGAGGGGTTCGACGAGGATCACGGCACCCACCTGGGGATGGGCGCCTGGATCTCGATCAACGAGTACGAGAAGAACGGTGATGGTGTGTGGGTTCGCGCCGATTCGCCCCGTACCTACCTGATCGGCGAGCCCTACGAGAACTACCGCTCCTCGCGCACGGGTGTCGCCGTGATCCGGCCCGCCGTCTACCAGAGGGGCAGCACGGAGAAGGTCATCACCACCTCCCCCTGCTGCACCCTGAACGTCCGGCACCTCAACTACGCGGACGTCAACTCCGACCTGGCCAAGAGGACCGGCGGCTGGAGCGAGACGTGCACGCAGTGCGGCTGGCACTACGCGGTCTCCCTCGTCTCCCAGACCAACGACCCCCGCCTCGGCCTGTACGGCGTGCGCTGGGAGTCCAAGGGGTTCTGAAAGGGTCGAATCAACATGAATCAGGCACAACAGCAGGAAGCGGAGATCTTCGACGTTGACGGCACCCTGTGCGACGTCAGCAGCGTGCGCCACTACGTCACTCCTCCGAACCGCGACTTCCACTCCTTCCACATGGCTTCCGCCTTCTGCCCGCCACACCCCGAGGTAGTCGAGCGGGTGCACGAGGCCAAGGCGAAAGGCCGGGCCGTCCTCGTAGTGACCGCCCGCATGGCCCGGTACCGGACCCTCACCCGGAAGTGGCTGGAGAGCTGCCAGATCCCGTTCGACAGCATCTGGACGCGGGCGAACGACGACTTCCGCAAGGACGCGATCGTGAAGCGGGAGATCCTGGCGAAGATCCGGGCCAACGGGTTCGTCGTGATGAAGGCGCACGACGACAACCCGGCCGTGGTCGAGGTCTGGGAGGACGAGGGGATCGAGACCAAGATCGTGCCCGGCTGGGACGATCAGTTCACTGGCCTCCTGCTGCCGCAGGACGGCTTGACCGTGGTCAGGGAGTCTGACCGCATCGGAAAGGGAGAGAAGTGACCATCAAGATCAAGCCGCTGGGCAAGCGGCCCGACTACTTCGACGGCGAGTTCGAGGCGACCGAGATCCGCCACGAGCCCTACGACTGGGACGTCTGGCCGACCGGCCCCGTCTTCCCAGAGGGGCACATCTTCCAGGACAAGGACGGCAACGCCTACGAGATCGTCGTCCCCCGTACCGTCCAGGAGTCCAGGCCCGCCCACTCCGTCCGGTACGTCCACGTCTACCTGTGCCGCCCGGCCGACCCGAAGGACGCCGTCTGATGCTCTCCGTCACCGACGTGCTGACCCTCATGGCCGAGGGCAAGCCGCTCCCGCAGCAGGAGTTCCCCGACATCACCCAGGAGCAGATCGACGACCTCCAGGAGTTCGAACCCGCCCTGCTGAACCGGCTGATCGAGTCGGAGCAGGGCGGCGAGGAGTCCGTCGATACCGTCCTGGCCGAACTCCAGCAGAAGGTGGACCAGCACGGCTGGTACCCGGTGGTCGCCACTCTCTGCTGGCAGTTCGCGCACCGGTACCACGAGGACATGGTGCCGGTGAACCTCCAGCTCTCCGACGGCACGGTGGGACTGCTGAAGATGCTCCCCATCGCCAGCCGGGCAGAGGAGAAGGACGAGGGTGCCTGGACGATTCCGTTCGCCATGCTGGCCAGCCTGGGCGAGGAGGAGGCTCTGGCGTTCACCGTCGGCGCCGCCATGTGCGCGGCCGTCGGATTCATCCAGTCCACCCTGGAAGAGGAGGCCCGAGGGTGAGCACCGACGACATCTACCTCTGCCCGACCTGCGGAAAGCCGTTCGACAAGAGCGACCGGCTCTTCGATTTCGCCATCGCGGCGCACGAGAAGGACCACACGCCGCAGCGGAACAACCCGGCGAACATGATCCGCTGGAACGAGGACGGCCTGATGTGGTGCTGCGTCCTGTGCGGTGCACCGATGCACATCGGCGAGTACACAGCCCGCCAGATGATCATCGGTCACTGCCGGGTGGTGCACGACTCCGTGACCGCAGGCTCTTCTTCCGCCCCCGTTACGGCCGGGGGCGGCCGGAGTTCCAGCGGCTCGCGCGGGTTCGGCGAGGCGGTCGGCGACATCGTCGAGGACTGCGCCGAGGGAATCGGCAAGGTCTTCAAGGCCATCGGGGAAGCTGTCGGCGACGCCTTCTCCGGCAACTAGCCGGAGAACATCCGGATGGCGGCCGTCTCGACCATCGTCTTGACGGCCGCCACCTCGATCGTGTTCTATGTAGTCACACACCCGGAAAGGTGAGAGAAAAGTGGCGCGAGAAGAGAACCTTTCGACCATCGAGAGGATGCTGGGATTCGAGTTCGTCTCGGACCCCCGCAAGGCGCGGTTCCCGATCCCGGAGACGCCGCAGGAGTACCTGAAGAAGAACCCCGAGCGGCCCTACCCGCACCCGTCCATGAAGATCACCCCCGAGATGGCGCGCGACGTCCTCAAGTACCGGGTGATCCGCGTCGAGCGGATGCCGCGCGAGCTGCGTCACCCCGAGGTCACGGCCAACCGCCGCTTCCTCATCACGACGCTCAACGGCACCAAGAAGAACAAGGGCCTCGTCTCCATCGTTGCCGACGGCGGCTGGGACGACCGGATCTCCACCTCCGTGGTCTTCACGGAGGACGGCTTCCTGCTCGACGGCCAGCACCGGTTCGCCGCCTGCGCCCTGTCGGGCAAGACGATCGAGGTCCCGGTCACCACGAACGGCCAGTGGGGCACCTTCTCCGTGCTCGACACGGGCCGTGGCCGCAACGCCGGTCAGCTCCTCGGTGACATCCCCTACCCGGACCAGTCGGCCGCCGCCGCCAAGCTCATCCTCCCGGTCATCCGGGGCACCGAGCGCACCGAGTGGACCGTCGCCGACGCCAGCAACCAGGAGATCTACGAGCTGGTCCACGGCTGGCCCTTCTTCCACGAGACGTGGGAGGGCTCCGGCTCCTGGATGAAGCACGTGCTCCAGGCGGCGGCCAGCCGGATCCCGCCGAGCGCCCTGGCGGCCTCCGTCATGATGGCGCTGGCGGCCGGTGCGAACGCCTCGCACGTCCAGGAGTTCCTGAACGGCCTGAAGCCGGGCTACCGCGACGGCTTCCCCCGGATCGGGCCCAAGGGCGAGGACCCGCGTCACCTGCTGCGCCGCCAGTACATGAACAAGGGCAACCGGAAGCCCACCGACAAGGACCGCCGCGACCAGGTCAGTCACGTCCGCAAGGCGATGGACGTCTGGCTGGAGTGGAGGGCCCACGAGGAGGGTGACCCGAAGGCGAAGGTCGTCGAGCTGCTGAAGCTCCAGGCCGCCGCCGAGAACGCCGACCTGCCCGAGGTCTGGCACGCCGACGCCGTTCGTCAGTTCCACAGCGAGAGGGTTTCCTGAACATGGCCGAGATCTGGCTGCGTCCCGAGTTCCAGGGGCGCGAGAAGGAGCTGGAGACCCGGGTCGACTTCGAGCGGCGTACGGGCATCTCCGCCCAGTCCCTGTCCTCCAAGTTCTCCAACTACGCCGACCGGCTGCCGAAGCTGGTCAAGCGCAACGGCAAGCTGAAGTACTTCGTCGCCGTCGAACTCGACGAGTTCGTGGGCTGGATCGAGGCTCACGCGGGCACCCGCTCCGAGGCTGACGTCCGCCGTGCCGAACTGGCCCGGGTCCAGAACGCGATCGAGGACACGATGGAGCGGGTCGCCGACCGGCAGCGCGACCTCGACAAGGCGAAGCGCGACCTGGCCAAGTACCAGCGCCAGGCGAAGACCCTGAAGTCCGACATCGAGTTCCTGGACCAGGTCGAGTAACACCGCAGAATCCGGCCGCTTTTCGGTGGCTGGCGAGCAGCGAGAGAGGGCCCTCCGGGGCCCTCTTTTCGTGGTACCGTATTGCTCAAGGGAAGGAGAATACCGTGGAGTTCACGGTCGAGGTATTCGACTACGGACGGTATGGCTGCACGGTGAAGGAGCCCCGCACGGGGCTCTCTGGTGAGGGTGACACCAAGGAAGAAGCGATGGACGATCTCCGGAGGAAACTCTGGAGCCACATCGAGTACGACTTCGTCCCGCCCGAAGAGGGTCCGACCCGCAGCATCGAGAAGATCACCATCTGAAGGAGACCGTCGTGTACACCCTGGTCAGGCACAACCTCTGGACGATCGAGTGCTTCCCCCGCTTCCGGCGGGGGCTGGAGCCGCTGCTCATCAGTCCGATGACAGCACGGCGTGTGCGCGAGGAGGGCGGGGTCCTCTTCTCCACTCCGGAGGAGGCATGGGACGCGGCTGAGGGGTTCATGTACCCGGCCGGGGACACGACGGTTCCGGCCAATCCGGTCGGATCTTTCAAGGACATCTTCTTCCTGCGCCAGCCGCTTTTCGTTCCGGAATTTTCCGGCGATCTCATCGCGGCATAGGCTGGGTGCAGGTGCAGGTCAACGCGGGTAACATCCTGCACTGTTTCCGGCAGTGAGGGAGTTGAGCAATGGCACGCGTTCACGGTGTGTATCTGAGGAAGCCTCCGAAGGGTCCATCGTCCTACACCTCGAAGGAAGCGGCACTGGCCGCTTCGCCCACCCTGGTCGTGCCGGATGCGGCCTTCCCGAAGAACAAGGTCGAGTCGGTCAGGAACGCGGCCTTCCGGGTGAACTCGGGAGGCCGTGGCGACTGGTCGCCGGGGCAGTTCTTCGCGATCTGGGACTACGCACAGGATGTCGTCCTGCGCGTACGCCGGGACGAGGACGGTGACGGCCCGGTCGAGGTCATCGGCTTCGTCAAGGAGGGCGAGGTCATCGGGAGCACCGGGGAATCCGTCGGCTCCCTGGAGGCGGTCCTGAAGGAAGAGGACGTCGAGACCGGCGGGTGGGTGCTGCTGATCGGCATCCACCCGAACGTGCCCGAGGGCTGGGAAGAAGTGGTGAGCGCTCCGGGCAGCCGGAAGCGCAAGAAGAGCTGAAGGGCGGGGCCTCGCACGGCCCCGCCACGGAAGGGAGACAGGGTGGAAACGCGCGTCGTGATCAGGGACAACCTGACCGAGAAGACGATCGAGCTGATCGCGGATCTCAGCCCCGAGGATGTCGGGCTGATCAACGGAATCGGCGAGCGGGTGGCGCAGGGAACCGGCTGGGATGTGACGGTCCTGGCGGTTGAGGCGGAGAAGTGAGCCTCGATCCTCACGAGCTGGGATGGCACGAGTTCTGGCTGAGGATCGGGGTGATCTTCTTCATTCTGCTGCTCCTGCTGCTGGCCGTTCTGGTCGTGGGCCGGATCCTGCTGACCGCCTATGACCTGGCCCACTGGGTGAAGAGGAAGATCCACGGGGAGGAAGAAGAGATGTCGCCTGTGCGCATGCACCGAGCCCTGCTGAGCCTGATCCCGGTCTCGCGCCGGAACCAGGCGGAGAAGCTGCTGAGGGGGCTCCTGGCGGCCGACGAGAGCGGTCGTGAGGTGTTCGTTGCGGAGTACGACGGCCAGCCCGCCAGCGTCCACGTGAGCGCCGAGGCGGCGATGTCCGCCTGCGCCCGGCACCTGTCGGCCGAGCCCGGTCCGGATGTCCCGTGGGACTGGTTCGAGGACGAGTACGGCTGGGTGATGCGGCGGATCGATCTCGACACCGACAAGCCGCTCAGCCTGCTGGGCGGCAAGGTGACCCGGACTGAGGTCGAGTGAGGGAAGTTCTGAGCTAGGCATGAGGTTCAACTTCGCCTCATCGCAGTAGAGTTGAAGAACGCCAACGGGAAGAGAGAAGAACGTGAACGGCATGAAGAAGATCGCCACGGTCACCGGCTCGGCAGCCCTTGCCCTGGCCCTGCTGACGGGCTGCGGCTCCAACGACAAGCGCGACGTCGAGGGCGTGAAGTCGATGGACCCCGACTACATCGAGGTCTACAACAACACCGACGGCCGCCCGAACGTGGTCCTGCTCTGCATCCGGGGCGTCGGCTTCGCGTCGGCTTCGCCTCGACCACGCGCGACTACACGTCCCTCATGCCCATCGAGAAGTGGGACGACTTCTGCAAGACGAAGATGAAGGAGCGTTCGGTCCAGGACGACCAGCGCGGCGAGAACGGCAACGGCCCGAGCTGACCGGCCAGCAGGCACTGAGAAGGGGCGTCCCGCAAGGGGCGCCCCTTCTCTGCGTTCCGGCTCCGCTCAGACGCCGTGCACCGACAGGCCGGGAACCCAGAACCGGGTGTCCCCCGTCTCGGTGTGCTGGAGCTGCACACGATCGGCCAGCATCAGCAGGTCGTCCGCGTGCCGGTACTGCACGGCCAGCGCCACCAGGAAGGCGCTGTACTCCCGGACGTCGGCCTCCAGGTAGAGGCAGTCCGCCCCGTTGTCGGGGTGCGGCCCCCGCTTCAGCCCGCGCCACGTCAGGTTGGCGAAGGTCAGGGCGCGGCCGACTGCATCCCGGCTGAGGCTTATCCGCGTATCCGAGTCCACTTTTTACCCCCTCGTTTCTCCTCTTTTCCTGCCTGTATTCTACCCCTATCCCCTGGTCAGAGCGATAGAAGAGGTTCAAGTTGCAACCGCTGAACGTGGTGGAGCAGGAGTTCGAAGGGGCTGCGATGATGGTGGCAGTCCCCCAGACCGGCACCTTTCTTCAGGATCCCCACGTGCCCATGCCGTCGCCCCTGCGCGCCCTCCTGTATGCCACCATCGCCACCCTCCTCGCCGTCTCCCTGTACGTATGCGTCGAGGCGGCCGTCATGATCTACGACTTCTACCAGATCATCCAGTGGTTGGGGGCGCTTGCGGAGCATCCCTGAGACACTGCCCGTACGAATCGAAGGGGAGGTCGAGATGACCACGCAAGCCAGCTCCAGCGGGTGCAGCAGCACCACGACCGGGATCCGTGGATCCCTCACCGGCCGCGTCGCCCGCGAACCGGTGCGGAACTACTGGCCGGATCACGACATGACCCCGAGGACCGACTTCATCAGCGAGCGGAACCGCACCGCTTTGATGTGGCGACTCTGACACCCTTTTCCCGGTAGGATTTCCCCAGGAAAACGGAGAAGAGGGGACCGGGAAATGTCGAAGTGGCCTCAGCCTCACGAGGGCGTCACCGGAATCAAGCGGACCCGGGACGATCTGCTCGCCCTCGACGAGGCCGCCATGCAGCGGCGGGTGGTGATCCTTCAGATCGCCACCGAGCTGTGGAGAGCGGCGCTGAACGGCGCCCACACCGAGAGCGGCCGGGAGCTGTACGAGCGGATGGCAAATCCCCGGATGGGTGATCTCGTGGTCGAGACCGTCGGCATGCGAACGCCGCTCGGCCGGGACTCCGACGGCGATGCACGGGCAGTCACCTGCTTCGGCATTCTGCTGGGCCAGCGCACCGAGTGGTCATGCACCGATGAAAAGTGGCGCGAGTACCAGGCGGAGGCGGAGGCGGAGGGCTACACCCTGGCCGACGCCGACCGGATCACTGACGAGGGCGCCTACGTGCAGTACGGCCCGGAACCGCAGGACATCTGCCGCTGGGCGAACTGCTCCCTCATCGCGCTACCGACCGGCATGCTCTACCACACGGCCGACCAGAACCCCTGAGTTCTTCCCGGCTGTTCGGACTCTTCCGGATCTCTTGCCCGGCGGACCGGGCGGGCGCAATGATGGATCTGCTCACGAGGCGCCTGCGGTGACCCGGACGGCCCTCCAGAACCCCGCTGCCCGGCCTTGCCCGGCCGACTTCACCGGCAGCGGGGTTCGCCCATCTCAGCTCACGTCCATGTTCGGGTACTTCTTCTTCACGGCCGCCTTCACTTTGGCCTCTTCGCCTTCCTTGCCGAACTGCTTCACGCGGGCGAGCGCGGCACGGGCCCGAGCGGGCGTGTCGATGGGGTACCGGCGGCCCGGCAGGGCGAAGTCGGAGGAGTCCAGGGCGTTGCGCTTCTTGGCGTCGAGAGGGGCTTCCTGAAGGTCGCTCTCCCCCATGTAGCTGTACTCGTCCTCGTCGGGGTCGCCGTATTCGTAGTCGTCGACCGGCTGCACCTCCATCGGGTCGCCGTACTGGTCCTCGATCGCCTGCTGAAGATCGTCGAGGGTGTCGCCGTCCACGAACTGGCTCAGCACGGCGAGCGCCATGCGCGCGTCCTCCTCGCAGGGGAAGGCGCTCATGTTCTCGCGCACGAACTCGGCGGCTGCCTCCTTCTGCTCCTCCTCGTCGCCCTCGCCCTTCTTCTGGAGCCACGGGGGCAGCGCTTCGAGCAGGCCGGACTTCTCCAGGGTGGCGCGCGGCCGGATCTGCGGGCTCGTCGCCTCCTGTGCCGTCTCCCAGGGCCGCTGCGACTCGTCCATGCCGCGCTTGCGGTTGGCCGTGCCGCCGGGGTAGTCGGCCTCCTGCTGGGTCCGGAAGCCGATGCCGTTCCGGGTGAACCTCTTGTCCTTCACCGCCGTGCGCAGACCCATCGGCATGTCCGAACTGGCCGCCTCGCTCAGGCCGGTCGTCTTCAGGCTGTGACTGTCGTATCCGTTGGCCACTGCTCCACCTCATTTCCGGGCGTGCCCGTATCAGCAAGAGCGTATCCGTGGGAACGGCGAACGGCCCGCCTCCAGGGTCTGGGGAGACGGGCCGTTCTGTCCTGCGCGGTGTAGGTCAGGCGTTCTGCGCGGCGTTCCCGGCAGCGACGGCGGCGTTGATGAACGCCTCCACGTTGCCGTGCTCGACGTTCACGCGGGCCTTGCGCTTGCGCAGCTCCCACGTGGTGGTCGGGCGGCCGGAGCCGTCGAGGACCCGGTCGAGGACGCAGACGATCACGCAGTTCTCGCGGCCGACCAGCGAGGGACGGATGCAGAACTGCTTGTTGTTGGCCGTGGGCTCGCCGTCGTAGACGGTGAACAGGACGTTGCTCGCGCCCTGGAAGCCCTGGTCCTTCATCGCCTTGTTCTTCTTCTTGAACGCGGCGACCTGGACCACGATGCGGTGGAACTCGGCGGGGATCTGGTCGAGGTGCAGGATCACGGCCTCGTCGTCGCCGTCCTGGGCCTCGGCCCCGGTGATGGCGTCACCCGTGTGCCGCACCGAGCCGTCGCCGGGCTGGCCGTGCAGGGGGTTCTTGTAGTTCTCGTCCCAGCCGACGCAGAGGGTGACCGGGTCGTTGTCCTGGAAGAGGACGGCGGCGGCGTCGAGGTCCGCGCCCGCCTTCTTCGAGGCTCGGCCGAAGATGCCTCCACGGCCCTTGGTGCTGGCGTCCCACGCGGCGCCGACCGAGATGGTTCCGGTGACCTGGGCGACGTCGTCCATGCCCAGTACGGGCAGTCCCGCCGGGGCGAGCTGCGCGTCCGACAGGGTTTCCTTGGTCATGTCCGCCATTACTTGGTCCTCCCGACCCGGAAACCGTTCAGGGTGCCGTCGTTGTCGGGCCCCTTGCCCCGGTCACCCGCCGGGATACCGCTGCTGCCGTTGCCGGACCCGCTGGATCCGGAACCGCCGGAGCTGCCACTTCCGTTCTGGAATTCGAGCGTCACGCTCTTCCCTTTCCTCGGCTTATTCTGCCGTTTTTCCGTTGCTGCCTAGGCCAGTCTATCCACATCAACATGTTTGCCGCAAGCTCGTCTTGGCGATCTGCATCACAGAGAGTTCTATGGTTTCACGTCATTCGGTGAACGATGAACCGAGAGTGACACGTGCAGGTCAACGGCGATATGATGCCTATCATGATCCCCGTGCTCCGGGGACAAGGAAGGGAGAGAACGTGAACGAGAAGCAGCCCTGGACGGGTATCGCCCCGTCGCCGACGGTTCTCGGTCAGCTCGACTACGAAGAGATGGCGGTCCTGGCCCTGCTCTCCTGGTCGACCGCCGCCAACAGGCCCGTGACGTCGCTCGACGTAGCCAACCTCGAAGACCGCGACGGCAAGAAGCTGGGCCAGGCCGAGGCGAGGGACATCGTGCGCCAGCTCGGTGACCTGAAGATCGTGTCGGTGTACGGCATGGGCAACGAGCGCCCCATGTCGGTGCGGCTCGGCGGCTTCGTGCCCCGGGTGCCCCGCAAGTTCGACGACCGGCGTCCGGCACCTCAGCGCTCCATCCCGGCGCCGCGCAGTGCGCCCGCCGCATCCCGGCGTCCCGAGACCCGCAGCAAGCCACCGCAGGGCAAGCGGGGCGGCACTCCTCCGTGGGTACTGAAGGAACGCCGGGTGGAGACCGGCCTGGCCGTCAGCCCCCGCACTCCGGACTACGTCCTGCCGGAGGCGACGCGGCTGCGTGAGGAGCAGATCCGGATCGAGAGCGGCGACTTCTCCGGCACGCTCGTCGAGCAGGCTCAGGCCCGGCTCGCCGTGCTGGAGGGCAGGATCCGCCTGTACGAGAAGTGGCTGCGTGACGAGCCCCGCCACCCGGGGCTGCCCGAGGCGCTGGCCAAGAAGCGCAAGGCGGTGCCGGAGATGAAGTTCCAGATCGAGCGGGCCGCCGTGAAGCAGGCCGAGCTGGCGGCGGAGGCGAGTGGTGACTGACTATCAGGAGCAGGCCCGGCGTGAGCGGGAGGCGAGCCGGGCCCGGCGACGGCACTTCCAGCAGATGGACGAGCGGATGCGTCTCGACGGTGAGCGCGCCACCCGCCTGCTGCTGGACGAGTTCTTCCCGGCGGGGGCGCCCGAGGGCCTGCTGGAACGCATCTGCACCAGCCGGAACCGCCTGGTCAAGGAGATCGTCTCGCTGGAGAAGGTCGTCAGGGAGATGCACGACGGCATCAACCGGATCAAGAACGAGGCTGATCAGCGCTGGGTGGACGGGTTCAACGAGTGCGCCCAGCAGGTGCGTGCACATGCCGAGGAGCTGGGCGTGAGCGAGCCCGTCGTCAACAGCCTGCTCCGCAACCAGGTCAGGATGCAGGAAGCCGAGCAGGCCGAGAAGAACCAGGCCGCCACCCAGCAGGTGGAGTGGTCGCGGACCTGACACCCTTGCCGGGTGGCGAAGTTCCGGCCCCCGTCCTGGGCCGAGCCCGAACCGGGTGAGGACACGATCGAGATCGAGTACACCGATGGCTCAACGACGAAGGAGCTGCACCTTCCGCTTGCGTGGCGGATCAGGTGCAGCTCCTTCCGGCGTCTGCGTCAGGCCGTGGCCTCGGCGGTGTCCTCCTGCTTCTTGCCGACGAAGAAGTAGCCGTTCTTGCGCGGCGTCCCCTTGCCGGTGTTGCGGTCCTTGTGCAGGTACTTCACGCCGACGTTGCGGTGGTTCTTCCCGCTCGGGTGGCTGACGATGTTGGCCTTCAGGTAGCCCGGCACGTACGAGGTGACCAGGATCTGACGCCCGCCGTCACGCGGATCGGCCGACTCGTAGATGTTGCCCTTCTCGACCCGGTAATTCTCGTCGCTCACGAACTCTCCCCTTCCGAAGGGATGGCGGAGACCGCTCTGATCTCCAGCCGCTGACCGCAGAGGGCCAGGATCTTCTCCGCCCACCCGATGGTGAGCGTCGCCTGCCCCGTGAGCATCTGGCTCACGTGCTTGGTGCTCAGTCCGAGGTGCCGGGCCACGTCGGCGTCGTTCAGGTGGGACGCCTCGACGGCCGCCTTCACCTGGGCCCGCATGCTGTCCCGGGCGCCGGGCTGACCGCGCCCGGCGAGGACGTCCGACAGTTCCGCCCGGCGCTCTTCCCACCACCACGACTGCGGCGGCCCGAAGGGTGCCGTGAGGGTGTTCCAGTACTCCAGCAGGGCGTAGATCTGCTCGATGAACTCTTCGGCCCTCTGGGCGTTCTCGAAGCGCTGCATGTACCGGACGTGGGGAAGGATCTCGACCCCGGCCAGGGCGCCGATCTCCTTCAGACTCTCGTAGGGCACATACGTGCCCTTCTCGCTGATCCGCCAGTCGCGGATCGCCCGAGCGTACCGTTCGGCCACGGACTCCGCCGCCTGGGCTCGCCGGTTCAGCTTCTGGATCGTCTGCCGGGCCTCGGCCAGCTCTGCCGCCGCCCGCACCGGGTCCCCGGTGTGCAGCAGGGCGCCGATCTTCTCGTACAGCGCGCTGCGCACCGAGCTGTCCGTGGTGGCCTCGTGCACCAGCCGGTTGACCTCGCTCATGAGGGCGGCGAGTGCCGGGTCGCAGCGGTGGCACCAGCCGTGGTCCGCGCAGTGCCGGGTCGTCTGGCAGGGGTCAGTCATCGCCCTCCCCTTCCGCGACCATCTCGTACAGGTGCCAGACCAGACCGGCCGGGTCCCGGTCTGTGGTACCGCGCCACTTCGCCTTCTCCGGGAGCGGCTGACCGGTCCCGAACACTTGGAAGGTGCGCTGAAGCAGCGTGCCGTTCGGCGCTGGGGTGATGTCCTCGGCCCAGAACTCCACGACCGGCATCTTGCCGGGCACCCACTCCTGGGTGGCCACCTTCTTCACGACGCCGTGGACCACGTGCCGGTGCTCCTGGTCGTCGACCGGAACCTCGTACCGGAACATCCGCCGCACGCTCTTCTCCTTCATCGCTTGATCCCCATCTCTTTGCGCAGCCTGTCGGCCGTCTCCTGCGCCGTCCTGGCGGCCCGGTCCAACTCCCTGACGGCAGACTCTGCCCGATCCTTCGCCCTGTCCAGGCGGAGGCGCCCCTGGACGAGGGCCTGAAGGGCTTCAGCAGCCCCCTCCGGCTCCAGCTTGTCCTCCCAGGAGTACTCGGCCAGGCCGACCCCCAGAGCGGCCTCCAGGCGGTCCATGAGTTCGAGGCGCCGCCGGTCCTTCTCGTTGAAGGTGCCCCGCTGGCGCTGCGCCTGCCGCTCCTGGTCGTGGAACTTCTGCCGCAGCTCCCGCTCCTGCCTCTGGAGCGCGTTCGTCCGGGTGGTCTCGGTGTTCTTCAGCAGGGTGATGAGCAGGCCCGGCGTGATCTGCGCCTCCCGCTCCTCCGGCTTCACGAGCACTTTGAACCGGCGCCCCCGCGTGCCGGGCATCATCAGGCCCCAGCCCTTGGGCAGCTCGTCGTCCTGCACGATCCCCTCGTGCGGCACGACCAGCCAGAAGATGTTGCAGTATGGCCACCACGCCTCGGCCTTCTTCGGCTCTTTCAGCTCCCGGAGCCAGTCGGCGCGGCTCACCTTCAGCTCGCAGACCTCGACGATCCCGGCGCCGCGCGAAGCCCACAGTCCGATGTGCACGGCGTCGGCCCGGCGCCCGGAGTGGCCGGGCGCGGTGACCTCGGTCAGGTACACGGCTCCGGCCCCGGCAAGGTCGAGCTGATCTTTGTCGCTGATGAAGTGCTGGCGGAGCTTGTCGTCCAGCTCGGCCGTGGTCATGCCGTTCGGCGTGGCCATCACGCTTCCCCTCTCCCGGCGCTAGGCGCCTATCTCGTCCCTGTCCTTGGGCAGCATGCCCTTCGGCTTCGCCTTCGGGTCGCCGATCGTGTCGTCGTCCCAGGCGGCCGGGGGCGGCCACTCCTGCTCGATCGCCCAGTTCCTGGCCTGCGTCACCCCACCTGGCGTCACCCCGAGGCTCAGCGGATCCACGTTCCACAGCCGGTTGTAAGCGGCGTGGATCGCCTGATCCATGGAGGCGCGGATGCGCACCCTGTTGCCGTTGCGGATGCTGTCGATGGTGAAGACGCTGGCGTTCATCTCGCGCGCCATGACCTTCAGCGAGAAGCCTCGCCTGCTCAGAGCCCTGATTCTGCGCTGCGCCGTCAGGGCCGGAACGATGCCGTCACACCCGACGAACTCCTTGCGGGGAACGGGCACTCCGAGGATGGCGGCGGCCGTGTCGCGGTGAATCCGGGCCACCCGGCCGGAGATCACCTGACCGACGATCGAGCGGGAGACTCCGGCCAGCCGGGCGATGTCCGTCACGAACATGCCCGCTTCGGTCAGCAGCTTCCCGTGGGCTCGCGCCTCGTCGGCCGGAACCCGTGCACTCTCGCCTCGCTCCTGCCCGATCCGGCTGAGCTTCTGGGACCGGTAGTACGCCTCCTTGCACTCGGTCCTCTCGCAGCCGTACCGGCCGCAGGAAGCCATGCCGTGTCTGACGTTCGACTTCTTGGGCCGTTCCACGTCCTTCACCCTTTCCGGTTCAGCGGTAGTACGACTGCCGCAACTCCTCGTAGTGCGCCTCCTCCGCCTCCTGCTGCTCGCGGTCGAAGTCGGCCTCCGTGCAGCCCTCTTCCCCGCAGGGCCACGGATGGATCTTCTGCCCGTCGGGATAGCACCCCCGGCACCACGGCTGGTGATCGATGCAGAGATGCCCGAGGTCACCGCTGCGCTCGCAGAATTCCTTCGGCAGGTGACAGGTGTGCTCGGCGTTCTCCGACTCGATCAGCTTCGTTCCGTGAGGGCAGTAGACGCCCCACTCGACCTTCCGCACCGTGACCATGGGGGCAGGATGAATCTTGCCGTCGGGCGTCTTCACCTGAACGCGGTCGTCGCCCTTGTTCAGCAGCGAGCCGGTCACCTGACGCCCCTTGGAGGTCACGGTGACCATGCCTCCGATCCTCGGCCACGCGCACCCCGGATCGCCGCACTTCTCGACGGGCCCCTCGTGCCGGTCGAGCTGATCGCCGGACCCGCGCACGTAGTGCGCGGTGCCCATGCCGTCCATCAGACGAGTCCCTTCCTGCGCCGGATGTCGTAGATCCACGCCGCCACGACGGCGGCCGTCTGGATCAGCTCGGTCTCCAGCTTCTCCAGGTCTCCGGCAGCGGCTTCGGCCAGCGCCTCGTAGACCTCCTCCAGGAGTATGAAGTCCCAGGCCACGTGCTTGTGATCACCCTCGGGCGGGCACTTGCTGCACCGGCCTACGGTCCGGCTGGGGGTCTCACGTTCGTCGTTGACCCCCTTCATGATCTGGGCCTTGTACTCGTAGTGGTGGTGCGTCACGAACGCGATGTCGCGAGGGTCGATGTCCGGGTGGATCTGGTCGCCCCACTTCTTGAGCTGGCGGGCGCGCTCGTCGTCCACCTTCTCGGCGAAGTCCTTCATGCCGGGCACCGAGAACAGCGTCGGGTAGCTCATGTCCGATCCTCCTCACTCACGGAGCCGCCGGGCAGCAGCTCCCCCAGTCGGTCGGCGGGGCCCGGCTTGCCCTTGCCCCACTCGGCCATCCCCTTCATCGACATGGCCAGGAAGTCGGCGTCGTTGGCCGACAGGCGGATCTCCACCTTCCGGCCGACCGCATCCTTCGTTCCGTCCGTGATGCGCACCTCGAAGCAGAGCGCCGTGTCGGGTTCCCGCTCCCGGTACCAGGCGAGTTCGCGAGGGAAGACGGCGCTGATCACCTGACCCAGCCACGTGGCCGACCGGCGCTCGCGGCGCATGGACTCCATGCGGAGCTTCGCGTACGCGAGGTGCACGATGTGATCGATCTCCTGAGCCGGGTTCGTGTGGCTCCAGTCCGTCCCGGTCCACTCGTCGAGCACCTTGCGCACGTCAGCCAGTGCACCCAGCGCCAGGTCAGCGCGTGTCGGTTCACCCTTCCTCATCGCCGGGCTCCTTCGACAGGCTCGTCTTCACCGGCCCCTGCTCCGGCTTCATGCCGAGCTGGGTCAGTCTTCTGTACAGCTCGGCCGAGCCGACGAGCAGGCCCGACAGGATCGCCGCGCCCGCCATACCGACACCGAGGATCCGCCCCGCGTCCATCACTCCTCCCGCCGGGTGACGACCATGACGCCCCGGGCATCGAAACGCACGACGTTCCGGCCGCCCGCCCGCATGGCCTCCATCAGGTCGTCCCGCTGCCTCTTCTCGTCGAGGCGCGAGCGCAGCGCGTGCATGGCGTCGTCGGCCACGGCGAACTCCATGACCGCCCCGGTCTCCAGCCGGACCCCGGGCAGCGTGCGCCCGAGGAAGCAGCTCTTGTTCTGGCAGCGGGCGATCGTCGGGTACATCAGCCCGTGCAGCAGGCGGACCATGCTGACACGTTCGCTCACGGTGTCACCTCGATCTCGTTCAGCAGCCGGTGGTCGTGGATCTGGTCGTACAGCTCACGCAGGCGCTCGGCCGCCAGGTCGTCGGTCTTCTTCAGGGCGTTCTTCACCCAGACCCGGAGCTGGTCCCAGCAGGAGGTGCACAGGTACTGCCTGCGCCTGCGTTCCGCCCCGCAGCAGGGGCACGGCGTGGGGTTCACTGCTTCTCCCCCATGGCCACGGCCCTGTAGGCGCGCTCGGCCAGGATCTGGAGGTGGTCCAGGATGTCCTGCGGGGCACCTTCCTCCTCGGCCTGGCGGATCACATACGCCACGGCGGCCGGGTCCTCCCGGTTCTCCCGCACCCGGCGCACGAAGCGGTGCTGCCAGTAGGCGCTCTCCTGCTTCATGCGCCACTCGCGCAGCGCGCGGAGCTGAATGCGAGCCCGCGTCCGGCAGTTCATGTCCGGGCAGCCGCCGTCGTGCGCGAAGTTGTGCAGGATGTCGATCCCGCTGATGATCTGCGGGGCCTTCTGGCCGTCGGGTGCCGGGAGGATGTTCACCTCGGTCGACTCGCCGATGCGCCAGCCCTGGCCCCAGTCGAGCAGCACGGTGCGCACCGGGTACGGGATGTAGTCGATCTCGTCGTGGATCTTCACGAGGAAACCGGCCGCGCTCTCACCATCCGGGTCGATCAGCTCCACGTACTTGCCGAGGTACTGGTCGAGATCGTTGATGTCGGTCACGTGTCCCTCCGGTTCATGATCGCGAGACGCGCCTGGGAGGCCCAGTTCCTGCGGCCCGGCACGATCTCCCGGTGCATCCGATCGGAGAAGGCTTCGCCGAGACTCGCGCCTTCCGGCCGGTTGTCCAGCAGCTCGATCGCCACGGTGACCAGCTCCAGCGCTTCCTCGTCGCTGAGCCCGGGGTAGATCTTCCGGACCTCGTCCGTGATCGTCCCGAGCAGCTTAATCACGGGCCACCCGTCGTCGGGTCCGGTGTTCACAGCCGGTCCGCCGTCAGGCCGACGACCGTCTCACCGGCCGCCACGACGTCCAGCTTCTGGATCACCGTCAGGTGGCCGTTGCGGATCTCCTGGCGGGTACCGGGCGAGCACGGGTGGACGAGGGCGGCACCGGTCGTGCCGACGTAGACGATCCGGTCGGCGGCGTACGCGAGATCGGTGAGGCGGCCGTCGAAGGCGCTGCGGTCCAGCCGCCCCTCGACCTCGGCCATGGAGGCGAAGACGACGATGGGGCGCCCTTCGCGGGCGACCTCCGCCTTCAGTGCGTCCACATCCACGTCGCCGCTGAAGTGCCGCATGTCGAAGGCGATGCCCGCCTTCGAGACGATCTCGCGGATCCGGCTGTAGTCCGGCCCGGCCATCAGGACCAGAGCCGGTTGGCTGGCATCGCCGAGCAGGTGGTACGGGGCAACCTGTCCCATGTTCTTCCCTCTCCGAAGTTCCTTGCCAGTAAGGCAAGTTGGTCCTTCGATTCTAACATGGCCCAGGCCATTGAGGATACGAGAACGGGCCCCTCCGTCAGGAGAGGCCCGTCACTCAGCCGATCCGGCCGCCCGGCCAGACGAACGTTTTGATCTCGGTGTTCTTCAAGATCTTCAAGCACCCTGCGCAGGGCTGCTCGGTGATGTACATCGTGGCACCGACCAGGCGGCTGCGATCCGAGACATCCAGCAGGGCGTTCATCTCGGCGTGCACCGCGATGCACGTGCCGGGCCCGGTGTCGTACGAACTCCCGGGGGCCACCGACCAGGTGCAGGGCCACATCTCGCCGCAGGCGCACTGGCCGGTGAAAACCCGGCACTTGCAGTCCGGCGGGTGTGGCGGCCCAGGGCACCGCGAGATCTCGTAGTGCCTGCCGCGCGGGCACTCACCGGCCAGGCAGCTCTCGCCACCGCGCGGGCCGCCGTTGTAGCCGCAGCCGATGACCCGATGAGCCTCATCCAGCAGAACGGCCCCGACCTGTCGCCTGGTGCAGTCACCCCGGAGGGAGACGGCCTCGGCGATGCCGAGGGCCCAGGCGTCCCAGTCGGGGCGCTCCGCCGTTCTCACGAAGTGACCGTGACGCCCTGCGCCTCGATCCCCTTCTTGCCCTGCTGGGTCTCGAAGACCACCCGCTGACCCTCCTCCAGGCTGCGGTAGCCCTGGGCGTTGATCTGCGAGTAGTGCACGAAGACGTCGGGGCCACCGCCGTCCTGGGCGATGAAGCCGAAGCCCTTTTCGGCGTTGAACCACTTCACGGTGCCAGCAGGCATGTTTCTCTCCGGTCTCTCTGCTGTCTTGCCGGAGGAAATCTACCCTGTTTTCTCGGCCCGTGGTGGGGTCACTTCTCGTCGGGAAGCTGGTCCACGTAGGCGGCCTTCGAGCGCCAGCGCGTCGGGCATGCCGTGCACCGGATCTCGGAGTAGTCGCTGGGGGTGCGGTGGTAGCCGTTGAAGGCGGAGTAGTTCGCCTTCCTGACCGTCACCACCCAGTGGCCGAAGTGCTGCTTTCGGTTCCGGCATGCCGTTCCGGACCGGCCACGGTCGCTGACATGGCCGTGGCTGTCCCAGCCGGATCCGGTCACTTCATCTCCCCCGTCTCGTCGGTGGGCTTCATCTCCTGGGCGGCGCGCAGCGCACGGGCGGCGTCCTTCAGGAACTGCTCGACGTCACCGTTGCCCTCCAGGAACTCGATGTCGCCGAGGTCGCACAGCTCCTGGATGTTGCGCTGGGCCGACTTGATCCGGCGCAGCGCCTCGTCCAGGTTGCCGTGCAGGCTGCGCGCGGCCTGACGCATGAGCCGGTTCGTCCCGGCGATCTCGGTGGCCTCGTTGAAGATGTACTCGGCCTCGCTGTCGCCGCCTTCGGGCGCCTCGCCGAAGTCCAGGTCGGGCCCGAACGCGTAGCCGGTACCGCCCTTGCGGATGGCTTCACGCACCTCGCCCCAACGGGCGGTGTCGAGCGATCCGAGGATGGTGGCGACGTCGTACTCGCTCTCGATCTTCGTCGTCACTGGCCACCGCCGTGGCCGAAGTTGCGCAGGGTGTGGCCGTTGCCGCCGTTCGCGTACGGGTCCGGGGTGACAGCCCGCTTCATGGTGCCGGTGGTCTCGTCGCGCACCATCGGCGCCGGGGCCGGGTGCGTCTCGCCGCCCTTGCCGCTGGTCGGCTGCTTCCAGGTCGAGCTGTCCACGGGCGCCTGCCCGCCGTCGTACGTGCCCATCGCTTCTCTCCTCGTCCGATGACGGAACCCCCGATCGCCAGACCGGGGGTTCCGTGGGTTGCGATTCTTCAACTGTACCGAACTGTAGCTGAGTTGACTACTACCCGAAGTGCATGACCGCGCGAATCGCCTTCACGTCGAACTCGGGGCCGCGATCCAGTTCCTTCACGAAGATCCGCACTTCTTCGGCCGTCGCCTTCGGGTACCGGCCGATCGCCTCTCGGATCAGTGCGGCCGTCGCCTCGTCCGGCATGTCCTCGGGACCCGGCGGCTGCCGCTTGATCGGCCGGTGCTTGCGCCTTCCGTCGTAGTACTCGCCGTACATGACCCCTCCCTACCGGGTGAAGACCTCAAGGAGGAAGCTGCGGTCCTTGTCGTCGATCATGGCCTGAGCGAAGTCCTCCATGTAGATCGGCGGATGGTTGGACAGGAAAAGCTCGCTGAAGGTGATCTTCTGGAACGGGTCGGTATGGCGGGGGATGATCCGGTAGACCTGATCGGTGCCGACCCGGCGCACGTAGATGCGGCCGTTGCCGTACCCCTCCCGGTCCAACGTCATGACGATGTCGCGGAACTCGGTCGCGCCCTCGACCCGCGTCAGGTTCTTCTCCTGCCAGGTCATCACTTCTCACCCTTCTCCAGCTCGGCCTGAACCTGGTCGGCGAGACCCTTGGTGCCCTTGTAGACATGCAGGCGGTTGACGTAGTTCCGCATGTACTCGCCCGCGTCGTACGCCTCCTTGACCGCTCGGGCCAGCTCCTGCTCCTCGCTGGGCGTCAGGCGGCGCAGCACCTCGTCGCTGCTGTAGCCCGTGGTGCTGACGGTGAGCTGACCGTTGCCGCCACCCGACACGCTGTCCCAGGCGATCATCAGGTTTCCGGTCCCGCTGTGGATGCCGGTGACGACGCCGTGCTTCACCTTGAGGTAGCCGTTGTTCTTGCTCTCGACCACCGTGATGGGGATGTTGACGGCCTTCTTCTTCACGCGCATCACGCGGTCGATATCGGCGACCAGCTTGGCCCTGGTGGGCTGCTTCAGGTCGCGGCCGTCCACCTCGGTCAGCCAGTCACCGTCGTCGTTCACGCGCAGCTTGAACCAGGCCCCAGCGTGCTTGATGACCCCTGCCTTGTACTCCGCCACGCCGCTCACCGACCGAACTGCGAGTCGAAAGGCGTGTCGTCCCACGGCTCCGGGTCGTCCGACGTGTCGCGCGTAGCCGTGTAGACCCACGTCCAGTAGACGTACCCCTTCTGCACGGGCACCTGCTTGGCGCTCTCGACCCAGTACGTCTGCCCCTCCAGCGTGGTGAATCCGTCACCCTTGTGCAGGAAGGGGAGGCTGGGCACCGTCTGGCCGGGCGCCGAAGGGGTGATCATGATCCGGTATTGCTGGGGCCAGCCGGATGACATGCCGGTCCGCTTCGGCAGCTCAATCACTGTGATCTCGTCGATCTCGTGGTCCACTTTTCCTTTTCCTCTCCGATACGAGAATGCGGGGGTCGCCTACTACGACCGCAGGGGATCTTTCACCAGGAGAGCTGCCACGCAGATCACTGGAGTTGGCCTCACCCTGCCCAAGCGGAGTAAGGATTTCCGCAGGCACCGCCGTGCTCCTGGCAGGAATTGAACCTGCGACATCCGGATCCGGAATCCGGCGCTCTATCCCCTGAGCTACAGGAGCTTTCCTCTCTCACCAGATGTCGTACAGCATCCGGCGAGGAACCTTCTCGGCCTTCTCGTACAGCCGACGTTCGAGTTCGCCCTTCGTGCGGCGCCCGGCTTCCAGCTTGCTCTTCACGTAGCGCCGGTTGGCGCGCTCGTGCTTACCAGCCCAGTAGGTCCGGCTGGAACTGGGGGTCCAGGCCCCGGTGTAGGTCCACCAGCGAGCGGTACGCCTCACCTTCCGGGGCTGCGGCCTGCGGCCCTGCCTCTCGGCGTCACGGAGTTCCGCAGCGCTGTAGCGCAGGTCGTAGACCTCGTGCTCGCGCACCGGAGTGATCGGCCGCTTGCGCCAGTACATCCTGTAGCCGTCAGGCCAGTCGCGCTGGTCGAACTTTCCGGGCGTGTGATGCGTCGTCTTGCCCATCGGAATTCATCCTCCTAGGGCCGCGAATTTCGCGGACCTAGGTGAATCCGGTGACGATGTCCATCACCCCTCCAAGCTGTTCAGGCACGGTTGTTCCCAAGTGCGCGAGGCAGGGATCGAACCTGCACTGGACGTCTCCACAGGGCCTTTCCGAGTGCCCTGTTCGCCGGGCTCTGACTCGGAGTTCCCTTACACGCGCGACCGCACTGCGCAATGCGGTCCTTTACCACCGACTGTAATTCCGACCGGGTTTTTCAGACCACGGAAGGATATGGTGTCGTCGGCACACGCTCTCCTGACTGGACTTGAACCAGTAACATCCGGATTAACAATCCGGCGCTCTGCCGGTTGAGCTACAGGAGATCGAATCTGAAATTGTAGTGGGCCTCATCCCTAGCACCACGCGGCGCACCGACCTTGTTCTGCTGCGCTTCTCAACTGTTCCGGTTGTCGGGCGGATGGCAACCGGACCGCACTCCTATCTCCGCCACGTGCACGCTCCCCCGTCTGGACTTGAACCAAAACTTCCGATTCCAGAGACCGGCGGTCTGCCAATTAACCTACGGGGGATCGCTCTTGAATTGTTGGCAACCGGACGGCAATGCTTCCACGCATGGACTATCTTCGCATGTATGTCCCACCCGCCACAGTGGGGCTGCGTTGATAGCTTACCGTCCGGCCAGTGGCCCCGGCCCGATTTGAACGGGCGACCTCTCGCTTTTCAGGCGAGCGCTCTTTCGCGAACTGAGCTACAGGGCCTTGCACCCCTTGATGTATAGCTGGGCAGGGGCCGCCCTCCACTCGCCTCCCGGAGAAGGTTGGCTCATGGACTCGCTTTGCCTCACTCTCTGCCCGGTGGATAGTGGCCTTGTGAGCCACGAACTCCACCGGAATCTGCCTCCGAAGCCAGCGGTCCCGACGGGATTTGAACCCGCGACCTCTCGGATGACAACCGAGTGCTCTGCCGAACTGAGCCACGAGACCATTGCTTCTTACCGCTGTTGAGTTGAAAAGGGAGCCCCGCTTTCCCGGCCTCCGCCTTACGGCGGGGCTCCCGATAGACCCGTCAGGGGGTCTCGTGGAGATGGAGGGATTCGAACCCCCGTCCTTCCGATCCGTAGTCGGCTGCCCCATCCAACTGGGCCACACCTCCATCAGCCTTTCACCCTTCGCGCCAAGCGTGACCAAGGCAGGATCCAGGCCGACCGCATCCAAGCCCCAGGAAGCCGTGAGGATGCGGCAGTACGCCCTACTGGACTTGAACCAGTGACACGAGGATTAAGAATCCCCTGCTCTGCCAACTGAGCTAAGGGCGCGCGTTCTTCAGTTCTGTCTGTCGTCCTTGGGGCCCCAGTAGTGGCCCGTGTAGACGTGGACGGGGTATCCGTCCTTCTGCACCTTCTTCAGGTGCCCTTCGTACGTCCGAGCCTTGCACTTACAGCTCACGATCGCACCTTCTTTCTTGTCCCGATTCCAACAGGAACCCCTGGTTTCCCGGGACAGCGTTCCACCAGGGGTCTGCCTAGCGTCCGGCCGGTTCTGTCCTCCCGATCCTTCTGCTGGCATACGGCTTACGGATTATGAGTCCGCGCCGCACCTTCGTATCCCTGACTGGACTTGAACCAGTGGCCTTTCCCTTATGAGGGGAGTGCTCTGACCGACTGAGCTACAGGGATCTGCGAGCCCCCGACCGGAATTGAACCGATGGCATCCGACTTACGAAGACGGCGCTCTACCGACTGAGCTACGGAGGCATGAACTCCGGGTCCTAGGAGGGACGCAGACTTGCATGGGATAGCGAGCTGAGAAACAACGCTAGGCCCCGGAGTTCTGTCGGGAGAATCCTGCCCGATCTTTAATCGACCACCCGCTGGATCGATGGACAGGTTCCTCCCTTTGCGAGACACCAACCTCGCGATTCCCAGGCTGTAGACCTGGCGGCAGCGGGAACTGCGGACTCCGGGCGGAGTGGACGACGTCGTAAGGGAAAGAGGTACTTCCGATACGCCGCCCGGAGTCCAGTCGGAATGGCGGGATTTGAACCCGCGACCTCTCGCTCCCGAAGCGAGTGCTCTACGCAAGCTGAGCCACATTCCGATTGAAGGTTCCCCAGGGTGACGGGGGGGTTGTAACCCCGGGGAACCAGCAGGGATAGCAGGATTTGAACCTACGACACGCCGCTTTGGAGACGGCTGCTCTGGCCGAACTGAGCTATATCCCTTTGCCCGCCGGGAAGGTTTCCCCTCCCGGCTACAAGTACTACTCTACCGCAGAACTTCGCTATCTCATAGCGGTTTTCGGTGACGAGCCTCACGCACGACGGAGGAAAGAGAAGCCCGTTCCACTGCTCGTGCACGTCTGAAGCGCCACCGAAGCGCCGAGACCGGCCGACGGGAAGGTGCCACCCTGGCTGCCCCGCTTCGCCCAGCCGTGGCCGTACACCCGGTACGTGCCCGCCAGGGCGCCCGAGCCGATGACCACCTTCCGGCCCACGGGCAGGTCATCCATCCAGGACCAGCCCATGTAGTTGTGCCCCGCCAGCGTCCTCACCCCTGCCGGGTAGTACAGCGTCAGCTTGCCCTGGTCGATGCAGCGCTGGGCCGACGCAACGGCCGACCCGCAGAAGACGTACCCGCCGATCCGGGTGACCGGCTCGGCGGGCTTCCTCTTCACCGTCTTGGTCGGCTTCGACTTGGGCTTCACCACGGGCTTCGGCTTGACCGTGGGAGCCTTCGTGCGGACCGGCGGAGTGAGGGTCGGCCGGGGCTCGGGTTTCGGTCCCTCGATCCGGCCGAGCGGTGGCAGCTCGATGCGCACGGAGGCGACCGCTCGCGCCGTGGCCGGTCGCTCCTCCGTTCCGGCCGCCGTGGCGGCCGTGCAGGTCGAGGCCACCAGGACCCCGGCAGCACTGAGCGCCAGCAGTCGTCTCCGTCTCACGTCGTTCCGCCTTTCCGGATCACCGCACGTCGGTGATCTCGATGTCGTAGGGCAGCGCCTTCACTGCCTCTTCGATGTCCCATTCGACCGGATTCGCGTCAGCGTCGTGACCGATCTTGACCTTGAGCACCACCAGCAGCTCCCGGTGCCGGGGCTTCGGCTTCGGTTCGGGGTTGCCCCAGCCGCGCTCCTGGAGGGCCACCAGCAAGGGCAGCTCCTTGATCCAGCCGATGGGGTTGCTGCGCGCCGCCTCCAGCCGGGCCAGCTCGCCCTCGTAGGCGTCGGTCGCGGCGTCCCCGCTCGGGCCCGGCCCCAGCAGGTACGAGGAGATCAGAAGGTCGAGGTGGGCCAGCGCCCGGTCGGCCATGGTCAGGTACCGGTAGGTGTTCTGGGCGTGCTTGATGTCCATGTCGGCAACCCGGTGGATCCGGCCCGGACCGTCCACCCAGTACTCGTCCTGGAACAGCAGCTCTCTGCGGTCCATCAGTCTCCCCTCCTTCCCAGCAGTTTGCCCAGCAGGTTCCAGCTCCGGCCGCCGGACTCCATCTCGCCCGGCTGCGGGCCGCTTCCTGGGGTGTCGTCACTGATCTGCCAGCCCGGCATCCCGCTGAAGCGGGGGCCCATGGCCTCGTCGTGCATCCGGGGCGGGCTCGTCACGAGAACCGTGTACAGCCGCCTCGGGGCCAGCTTGCCCAGGTGCAGCCAGTAGACGGGGAACCCCTTGACGTGCTCGATCCGCAGCAGGCGGTCGTCGGCGAGCGGCTGCATGCCGACACCTGTGAGGTACAGGCCCATCTCGATGGTCTGGCCGGTGTGCACCAGCTTGATCGACGAGCCGCCGGTCGTGATGATGCAGGGCTCGCCGACGTTGAGGCTCTTCAGGTCGAGGCGACCGGTGTTCACCCGCACTGGATCCACCTCCAGGAATCAGAGGGAAGCGGCCAGTACCAGCGGAAGCTGTTGCCGTCCGAGTCGGCTCGTTCCACCCTGACACCGCCGAGCGGATCCAGCTCCAGCCAGTACTCCCGCCAGGGCGTCAGGGCGGCGACGTCCAGCCAGCCGTCCCGGTCGATGGGCGACATGTGCTCGTCGTACCCGCGCGTGATGCAGTGGATGGTCACCCACGGACCGGGCGTACCGATGCCGATCCCCGCCTGGTCCGGGTGGCCGAGTTCGCTGACGATGACCATGTCGCCGCCGACTCCAAGGTGCCGACGGCCGCCGATCAGCGGCTTGCGGTTGATCCGGTCGGCCATGGTGCGCAGGTCCAGGCGGGTGCCGTCGATCCTCATACGCCCACCGGCCGGATGTCCTCGATCGCGTCGTCGATGGCCTCGATGACGCTCTTCAGCGCATCGGCCGCGCTGGCGTAGGCGCCGTCGCGCAGCTCGACGGGCAGGCGCTTGACGTCCGCCAGCAGCCTGCTGCGCAGAACCTCGAACCGCTCCTTCGGGGACTCTGCCTCCTCCAGCAGATCCTCGTAGTACTTCTCGCGTCCCTTGCGTGCCACGTCGTCTCCTTCCGAAAGCCCCGGTTCTCAACCGGGGCTCCGTTTCCTTCTGTTGAGATTACCAGATGGCCTGGGCCATGTCAGCTTCCCTGGACCGCCCTGGGCCGGTACGTCACACCCTGCTTCTTCGGGTGCATCGGGGTGACGTTCGTCTTCTCCTGCTCGATCTCTTCCATCATGACGATCTCTTCGAGGACGTCCCCGGTGAACACGTCGCCGACCGGTTCGCAGTACTCGCGCTCCAGCGAGACGTACTCCTCGTTCATCCGTTCCGCCGTCCGGCCGACCTCGGCAAGGATTTGATCCAGCGGCCTCTTCTCATCCTGGGCCGCCGACTCGGTGGCCCGGCTGACAAGCGCCAGCATCCGACGCATGGTGCGCTCCCGCAGGATGCGCGCTGCGACGAGCGGCTTGGTCGTGTCGTCGAAGGCGACCGCTTCCAGTTCGAGGGCGTAGGGCAGCACCTTCTCGAAGGTGCTTACCCCCATCTCCTCAACCTCGGCCGCCACCATGTCCGGCGTGATCACGTTCTCCTGCCGGGCCAGCCGGGCAGCCGCCTTGATGATCACGTTCATGCGGCTGTCGGTCTGGATGTCGACCTCGGCGATCCCGTAGGAGTGGCCGTACCGCAGAATCGATCCGACCAGGCTGCGCTCGACGGACTCCTGACTGAAGCCGCTGAACACCACTGGCTTCTCGCGGTGCTCCTCCTCGACCAGGATCACCATCTCGGGCCGCTTCTTGATCGGCGTGAAGGGCACGATCTCGAACTCGTCGAGACCGAATCCGTGATCACGGTGATCGGAGAAGTCGGCGCCGTCGGCCATGAGCGGCGAGCACACCACCTTGACCTTGGTCACCACATTGCTCAGGTGCTTGTGCACCTCCTCGGCGAACTCCAGGCCGGTGCGGTCGCAGTCGGCCACGATGATCACCTCGGAGGCGCCCTTGAAGTAGCGGCCGTACTCCAGCCGCCACTTCGACTTGCCCGCACCCGAGACGATGGTCGTCACCGCTTCATCGGGGAAGTCCCGCCTCATCCGGTCGGCGTCCTTCTCGCCCTCCATGAGCCAGATCCGGCGCCCGGCCTTCGCCGCCTCGATCACCTTCGCCAGGTTGTAGAGCACCCGGCGCACCGAGGAGGGCAGACCCCACTTCTTACCGAACTTCTTGCTGGCGTCCGGCACCCACTGGGCGAACGGCTGCGGGCAGCCGTCACCCTTGCGCGAGCACCGCGCGACCGCGTAGAGGAAGTTCCCGTTCTCGTCCGAATACCGGTACTCGGCCGACTTGTGGCCGCCGCAGCCGTTCTTCTGGCAGGGCATCCACAGGTCGGCCGCGAGCTGACGGTCCTCGTCCCCCATCTGGCCGCCGTTGTCGAACAGGTCGGGCCAGTTGAGGTCGAGCGCGATGCGGATGTCGTCGGTGGCGCACCGGGCGTGACAGTTGAGCACCGCGCCCTTCTCGCCCTGGGTGATGCTGAGGGAAGCGTTCCGGTCCTCGTGTGCCGGGCACTGGGCGGTGTAGTACCCACCGTGCTGCTTGACCCGACTTCCGCTCCTGTCCAGCGCCGCGAGTACGTTCCTGAGTCCTGACCCTCGTGCCATTCGCACAACCTCTCTCACCGGGCGCCGCGTACGCCCCACCGGTAGCGGGGCGTGCGACGACCATCATGCCGGGCGATAGACCGGACCGCTCGGGTCGAACACGACAGGAACCTCGAAGCCCTCGGCGTCGTAGACGATCGTGTCGCCGCCGACGCGGATCACTTCGCTGGACAGCCGCTTCGCCGTCTCGCTTTCGAGGTCGGCGAGGGTCAGGATCGGGGCCGTCGTCTCATCGCTGAGGCGGCCGAGTTCGGAGGGGCTGAGTCCAGGAGCGTACACCAGCTCAGCCTTGTTAACGTGCTCCCGGCCGGTGCCGGAGGCGTACATGACGAGTCGCAGATGGCGCATCTCCTTGGCCGCCATGCGCCCGTCCCCGCCGCCCAGGATCTGGCCGACCGATGACCACACCTCGTCGTCGGACCGAAGCCCCGGCAGCAGCACGAGCACCTTCATTCCGCAGATCGCCGCGTTCAGCAGCATCTGCGCGCAGAGGACGTCCGGCCTGCCTCCCGAGTCGTTCGACACAAGCGACGTGACCGCGCCCTCCTTCAGTCCCCATCCGGGCCGCGCCAGAGCGATGGGCCCCACAGACACAACCATCTCTTCACCCTTTCCGAGGGGTGAACCAACATCAACTTGGTTCACCCACAGCCTACTACATGGCCTGGGCCACTTCTACTGGCAAGCCCCTCGAAAGGGGCTTGCCACCCGTCACCCATGGCTGCCATACTCTACATGCCGCCCCACGAGGGGCAGGAAGTGGGGCCAGGCCATCCGGTGGACACCGGACGCCTGGCCTTCGCGCTTCTACCGGAGCTTCGCCCGGAACCGGGCGCCCCCGATGATCTCCTCGTCGGTCGCCTCGACAACCTTCTTCGTCAGCTCGCGGATCGGGCCGAAGCCGTTGTACGAGAAGTTCTTCGGCACGTTCATCGCCTGTTGCTTGCCCATCTCCAGCAGGCCGACGACGCTCAGCAGCCAGCCGTCGCAGACGGCGTACTTCGCAGCCTCGATGGTCCAGATGTCGAACCATTCCCGGATCGCGTCACGCCGTCCCCGCAGGTGGGCCGTCTTCAGCCACTTCCGGTACTTCTCGGCCTTCCCGTCGGCCTCCAGGTACTTTTCGTTGATCCACTTGCGTTCGGAGATCACGAGGCTGACGTCCCGGGGCTCCATCACGAAGAGGTCGCCGGGCGGAGCCAGCCGTCCGAGCGGACCGAGATCGTCGCAGACCAGGAACTCTCCCGTGATCACGACGAGATCCCGGCGAGCATGTCGGACGGGTTGAGGAACCGGCTGTGGGCGCCGTCGAACAGCATCACCCGCTCGGCCGTCTTGCCCCCTCGGTTCTTCGCGAGGATCAGGTCGGCCTCCTTGCCGCGCGCCGTGTCGGGATCGATCTTGAACGGCAGGTGGACCAGGATGACCACGTTCGCGTCCTGCTCGATCTGGCCGGACTGGCGCAGGTCGGTCAGCTTCGGCTTGCCGTCGTCGCGACCGGCCGACTCACGGTTGAGCTGAGCCAGCGCGATGATGATGACCCGGAGCGTACGGGCCAGCCTGCGCAGCCCTTCCGAGACGATCGCCACGTCCACCGTCGGGTTGCCGGTCGGCTTGTCCGGCTTCACGAGCTGGAGGTAGTCGATCACGAAGACCTTCGCACCCTTCTCCCGGGCCGACTTGCGGACCTTCAGCGCGATCTCTCCGAGCGTCTGGCCCGGGTCGTCGTCGACCGTCATCGGGTAGTCGGCCTGGCTGGCGTCGTACTCGATCAGTCGCTCGATCGCCTCGGCGTCCACCCGGCCGTCACGGATGTCCTCGAAGGGGATGCCGGTCTCGGCCGACGCGTTGCGCTGGCCCAGCTCCTCCTTCGGCATCTCCAACGAGAAGATCTCCGTGGCCATCCCCTGGTGCGCCACGTTCCGCGCGACCTGGGCGCCGACGGTGGTCTTGCCGTGGCCGGGCCGCCCGGCGATCACGATGAACTGGCCCAGCCGCATGCCGCCGGTCAGTTCGTCGATGTCGTGCAGCCCCATCGGGATGCCCTTCTCCATGGTCCGCCCGTGGAGGATGTGCCCCAGGGCAGCCTCGGAGACCTGCGATGCGGAGAAGGTGGTCTCCACCTTCGTGGAGGTGTCGATGACCTCCGACACCACCACCGAGACCTCCCCGGCGATCTCGCCGTAGGACCCGCCGCCCGCCTGGACCCGGCCGGAGGACTCCACCAGCACCTTGTGCAGCATGCGCCGCCGGTACAGGTCGAGCAGGCTCCGCGCCCCGCCGTGCGAGGCCGCGAGGTTCCCGGCCTTCGACGGCAGGCTGTGCACGTGGTCGAACAGCTCGGCGGTCAGCTCCCCCTCCTGCCGCAGGGCGCCGACGACCGCCACCGGGTCGGTGTGGCCGCCGTCGATGAAGCAGGACAGGAACGCCTCGTACACCTTGCGGTTCAGCGGGTCGTGGAACACTTCCGGCCCGGCGTCCCGCAGGATGTCGGTGACTTCGTCACGACAGTCGAGCGGGTGGCCGTCGGAGACGAGCAGTTCCCCCAGAACGGCCGTCTCCGCGTGCGGGTCGACCATGGTTCCGCCCGCAATGGCGCGTACTTCACCCACGTTTGTTCTCCTTATCCGTTTCTTCAGCTCTTCAGCAGGTTGGCCCGGTCACGCTGGGCCTGGTACTCACGCAGCCTCGCGTCGATCTTCTCCTGCTCCTCGGGGCTGATGTCCAGGCCGGGCCGCTGGTGGAACTGCTTCGGCGGCACGTACCGGTTGAGCTGGTCGTCTTCCTTCGGTGCCTCGGGCATCACGGTGCGCGTCTTCGGCGGCTTGCCAAGGTCCCCCGCCTTGCTGATCAGCAGTCGCTCCGGGGCATTGACCCGGGGGTTCAGCTCGGCCGCCATCCGCAGCGCCAGTTCGCGCGGGTTCCATCCGGCCTCCAACGCCGGGCGCACCGCAGCGGCAACACGCTCGCAGGCGGCCGACATCAGGCGCAGCCGGGGCTCGGTGTTCCGTGCGGTGATCTCTTCCAGCTCGACGACGAACTCCGCCTCGGCGCCGGTCGGCCCGGAATCCTCCAGGGCCGACATGTCGAACTCGGGCTCCGGCTCCTCGGCCTCTTCGTCCATGAGGACGATCGCCTGCGCCTGCGCTTCCTGCTGGCGGGCGCCCTTACGGGGCCTGCGGTTCAGCGGCACCGTCACGAAGACCACGCTGCGGCTCTTCTTTTTGCTGATCGCGGCGGCCTCGGCCATCACGCTCTTGGGTCCGGCGTACTCCTCCGGCGGCACCACGACGAACTCGAAGTCGGCACCCTCGCCGGACTGCGGGTTGTTGAGCCTGCGCAGGATTCCCTTCTTAGCCAGGGCCTGCATCGCCTTGTGCGCAGTGCTCACCGACACGAGGCCGTTGGAGATCTCGTTGACCCAGGCGGCGGTCGCGCGGAAGCCGGTCTCGGGCACACCTCCGTGGGTGTGCTTCAGGTTGCCCTTGATGATCGAGTAGATCCGGTACTCGGTGGACGTCACGTCCGGGTGCAGCAGCACCCAGTCGTCGACCACGGTGAAGTGCCTTGAATCCGACATGGCTTCCGCTGTAACCTTTCAGTCAGTTTGCTTGATCGAGGCCCCAGTTCACGCTGGGGCCTTCTCCTTTCTCAGGAGAAGGCTGCCACCAGCTTGCCGTTCGGGCGCCGGTAAGCGTCCAGCTCGTCGCGGATGTCGGGCGGGTACGCCTCCATCTGAAGCCGGACCTTGCCGCTGCGGTACACGGCGACCTTCGTGATCGCCTCGATGTCCAGCAGGAACTGCATTGGCTTCTTCCACTCGCCGTCCTCGCCGAACAGGGCGTCGGCCCAGTCCTTCGAGATGGTGACGCGCATCCTGTCGGAGTCCTCCATCGTCGCGGCGGAGGCGATCCGCGCGTACAGGCCCAGGGCCTCGAACTCCTCGCTGAGCTTCGCCACCACCCAGATGGGGAACGGCGCCGTCTGGGCGTACTGCCCGAACTCGTTCATCAGGGTCGCGTCGATGACGCTGGCCTCGTGTCCCATGCCGGTCACTCCTTTCCGTAGTTGCGACTCTAGCAGAATGATCTCGGCAGTGCAGCTAGAAGTCGCCCCCTTGTCCACCAGAAGGTACTCCCTCTATCCGCGTATGAGAAGGGTGCGACAGGGAGAGCGGGGTCACATTGATGACATGTTCACGCTAGTAGAGATGTCCAAATTTGCCATGAAATACCCTTGACCTCTCGTTGCCAAAGTAGGCCATATGGTTGACCATATGAGGTCAACGTCCCTGGCAGAAAATGACAGAGTCGGTAGCCCACCTGACCTGGGGAAACGTCGATTTTCCACCCCCTATAGAAGTATCTAGAAGTCCTCCTCTTCAGGCTTGGCTCCAGCCATGCCAGGCACATGCCGGAGTGGGTTCCCCACCCACCGGCCCGCACCTGACCTGTCTTCCGCCAAGCCTTCATCGTCGTCCTCAGCGCGTCGGCGCTCCGCGCCGCCGGAGGAGGGATGGACTCGCTGCGCTCGAAAGACCTCTGGGCTTCTGTTGTCTGCCGGGTGCGGGGTGCTGGCGGGGCTCGCGCTGCGGGTGAGGCAGGAAGGTGGCTGGGCGCCCGGCTGCGGGCCGGTGGCGGGTGCGGCGCCCCTCGGGTGGTCGGCGAGCGCAGTCGGCCGCCTGCGAGCCGCAGGGGCCTGAAGGCGTACGTGAGAAGTAGGGTGGCCGGGTTTCCCCGACTGGAGGTTGATCATGGCAATACCGACCGGCGCCTACGCCGTCACGTACCGGCTGTGGCTGTTCAACGACACGGACCCCGAGAACCCGGTGGACACCGGCATCGAGCAGACCTTCCCGCTCACGAACGGCTTCGGCTCGACGGTGACGGAGAACGAGGACGCGGCAGCCGAGGCGGCGATGGGCGCCTGGAAGGCGTCGATGGAGGCGGCATATCCCGGTGTGACGGTGAACGCGAACCGGCAGTACCTGGTGCGCACCGAGACTGACGCGTGGCCCTGGTCCTCCTGATTCGGCCCAGGCCATCAAGATCCGCTGATATCCTCTCCGTTGGGGAATGGGCCCCGACGGAGAGGATGAGATCATGGGAGCGATGGACGCGGCGGACCGCAAGGTGAACGCGGTGAAGGATCTGCTGTACACGGAGGGGGTCCGCAGCAATGAGCATGTCCACCTGGACGTATACCCGTCGGCCGACCGCCTGACGGTGACGACCTCGGTTCACCGGCACCACTACGACTGCGAGGGATGCCGCAGCAGGACGCTCGGCGCGAAGATCATGGAGGGTCTGAAGCGCGGCCTCCCCCCGACGTGCCCGCAGTGCCGGATCCACAACGAGTCGATGGAGTTCGAGCAGCGGGCGCTCCTCAAGCGGATCGCAGCCGTGCTCAGCCGGGAGTTCACGGTCACCGACGAGTACGCGGGCTCGGTGGTCGCGTCGGTGGGCATCGCCGTCTGAACTTCTTGAAATGGCAGCCAAGTTCAGAATAGGCTCCTCATAGGAGGTGGGCGCGGCCCACCAGTGGGAGGGAGAGACCATGGTCATCCTGGTGTCGCCGGACTCGCGCGGCCGGATCAACCTGAACCGGGTGGTTCAGGACCGGCAGTACGCGGTGACGGTCGACGGGGACGGCGTGATCACGCTGACGCCCTCGGTCGTGATCAGTGAGCGCGAACTGCTGGACCTGACCGCTGTTCGGCCGGTGCTGTCTCCGGAGGAGGCGTTCGGCCAGCGCGGCGCGGTCGAGGCGGCGCAGGCCGTGCAGGACAACCGCGCGTCCCGCAGTGCGGGGGACTGGGGGCGCCGGATTTCCACCCCGGCTGACCTGAGTGCGCTGATCTGGGGGGACGCGGCATGAGGTTCACGCTGGAGATCACCCCGGCCGCCGAGAAGGGGATCAAGAAGATCCGCAAGTCCGGCGACCGGGGCAAGTTGAAACAGGTCCAGTCCGCGCTGGAGAAGCTGGCCGACAATCCGGCCCATCCCGGTCTGAACACGCACCGGATGAAGCCCGAGCCCCGCTTCGGAAACCGCGACGACCTGTGGATCTCGTACATCCGCATCGGCCCCGGCGGCGAGCGCATCCTGTGGGCGTACGGCGAACAGGGTGAAGAGGTCAAGGTCATCGAGGTCGAGTACATCGGCCGCCACATCGACTGACTGCCCAGATCCTCAACTCCCTTGTGGTAGAGTAGTTTTCAGGAGAAAGGGAGGAGCCCCGGGGGCGCCCGCGCTCCGGCCAAGAACAACGGCACCCCGGGGCTTTCGGCCCATCTCACATCGGAATCGGACGGAGAAGAGCTTGACCACGCTCAGCATCGACAACATGCCCGAGGTCGTCCACGAGCCGTACGCCTTCCTGCTCGACAAGACGGGCGTCGAGCCCATCGTCGAGCGCAACGGCTACGGCAAGATCCTGCTCACCCACCTGGGCGAGCGGACGAAGATGACCATCAAGTTCCGCCTCGACGGCCGGAAGTGGCGCTGGGAGAAGTCCCACCTCTTCATCGACGGCAAGGCCAAGCCCCTGGCCAGCGGATGGGACATGTACGTCTCCATCTACAAGGACCCGGACAACGGCCGCAAGGACTTCGTCCCGGCGGGCGCCAAGAAGGCCAAGCTGCCCGAGATGCGCACCGTGGAGAACGAGGAGCACCTGCCCTCGACGGTGGCCGAGTGCCTGCGCAGCATGCGCGGCGCCAGCACCAAGACGACCACGGTCGTCACGGCCTCGATCTCGCTCGACGGCAAGCAGTACATCCTGAGCGTCACCGACACCGACGAGGACGGCGACGAGAGCACGGTCGCCCTCACCTTCGGGTTCGTCGGCGGCGGCTCCGGGTCGATGGACTGGACGATCACGGGTGGGCTGGCGGTCAACCGCCGGGGCTACGACGTGACCAACCACCTTCACTGCGACCTGAACACGTTCCTCATGGACCTGCTCGGCGCCCAGTCGCGGGCCGCTCAGGTGCCGTTCGTCCCGGGCGGATCCGCCCAGCAGGCGGCGACCACGAACTCGGTCAACGTCCGCAAGTCCACCGTCTTCCGGATCTGAGGAGAGCCGTGCGACGCATCGACGAGCCGGACCGTGGCGACCTGGCCCGCGCCTACCTGGGCAGGGCCAGGGAGCACGCCGACTTCCTGAACGAGCTGGCCGAGAAGAACCCGGACAAGCTCGACAACAAGGACCGCCAGATGCTGGCGGTCATGAACGCCCTGGTTGCCACCGCGATGGTCCAGGTGCCCGACGAGCCCGGCATGCGGCTCGCCTGACGGAGGAGAAGAACGTGAAGCGAGACGAGAGCGCTCCGCGCCCGAAGGTGGGCATCAGCCTGCTGGTGGTACGGCAGTTCGAGGGCAGGCTGCACATCCTGCTCGGTCAGCGCCGTGGCTCCCACGGTGAGGGCCAGTGGGGCACGCCGGGCGGTCACCAGGAGTTCGGTGAGACCTACGAGGAGACCGGCCTGAGCGAGCTGGAGGAGGAGTGCGGCGACGAGATCAACGTCACCCGCCCCCGGTTCCTCTGCGTCACGAACCTGCGCGAGTACACGGACCAGGGCAAGCACTACGCCGACATCGGCATGGTGTCGCACTGGGTCTCCGGCGACCCGAAGCTGATGGAGCCGGAGAAGTGCCTCGGCTGGACCTGGCACCCGATCGACAACCTGCCGACGCCGCTCTTCGCGCCGGTCGAGAACCTGGTCATCGCGTACCACACCGGCCAGCCGTACTTCGGCTGATGGGGGACATTCTCGCCCGGGTCCGTGCCGCACGGACCCGGGCCTGGGCCGAGGGTATCGAGCTGGACCGGGTCTGGCGGATTGCCCAGGTCGTTCCGAGCGAGGCCGGGAAGCTGAAGGACCAGGAAGCCGTCATGGAGTACGCGATGGACGAGCTTCGTGACGCGCTCACCCTGGACGGGGTGGCGCCGCGCCCCAGTCGCAGGGAGGCCAGCATCGACCTCATGAAGTGGGGGGTCGACGAGGGCCTGATCTCCACCGTCCAGTACGACGCGTGGATGGCTGACCCGGATGCTCCGCAGGGTGGAGACTCTTACCCGTCCGAGTGAACCGAGCACGACGCCCCGTCTGAACCGGCGGGGCGTCGTGCTTTTCCCGGTCAGGTATACAGATTCGCCGGATTGTCTGCAAGACGCAGAGGTTTTTGGCCCAGGCCGTCAACTCCCCTGTGATAACTTGCATTTGAGATGCAAGAGATACCCTCGGAAAGGGGAAATCATGCACAGTGATGTGCAGAAGGTGAGGGCCAAGGTCTGATGGCAACGTTCGAGCAGGGTCTGGACAAGGCGTTCGAGATCGCATGGCGGCACAGTCAGAGGTCCGAGGCGATCCGCGAAGAGGTGGGCAGCGACCCGGAGAGCGTCATCGACCAGCTCCGCGTGGCCTCCTCCCACGAGGCGTTCATCGGAGCCCTCGACGTTCTGGGTTCCCTCCTGCTGCTGGCCGGGAAGATCCCGGTCTTCGCGCCCTCGACCGAGGACGAGGGTCAGACCCAGGGCTGGATCGACGGATCCGCCGCGACCGCGAACAGCCTCATGGGCTGGGCCCGGCGCAACGGCAAGGTCACCGAAGCCGAGTACGCCGGATGGTGCGCCATCAGTGGTGTCCCGGCCTCGGCTTTCCTGTAGGAATCGAGAGAGGGGAGAAGGAGACATGCAGGTGAACACGTTCATCGAGGCCGTCGACCTGGCGTTCGAGGAGGTCTGGGTACTCCAGCAGGAGAGGGATGCCTTCGAGAACAGCGTCGGCAAGGGTGAGCTGGACGGCGAGTCGCCCGAGATGGTCAACATCTTCCGCCGGGGCGTCATCGAGCGGTACAGCGGAGCGAGCACGGTCCTCGGCTCGCTGCTGCACGCCAGCGGGAAGGTGGGGCGACGCAGCTTTCCCGCCGCGTTCCGCCCGCTCCAGCCGGACCCCTTGCAGGTCCAGATCCGCCTCGTTCAGTGGGCCCTGGACAACGGCAAGATCCAGCAGGGCGAGCACGACCAGTTCATGGCGGACGAGGGTGTCACGCAGGCGCTGAAGACCATCGGCCAGGACTTCCTGGACTGAGCGCGGTCATACTCGGCACCCAAGGCGACCCCCGGCAGATGCGATGCAGCCGGGGGTCGCCCATGCCCGTACCTGATCGGCATATGCCAGAGTGAAGCTCAGGCCATAGGCCGTCAACATCGTTGTGGTAGACTCGTGTTCACGGAAGGGAGAAAAAGTGGACAAGCTGAGTGACGGGCAGCAGGTGAAGGCTGCGGCCCTTGAGGCGGCCTCACGCGTGGTGGCCGAGAACCTGAAGTTCTTCGCCCGGGTGAACAGCTACGCGACCAGCGACAACGAGGCCGAGTGGAACTCGACCCTGGCGGCGCGGGCGACCGTCAACATGGCCCGGCAGTTCGAGGCGTACCTGAACGAGCCGCAGGACTCGGCGGTGACGCGATGAAGTTCGTGCACGCCCGCAGCGAGTCGATCGTGCGCCGGTACGTGAACCTCATCGACGGCCCGGAGATTCCGCACCCCGACAGTTCGGTGCGCGGCAAGAAGATCCTGCTCACGAAGGCGGAGATCCACTACGTTCTGGTCTCCGGCACCTGGCAGGTCGCCGGGCGTACCTCGCCCTCCGTCTACGCCGAGGGGTGGATCCTGAAGGCGGACGGAACGCGGTCCCAGCGTCAGTGGAAGGGGCAGATCATGACGGCCCCGGCCCGCACCGAGAACGGCTGGCTGAAGAAGCTCATCGACGGCGCCCGGCCGACCGGTTCGCCCGAGCTGCCGTTCGACGTGGCGGAGGTGTAGACCGTGGCCTTCCAGTTCAGCATGGCGCAGCGCGCCAAGGGGATCCTGGTGAGCGCCGGGCACAACACCGACGACAGCGTGACCAGGGAGATCGCGTTCGGCACCACCGAGCGCGACATCGCCTGGCGCACCCGCCAGGAGACCGGCCGCAGGGCCGGAAGTCTGGTGGTCTCCAACTCGTTCCGTGAGGACATCTTCTCCACGGAGGCCGTGACCCACGACGAGGCCCTGGTCCGGTATCAGGGCTCGCCCAAGCGCGAGGCCGACAAGCTCCGGCTGTACTGCCTCGCCCTGGAGAACTGCTCCTTCCGGGTCACCGAGGAGGACGACCCGGAGCGCGAGGGGCGCCGGATTCTGAGGGTGGTGCGAGGCTGATGGACATCCTGACCTGGATCAACACCATCATCCTTGGCGCCATCCTCGTGCTCGGCTGGTTCAAGCTGGCCAACGGCGACGAGTCGGAGGGCTGCTGCGCGGTGATCCTGCTGTGCCTGTTCCTCGGCTTCAGCGCCCTCGGCGGCATGGTCTGGTTTGTGGGCTCCCTGATCGGATGGTGGTGACGGTGTACGAGAAGCCCGAACCGGTGGCGTACATCGTCCTCGGCTCCTACGTTCACCCGGAATGCGCTCGCGGCGTGACCCTGCGGCAGCAGCCGGTTTACGCGGACGAGCTTCCGGCGATCGTGTTCTGCCGTGGCTGCGAGGACCAGATCCTTCCGGCGCCCTGCGTGTTCTGCGAGATCATTGCGAAGCGCGAGCCGGTCGAGTGGATCCTGGAGCCCGACACCTGGCACGATGCAGTCGCCTTCGTCCCGCTCAACCCGGTGACGGAAGGGCACTGCCTCATTGTCCCGAAGCGGCACGTCAAGGACTTCGCGGCCGACCCCGAGACGTTCGCCGACACGGCCCGCCGCGCGGCCGAACTGATGCGGTGGACCGACCGGCCGATGAATGTGATCACCTCGAAGGGCAAGGAAGCCACGCAGAGCGTCTTCCATCTGCACCTTCACCTGGTTCCGCGACAGGAGAACGACGGCCTGGCGCTTCCGTGGTACAGCGGAAAGAAGGCGAAGCGGTGAAGCACAGGCAGGACGAGGTCGCCTACCGGATCCGCGCCGAGCTGGTCTGCTGCCACGTGTACGACGAGATCCAGAAGGAGGCGGCACGCCTGGACGCACAAGGCGTGCCCGGCCCCCATCAGGCCGCCATCGGCCGCGCCGTGATCCGGGGCGACTGGCACGACCTGTGCTACTGGGCCGAGGCCGCCGCGCAGATCGCCGAAGGCCGGTGCCCCGGCTACGAGACCGACCCGAACATCTGCCGCTGCGGCTGTGAGGGATGCAAGCACAACTGCTCGGCCCACACAGGCTGGGTCCCACCGGAGGAGTCCGATGAGTGAAGCCGCTGGTACCGGCCGGTTCCCGATGCCGAACGTCGGCTGGATCACGGCGCAGCTCCCCGAGGAGCTGTACCCGCTGTTCGGGTTCCGTGGCGAGTCCGTCCCCGAGACGGCCCGCGACGTCGTCGAGTACCTGTACTCGATCAAGTACCCGGACGACACCGAGTACCGGATGCCGATCCTCGCGCACTACGTGCCCGACGAGGACCCGGCGGTCGCGTTCGTCATCGACGACGAGATCGAACTGGACGGCATCCAGCTCACCGTGAAGGAGCACGTGGCCCGCGAAGTGAAGCCCGGTGGCGAAGACCCCGGATACTCGTTCCACCAGGTCACGGTGGTACTTCCCGAGGGGAGCAAGGATGGCTGACCTCAGCCGTTACGAGGTGATCGCGGGCAGTGTCATCGTCTGCAACGACTGCCGCAACGGCGAACACCGCGAGGTGGTGCACGCCTTCAAGGGAGGCTCGTTCTCGGTCGAGGAGATGCACACCGAGATCACGATGCACGAGTGGGACCGGCATGAGCCGGAGTTCGCGGACAACGCGGGCGGCAACGGTCTCGCGGCGAAGCGCGCCTCCGAGGCCCTGGCCGAGCACGTGGACAAGGTCGAGGACGATCTCCGCACGGACCGCTACTACGCCTGCTACCCGCCTGCGACGGCCTACCGCGACGGCATGGTCAACGGAATGGGCGGGGCGACCGGCGACATGGCCTCCCTGCTGGGGCCCGATGCGGTGCGTGCCATCGTCGGCGCTCTTGCCGAGGTCGCGGCGATGGACAAGAACTACGCCGAGCTGATCTCGGACCACAATCGCAAGACGTGCGAGGACCACACGTGCTCGATCTTCGGGCACCTGGTGGATCTCGCCCGAGCTGTCGACGCGCAGCTCACCTGAAGGACCGGGCCGCTCCCCCACAGTGCGGCCGGAAAGGAGAGGGTCATGAGGTTCGCCAGAGATCTGGAGGACATCGCAAAGGAGGGACCCCAGTGGCAGGACCGGCCCGAGCGTGAGCGCATCGGCCCGGAGCGCTGGGGCAAGAGCCACTGGTCGCTGCTCGGGTACGTGGACGAGCGCGTGGTCAACTGGCACGGGCTTCTGGACTGGGACAAGGTCCAGGTCTCCCGGAAGCACTGGCCGATGCTGTACGCGGCCCGCAAGACGGCCCAGATCGGCTTCGGGCCGTTCAAGGACGGCGCCGAGTACGGGCTACGGCTGAAGCCTCCGGCTCACGGCGACCACGGAGTGATCCTCGCTGACCACTGTGAGGTCGACGCCCTAATGGACCTGGTCGACGCGGGCCTGGTGACGGTGGACATGCCGAAGGTCAGCCAGACCGGTCAGTCCTACCTGCGTCCCGACGGCCACGCGCTCAGCGACCCGAGTCCGCGTGACCTGCTCACCGGTCATGTCGAGTGGCTGCTGATGCCGTGGGCGAAGTTCGGCCTGACCGAGCGGGGCTGGCAGGTGGCTGCCGCTCTGCGGCGCCACAAGGGGGCGGGCGGCGTGTTCGCCCGGTTCGAGATGCCAAAGCTGACGGAAGGTGCAGACGCGTGAAGATCCCACCGCTCGTAGAGCTGGTGCATCAGGCGATCCTGGGGTTCGTCTCGGCCGCCGTGGTGAGCGGAGTCTGGTGGCTGGTCACCGGATCCTTCCCGGACGGCATAGAGCTGTGGGCCGGTTCGTTCACCGTGATGTGGGCCGGTTCGGTCTTCCTGCGAATGCAGAAGGCGCGCGAGGTGCGCGCTCTGCGTGAGATGTACGACCGCCCGGCCAGCGACGAGAAGTGACCAGGGGCCGCCCGCCGGGCGGCCCCTTCCGGAAAGAGAGAAGTCCAACGTGAGGATGAACGTGCAGAGCACGAATAACACGCACGCGATGAATGCGCTGCGGGTGTACGACGACGGCCGCAGCGCGGCGATCGTCCTGATGGCCTCCGACGACACAGACATCGAGGACGCCCTGGGGCGGGTCTTCGAGATCCACGAGGCGCCCCGGGCGGACCTGGAGAAGGGTGCTCCGTGGGGCGCCGACGACGTCGGCGACTGCGAGGTCCGCTCCGGCGGCGTGATGCTGACCGTGGAGGGAACCGGCGGCAGCTTCATGGGCATGCGCTTCGAGGCCGCGTGGAGCACGACGTCACCGGGATGGCGCCGGGCAGCCCGTGACAACGGCTGCGTCTGGCTGGCCCTGCCGGGCCGCCCTGTGTACGACCAGATCGCCAGGGCCGTGGCATCGGGGTCCATGGTCCAGCTCCCGGCCATGCAGGTGCTGAAGCTGGAGGTGGTCCGGTGAGCCGCATCGACGAGCCGGTGGTGACCACCCTGGTCTGCGACTGCCGCATCAAGCTGCGAGTGAAGCCCATGCGGCCCACCTCCAAGTACGGCTGCCGGTCGAACCAGGGCCACTCCTACAACCAGCCCTGGGCCAGCTACGAGGACAACGGACGGTTCTTCGAGAACCCGCTCATTCCCGCTTCGGTGTGACGCTCGTTACGGCCGCAGTGACCAATCCTGGACACTGCGGCCGTCGGGTTTCTGCGAGGATTTCACCAGTGGCCGACAATGGAGAGCGGCCATCCGGAAGGAGAAGAAAGACATGAGCGTTCCCGTGACGGCGATCGTCAAAGCCGAGTTCAGTGACCCGGAGGAAGGCACCACGGCCACGGTCGACCGGCTGGTGATGGCCGCCTCGTACTGGAAGATCAGCGACCTCGCCCTGCGTTCGCTGATCCACCTCACGGCTCTCGCCTGCGCTTCACAGAAGGTCGTCGCCATGACGATCCCGACGGCCGCCCTCGACGAGCTGGTCCGGCGCGGCCTGGTCCGCTGCCACGCCGACCGCCCCGACACGGTGGTGCTGGTCTGATGGCCCTGGAGCGCATCAGCAAGATCGTCAGGACTCTGGAGAACGAGGTGGTCTACGCGGTCGGCGACCCGGAGGCAGGCACCGGTTTCCGGATGATCTGCTCGGGATGCCCCGGCAAGGACGTCGAGTACAACAGCGCCGCCGCCGCCATCCTCGGCGTCTCGTACCATGCCGAACTGGACCCGGACGAGCGCTTCGTGCCCACTACCGGGAACCCGCGCCCGGCGCCCCGTGGATCGCAGGAGGACAAGCTGTGACGGACGACACCGACTTCACCGGATGTCACCGGGAGTGCCGCATCAAGGGCAGGCACTCCCGGGTGTGGGGTGGCTGCGAGTTCGGCATCAAGCCGGAGCCCACCGTGAGCATGTCGAAGGTGTTCACCGACACCGACGGCTACCCCTCGATCGGGTACGACTCGTACACCGTCGACCAGCTCACCGACCTGATCGAGCCCGCCCTGAAGGACATCACCGTCCACCTCGGACCGAACTCGTCGGCCGCCGTCCGGCGCGGTGAGCCGTTCCGTCTCTCCGGTGGCGAGATGTGGGCCATCGCCCGCCAGGCGGCGCACGCGATCGTGCACCGCAACAACCCGGACCGGCCGCCTCTTCAGACTCCGTTCGCCACGCGCGTCATGGAGATCTTCTCCCTGTCGCACGCCGACAGCTACGGCGACCTGTTCTGGCGGGTCGACGACGGCGAGCTGACGCTGTACGCCAACGTCTCGGACGTCTTCGTATGGGGCGGCAGCGACGTCGAAGAGATCACCCGCGATACGCTGCCCGAGCTGGAACAGGCGTACGCCGACCTGAAGGCCGTCGGCGGGGAGTCCTTCACCGCCGAGCTGTACGCGGCCCGGCGCCGGAAGATGCGCCCGCAGGGTGCCGCCTATCCCGGCGAGGCCGACGAGGCTGGCCCGGCCGTGGCAGCCCTGTACAACGCCTGTGGGCCCGAGCGGGCCATCGACATGGGCAACCCGCAGGAACCACCGGTCTACTGACCGGCACGGCCGCCCGGCTCAGGCCGGGCGGCTCGACCTCGCGAAGGAGAAGAGATGGGCATCCGCCTGCACAAGAAACTCGGCTGGGCGCTGACCGGCCTGGAGCGTGACGAGCGCGGACGGCTGACCGATCCGCGCGTCAGCCTCGACGGCGCCAGCCGTTACGTGGAGGACTTCGCCCCGCTGTACCTGGAGTACCTGGAGGCGCTGCGCGACGCGGAGAGGCGCGGCGGCGACGACATGGAGCAGTCCGACGCCTGGTTCGACGTGATGATGTCGATCGAGATGGTGAAGGCGGCCCGCGAGAAGGACGGTGTGCTCGACTGGCCTGTGACCTGCCGCTCGGATGCTGGGCTCCGCGATCTACTGCTCATCCAGCCGGTCGGCTACAGCGGCTGGAGCCGGTACGGCGACCACATCGATCAACAGGAAGAGGCGATGCTGCACCCGGGCATCGAGCCGCGCGTGGTGCCCATGCCGTACGGCATCTACCCCTTCGAGGGCCTGTACATGGATAGCCGCGACGGCCGGAAGCTGGACTCCACGGCCAAACGGCTCGTCGACCGGTTACTGAAGGCGGCCGAGAAGGACGACGACAAGCGTGAGGACCGCCTGAAGGCGGCCGACCACCTGGCCAAGTCGATGGGGTTCGACAACGCCGGGCACGCCCAGGAGCACGTCGCCCCCGTCGTGCCGCCCGACGTCAGGTACGTCATCTCCTGGCTGAACCTGTTCAACGGGCCCGACGTATGGCTCCAGCTCCGTCCCGTGCTCTACGTGTACTGGAGCTGATCAGAATGCGGTGACCCGCTTCACCGGCCCCGGGTTCCGGTCCAGGTCGACCGGCCGGAACCGGGCGCCGGGCAGAGTGCAACGCGCCTTGAGTTCTTCGCCGGACATTTCAAGGATGGCGTCGGCCTGCTCCTCGGCCGGGCCGGTGAGTGCCATGTCGCCGTAGCTCAGGCCCTCGAAGCCCGCGTGGTACGCCCGGGGCGTGAACGGGAAGGCGACGTGCAGACCCTGCTGGGCCATGTCGTTGGCCATCACGCCGTCGTACAGCGGGCCCGTGCGCAGCATGTTCTCCTCGCCGAACTCGGCCGTCACGGCGGCGCCCATCTCGGGGAAGTAGTTCGGCCGGAGCCTCTTGAGGATCTTCCCGATCCTCTCCGGCCGGTAGCTGGATCCCCACACCTGGAAGGCGCCCGAGAGGTAGACGGCATCCGGCCGGTTCGGCACCCGCACGTCGTCGGCGAGGAAGATGTTCTCGCAGGCGCTCACCGAGTAGGCGCCCGGCGCCAGCTTGTGGGTGTCCCGGTGGAAGCCGAAGTACCCCGTGCCGATCAGGATGTCCTCTTCCAGGACGTGCACCAGGTCGTCGGGGCCCACCCAGTCCAGCGCCTCGCCCATCGCGGTGAAGACGTTGTAGCTGCCGCTCGGGTAGTCGATCTCGCGCACCTTCAGGGCCGCCCGGCCCGGGTGCGCGTACTCGAACTCCTTGGCCACGGCCAAGGTCTCCTCGTCGTGGCCGCAGTCCACGGAGAGCATGACGCGCACCCCTCCGTCCATGGCGCGGGCCAGCCGCCGCAGACATGCCGCAGCGAATCCGGCCCGGCGCCACAGGGGAACGATCACATAGTCCACTACTGGGTCGCCTTCCAGAAGGGCAGCCAGTTCTCGGCGTACCACTCGACGGTGCGCCGGATGCCCTCCTTCAGGGAGACGAAGTCCCGGGCGTCGATCCCCAGGGGCTCCAGCGTGCTTGTGTCGGATCGTACGACAGCACCCGGAACCTCGCCCGGCCTCATCGGCAGATGCGTGATCTCGACCGGCTCCCGTCCGCTCGATTCGGCTGCGAACCGGGCCACCAGGCGGGCCACGTCGTTGACGGTGCAGGACTCCACCGGCCCGACCTCGGCGGGCTTGTCCAGCGGGCCGTGGGCCATCGTGTGCTCCATGGCCGTGACGAAGGCGGAGGCCACGTCACCCACGTAGACACAGTCGGAGACCTGTTCTCCGTCGCCGTAGACCTCGATCGCCGTGCCGGTCAGGGCCCGGCAGGTGAAGGCGGGCAGGATCTTGCGGACCTTCGAGGGCCCGTACGGCGCCGCGACGGACTGCCCCGGGCCGTACGCGTTGACCGGCCGGACCACCGAGACGAGGCCGTCCCGGTAGGCGTTGTACATGCGGCCGTAGTCCTCGACGCAGGTCTTCGAGATCGTATAGCTGCCGGTCGCGTGATCCCGCATCCAGGCGTTGCCGACGCCCGCGTACACCACCGGAAGGTGGTACTGCACAGCCGCCTCGAAGACGTTGAGACCGCCCAGGATGTTCGTCGCGGCCGACGGGCGGGGATTCTGGATCGTCTCCTGGGTTCCGAGCACGGCTGCCAGGTGAATGATCCCGTCCACGTGAGCGGCCAGTTCCGTGACCGCCGTGGGGCTCTCGATGTCGCCGAGGAAGAAGGACTCCCCGTCGGCCATCGGAGTGCGCGGGTAACGGTCGAACACGGCCACCTCGTGGCCGCGCCGCAGCAGTTCCCGGCGCACCCACCCCCCGATGAAGCCCTGCCCGCCAGTCAGTCCGATCTTCATGCACGCCTCCCTGGCCACCGTTGATCGGCAGTCTGCCACAAGGCCACACGCCTGGAGCGCAAAAGCGCAGGTCAGATCGCATTGTCAGTGGCAGCTAGTAGAGTGGGAACCACGCAAGAACAAGCCACGAGAACGAGAACAAAACGCACAGGATCAAGGAGAAGAACGTGACCACCGACGTCCTCAAGAAGCACAAGGTCAACCACGTCGCCCTGGTGATCGACAAGTCCGGCTCGATGCAGAAGCACGAGTCGACCGTCATCCGGGTCGTGGACGAGTTCGTGAAGGGCCTCAAGGAGGAGTCCGACGCGCTCGGCCACGAGACCCGCATCTCGCTCTACGCCTTCGACCACGAGGTGAAGTGCCTCGTCTGGGACATGGACGTGAAGGCGCTGCCGTCCATGAAGGGCGTCTACCACGTCGACCGGGGGGCCACCTCGCTGATCGAGGCGTCCGTGCTCTCTCTCGAAGACCTCAAGACGGAGGTCTCCGAGAAGTACGGCGAGCACTCCTTCCTCCAGGTCGTGTGGACCGACGGCGAGGAGAACGCCTCCGGCTGCTCCGAGAGCGGCCACATGCACACCTCCCCGTACGGCGGCGTGCAGGACCGCCAGCAGCTCGACCGCTGGCTGCGCCGGATCCAGACCGTCATGGGCGGCCTCGCCGACCACTGGACGTCCGCGATCCTCGTGCCCAGCTCGCTGGCCAAGCGCACCGCCCAGTCCTACGGCTTCCCGGCGGGCAACATCGCCACCTGGGACGCCGACTCCACGAAGGGCGTCGAGGAGGCCATCGGCACCGTCAAGGCGGCGGCCACGAGCTTCCTGCGGGGGCGCGAGGCGGGCGTTCGCGGCACGAAGAGCCTCTTCGCGGTCGGCCAGGACATCGACATCAACACGGTGAAGGCCGTGCTGAAGCCGCTCAGCCGGGGCTCCTACGAGATCTACGACGTGGAGACGGCCGAGGACGGCATGGAGATCCGCGACTTCGTCGAGAAGCACACGGAGAAGCCCTACCGCCCGCGCTCCGCGTACTACGAGCTGGGGGTTCGCGTCTCGGTCCAGTCCAACAAGGACGTCCTGGTCTACGACAAGAAGACCCGGAAGGTCTACGGCGGCGAGGACGCCCGCGAGCTGCTGTTCGGCCCCGACGGACGCACGAACGGCACCCTCTCGGTGAAGGCCGGGTTCAACCCGGACCTGAAGGTCTTCGTGATGTCGGGCAGCTACAACCGCAAGCTCAAGAAGAACACGAAGCTCCTCGTCAAGCTGTGAGCCCGGCCGGTACAGTTCCGGCATGACTCCTGACGCGCCTTTCCCACTTCAGCCCCACGGCGGGGCTGGTGGGGAAGGAACGCGATGGCGCACAGTCCGCATCGCCAGTGGAAGGGGTGCCGTCTCTGTGCACCTCACAAGGACAAGCGCAACGGACGCCCGGTCCGCGACCCGTGGCGCGAGGTCCGCAAGACGGGCCTGAAGCGCCGCTACGGCCGCCGCTGGACGCCCGAAGAGGGCTGACCGACACCCCGCTCATCCGGAAGATGGGCGGGGTGTTCTGCATTCCGTGATCCCATCCGGCCTGACCTCCGTCTACGCTGCTCTCAGCATCCGAGGAGGCCCGAATGGCTCTGCCCACCCAGCGCACGGTCACCGGAACGTACGTGAACCCCGTGACGGGCAAGCCGTACGACGGCACAAACGGGCGCAACCAGTACGTGGTCTTCGAGCCGTATCCGTCCGTGTGGACCGACCAGGATGGAAATCAGATTCTCCTGGGGACCGGCCGGGTGAATCTTTCCGAGAATGGCAGCTTCCAGAAAGACCTCGTGTGCACCGACGATCCCGGTGTTCTCCCGAGTGGCCGTCTGTGGAAAATCCACCAGCATGTCGGAGATTTCAGCACCACCGGATACATCGCCGTCCCCGAGGGAGACGGCCCTCTGGATATCAGCGACCTCCTCTCGATCGAGGAGGGCGGAGTCGTCTTCGTCC
>Ga0070680_100000026_pt1 | contig 75719 bp, 99 predicted proteins | sample KBSC73BmetaG_FD_64672 | JGI IMG/M metagenome (GOLD analysis project Ga0070680, IMG submission 64672) | Corn rhizosphere microbial communities from Kellogg Biological Station, Michigan, USA - KBS C7-3B metaG | ecosystem: Host-associated > Plants > Roots > Rhizosphere | place: USA: Michigan...
GAGAATCTGCCGGTCGACGAGGTGAGGGAGGCCCTGTAATGGCGTATATCGGGATCAAGTACAACTACCGGTTCGGCGGTGCCCAGCGGTACTACGGCGGCGGCTCGCCCAATGGCGCCTTCGACATCGGGCTCTCCGCGTTTGTCATCGACCACCTGAACAAGTCGAGGCAGAAGCTCGTCCTGGAGATGTCGAACGCCCGGCGCCGGGGTGAGGGCCTGGTGCGCGCGAAGTCGCGCGTGGACACCGGCCGGATGAAGTCCTCGGTCACCGGTACCGGTGACTTCGGTACGGACATCCTGAAGATCAGCTTCGGATGGGAGCAGAACAACCCGTACTACGCCCCGTTCCAGGAGTTCGGTACCCGCAACGGCATCACGCCGATGATGGCCGTGCTCGACGCCTTCAACCAGGTGACGGCAGAACTCCAGGCGCGACTCAAGTGATCCCGGATCCACGCCCTGAAGGGGGTGAACGATGACCTCTCTGCTGGACTGGCAGCTCGCCATCTACAACCGGCTCGACACCGGACTGCCGAACACGCCCGTTTTCCTGGAAGGCGTTCCTGAGAACACCGACGTCATCAAGGACCCCTCGGGCTTCTACAAGCCGAGCGTCATCCTCTGGTTCGGCCAGGCATTCGACATCTCCGGATTCGGAGGCCGCCTCTCCGTCGCTGACCTCTGCGGAATTTCCGGAGAGGACAAGGGCATCACGAAGAAGGCCGGGTTCATCGTCGAATCCGTTGCGCCATCCGGTCTTTCGCTGCTTCAGCTCGCCCAGGCGTGCCGGGATCTGCTGGTTGGATACACGCCCGCAGACCAGGGCGAGATCGGTGAGGCCGGATCGGGAACGGTGCGCGATCCGTACCCGGTTGGTGTCGGCGACACGCTGCGTTTCTACCTGGCGATCGGGTTCCAGGGTGTCGTGAATGTCAGCCAGCACACCGGAACCGGTTCGTGAAGAATTCGCTTCGGGCGCCCAGCGTCCCAGGCAGGGGCTTTCGCGGTTAGACTCCGGTCAGGCACGATCATGCCTTCCGGCCGGAGGTACGAATGGCAGCAGTGAAGAGCCTCCCCCCGTCGCTCACCATCTGGTGGGTCGACGAATCGGACCAGACGTCCGAGGGGTACGAGGGCACGTACGGCGAGGGTTTCGCGGACATCGACCACCCGACCGCCGCAGAGATCAACGCGGGTCTGAACATCTCGTGCGCACTGACCACCGACATCACGCTCGGCTGGACGGACCGCGACACGGACGACACGCGTGGCCTCTGTGACGACTCGAACGTGGCGACCCCGACCGCGAAGAACTACGAAGGCCAGCTCAACGTCTTCCTGGACCGCGACCCGAACAAGCTCGACCCGTCGATCTACAACGACGTGATGCGCCTGTTCAAGAAGCCCCTCCGTTCGGGGTTCCTGGTCCAGCGGATCTCGAAGCACCCCGTTCGTGATCCGAACGCGGTGGACGACGACTGGGTCACGGTCTTCAAGTTCCTCTCCGGTGACCCCAACGTCATCAACGACGCGACCGCCCCCCTTCAGCTTCAGCCGACCATGTACGCCCAGGGCCAGTCCTCGGACGGCCTTGTGCAGGTCGGCAGCACCGCGAGCTGACAACCCGTACGACCGAAGGAACGGACATGGCGCAGGACATTGCGGAGCCGGGCAACCCGGAGCCCGGCCCCGACAACTTCAGCTTCGAGGACTACCTGGAGGGGAACTCCACGTTCCCCGTGTTCGAGCACACCGCCTTCCTGGACCAGCGCAGCGGCTCCGAACTCGGTGGCGTGCTCGAAGAGCTGGAAGGTCTGGTCGAGAGCCTGGAGCGCGTCGAGAAGGACATCCGCAAGCGCACCGAGACCTCCGCGAACTCCTTCGTGGACTCGGTGCTGGATGCCCTTCAGGAGGAGCGCACCGAGCTGGAGGAGAAGATCGACAAGCTCTCCGAGCGGGTCGAGGAACTGAAGACGAAGATCGTGAAGTCGGGCATCACGCTCGTCTTCCAGGTCAAGACACCGGAGGAGCTGGGGACGGTCACCCGTGAGGCGACCCGCCAGTTCCACAAGGAGAACCCGCACTACAAGGACGCGAGCGAGAACGACCTCGACTACATCACGGCCCGCAGCCGGTACACGCTGACCGCGCAGATCTCGCACTTCTGCACGGAGATCAAGCTGCCCGACGGCCGCGTGGTGCCGCCGCCGAACCGCAGCGGCGCCGACCTGCTCCTGAAGAAGCTCATCGCCTCCGAGACGATGCGCCTGATGGAGTCCGTGGGCACCGGCCTGTCGGCCTCGCGCGACTGGGCCGACAAGCTCGATGCCGGGTTTCCTGGCGGAAGCTCTCACCTGGAAGAAGTCGGCATGGGTGCGACCGCTGTTGAAGACGGCGAGATCGTGGTCCGTGCCCCCGCTGACCATGCTGACGGGACAGCCCTCTGAGTGGTCCGACGAACGCAACCGCAAGCTGGCCATGGCCCTGACGATCCTGGAGGAGGAGACGTGCAAGTCCTGCGGCACTCCTGCCTGGATCGGCATGTCGACGAACAACGAGATCGTCTTCGACCTGAAGGGCGCCGTCTGCTACGGCTGCGCGGAGATCGAGAAGGACCGCGAGGACAGCGAGAAGCGGCGCGGGAAGATCCGCCAGAAGGGGGAGACCCGTTACGTCTCTGCACGTAACGTATGGGGCGCGGATACTCCGCTCCCCTCCCGGGCGCACTCCTACCAGCACGACATGCCGGACGGCGACTGAAGCGGAGGTCTAGGTGGCATCGAGCTTCGATGCGACAGCTCGCATCAACCTGGACATCCGTGCCTTCGCCCAGGGCGCCCAGGCCGTCACGAAGTCCGGCGGCCAGATGGAGAAGGTCTTCTCCAACCTGAACACGGTTCTGAGCAAGGTCGCTCTCGTGGAGAGCGGCCTTGCCGCCAAGCTCCGCACCTCGCTCAGCGTTTACAACTCGATCACCTCGGCGACGAAGAACTACGCCTCTGCCGTTCAGGCCCTCCAGAAGAACGAGGCGAACAGCGCCAACGGTGCGAAGCTGATGACGCAGGCGTTCCAGCAGCTCCGTTCGGCACTCGCCTCGGTTCAGGGCCTGAGCGAAAAGGAGTACGCGCGCCTGTCTCGCACGGTCACCCTGTACGAGAAGCTGGCGAACGTAATCCGCACCCTGGCGTCGGCGCAGAAGAACATGTCGTCGATCACCCAGAACGCGATCCAGGCGGAGCAGAAGGAAGCCCAGGCCAAGCAGAAGGCGGCCGAGGTCGCCCAGCGGCTCGCACTCGAAGAGCAGAAGCTGGCTATCCAGCGGGAGAAGCTGGCCCAGTCGGCGCAGCGCATCGCCCTCCAGGAGCAGGCGCTGGCCGCCGCCCGCGCCCGGACCGCCCAGGCGACCCAGAGCGCCCACCAGTCGACGGTCTCCTACTCGGGCTCCACGTTCGCTCTGCGCAACACCGTGGGCGAGCTGGAGAGTGCCTTCCAGTCGCTGTTCAACGTCCTGTCGAAGGTGCCCACGGCGCTCGCCGGGGCGGCCATCTCGCAGGAGGCGGCGTTCGCCCAGGTGGCCCGTGTTGTCGGCGAGGCGGAGGCGGCTTCGGTCGGCCTGCTCGCGAGGTTCCAGGAGATTGCCCAGCAGGCGCCGATCTCCTTCGAGGAAGTCGCCCGCATCGGTCAGCTCGGTGCCGCGATCGGCATCTCGGAACAGAACCTCGGTGACTTCACCGACACCATCGTGAAGTTCTCGCTGACCACGGGTGTGGCGGCGGACGAGGCGACGCTGCTCCTCGGTCGTATCGCACAGATGCAGGACGTTCCGATCTCCGAGATCGACCAGCTCGGCTCCGCGATCCTCGCCCTCGGTACCGCGTCGGCCGCGACCGACCAGGAGATCCTGCGCGTCAACGCCTCGATCGCCACCGTGTCGAACCTGTTCGGTCTCACCGCCCAGCAGACGGCCGGTCTCTCCGCCGCCCTGGCCACTCTCCAGGTCCGGCCCGAGCTGTCGCGTGGCGCTCTGACCCGTGTGTTCAACGAGCTGTCCACTGCCGTCTCCGACGGCGGCACCGAGCTGAGCAAGCTGGCCAAGGTCATGGGTATGACCGACAGCGAGGTCTCGAAGCTCTACAACAACCCGGCCACCCGGGGCGACTTCCTGCTGGCCTTCATCCAGGGGCTGAGCCGGGCCGCCGGAGCGGGCGGTGACGTCCAGGGCGTGCTGCGCGAACTCGGCGTCAACGCGGTCCGCGACATCGACGTGTTCTCCCGTCTGGCCAACAACGCCGACATCGTCAGCGAGTCCTTCGACCGGGCGAACCAGGAGTTCGCCAAGGGCACCGAGCTGAATCGGCAGTCCAAGGGCATCTACTCGACCACAGCGGCCGAACTCCAGAACCTCTCCGACGCCTTCCAGACGCTGCTCGCCACGCTCGGCGGACCGCTGGCCACGGCCATCGGTTCTGTCGCAGGCAGCCTGGCCAACGTCATCGGCTTCCTCGCGCACCTCGGCCCGGTCGTGCCGATCGTCGGTACCCTCGGCGCCCTGGCGGTCACGGCCGCAGCCGGGTGGGCTCTCTACCAGGTGGCCCTGTCCAAGACGATCCAGTCCCTGATCGCGGCCCGCGAGCTTCAGGAGCGCCTGAAGGTCAGCACGCTGAGCGCTCGCGTCGCGCTCGACATCTACCGCAACGGCTTCCAGGGCACGACGGCCGCGCAGGCGGCGGCGGCCAACTCCCAGCGCCAGCTCACGGTGAGCACGGAGGCCCTGTCGACGGCGCTGGCCGCGTCCTCGACGACCATTCGAGGCTACTCGCTGGCGGCGGCGCAGTCGGCGACCGGCCTGAACGCGATGAGCACCGCGAGCCTCAACGCGGTGCGTGGTCAGGACGCCCTGTTCGCTTCGACGCTGGCCACGCAGACCTCCATGCGCCAGCTCAGCGCTCAGGCCACGGCTTCCGCGCTGGCGATGGCCAACGTCTCGAACGTCAACCGCAACCTGGCCCTGACACAGGCGCAGATCTCGAACTCCTCGCGCATCTTTGCCGGTCAGACGGCCATCGCCGCGACGGCGGTCGCCGGGCTGAACACGACGGAGGCCCGCGCCGTCCCGACGACGAACCTGATGTCGGCCTCGATGCGCAACGCGGCGGCGGCCGGTGCGCAGATGGGTGCCGGTATGGGAACGGCGGCTGCGGCGAGCACCGCTGCGGCAGGCGCCTTCACCCGGGCGACCACCGGCATCACGGCTTCCGGCCTGGCGGCCCGAGCGGCGGCGTTCGCCTTCGGCCCCTGGGGTATCGCCATCGCCACGGCGGGCATCCTGCTGGGCCCGCTCATCGGCAAGATGTTCGACTTCCGCTCGGAGTCCGAGAAGATCGCCGACGCGGCATTCGAGGCGAGCGGCGGCACGCAGGCCCTGGCCAACGCGATCAAGGCCGACACCGACGCGGCGGTCCTTGCGGCCGGTGGCGTCAGGCAGTACAACGCGGCCATCAAGGACGGCTCGAAGAGCGCCCTGGACGCCATCGGTGTCTACCGCACAGTCACCACCACGAAGGGCGACCTGGCGGATGCCGACGTGCGCTCGGCCGAGGCGGCGCGTACCGAGGCCAAGGAGCGGCTGCGGGCGATCGAGGCCACCAAGGGATCGAAGGAGGCCCTGGAGGAGCAGGCCAAGGGGCACGGCACCGGAGCCCAGGCGGCACAGCGCTACCTTCGCGAGATCGCGAAGGAAGAGGGCGTCATCAACAAGACGACCGAGGCGCTGGGTGAGAACACGGCAGCCATCGGCGAGAACACCAAGCAGTGGCTGCTCGACACCGCGCAGGCAGCGGTGGAGACCTCGAAGCTGGCCGACGGAAGCGACCTGAGCCGCCGTTCCCTCGAACAGCTCGGCGAGGCGGGTGTCAACGTCGGCGACCTGCTGGAGACCTCCCTCTCGGATCCCGACAAGGCGCTCAAGCAGCTCGACGCGGCGATCAAGGAAGTCGGCAAGACGGCCGACAACTACGCGCCGTCGGGATCCGGCAAGCTCGGCGAGCAGATCAACAACGAGGCGGCTGCGGCCATCCGACTGAAGAACTTCCTGGAGGCCCTGCGTACGACGATCTCCGCCGAGGACAGCGCCTCGACGAAGCTCTCGATCACGAAGGGCCTGCTGGCTGACGCGCTCGACGAGACGGGCACCTCGGCCAGCTCGGCGAGTGGCAAGATCAAGCTGACAAAGTCGGCTCTGGAAGACCTGGACACCACGGGTGAAGAGGCACAGCAGGCGATCGATCAGCTCGCGACCTCGTTCGAGAAGTTCGGCACTCCGCTCGATGCCTTCAAGTCGGCGGCCGAGTCGGCGTTCGGCAAGGCCGAGGACGCGATCGACAAGTTCTCGCTGAAGACCAAGGGCGGCCTGGACGCGTATATCAAGGAACTGGAGAAGATCGCCAAGGCGCAGCGTGACTGGTCCGCGAACCTGATCAAGATCTCCGCGACCCTCGGCCCGGAGGTCGCCGAGCAGTTCCGCAAGATGGGACCCGAGGCGGCGCCCGCTGTCGCCGAGCTGGCCAACCTCTCGGCGAAGGAGCTGGAGAAGCTGGGCCCGCGCCTGGCCGAGATCGGCGGCGACGCCACCAGCAACCTCGCGGCGGCCATCATCCAGAACTCCGGGAAGATCGAGAACGCCACCCTTCAGACCAGGACGCTCATCGCCGACGTCTTCGGCAACCTGATCGACAAGGCAAAGACCAGCGAGCAGTTCGCCGATGTCTCGAACCAGTACGCCAAGCTGGTCACCCAGCTCGGTCAGCTCAAGGGCGTGAAGATCGACATCTCGGCCGACGACGCCAAGGCGTTCAAGTCGCTCAACGACCTGAGCCTGTACATCGATCTCGTCGGCAAGAAGAAGGTCAAGCCCGAGATCGCTATCGACATCATCAAGGCGCAGGGTGACATCACCAAGCTCCAGGAGCTGCTGAAGAACACGAACCTGAACAAGGAGGGCAAGGCCACCCTCAACACCCTGATCTTCCAGTCGCAGCTCACCCAGCTCACCACGTTCGTGGACACCCTGGAGGCAGAAGGCAAGCTCGACGCCAAGGGCAAGGGCAAGCTGAGCGACGAGGAGTACCGGGCGAAGGTGCTCGCGCTGACCGAGTTCCTGGCGTCCTCGGAAGGTCAGGGCCTGCTCAACCCGAAGGGCAAGGCGCAGCTCGACGACAAGGCGTACCGAGCCCAGATGACGGCTCTCGCCCAGCTCATCCTGGGCAAGGAGGCGGCCGGTGAGTTCGACGTCAACGGCGACGGCAAGCTCGACGACGACGAGTTCAAGGCCCTCCTGGAAGCCCTGAAGCGGGCGGTCGCCGACGCGAACAAGGGCAAGCTGAACCCGAAGGGCACCGTCACGCTGGCCGGTGTCAGCACCTTCAACCGGCAGCTCGGTGGAATCGTCCAGGCCGCATACACGGCCGGTGGTCGCATCACCAACGCCCTGACCAGGTCGGCCACCGTCTCGGTGGGCTACTACTACTACCAGAAGAACTCCCCGCCGAAGAGCTACGCGGCGGCCAACGGCGGATGGATCAACGGACCCGGCGGCCCGAAGTCCGACGTGATTCCGGCGATGCTCTCGAACGGAGAGTTCGTCGTGAACGCGGCGTCGGCCAAGCGCTTCGGTGCCCTTCTGGAGATCATCAACCGGTCGGGCGGTCGGGGCTTCGGCGGTGTCGCCAAGCGTCTGCTGGACTCCGGGGTGACGGGCGGCTCGAAGCAGGTACGGGCCCGGCAGGGCGGCGCCGGGACGACGATGCTCGGCGGCAGTAGCGCGGTGCAGCAGGTGCCGCCGGAAAGCGTGTCGGTGTTCACTGCTCGGCTGGCGATGCCGAACACGGGACCGACGAACGTCTTCAACATCAACAACCAGTACCCGCAGGCGGAGCCCACGTCGACTACGATCAACAGGTCGCTGGCCTACGCAGCGACGATCAGCGGGGTGTGAGCGGTGGCGACGGCATACAAGATCAATGGATACACCATCGGCGGCAAGGCCATCACCTCCGGCATGTACCTCCTGGAGGGCACCGAGTACGCACCCGCCCTGGCGCCGCGACGTGCCGTCATCGAGGTGCCGAACACGCACTACGCGATTCCCCAGTGGGACGATCCGCTGTCGCAGATCACCGTCTCCCTGAAGATCCGCATAGTTGACCTCACGCCCGAGGCTCTGGCCTCGCGCTGGAACACCCTGATGGGCCTGCTCGGGATGGGCACGAACCAGCCCATCACCCTCACTCGGGTCCGGGGGACGATCGAGGAGACGGCCGACGCCCAGCTCGTCTCGATGAATACCCCGGACTTCTCCTGCCCGAGCGACCGGGCCGACGCGACGATCATCTTCAACGTCCCGGGCGGAGCCTGGCGCGGCGCCGAGACGACGGCCACGTTCTTCAACAGCTCCTCGAACACCCTGGCCAACGCACTCGCCTCGACGGTGCCGATCGCAGACGCCCTCCTGCTGCTGAAGGGCCCGGCCACATCTCTCACGGTTACCGACAACACCTCGACCACCACGGTCTTCTGGGGCGACGGCTCCTCGTCGGTCAGCTCGGCGCAGTGGCTGCTGATCGACCCCCGCTACATGCGGGCCCGCCTTCAGTCCTCGGAAGTCTGGACTTTCACCACAGGGACGAACGTCACGGGCGCTCTGGAATTCCGTGGAAACGGGCCCCTGACTTTCACGTCGCGCGGCTCCGGTTCTTTCGGGAACAGGACCGGTACATTCACCGTTACAACTGCTGGCGGAAACAACGGAGTGCAGGTGCGATCCAGGTACGCGGTGGTGTGACATATGGCGCTGGTGAATACGCTGGTCGTTCGCTTCCGGGCGTACGCCGCAAACGGTGCGGCGATCGGCATCCTTCCGCATCCGCTTTCCTGGGAAGCGGGCATCCCGCTCAACGACATGCCTTCGTTGACGATGACCTATCCGGACGGCTCGGACGCGGCGAACCTGCTGAAGTCGCCCTGTGAAGTAGCGCTTGAGCTGCGCGATCCCAGCACCGGAACTTTCACCGAGCACCCGGGGTGCCGGTTCATGAACGTCCGCCGGTCTTTCGACCTGGCGGCCCGGCCGCGCATCCTCTCCTTCACGATGCCGTCGTACGGATGGCAGCTCAAGAAGGTCCGCTGGATGGACCCGGACAACCCGCGCCTGAACAAGGACGGGCAGATCGCCTACAAGACGGCCGTCTCCCCGGCACTTCCCGTCAAGGACATCATCGACTACGCCAGGAACCGTGGAAACATTCCCGGCCTGACGTACGACTTCACGGGAAGCGTCGACTCCGCAGGCACCGCCTGGGGTGTCACGATGAAGGGCAACTTCGACTACGGCCAGGACGCCTGGTCGATGATCGATGCCCTCTCCCGGCAGGGCTTCTTCGACTGGCGGATGAACAAGCGCGTCCTTCAGATGTACAAGGCCGACACGACGCTGCGCCGCCAGCTCGACACCGACACGGGCGTGCACGTCCACAGTATGGTCGGTACCACCGAGGAGCCGGTCGAGCGAACCTGGGAAGACCTCGCCGGATTCATCGTGGCCGTCGGTGACCAGCAGCTCATCTCCGGCATGGTCGAAGCGCCGGACTCCGTCGAGTACCCCTGGGGCAAGTGGGACGAATCGATCTCCGCTTCGGGCGTCACCGACGTTCAGACTCTCGCTCAGATCACCGACAACCTGCTGCTCACGAAGTACAAGAGCCGTACTCAGTACACGAAGAAGTTCGTCTGGACCGAGGGCGCCCCGGTGCCTCTTGTGGACTACCGGCCGGGCGACTTCATCCGGGCCATGAGTGACGCGACCTCTGGCGCACAGAAAGCGTCGATGCGCGTCTATCAGATCACCCTCTCCGGGACGGATCCGTACGGCGTCGGCGTGGCGCTCACCCTCAACGACCGGTTCACCGACCGCGCCCTCCAGACGGAGCGCTGGGTATCCCGCGTATCGGGCGCAGGCGGCCCCACGGGTGGCGGAGGAACGGGCGCTGGCACGAAGCCGCAGAAGCCCGCCCCGATCGACTCCACGCCCCCCAAGGCGCCGATTCTGAACTCGGTGACCAACGAGCCGTACTTCTCCTCCCTGGGCGACCCGGTCTCGATGGCCGACGTGGCGTTCCAGGTGGCCACCAAGGACGTCGAGAACCGCACGATCGACATCCTGCGGTACAACGTGGCCGCGCGCCGGTCGGACTTCAACTGGCAGCAGGCGTTCACCGTCCAGGTGACGCAGCCCGATTCGCCGTCCACCGGCCAGGTCATTCACGCCAAGGTGCCCCTGCTGGACTCGGGCTACAGCTACGAGTTCCGGGTGCAGGCGATCCGCGACTCCGGCTACGCCTCGGACTGGTCGAACGCCATCACGCAGACGATGGGCTACCCGACCACGGCCCCCGAGATCCCGTCGGCGCCGATCCTGTCGACAAAGCTCAGCACGGTGAAGGCCGAGTGGGACGGCAAGGACAAGAACGGCGCCGCCTATCCGGCCGAGTTCCGTGAGGTACAGGTCGAAGCCTCGACGAACAACTCGACCTGGTTCCACGTCGGGGACATCTTCTCCGGCGGCGCCGGACTCATCATGAGCGGCAAGGGCGGCCTGCCGACCTGGAACGTCGGCAACACCGTCTACGTGCGCTTCAAGGCGATGAACAGCGCCTCGGTCATCTCGGCAGTCTCCGCCGTCAGCTCGATCGTTGTGCTCGGCGTCAGCGGCCCGGACATCGCGGCGAACACGATCACGGCGAACAACATCGCCACCGGCACCCTGACGGCCGAGCAGATCAAGGCACACAGCCTGACCGTCGAGAACCTGGCCGTCGGCAACCCGGCCAACCTGGTCGTCGACCCGACGTTCTCCTCCGCACCGCTGAACACCGCACGCCTGGCGCAGGCAACGGGGTCTTCCGGCAGCGGTGTCGCCTGGACCATCACGGCGGCCGGTGCCGTCAGGATCGACAACAACTCGGGCGCGAACAACTTCAACCGGTTCGGCTTCACCAACAACACGCTGGTGAACTACCCGCTCCAGACGTTCCCGGGTCCGAGTTTGAGCAGCAACGAGCTGGCGATCCCCTTCACGCGGCCCGGCAACACAGACGGCGTTTCGACGGGAAGCATCAAGTGCCGGTTCGTCGTCACCGCGACCGGCATCCCGGCCAGCCCGGGGGCCGCGACGATCAACGTGGCCATGCTGTCGCGCCAGTTCCAGAGCAGTGGTGCGCCCATCTCCACCTCCGGCACCATCCGGCCGGACTTCACCATCTCGGCGAACGGTACGTACACCGTCGAGTCGACGACCGGGTGGAACCCGGCGGCCGGGACCGTCAGCTACATCCCTTACCTGTACGTGAAGTTTGAGAACACGGTGGATCCGGCCGTGGCGCTGGAGTTCACGCAGATCGAGATCTGGCAGGAGCAGTCGGTCTTCATCGGCAACGGCCTGATCAAGACTCCCCTGCTCGCGGCCAACGCGGTGACCACCGACGTCCTGAACGCCGACGCCATCACGGCGAAGCACTCGATCAAGTCGGCGTACTACGAGATGACCAGTCAGTCCGGTGGTGCCATCATCAAGATCACCGAGAACGCGAACTTCAACGGTCAGTCCGGCATCCGGTGGGACGGCCTGACGAACTACGGACCTCGCATCTTCCAGGCCGATGCCTCCGGTACGGGCGGCTGGGACCCGCGAGGCTTCGTTATCACGGGTCCGGAGCAGACGGTGAACTCCTCCGGTCGCGTCGACATGCAGTTCGCGTACGGAGTCGGCAACTCGAAGATCTCTCGTCAGTACGGTTCGGAGACGATCTCCGTCCAGGGCATCTACTGGGATTCCTCGGTTGCCCGTTTCCGCATCGGCGGCATGTTCAATACCGGCCACTTCCAGAACGATATGTTCCGCATGGACCGCGTGGGCTTCCAGAACGGTACGTACTCGTACGGATCGGTGACTACCCGCCGGTACTACCCGATCCTCTGCCCCAACGGCGGCTCGACTCCCACAACCAGTTCGATCTACCAGTTCCCCAGCGGAACCGAGGGCGGATTCCAGTACGTTTCCAGCTCGGGAGTGAGCGAAGTATTCTTCATCTGCATGTGCGGAACCCCGTGAGGAACGATGGCTGAAATCGACGTGATCCGGCACGTAATCCGGCCGCACCAGCCCGCAAAGGGCGAGGAGTACGACCCGACGCAGGACATGCTCATCGTCGTGCACCGCAACCCCAACGACCCGGACGATCCGGTCGAGTTCGGCCATCACATCCGGATGAGCGTGGTCGCCTACCGCAAGGAGATGTGGGGGCTGGGGGACTACGCCAGCACCATCGACATGGAGCTGAAGGATCTGGAGCGGTACTACGCCCGGGAGTCCGATGACGAGGACTACGGCGTCCACCCGCTGGCGACCATCACGGAGCACTACTTCGACGTGCCGCCGGTCCGCATGAAGTCCTTCGGTCCGGACTACGTCATGGACCGGGTCGAATCGCAGCTCACTGCCCTGCCGGGGACCACGGACGGTGCGGTGAAGATGTGCCTGGACACGGTGTTGTCAGGGATCGAGGACGTGAAGGGATGCCTGGCGTCGGACCAGCAGCAGACCTTCCCCTGCCGGGGGATGACTGGGCTGTCCACGGATACAGTCGGCGCCCGGGGCGACACGATGACACGCATGGAGGAGCAGACCCAGCGCCTGACGCTGGTCCCCTCAGCCCCTCTCGATGAGGTGCGCCAGCTTCTGACTGACCGAGAGAGTGAGCTGGAGACCGCCCGGAACGGATTCGTGGACCATGCCCTGCTCACCAGCAACGTGCCGGAGATCATGCGCAAGCGGGTGGTGGCCGCCGCCGTCAGGCGCGGCATTCTGGAGGAGAACACGTGGATGTAGGAACGGTGTCCTCGGAGGACGTGCTGAGTTCGTACGAACGTCAGCTCACCGAGGCCCACAGGAAGATCGCCATGCTGGAGGCTGCACTGGAGCGTGAGCGCCGGGCTGCCTCGCAGGCCCGTATCGCCAGCCAGCAGACCGACCAGGGTGACCCGCAGGAGGCGCCGTGACGGACATCCAGATTCCGCCGGACGGTGTGATCGCGAAGCTCCCCTTCGAGATCCCCCAGCCGGGCGACTTCCCCACCATCGGCGGGGTGCGCGTCTACTTCACCTTCGGACAGGACAACCCCAGTCCGTTCCAGCCCAGGCTCCTGCTGGACGGCGTGAACTACACGCTCACCGAGAGCGCCACCGGGCCGATGAGCCGGACTTTCATCGCGCAGCTCCCCGCGCCGATGGATGCCCCGCAGCAGGCCGAGGTCTGGGTGAACGAGGGGATCTCGCTGGAGCCCGGCTGCACCATCACCGCGTACGCCTGGGGTGCTCAGACCGAGTCCGGTACGGGCGCCCTGAACCCGGACGAAGGTGGGGAGCCCAGCACGATGACCGAGACCATCGAACTGGGCACGGTCACGGTGCTTCCGTGGCCCGAGTGGAACCGCCTCACGGGCGCGAACGAGGGGCTGGAGGGCTCGTAGCCCGGCCGCCCCTCGGGTAGGCGACGCGACAGACGGGCAGGTACCTCAGCCGCGTCAGGAGCGACACGGCGTGGCGCAGGGAGTCCCTGACGTGGCGCTGGGCGTGCTCGTGGCCCATATGAAGGCCCAGCGCCTCCAGCACCTCGTCGGGGACCATGTGCTTGGCCTCCACGGGCTCCTGCGCATGCACGGCTTCGAACAGCTTCCGCTCGAAGGCGAGCTGTTCCACCGATCCGATGACACGCAGGGCCGTGACGTCCTTCTGGGCCGCGTTGTTGCGCAGGTGGAAGTTCTCGTACAGGAGCTGGTGCCTTCCGGGGAACCGGCTGCTCCACTCGACGAGCTTCATCGACGGCATCGCGGAGTCCTGCTCCAGCCGTGGGTCGTAGGGCACTGTGGCCCAGTCGACCAGCTCGAACTCGCGTGGCCGGATGTGCAGCAGGCTCATCCCGGTCTGGCCTCCGGGATCCATGTTGTTGAGAAAGTACCCCTGCGCCGCGATCTTCGGATCCATCTGAACATCCCTTCTCTTTCCGATAATTGGTGCCTAATGAGCGAAAAGTCCTGGCGATACGTGCACGCATGGCCGGTTCCCCTCACCGACACAGAGGGCAACCGGCACGAGGTGCAGTACCAGGAGAACGCCGAGACCCGGCAGGTGCGGTATGTGCACCTGCCGAGCTGCTGGTGCCGGGCTACGCCGCCTTCTCGTAGCAGCCGATCCATGCCCGTGACGACGGGCTCGCACCACACGTGATCGGGACGGTCTCGAAGAAGGTCGTCAGCGCCTTCATGGCCTTCGCCGAGATCTCCTCGACGCGCTCCTCGGGGACCTCCAGCACGATCTCGTCATGGATCACGAGAACCAGCATTTCCAGCACCTCGCGGTCCATCCGCAGCAGTCCGTCGCAGAGCAGGTCCCGAGTCGTCGACTGGCCGACCTGGGCGGGCGCCTGCGTGTACTCCTGGCCCGGAATGACTCGCAGCGGGCGCCCCCACTTGCTGGGCACGAGGCCGGTCTGCTCGGCCTTCCGGCGGATCCGGTCGCGCCAGCGGCACAGTACCGGGAAGGCCCGCTTCATTCCGTCGTCGAACTTCTTGGTGGTCTCCAGTGGCAGCCCGGTGTGGGCCGAGGCGCCCTTTGGACCCTGGCCGTAGTTCCAGGCATGGGTGATGGCCTTCGCCTTGCCACGCGCTTCATCGTCTCGGCTGCCGAAGACCCGGAAGGCGACTTCGCGGTGCATGTCCATGCCGGGCCGGGCGAGCTTCATGTACTCCGGGTCCTGGCACCATCCGGCCACGGCTCGGGCATCGACCTGGTCGAGGTCGATGGCGATGAAGACGTGCCCCCGCTTCGCCTTGAACATCTTGCGCTGGAGCAGTGCCGCGCCGCGCTTGCCGATGTTCGTCACCGACGGCTTGATGTGGGCCCAGCGGCCGGACGCCTGGATGTCGCCGATCTGCGGGTGCACGCGGCCGTCGGGGCAGACGTTCTCCAGCACCTCTTCGGCCTTGGCGCTCGCCGAGCCGACCATGATGGCGGCCTCGCACAGCTCCAGCACCTCGGGATTGTCGGCGTACTTCCGGCTCAGGCCCGGGATGGACTCCTGGCCGCGCAGCCATGCGTCCTTGCCGAGGGCGTCTTTCGAGAGGGCGAGCTTGCCGCCGTTCAGGGTGTAGGGGACATCCTCGTCGCGGACTCCGGCCCGGCGCAGCGCCCGCTCGAAGGCGTCGCGCCCCTCGGTCGTGGTGAGCGGCGAGGCGCCGATCGTCTTGCTGCGCCACTTCCACCCCATGCGCAGGTCGGGGCACGGCCGCAGGAACAGCGACTCGTACAGCGAGCGCACCCGCTTGCCGTGCTTGGTGGTGCGCGGGATCCGCACCTCGACGCGCTCCTGCCAGCGGACCTCGGAGTGCGGCAGCGGCACTCCGGCCTTCTCGTGCAGCAGCTCGTACGCCTTGCTGCGCTGCTGTTCGGCCAGCTTGATCTGTCGGTGGACCTCGTCCATGTCGACGCCGAGGCCCTTGAGGTACATGCCGTTCTGGATCGCCGAGATCAGCATCTCGCGCTTGACCACAGGGATCAGGTTCCGGCGGTACGCCCGGCGCCCCATCTCGCGGTACACGTCACGCCCGGCGATGAGGTCGCCCCGCAGGTAGTCCCAGTACTCGGCCAATTCCAGCGGGATCTTGTCGTAGCCGCCGTACTGCGCGGCCATACGTGGCAGGTGGTCGGTCTTCCCCTCGAAGCCGTAGCGCTCGGCCACGTCGTTGAGCCGGTAGCTGATCCGCAGATCGGACGGGGTCAGGCCACGCCGCGCGAGCGCCTTGAAGTTGAGCTTCACGCCGGGCCGCAGCTTCGGGTACGGCGGGTTGATGGTGCGCTCACCCACGAGGGTGTCGACCGCCTTCTCGGCCAGCTCGTGGTAGTTCGCGCCGCAGTGCACAGCCAGGGCCACGAGGTCGAACCCGAGGATGTTGTGGCCGTAGATCACGTTCGCGTCGCGTAGAACGTCCAGCAGATCCTGCGGATCCGTCGAGATTTGCGGCTCTCCGTCGTCGATCACCCAGCCGACGAGCCGGACGAACGGTCCTTCGTAGCCCCCCTTGAAGAGCAGGTCGGCGCTGGCGGTCTCGATGTCGAAGCCGACTACACCGGCCATCTCTTCCCCCTCCGTCAGGCGATTCCCGTGGTCGCGGGGAGGAGGTACTTCTCCTCCCACGAGTACAGCAGGTCGTAGTACCTGCCGCCGAGGTGCCGGGCGCGATGTGGCCTAGGCAGCTCGGGGATGCACAAATGGTAGCAGTCCTCACCGTTTCTAGGGACGGGCGTCGCCGTGAAGATGTTCTCTTTCAAGAGCATTTCCGGGAACAGGTCGCGGACCCACTCCTGGCCGTAGACGTACGGCGCCAGCTCCACGTCCCGCTGACTCGCCATGCCCTGCCAGAACATCTGGTCCTCGCGCGAGCGCACCGACAGCGTGTCCAGGTCCGGGCCGACCGGCGTGAACTGCACCCCGCGCGACGGCTCCAGCAGGACCACCTTCGGGACGCCCGTGAGCCGGGACGCCATCGCCTCGGGTACACCCTTGTCGCGGACGATGTCGGCGGCGAACAGGCGGAAGGCCGTGTCCCCGCGTGTCGCCGCCTCCAGGGCCAGGTGCACCACCCGCATGTCGCAGGATCCGAGCACTCGCGTGGCCTGCATGCCGTCGGGCCGGACCATCCACTTCTGGCAGGTCGTCGAGGGCAGCTCGGTCATCTCCTCGAAGAAGGAGGAGCTGAAGAGCATCAGCGGGCTGAGCAGGGTCACCGCCGCCAGCCGACGTCGCCTGCTCCACCTGCGGCGGTTCACGTGGGCCCACCAGGTGAAGGAGAGGATCTGACCCCTCTCCGCCGGGCTGTACACGTGGAGCAGATCGACGTCGGCCGGGTTGGTGTTGTACGGGCTGCGGAAGACGGTCCGGTTGGGGGCGTCCATGACGCGCTCCACGGCCCTCACGAGGTGCGGGAAGCGGTGCAGTGAGGGAACGAGCGTCCTGGCCCGGGAGACGCGCTCCTGGGGCGTTCCGTAGCGGTCCCCGGGCGGCCTCCCCGGCGGGCGCCCGGTCGGCTTTCGGGCCACGCTTCCTCCGGGTCAGCTCCGTGCGATCGGTACGTACCGCACCCTTCCGCGTTCCATCGTCTTGTGAATCAGGCCCGCCTTGGCGAGCACATGCAGGTCCGATTCGATGTCCCTCTCCTGGATCTTAGAGCGGAACCGTGAATAGATGTCCTGCTCCGTGACGCCCTCCTTCCGCGCCTGGATCGCGGTGAGGATTTCGTTCTGCCGGGCCGCCCATTCCGAGTGGAGAATCTTGCCCGCGACGCGCGCCGTCGAGCGGTACCACTCCTCGGTCAGGTGCATGGCCTTGAGCAGGTGCGGCATCCGTACGATCTTCTCGCGCTCGGACATCGCGATGAGGACGGCCATCTTCATCATCGAGTCGCCCATGCGCGAGGTCGTGGGCAGCAGCACTTCGGCCAGTTCGTGCTTGTCGGCCGCCGCGTACAGCTCCCACTTGGCCTTCTGGAGACGCCGCCAGGTCGGGTCGTCGAAGGGGATCATCACCGTGTCGCCCGGCTTGGTCTCCTCCATCCAGAAGGCCCGCGCGGCGAACATGTCGTTGAGCAACCCCTGGCGCATCACGTCGTCTGCCGGGGTCTGGCCGTCGAACTGCTCGGTGAACATGCCCTCTTCGGTCATCGGCGGCGGGTCGGCCTCCGCAATGAGGAATCGGGCCAGGTGGCCGGACTGGTAGTCGCCGATCGTCAGGTGTTCGGTGACCTGCTGGAGCGTGCCGCACAGGAACATCAGGAAGTTCGTGCGGATGACCGACAGGTCGCGGTCTTCGTGCTCCTTCAGGTTGCCCACACGCAGGGCGATCCGGACGCGGCCGGTGAACAGCTCCGTCATGTGTTCACGCACACCCGCCAGGTACCGCTTTGCGGCCTGCTCGTACAGCAGACCGTGCGCCTCGTCCCGGTAGAACACCGAGGATCGGCCGTTGCGGTCGGGCAGGATGACGCTCAGGGCTTCCGAGGTCACGTCGGAACCCAGCAGGTACGGGAAGGTGTCGTTGGACAGCTCGTCCAGGAAGTCGACCCACATCATCATCGCGGTCGTCTTCCGGGCCCGGGTGGTCGGGCCGAGGATGAAGAACCAGAGCGTGAGGTTGGTGTCGAACTTCGTGGGGCACTTGCCGAACTCGCCCAGCACGGTGGACAGGACCGTTGCGGCGCCAGCCCGGTGGTAGCAGGACGGTGCGTCGGTGCGCGTCTCGGCCCACTGCTGGTACCGGTCGACGAAGGTGTCCATCGGGACCTTGTCGCGCTCCTCGGGCAGGAGGATCGACACGGCCTCGGCGAAGTCGGCGAGCTTCTTCTCTGGGTTCTCTTCGCTCTCGTCGGCCTCCTTGCGGAAGCCGATGTCGGAGAAGCTGTTGCGCTTGGGCTGGTTGTCGGGGTGGTCGTACGCCTTGCAGAGCTGCTGCCACAGCTCACCTTCCGGCCGCCCGTCGATCTTGTACTTGTTGCACTTCGCCGACCACGCGATGTGCATGGCTGTGATGCGGGAGACGTTCAGCCGGGACAGCAGGCTGAGCAGCTTCCACAGGGTCTTCGACCGGTCCTGGTCCGGCTTCAGGTCGGCCGCGTACAGGTCGTGAACCTCGGGGCTGGAGCGGAACACCTCGGCCGACTCGCGGATCGACTGCTGGGAGAAGTACCAGTCGCTCTTCGGCGGCATGTCGCTGGCGACGCTCGGCCGGTCCTGGGTGCTGTAGGGCGGATAGACGCTGGCCAGCGCCTTCATCGTGTACGTGGCGCCCATCTTCGGCTGGGGTACCTGCCAGCGCGGGCGGCCGTGCCGGGAGTACTTGTTGTTCGCGGTGCCCGGCACGCGCAGGAGCTGGCCAGCATCCCAGCCGCTGGGGTCGCAGCCGTCGCGGGTGTGCTCGGAGGCGATGGCCCGGGAGATGTCGATGAGCTGCTGTGGGTCGTCGGTCTCGGTGACCCAGTACAGGTGATGGCGCCCCTCGGACGTCTCGACCGCCATCGTCGGTTCGACCTTCAGGCGGTCCAGGGGCAGCGTGTCGGCGTCGGCGTAGGCGGCCCACTGGTGGGCGATGTTGCTGCCCTTGCGGCTGCTCCGGGTGCGGAACAGGGCGGGCACCGTGTAGACGTCCTTGTCGCTGCTGCCCAGGCAGAAGGCGACGAGGTCATCCCGCTGCGAGGGCCACGCGAAGAAAGTGGTCTGCGTCGGGCCCGTCTTTTCATCCGGGTCGTACACGCCGCCCGGGAACAGTGAGATCGCGACGAAGCCCAGATCCTTTCCGTCGTCGTTGTTCTTCGGAAAGAGGGTGTCGAAGAAGACGAAGCTCACCCGCGTCCCTCCCTTTCTCGTGCGACTTTCCGGACGCAGAACGGGCGGGACCCCGGAAGGCCCCGCCCGTCATGAACCGGGCGGATAACCGATCGTATCCGCCCAGCTCATCTTGCTGCGATCAGAGGTTCTTGGCGCCCGCGAACTCGTCGAGGCCGCCGCCCTCGCCGTCCTCGTCCTTGGCCACCTCGGTCCACTGCGTGCCCAGCCAGACGGCGGTGACCGTCTTGCCGGTGCGCAGGAGGACGTCCACGAACACGCCCGGCGTCTTGTCCTGCGCGATGGCGCCGACCGTGCCCCAGGTGATCTCGCCGGAGACCGTCTCGCCGTTGCGCATCTCGACCTCGACCTTGCGCTCCGGCACCGGCAGGAACTTGGTCTTCAGGTAGTCGGTGGTCTGCGCGTAGTCCTCCATCAGCGGCGCGGAGTTCTCGCCCCGGTCGGCGATGGCGTAGACCCGGTCGTCGACCTTGACCAGCAGCTTCTCGTTGCCCTCCCAGACCTGGCCGGAGCCGTCGTTGAGGATGTAGCCGCTGCCGTCCTGCGGGGAGAAGACGGTGACCGGGGCGCCGGTCTCGGTGTCGACCAGCACGTTGATCGGCTGGTTGTTGCCGTCGAGGCGCGGGCGGCTCTTGGTCTTCGTGGACAGCGTGATGCACGCCATCACGACCTTGCCCTCGATCCGCTTGGCGATCTCCGGCATCGTCTTGAGGCTGACCTTCTCGCCGGGCTGCGTGGCGCTGGCGGCGACGCGCAGGGTGCGGCCGTCCTCGTTCTTGTAGCCCTTGCGGCCGGAGCGCTGCTCCTTGAAGAAGGCCGTCTTGATCGTGAGCGCGGGGCTCTCGATCTCGTACGGGTACCGGCGCTGGCCGAACTCCGGGGCGACGTGGTTGGCCTCGCAGATGAAGTACGGCAGCTCCATCTCGGTGACGACCTCGGTGGCGCCGGTCTGAAGGGCGGCCTCGACCTGGTCGAACGGCACGTAGACGCGCTTCTTGCCGTCCTCGCCGACCTTCACCGCGACGCAGACCTTGGAGGAGAGGCGCGGGGTGTGCTTCTCCTTGAACTCGGCCACCGAGATCCGGATCGGGACCCACATCTTGTCCTTGAGGCCCACGTCGAGCGGGTTGACGTAGGTGTTGCCCGCCTCGTAGACGCGCACCTCCTCGTCGGACTCCTCCTCCTCCAGCTCCATCTCGGCGCCCGCGAAGAGGTCGTCCAGCTCGGCGTCCAGGTCGACACCCGCGAGGACGTCGCCCTCGGCCGGGGCCGCGTCGTTCACGTCGGCACCCTCGGGCTGGTTGAACGGGTCGAACTCGGTGTTGTCGCTCATGGTGTCCTTGTCCTTGTCCTTGTGGTCCGCGTCAGGCACGGAGGGAGTTGACGATGGATTCCAGGTGGAGGCTCAGCGGCGCCGAGGCGTCGCCATGGCTCACCACCTCGTCTCCCTTGCCCGCTTCGCGCGCCGCCTCCTGGACGGCGTAGATGCGGGAGATCTTGTCGTCGGTGGACAGGCTGTCATCCCCGACGGTGCGCTCGGCCCAGTCGGCGAGCTGCTGCGGCGAGCCCTTCTCGGCCGCCTTGCGGGCGGCGTCGAGCATGGCCTTCTGCTTCCGGCTGCCGCCCTTGGTGACGTCGATGACCTCACCGTTGATCGGCACGCCCTCCTCGGTTACCTCGGCCCCCAGCTCTTCGGGAGTGTAGGCGGCGGAGGCCATGGCCAGGTGGTCGTGGTCGTCCTCGGAGAGGGACAGGCCCATCTCGCCGAGGATGTTCTTGACGCCGAGGATCACGTCGATCGCACCGTCTCGCACCACACCCGACTTGGCCCGGCTCTTCAGCATCTCGGGGCCGTAGTTCTGCCAGGTGCTCTTCGAGTTGAGGCCGATCTGGTTGGCTCGCGCCATCGACCACACCGACTCGAACCGGACCAGCTTGGCCAGATCGAAGTTCGTGGTGCCGATGGAGTCGCGCAGCTCGTCGAAGTTGTACTGCCCGTGCAGTGCGGCGAGCTGCTTACGCAGGGCCGCGATCTCCTCGGGAGACGCCTTCTCATCGAACTCGGCAAGGGCCCGGAGGTCTTCGATCCTCTCCAGGATCTGGCCGCGCTGCATCTTGTACAGGCGGTCCATGTCCTCCAGCCGGGCCAGCTTCTGGCGCCGCTCCTCCTCGCGCATCTTCTGGAAGCGCTGGAGGTCTTCGTCGGACGTCTTGCGCACCAGCACGGCGGTCGCCTTCACGGCGTTGCCCTCGATGTGCACGGTGTGCCCGGCGGCGACGGCGAGCGCCTGCATCAGGTGGGCGCTCATGCCCGCCTTCAGGCGGCCCTTGCCGTCGGGGAAGACGAAGATGTGCTGGAAGGAGGACATCGGGTCGATGCCCAGGGCGGCGCCGAAGCGCATCATGTACTCGGCGGAGGCCGCATCACCTGCGATGTGCTCCGGCATCAGCTTCGACTTCGACAGCCGCGCTGCTTCGGCGGGATCCACCTCGCCGGTCGTACGACGGACAAGCTCAGTCATGCGTGCCTCGTTTTCAGTGCTTGTTCTTGTGTCGTTTTTGGTTCGCGTGGCGTCGTGTTCTTGTGTCTCCACTCTACCACTATTTAGCCGCGCAGCCTAGGCCGAATCGAGCAGGGGAAGCACTCGGGGTGCGGAGCCAGCTCGTTGATCTTGCCCGTGCGCACGAGAGATGCCAGGTGAGCAGCCCGGTTGATGACGCCCTGGGCCACGTCGGGCCGGTAGGCGCACGAGGCCACCCAGATGTCACTCACGTTGTTCGAGTCCCGGGGGATGAACGCGAGGACAGCGTAGTCCGCTTCCCGCCCCATCGCCCGCAGTCCGTACAGGTACAGCATCGTCTGGCCCATGTACTCCGACGGCACGCCGCCCGAGTGCTCCTCGGACCGGGACATCAGCAGAACCATCCGGCCCAGGTCGGCCTCGGTCAGCAGTCCGGCTCGGTCCATCGCCTTGAGCTTGGTCAGGTCTTCGCGCTCCGGGGCGGTGAGCCCGTGGACGTAAGCGCCGGGACCGGCCTGCGTCTGGTACTTCTTCAGCTTCTTCAGGTCGGTGGTCTTCCAGTCGACCAGGGTCTTCTTGCGTGGCAGGAAGACGTCCACGTGGCCCCGCACCAGACCGATGCCCGGGATCTCCGCGACATCGACGGTGATCTCCTGCTCGGCATGGGCGTACACGTTGGGCAGGTCGCGCTCCAGCTTCTCGTGCACCGCAGTGCCGAGCCATGCCTTGAGGCTGAACCCCCGCTCGGTATGGGAGCCCATGCCCAGCGAGGCGGCGATCTTCCGGGCCACGCAGATGTCGCACTTGTCGGCGAGGTCACTGGGCCCGGGGGCCCGTTGCTTGTCGCGCGCCGAGGGCCGGGTGATGGTGGCCACCGCGATTCCCTCGACGAAAGTGCGAATATTTTCCTGATCTTCTGCTGTCATGTCGCAACCCTACACCGGGGCACTGACACTGGCGGCCAGCTCGCGGCCAGGGCCCAACAGGTCATCCCACGAGCCGTCCGTTCCGGCCTCCCGGTAGAGCTTCAGCCTGGCCAGCGACTCGGCCGACCCGGCGTACCTCGTGATCCGAGCGGGCTTCTCGTGCCACAGGTGATACAGAGGTGCCCGTCCTCGCCAGGAAGGTCCGTAGATCCCGTTCAGGGCCACGGCCCACGCCTCGTCCTCCTGGCCCCAGCCGACGAACCGTGGGTCGAGAGGGCAGTTCAGGTAGACCTCGCGCCGCAGCACCGTGATGCCGCCGCCCTCGAAGCCCTTGTAGGGCCGCTGATCGAGCCAGCGGAGCTGCCCGGTGAAGGAGCCGGGGTTCGCCCCTTCGAAGATGTGGTTCGTGGCCACCTGGCTCATCCGGTACACCTTCAGGTGCGGGACGGCCCAGGCGGCACCCTGCTGCACGGCACGTACGGCCTGCTTCAGGCCCGGGGTGATGGAGTCCGCGTCAGCGATGACCACGATCGGCTCGGTGCAGGAAGCCAGCGCGGTGGCTACGGCCTTCGCCTTGCACCACGGCTGTTCGCTGAACCCGACCTGGATCCTGGGACTTTCCAGCTCGCTGGCGTACCAGGACTTCACGTGCTCCAGCGCCTGCTTGCGCCATGGCGTTTCGTTCCCGTAAGGGATCAGGACGGCGATGTCGTTCATGGCCGTATCCTGGCACGGAAACGGGCCACCGCTCAGGGGACGGCGGGGCCCGTTTCCTGCATCCGGAGGATCAGCCCTCGAAGCTGAAGTCCTCGTCGTCGTCGCCGGAGGGACGGGAGGCCAGGTACTTCGCCTTGTCCTCGTCGGTCGCCCGGCGGACGGTCAGCGTCGGCCCGTTGTCCTTGAGGCACGCGTCCAGCTTGTCGGGCTCGTGCTCGAAGAGCTTGCGCGCCATGGTGGCGTCGGGCTTCGGCAGGAGGATCCGCTTGTAGTCCTCGGCCGAGAGGTTGCGCTTGGCGGTGGGGGCGTCGAACTTCGTGCCCGAGGTGTAGACCAGGGCCACGCCGTCCTGGATGTCGATGCCCAGGTTGCCGCCCCGGCGGTACTTCGCGACGGCCTTGGCACGCTCGACCAGGTCGGCGGCCTCCTTCTTGATGCGCTCCTGCTCCAGGATGAACACGGCCAGCGCCGCGTCGTCGAGGTTGTCGATGTCGTCGGGGTTCATGCCGCTCCAGTTGTTCTCCGGCGCCTTGACGGCGTGGGGGTGGTCCTCCGGGAGGGCCGCCAGCGGCACGTAGCCGTTGTCCTGCGGCTGGCCGTCGGAGGCCAGGTACTCCGAGTGGATGAGCGAGGCGCGCACGGTGCGGCGGCGACCCAGGCTGCCGTCGTTGACCGTGGCGATGTTCGCCTCGCGGCTGTCCTTGTCGAGCACGGCAACGATCTTCTTCGTGCGGACGTTGAAGTAGAGCTGCTTGCCGACGATGTTGTCCAGGCTCACGTTCTTTCCCCTTCCGAAGCCCCGCTTCCGGGGCTTGTGAGTACTACTCTACCAGGGATCTGCGAGATTTTCGCAAGTCTCTGTTTCCAGAATCGAGGATCAGGAGCTTTCCTCGCTTTCGGGCACCTCGATACTGAAGGAAACCCTCCACCCCAGAATCCGCAGCGCCGCCTGGATCGTCGAGATCGGGTGATCCGCGATGTGTCGGGCGAGGCTGTCGGCCGAGGGGTTGTCGGGCTCCTCCGTGTTCAGTTCGAACGTACGCCATGCCTCTGACATCGCCCGCTGGGCGCCGTACCGCTCGGACTTCTCCAGGGCGTCGGCGTAGTGCAGGTACGAGGCGTTCAGGGCGGCCGTCAGGCGCCGCTTGGCCTCGCCTTCGGTCATGTCCCCGGGCAGCCCGGAGAAGGCCGCGTCGTAGGCCGCGTCGAGCGCGCCCGGGACCGCCACGGCCCGCATGCCGACCGGGACGACTGCGGCCAGCGGACGACCGTCCTCGGTCAGGTAGAAGATCTCGCCGTTCTCGTGTGCCCGCCTGGCCAGCTCCTCGGTACGGTCGCAGCATCCGCGCACCGGTACGTCCTGCTCCTGCTTCATGGCCTTCCCCTCTCCTACAGCCCGGCGGCCCACGCCGCGAGCGTCTTGAAATCCCCGTCGAGCAGCCCGGTCCTCGGGCTGACGTAGTGCAGCAGGGCGGAGCCCTGGTGGTTGACGGCGACGTGCTCGCGGTCGCCGTCGTGGATCTCGTCGTCGATCCAGGCGAAGGGCCGCCCATCGGCCCACACGACGATGTGCGGCGTCTTCCAGAAGACGCCGTCGGTGCGGCCGGACTTCTCCGGGTGCGGATCGTTGGCCCAGAAGTCCACGTACTCCAGCTCGGGGAGCCCGATCAGCGGGCCGATCCACTCGTTGGCCTCGGGGCCCCACATGCTGGCCCACACCAGATCGAAGTACTCGGCCAGCTTCAGCAGCTCGACACCGTGCGACTCGTTGAGCCAGACGCGCAGCGGCTTGCCGTAGACGTTCGTCCAGTGCTCGCCGTTCTGGTCGGTGGGGTTGAGGCGGTGCGTGCTGTACCCCTCGGGGCGGCGGTGCGGCTTCGCGGCGTGCGGGTTCAGCGGCCCGTCCACGTCGATCAGCAACAGCGGCTTGGTCATCTCTTCTCCAGTCCGGGCGGACGGGCCCCGCCTCAGCGGGGCCCGGGAACGCCACCTTCTCGTATGACGCGCCAACGGCGCGGATCTCACTGCGGGGGTCGAATCCCCAGTCGCTCGTAGACCTCTTCCATGGGAGGCGCCAGCTTCAGCTCCGGCCATTCCAGCCGTTCGCCACCCTCGTGCTCGAACGGCGGCGGGTCACCCAGGTCGATCCTGGTCATGAAGTGCTTGCCCTCCAGGGACATCACGTCCGTGGTACCGGCAGCCTGAAGGAATGGTTCGGCGTGCGTGAGCACCGCGCGCCGGAGGGACCATGAGGCAACGACCCAGACCTTGCGGGGGTCGTCGTCTTCGCAGTCCATCCGGTCGTGATCCTCTTCGGCCTTCAGGATGTACACAGGGCTCGGCAGGAAGCGGTGCCCCTCGGCCATCAGTCCTCCAGGCGCTCGACGCCGGAGGCCACCCGTACGGCCCTGGAATGGGTCAGCAGGAAGTCGTGGACCTCCTTGTCCCAGCGGGCGTCGTAGAGGGCGTGGTGGGCCTTCTCGACGTACTTCTCGGGCAGCCGCAGGCCGTTGGGGAGGTGGTCGTCCTCGACGCCCGCCAGCATCTCCAGGGAGGCCAGGTCGAGGAACGGGTGCTTCGGCACCGAGGGCGGCATCACGCCGAACCAGTCGTTGCCGAAGAGGTTGTGGATCCGCTGCATGTCCTGGGTGCAGTGATCCGCGACGAAGCCGATCCGGTACTTGTACTTCTGCTTGTCGGTGAGGCCGTCGAAGTAGGAGCCGACCGCCGACTGGATGGCCGTGTAGGGCACCACGTACGGGCTGCTGCGGTCGAGCGAACCGTCGGCCCGCAACGGCAGCTTGGACCAGATGTGGTCGCGCCGGAACGGGTCGGAGCAGAAGTCCTCGCGGTCCGCGTCGGCGTTCACCAGGTACAGCCAGTCGTGGTCGGCCTGGAGGGCGGTGGAGACGAGTCCGCCGGGCGTGTGGTTGTCGGGGGTGAACTCGGAGTCGCCGTAGACGAACTCGAAGCCGGGATAGGTGGCCTTCATCTTTTCGCTTTCCGCTATCGGTTGATCTTGCCGCCGCAGAACATGCAGCTCGGGTCGATGTTGTCGATCGTGATCTCGAAGACGCAGCGCTCGATCGGGGACTCTGGGCAGATGTGATGGGAGTCCAGGAGGGTTGCGTCGGGGCACCCGAGAAGAGCTGCCAGCTCGTCGAGGAAGTCGCGTTCGATCTGGCCACGCCGCTGGGAGAGGGCGAAGATCTGCTCGTTGATCCGGCCGATCTCCGCTCTCTTGCCCAGCAGTGACACCAGGGACTTGCCCTGCCACTCGGATCTCACGTGACGCTCGGGTCCTGTACGTAGGCACGGGCCGCCGCAAGGACGTCCCCGCCGTACCCCAGACCGATCTCCGTGGTGGGGCACCCGTCCGGGTAGTCGCCCCCGTTGTGGTTCTCCAGGTGCGGATTCATGCCGATCATCCAGGCGCGGGCGATGTCGACCCCTTCCGCCTTGCGCAGGATCTGGAACACCTCATACCCGGTGCGCAGCTTGGCCTCGTCCTCGACGTTCGGGGGCGCAACCAGCCAGCGCTTCAGCGGCGCCGCACCCGGCATGCCGCACATCTCACCGAGCAGGGACGGCCCCAGCCAGTCGGTCAGGGACCGGATCACCTGGTGGATCTCCGGGACATTCTCCTGCGTCATCTCTCTCCTCATGGAACGACGTCCTGCTGGTTCTCCTCCAGCCAGGCCGCCATGACGGCGGCCCGACGGTGCGCCCGGCTGGGCTTCGGGCTCACCCAGGGCATCCCCGGCCGGTTGCGCCCGGGACAGTGCACGGTCTGGTCGCCACGCCGGTAGGCGTGGCCGACGTGGTTGAACGGCTGCCACAGGTGACAGGCGATGCGAGGTGTCGGCTGGCCCATCACTCCTCCTCGTCGCGCTCGACGACGATGTGCCGCCGGATGGTGCCGGTGGTGCGCACCATCGTGTGGTTGTCGCTGACGACCTTCCAGCCGAAGCTCACGCCCTGGCCGTGGCTCTTGCCGAGGCACGAGCAGGTGCACTCCCGGCTCCGGGCGTTCCGGCACCGGGTGTCGCACCGCTCGGTCTGGCGGAAGTCCATGTAGACGTCGACCTTGCCGTACCGCTGGGCGAGCGCCTGGACGAGCGGACCGAAGTGATCGCGTGCGATCTCCCATCGCTTCGTCTCGCCGTTCCAGTCAGGCCGGATCCGACTGCCGAGCACGCTCTTGAACCAGGCCCGGTTCGTCTTGGCGAAGGGCATCTTGATGACCAGACGCCCCTCGACGGGGCGCCACAGGGCCGGGGTTTCGTGCTTCACGAGTTCCACCCTTCGGCCAGCACCACGTAGGCGCCGGGGATCGGCTCGCCGAGCGTGCCGCGCTTCTTGCTGGAGAGGTGAACGGCCCGTGCGTTCCAGTCGCACCGGTAGGCCCGCTGGAGACCGTCGCTGCCAGCTTCCTGGGCCACCCGCCGGGCGAACGCCTCGCCCCGCAGGACCGACCGATGCCGCTTCTTGTCGCACGGGCAGTACGTGGGACGGGTGAAGTGGGAACCCTTGTCCAGCCCCGTCTCACCTTCGGCGAGAAAGCCCAGGAAGGCAGCCTCGTCGCACTCGATCCACTCGGTGATCCCCCGAGGAAGCGCGTACCTCTTCAGCTCCAGCCGCCCGTCATCCGTAAAACGGGCGGTGACCAGAGACTCGTCCATCCCGAAGGGGTTCCGGTGTCGCCCGTGGGCGAACTCCTGGAAGGTCTTCTTCAGGTAGCCGGTCTCGACGTTCCAGCCGAACTGGCGGAATCCTTCGAGGGACCCCGCCAGTTCGGCCTTCAGCCAGTCGCGGTCACTTCCCGAGGGCATGGCCGCCGACCGGCGCCGGGTAGTTGTCGATCCACTTCAGGCCGCCACGGTCCAGGTGCTCCTGGGCCCGGGTGACCGCCACGTAGTGGATCATGGCCTCGTGCCGGTCGATGACCCCCGGCTCCATCTCCTGCGTGAGCGGGTTCTCGAACGGCTCCGGCTCGAAGAAGTCGTCGCCGATCTGGACCCTCTTCCACTCCAGACCCTTGATCGAGTGGCACGTGGTGACCGCGACGTCGTGCGGCTCGTTGTACCGGGCCATGCGGTTGCACGCGGCGATCAGGTCGCTGATTCCGTACACGTTGATCAGCTTCACGATCGCCTTCAGGTGGCCGCCGCCGGGCTCCTTGGTGTACTCGACCAGCTCGGCCCAGTTGTCGAAGGCGCTCAGCTCCAGGCTCCGCGCCTTCTTGCCCGCCATCAGGTCGCGAGCCGCGTAGGCGATGTCCAGGATCTGCTTGGTGCCCTTGACCATGGCGACCCGCTTGCCCGCCTTCAGGTAGCTGATCGCGTAGGTCATGGCGCCCGCGTTGGTCCGGGTGAGGACGACGTTCGGGTCCTCCATGTCGTCCTCGGTCACCAGGTCGGAGATCGAGGAAAGGCCCTTGATCGTGACACCGGTCTCGGTGTGGGGCAGGTGCTTCATCGCCTCCTCGGCGACGCCGTCACCGAAGCGGAAGGACTGCGTGAGGTACAGGCGCGGGGCGTCGTACTTCATGATCTGGTCGGAGGCGCCACGCCAGGCGTACAGGGACTGCGCCGGGTCGCCGATGAGGATGCCCTGGGCGTGCTTCTGGTTCGCCAGGAACTTCATCGTGGCGTCGTTGCTGTCCTGCGCCTCGTCGATGAGGACGATGCCGTAGCCGTAGTCCTTGCCGCTCTCGGCGACCAGCTTGAAGGCGTGGTTCATCGTGAAGCGGAGCTGCGAGTTCGGCATGATCGACTGCTTCCACAGGGCCCATGCGAGCCTTGCGATGAAGGAGCGGGCCGCCGCCATGGCCGCCTCGCCGGGACCGGCGATCGGAATGTACACGTCCTTCTCGGTGATCTGGACGTGGTCCGAGTTGCAGAACCGCTCGATCGTGTCGGAGGCGAGCCGGGCCTGGGTGAACCCGTCGAGGACCAGCTTGTCGCCGAAGTCCTTCGGGGTCAGGTCCAGCTTCTTGGCGACCTCCTTGGCGGGAACCGCCGGGGCGTCGATCGCCATGCGGTCCTTGTGCGTGTTGGCGTACGCGCGCCAGGCGAGCTGGCTGGTGGTCCGGACGTCGAACCAGGTGACGCCCGCCCGCTTGAACTTCGCCTCCGCTTCCTTCCGCGCCTGCGTGTTGTAGACCAAGTAGAGGCCCTTGAGGCCCTGGTTGACCAGCGTGGACCGCATCGCCACCGCGATGCCGAGCGCCGTGGCGCTCTTGCCCGAACCGGCCGGGGCCACGAGGGAGAAGTTCTCGCCCTTCAGGGCGAGGTCGATCGCGGCCTGCTGTTCGTCCGTGAACTTCACGCCTTCTCCGTTTCCGTTTCTGCATCTCCTGGGCCCGGAACGAAATCGCCGGGCCACATCTCGAAGAACTCGGCGAGTTGATCGAGTTCCTTCGCATCCCACGTACCCGCCTGGATCTTCCTCGGCAGGTACGCTTCAGAGACTCCGAGGTGCGTTGCCAGCGCCTTCAGTTTCTCCGAGTACACCCTGCGGACCGTGCTGCCAGCCAGTCGATCTCGGTCCTCGCTGACCATGATGGCCAGCAGATTCTCGACGGTCCGGCTGATGGTCGCGCCTGTGCTGAGCATTCGGTACCTCCTCGTGAACTGGTCACTCAAAGATACCGGCGTTTTCCCTACTTCTGCGATTCTATCACCAGAAGGGGTCAACTTCCAAGCAGGGAACCGAGATACGATCCCAGGGTCATCGCCGAACCGTTGATCACCACGGGGTAGTTCGAGAGACCGGCGTCCTCGGCGTCGTTCAGGAGCCGTTCCTTGTGCGCCTTGACCTTGGCGACGGACGCCTCGGCCACGATCGCGTCGACCCGGTCCTTCTTCTTGCGCTCGATGAGCTGCCGGGCTTCCTGCTGCTTCGGCGAGACGGGACGGCCGACCATCTGAAGGACACGGCCCTCCGGCTCCGGCTCGGCGACCGGTTCCTCCGGGGGCGGCGCGTCCTGCACCGGCCGGATGCCCTCGACGACGACTTGCCGGACCGGCTCGGGCTCGGGCTCGGGCATGGGGGGCGGTGCGTCTTCGGCGACGGGCACCGTGAGGGCGAAGGCCGCCTCCTTGCCATCGCGGATGAACGCCTCGACGACCTCGGCCACGGCGACGTAGTCGGCCGGGCTCGGCTGCATCGGAGCCATGAGCGTGGCCGCAGCCTGAGCAGCGGCAGCACGGATTTCCTGGTCGTTCACTTCTTCTCCCTTCCAGGCCCCGCTACTTCCAGCGGGGCCACTCCTGGTAGATCGCGAGATGGCCCAGGATGAACAGGACCGAGAAGATGGCTGCCGCCACAACGGCGAACGTCAGCTCCTTCGCGGCCTGCCTGAGAAATGCCTTCACTGCTGGTACATCCGCTTCACATCGCGGATGTCATCCAACCGGTAGCGGATTCCCTGGGCGGTCCGGACCGGCTGAATCAGGTTCTGGGCCAGGATCCGCCGGGCTCGGCGCTCCTTCACGCCCATGCGCGCGGCGGCCTCGGTGATGTCGACCAGGGGATCCGAGGAGATGCTGTTCGTCATGGCGATCACTCTGCCACGTTTTCCGGCTCCGCGCCCAGGAGAGAATCGAGTCCCTTCAGGGTCAGAATCCTCACCACATCGACGTCATACGGAACGCCCATGGTCTGCTTGGCCTTGGCGAGTCGCTTCTTCTCGCTCTCCGTCCACCGTACGACGGTGCGCTGTTCGCGCTTTTCCGGCCCCTGCTCGGACTTCTTCCGCCCGGCCATCAGGTGTAGTCGATTCCGGAGACGGCCCGGCTGCCGGGACCGGAGGCCGTGGCGTCACCGGTGTTCTTCACGGTGATCTTCTGGCCACGGCGCGGCGGCGGCCCGGAGTATCCGGTGACCGCCGTGCCGCCGTCGGCCTCGGTGGCGTTGCCGGTGTTCTCGACCGTCAGGGCCCCTCGATCGCCGAAGCGCCCGACGTGTCGCATGACGCTCCAGAGTCCGTCTATGGCTCCCATGAACTTCCCTTCCGTTCGGGTAAGTTCAGTCTATGGCAGCCATGCCAGGTGCGTCAATCCGCGTCGCGGTACTGCTGGCCGGGAGAGGACATGAGGGCGAAGACGACGGCCACCCCGGCTATCGCCAGATGCACCAGGTCGAACGTCAGGAAGGCGGTGACAGCGCTCAGCCCCGCCACGATCCACATGCCGATGTACAGGCGGTAGTCGTGGATCTTGTGCTCGACCACCTCCTGCGCCACGTACGGCGACTCCTGCTGGATGCGGGTCGTCAGCTCGTAGTCCATCTCCCGGGCGCGGACGATCGCCTCCGGGCCGTACGGAGCGGTCTCCTCGGGCGGCATCGGCGCCATGCGCTCCTGCTGGCCGGGCACCACGCGGGGCCGGAAGTCCGCCGTGGGCAGCTCATCCTGGGCGCGCGTGTACGCCAGAGTCCGGCGCGTCGTCGTGCCGTAGACCTCGTCCTTCTCGTACGTCACCGGAATCGCATCACCTTTCCCTCCACTTCCGCTTTCATTGTGCGCCAGATACAGGCCATTCGCCAAGAGCGGAAAAGCCCGGCCAGAGGCCGGGCTTCCCTACATGCTGAGCAGGACCAGGAGTGCGTTCGAGGCCATCGCCACCCCGATCGCAGGGCCCTTCTCTGCGGCCGACCCGGAGGAGACGGTGCCCCCCAGGAGTCGGATGTTCCACCAGCGCTTGCCCTGGATGGTCAGCGGCCAGAAGGCCGGGACTCCGGCCGTCGTGCATCCGTCAGCCACCACGTGACTCGCGTATCCGCCGGTCACGGCCAGGGCCATCAGCCAGGGATCCAGGTAGATCACCGATCCGACGGCCGCGATGGCGGCGGCCAGGACGACCAGGCCGATCGTCTTCCGGTACAGCGGCCAGAGCATGAACACCCCGAGCGCCGCCACGGCCCCGCAGGCGATGGGCGAGATCATCGTCAGGATGTAGGCCAGGGCTCCCACGGCCACCGAGACGAGCAGAGTGTGCGTCAGGGTCCGGTGGTAGGGGTCCTGGCCGCGAGCCTTCCGGAAGGTCAAGTAGCTCCTGTCGCGGCCGAGCGCCGTGCTCTTCACGACCGTTTTGCACAGGCTGTGGACAGCCTTGTGGACAGGCTTGCCGAGGGCCTTCGTGGCGCAGGCGTTGGGGTGGTCGAGGTCCGGCATCAGGGCGAAGCCAGCCGAGACCGCCGCCATGACCGCGCCCTGAAGGATGCTGACGTGCTGGGTGATCACGAGACCTGCCGGTGCCGAGGCTCCGATCGCCGCGTGCACCGACCCCTTCACTGGATCGCCTTGATGTTCAGCACTCGGCGGTCGTGCCGGGCGTTGGCGGTGAAGGTCTCGATGCTCACCCACTCGCCGCTGTCGTAGGTGCCCTGCCAGGTGAAGTCCTGGAGGGAGTTCGGCGCGTCGAGGATCGTGTCGTCGTCGGCGGGGCCCCGCGTCAGGTTGATCTCCATGCGGTCGATCTGGAGCTTGTCGGTCGACAGCGGGAGATCCAGCATGTCGTCCCAGGCCAGTTCGATCGCCACCTTCTTGGCGTGGCTGAGCGGCTTCAGCAGCTCCACCTCGATCGTGAGGACGCCCGCACGCTTGCTCTTCTTGGTCATGCCCTTCTTCCTTTCCGGGATGCGTTGGCGGGCGGCCGGTTCGCACCAGCCGCCCGCCGGGGTTCTTCCGCGTCAGCTCATCTGCCGGGCGATGAGCAGGTAGTTGTCGATGTCGGACCGGGAGTCGTCGAAGACGAAGGCCGCCTCGGTGACCTCCTCGATCGACTTGCCCTGCTTGGCGAGCTTCACCAGCTCGACCCGCTCCTGCGCCATCTCCATGATCACGGCCTCGGTGACCGACATCTTGGTGGCCGGGTCCTGGCCGCGCTCCAGCGCGTCGTCGTACAGCTTCTCCCAGGCCGGGAGCTTCTTGCGGTAGTACGCCTGCATCAGGCTGACGAACCAGGGGGACCGGTTGCGGCTCTCCGCGAGCAGCAGCTCGGCCAGCTTGCGGTCGACCTTCTGCTCGGTGATCGCGCCCTCGATCCGAAGCGTCGCCTCGAAGCCCTTCACGGCCAGGGCGATGGCCGTTTCCCGGTCGATGCCGAACGCTTCCATCGACTCGCGGAGCAGGCTGTCGGGGGTCGGGAACTCCTGTGCCACGTTCTTCTCCGTTTCCGTCACTTCTCGCTGTCGCCGGACTCGGTCACCCGGCGCTCTTCGTCTTCCCTGAAGGCCAGCTCGCAGAGGGTGTAGTCACCGATTCCGAGGTGACCTCCTCCGGGCCGCTCGATCTGGGCGTACACCCGCAGCCGGTTGCCGCCCTCCTTGTACTCGGCGTCGATCACCTGCTCCAGAGCCGACTTCAGGCTCGGCGCCTCCAGGGTGATCTCGTCGTGCTCCAGGCCGATGACCCTGGTCGGGTCACCCACGAGGGGCCTCGTTCTGCGCCAGACGCGCACGGTGTGTTCCGCCATCAGGCCACCCTCGTTGCTCCGAAGTAGTCGCTCATGTAGTGCACGTCGTTCACGCGGATCAGCGTTCCCGTGCGGGGTGCGTGCAGCATCTTCCCGCCGCCGATGTAGATGCCGACGTGATGGATCGAGCGCGAGTTCCCTTTCTGGCCGAAGAAGACCAGGTCACCCGGCTTCAGCTCGTTCCAGGAAGGGTGCACGTCAGTCGTGTTGTACTGGTCGTTCGCGACCCGGGGGATCGAGATCCCCGCCTTCGCGTACGCCGCCTGCGTGAGACCCGAGCAGTCGAACCGGCCGCCCTGCGCGGCCGTACCGGTGCCGCCCCAGAGGTAGGGGACTCCGATCTTCGTACGGGCGTACTCGATGGCCGTGGCCGCCGCGTTCCCGGACCTGGAGCTGGACACCTTCGAGTCCTGCTCCTGCCGCTTCGCCTCCTTGGCCCGCTGCTCCGGCGAATACCAGTTGATCTTCTCGATCTCGGGGTTGTGGTTCGCCGTGGCGTTCGAGATCGGGGCCGCGTTCAAGGCGGCACAGGACGACGTGACGGGCACGAGCAGCGCCACGGAGGCGACTGCCAAGGCCGCTCGCTGGGTCCGGTTCACTGCTCGTACTTCCTCGTCTTCTGCTCGATCATCTTCACGTAGGTGTAGGTCTCGCACTTGGCGAAGGAACACGGCGGGACGCCGTTGTACTGCTTCACCCGAAAGCCGCCCGCGTTGTATCCGGCGAGCATGTTCTTCCAGGTGGGGCCAGGTATGCCCTTCAGTCCCTTCGCCAGCTTGCAGTCCAGGGACGCGGCGGACGGAATGGCGTCATCGGGGTCGTACTTGTTCCGCTTGCCGTCACCGTCCGCATCGATCCCCTCCGTGGCCCAGGTGCCGTCGATGAACTGGGCCATCCCCTTGGCGGATGCCGGGGAGTCCAGTCGGCCGTCGATGACCTCGGGCTTGAACCCCATGCTCTCCTGGTCGAGTTGGGCCGCCAGAAGGGCCGGGGTGAGCGTCGGGCAGAGGTTGCCCCACTTGTTGATCAGGTCTTCCCAGCGCTTCTTCGGCACCGATCCGGGCTTGATCGGGGCAGAGGTGCCCGTGAACTTGTAGTCCGCGTCGGCCTTCTGCTTCGGGGGTGCCACGACGGACGCGGCAGACGGGACAGCCGGAATGAAACCGGTGACGGCCTGAACCGCACCCACCGCGAAAAAGATGCCGACGAATGCTCCGCCTGCTCTGCGCATCACGTTCCTCCCTTCTCCGGGCTCCACTCTAACATTGACCTAGGCCAGTCAACAAGCCAAACCTGTACTGGAGTTGAAACGCAGAACGGCCGGACCCCGAGGAGTCCGGCCGTTCGAACCGCCCACCTCAGTGGAACGGGCTCTGCATGAGCTGCGGGATCCAGTTGCCGATCTGGAGCGTGATCTCGGCCCAGGTGCCGCCGCCGAGCGGGAAGAAGAACCCGCAGATGGCGCCGTACATCAGGTCCTGCTTGTCGTCATCCTTGTTCCGCATCGCGAGGAACCCGAGGAAGAGGCAGATGCCACCGGCTCCGATGTCGGACAGGATCGGCCAGTCGGCCAGCGCCATGACGAGCCCCTGGAACCACCCGACCATGTCGACGACGAATCCACCGGTCGAGCTGACGATCGACGTCATGGCCCACATTCCCACGAGGAATGTCATTGCGGACCGCCAGTCGAACCCTTCGCTCGGACCTCCGTGGACCTTCGTCATCATGCGGCTGGTCGGCTGCTCCACAGCCTTCGTCATCAGAGCCTTGGTCAGACCTCCCCAGAGGAACATCTGCTGGCCCTTCTTGTTCCCCTTGATGCAGAGGAACGAGAGCACCAGCAGGATGATTCCGAAGCCCGCCATCGTGGTGTGACCGATCCACGAGTTCTCCGGAACGTCGATCTGCTGCTGCTGCGTGATCGCCAGAATCACTTTTCCCTCACCTTCCCTGTGGGGCCGCCCTCCAGCGACCCCACAGATTCACCGGCCGGGACCGGCGGGCTTCAGTACCGGCAGCCCGTCGAGGTCGTCGTCCTTCTGGAACACGACTCGTCCCCTTTCCAAGCGGCTCGTTCGTCCGCTTCGTACCTTCGGCCGGATGCGAACCGACTTCCGGCCGGGATGAACCCGGCCGGGCTGCCACACGGCAGCGAAGGCCCTCGTGCATCACCAGGCGGCGCCCGGTGCGTAGAGCAGGATCCCCGTGACGATCGACGCCAGCGGGATCATGAGCACGGCGTGGAAGATGCCCGGCCCCATGCTCTGGGACTTCTCGCGCTCCTCCTCCGACATGGCCGACCGCTCGCGGTTGAGCCGTTCGATCCGGTCGAAGACCCACATGGTCGCGTAGAACGCCATGCAGAACAGACCGGCGACCCAGAACTGCCACATCTGGAAGGTCCACGGCGAGCCGAAGATCGCCGTCACCTCGTCGGGGTACGAGACCCCCACGAAGAACAGGACCGGAACCAGCCAGGCCGAACGCGTCAGCCACTTGATGCTGAAGGCGACCATCCGCCCCCGGTACGTGCTCTGGGCCAGGTATCCGGCGACCTGGTTCCGGGTGAACATCAGGATCATGGGGGTGAGCCCCATGATCGCCGCCCAGATCAGGCTGCCGAGCCGGTCCGACTCGTACGCCATGCCGATCGTGTCCCTGAACCACCTGCCAGGGCCGTTCAGGATTCCCCATCCGGTGGTCGAGGTGCCGAAGCGGATTCGCTCGTACAGAGCGGTCAGAATCTGCGGTCCGACAGCCCACGACATCACCGAGGAGATCATGAACGAAGTGACGTACGGCCGGGTCTTTCCATTGGCCGGGTCCAGTCCGTTCTTGATGGCGGCGGCTGCCGCCTGAACGGGCTTCATCACTTCGGCCGCGAGCTTCTTCTCCTCTGCGGCCTTTTCCTTGACAGGGGCCAGGATCTTCTCAGCCTCCTGGCGTACCTTTTCCTTCTTCTCTTCCGCCTTGCCCTGACTCTCGGTCCACCGGGTGGTGGCCGAACCGAGCTTCCCCTTCAGTGCCTTGAGGTCGCCCTTCAGGGTCCGTGGCGGCTTCCGCTTCTGACCCTTGAGGTGCACAGTAGGGGCCTTAGTCGGCTTCGGCGGAATGGCTGCCTTCGTCGCCACGTCTCTCCTTCCGTGTTACGGCTTTCCATCGGAAGCGAGTCCGATGTTGGCCTCTACGGTTGCCTCCAATCGAGCGATATCCTGGTTGGCAGCGAAGTCAGAAAGCTGCCCGAGAGAAGCCTCCGGCACGTGCTGATCCTGCGGCACAACCGGCTCCTGAACCTCCCTGTTACCTTCCATGTCGCCCTCTCTTCGGTCCCTGCTGGCGTTGTGGAGTCCAGCATGACACAATACGGCCTAGGCCACAAGCGTAAGCGAGGAGAGAAAGTGAGCGAGCAGATTCCCAAGTACCGTGCCATTGCGGCACATTACCGATCCAGGGTCACCTCCGAAGAGCTGGAGCCCGGAACGCCGCTGGAGTCCCGACGGAAGCTGGCGAAGCTCCACAAGACGTCGCGCGTCACCATCGACAAGGTGGTGGAACTCCTGACGGCCGAAGGGATCCTGGAGCCGTCGGACGGGAACCGGCCGCCGATCGTGGCGGACATCTCGGGGCGCACCGCGACCGTCCAGGACCGCGTCGGCAACTACGCGACCAGCGGACGGGCTCTCGGAGCGCGGGAGACGTCGGAGATCCTGAAGGTCGGGATGGTTCCGTGCCCGGTCGACATCGCACCGCTGCTCGGAGTCAAGCCCGGTGACGGGGTGCTCTACCGAGAGCGGCTGAACAAGATCGATGACAAACCCGTCGCGACGGGTCACTCCTACTACCCGCCGGAGGTGGCCGAGGTGACCCCGGAGCTGGCCGTGGCGGACGCGACGCCTCGTGGGTCGCGCGAGCTGGCATCCGAACGAATGGGCTCCCCGCAGAAGGATCTCATTCCCGTGATCACCTCGCGGCTGGCCACCGACCGCGAGCGTGAGCTGCTGGGACTGAAGGGCGCGTACGCCATCGTGACGCAGACGAACCGGCGCGTCCTCCTGGCCAACGGCAAGACGGTCGAGGTCGCGGTGAAGATCTGCGAGGGCAACCGTCCGGTCTCGTTCCACGTTCCCCTCTGAGGGACCGTGCGGACGCCGAGAGCCCCCGTCGCAACGAGGCGACGGGGGCTTCCGCGTTTTCAGGGCTCGATCAGTTTGAAGGCGTCTTCGCCCCGGGCCAGCTCTTCCTTCATGGACTCGTAGTCCTCGTGGCGGCGCTGCGGATACAGCCAGATCAGGTGCGCCCGCAGGTCGTCGTTCCAGCCCCGCTCGGTCTCGTCGTCGACCTTCACGCATTCGGCCGGGTTCACCCCGTACAGCCAGGTGAGCGCACCGAAGCCGATCCAGTGCCGCTGGCCATCGTTGACGGACGTGATCCAGCCCGGGACGACGGCGTACTTCTTGCCCGCCAGCCCGCGCGGGAAGAGCGGATAGTCGCTTGGCTCGGGCTCGGGCTGACGGGTTTCCCGTGCCAGCCGGTGAGCCAGGGACCCCTTTACTCCGGCCGGTTTGAACGGAGTGCGCCGCTTCGCCTTCAGGCGTTGGTCGTCCGGGGTCCAATCTTCGGGAACCGGCTTCCAGTCCTTGTCGGCTTTCCTCTTCTCGGGGTCCCACAGCGATGCCCCTCCAGCCTTCACCCAGCTCCGCACGTCGGCAAGATAGGTGGCGGAGAAAATCAGCCCGCGCCTGTACTTGTCCATGGCGGAGAATCGGGTGTCGAGAACCATCCAGGACCCGAACTCCGGCTTCCCTTCATCGGCGTCGGAGTAGTACGCCTCGACGACGATGTGGTCATGGCCGTGCACCCGGTACTTCTTGTCGTACCGGCCGTTCGATGGGAGTCGGTGCAGCAGGGGTTCAGCCACTGGCCGCCACCACGTTCCCGCTGAGGTCCACGAGAGCCACCTGGCCAGGGGCCTTCTTCACCGCGAACTCCACGGTTCCGGTTGCCGTCTCGCCAGGCTCGATCCTGCGGGACCCCGGGGCCAGCGTTCCCTCCCCGATCACGGCCGGGCGCCCGTCGCCCTTCACCATCGACGACATGACGACCACGGCCTCGTCGGTGTTGTTCACGACCGTCACCTTCACGACCGCTCCGACGTCGCCCGAGCCGTTGGGCACCGCAGTGAGAACCACCGTCTTCGGCGCTTCGGGGGTGGGTGCGCTGGAAGCCTCGGCACGGTCCTGGGCGCCCTCGGAGGGGCCACCCCCGGCCGCAGGGAGGAAGCCTTCCTGGGATGCCGAGGAGGAGCCTGTGGGGCTGCCTGCCGGGCTGTTGCCGCCGTGGGGCATGACGGTGAAAACCAGGATCCCCACGGCGGCAGCTCCAGCGGCCCCGAGAAGCAGGCTCCTGCGCCGGTCCGGCTTCTGCGGCTGCGGCTCTTCCTCCTGAGTCGGGGGAGCGGGCGGCGGCGGAGGCGCGACGGGCTCGGGTTCCGGGTCCCAGCCGATCGCGGGTTCGACCCGGCTCGGCTCGCCCTCCTGTCGCGGTGCTGACGTGTTCCACCAGTCAGTCATTCCCCGCCTCCCTTCCTCATCTTCCGGGCCACGTTCAGCCCCACGCCCGTCGCCGCCCCTGCGATCACGGCCCCGGTTGCGGGAACTCCGATCGCCGAGAACGTGGCGGTGTCCAGTGCGGCGCCCAGCAGGGCGGCCGTGGTCACGCTGTCGTCGACATCCTCGACCGCCTTGGCGATGGCCCAGGTGACGACCTTCTCCATCATGAGACGGGCCGAAGCGGCAGGGTCGCGCTGTAGGCGACCAGGTATTCGTAGCGCCACATGGAGTGCTCGCCGTCGTCGGTTCCCGTCTCGACGATGGTGGCCTCCTGGATGCGGTACGCCATTCCGAGCCGATCCCGGTACAGGGCTCCCGGCGGAAGCATCGGAATCGTCGGGTGCTCGCGCCCGCCCTTCGGCGAGATGGTGATGAGCGCGTGCCGGATTTCGCTCTCCGGGTCGTCGTCCATCATCGGCTGGATCACAACGTAATTGGCGGACCCGGTTCCTCCGGATGCCTCGATTCGCCACGCCATGTCATTCTCCTCTCCTACTTCAACACAACCAGAATACAGGCAAGTTGGGGAAAACAGGAAGCCCCCGCCCGAAGGCGGGGGCCACTGCGGTGCGGGCGTGTCAACCCTGGTTCATCCAGCTCGCGAGACCGTTCTCGACGAACCACTCCAGCGGGAAGGCGGTGGTCGCCTCGGTCACCCGGGGGGCGCCCGTCTGGTTGGCCTTCGCGAAGGCGGCCTTGGTGATGCCGCCCTCGGCCGCGTCGGCGGCGTAGTAGCGCGCCGCCAGGTTCACCTTCCGGCGCTCGGCGTCGGTCAGGTTCAGGCCCTCCAGGCTGATGCCCTCCGCATCGTCCTCCTCCTCGAAGGAGACGCCGCCCTTGGCGAGCTGCGGCCGGGGGCTGGAGACGACCTGGCCCTGCACCAGGTTGAAGCCGAGGGGCGACCGCAGGCGGATGTCCTGCTCGGCGTCCATACGCTCCATGGTGATCTCGGTCTGGGTGCGCATCGTCTCGATCTGGAGCTGGGCGTTCAGCCGCTGGCGCATCGCCTTGAGCTGGTTGGCGCCCTCCAGCTCGGCCTTCTCCGCCTCGAACTTCGCGTCGCGCTCCAGCTTCTCGCGCTCGATCTGGGCCTGGACCCTCTCGCGCTCGATCGCCGCCCTGCGACGCTCCTCGGCCAGGGCCGCCTCGTGCTCGCGGTTCTTCAGGATCATGTCGGCCTCGTGCTGCTCGGCGGTCGCCTCGGCGTCGGCCCGCGTGAGGCGGGACTTCCGCTTCTTCGCCGCCATCTGGGCCTTCTCCTCGTCGGTCAGGTCCGTGGGGTCCTTCAGGCCGTTCAGCGCCATCGTCCAGGTGAGCTTCGTGAAGACCGGGAGCACCGCCGCGAAGGCCGCCGCACCGCCGCCGATCGTCGTTCCGTGGTAGCCGAGCAGGGCCGCGACGAACAGGGCCTCGATCCACCCGATGACCGGGAGGAAGTCGACGTCCTTCTGCTTCTTGCGGAAGGGCACCTTGCCCATCAGCTTCTGACCCTGGTACTGGGCCACCATCGTCGCGCTCCAGACGACGTCCATCGTCGCGGCGGCCGAGAGGGAGATCAGGCTGAGCCCGCCCAGCTTGTCGATGGTGAGCGCGTCGACCTTGTACAGGTCGATGAAGGACCAGGTGCTCCAGGCGAGGGAGCCGATCGAGAGGATGCTCGCCATCAGAACCAGAACGGAGAAACGCTTCGGTCCGTCCTCGTCGGTGTCGACCTTCGCGACCTTCTCGGTGTTTTCCGTCGTGTCCATGTCTGGGTTTCTCCCTTTCCGAAAACCCCCGGTTTCTGAAACCTCGCTTGGGGGCGTTACGCATGACTGTGCCAGTGTGGCCTAGGCCGTGTCAAGCGAACCAGGGCCAGATCCCGGAAGTAGTCCGTTCTGTCCGAATTCACTGGGATTCGAGAACTATGTCATGAACCGCCGCCCCGCCGTGTCCCCATTCGTCCGATTCGAGTGGAGAAGGACCACCTTTCATTCGGCTTCTTCCGGCAGGACGGCAGCCCTTCCGCGCTTCAGGAAGAGCGGGATCCACGGAAGAGGCCGCGAAGGAAGCCCTTCCGCTCACTGCGATGCCGCCCGGAAGGGGCGGGAACCTCGCCAGAAACCTGGTGACCAGCACCATCGGGATCGTCTGCCTCGATTCGTCCGGTTTCGTCTTTCAGAACCTGCTCGGAAGGCGGTTCGATCGCGGTCATGTTCAGCACGTAGACGTTCGCCCCGCGAAGCCCGGTGGAAGAGAAGCCCGACTCCGTGCGCAGCAGCCCGTTCCGGGTGAGTTCGGCCCTGGCCCGCACCAGGGCGCCCTGGGTCAGTCCGCTGTCCTTGAGGAGGGCGGATGTCGCCACCTGGGCTCGCCCGATTTCGTTCACGTGCTTCAGCAGGGCGTCCAGCAGCTTTCCTGCCTCGTGGCCCAGCGCGCTTCGGTCGTAGGCGTTCTCGCTCATGCCGTCACCTTTCCAGTGGTCCGTGTCGGGCATCAGCGTACGGCGAAGGGCCGCCAGAACATCGTCTGGCGGCCCTTCGGGTAGGCCATCTCTGGTGGCCTGGTCACCCAGCCCAGGGGTCGTCGTTCAGGTCGCTCAGCCAGCGGCCGACCGTGGAGGCGTCCACGCCGAGGACACGGGCGCCTTCGGCGCGGCTCAGGTGCCCCTGCTGAATCTCTCCGTGCAGCCACGCGATGACGGCCGAGCGGGCTTCCTCCTTCTCCTCGGGCGTGAAGCCGGACTTCGGCGCCTGGGAGGCGTGGTACGTGAGCACGACCATCGGGTGACGGCCGACCGGAACCTGGGACGTCTCGCGCCCTTCTTCTGCGGCTTCCTGGAGAGCGGGAACCGGCTCGGGTGCCGCCTCTTCCTGGACGGTCTCCACGGCCGCCTCCGCGACCTCCGCTGCGGGCTCGATGTCGGGCGCCACCACCCACCAGTCCTCGTGCTCCGGGTCGCTGCTGGCCGGGTAGGGCCCGGCCTGGGCGAACTGGACCTGCAACTCCCCCTGCAAGGGTTGCTGCACGGCCTCCTTCTCCAGGCTGACCTGCACGGATTCCATTGCGACGGGGGCCTCGCGCAAGGCCGTCTGCATGGGGGACCGCAAGGGGGTGGTGGGAGCATCCGGGATCAGTCCGTGATCACTCTCGGTGACACCCGAAACGTCCACCTTCGTCCACCCAGAAGTGGCCTGCTGCATGGGTTCCTGCACGTCGGGCACAGGCTCCTTGACCAGGGAGTATGCCGGTTCCTTGGTGGCCTGCTGCGAGGTCTCGGTCCGGAAGTCGTCGGCGACCGAGGCGATGGCCTCGAATGACTGGCCCGACTTGTCCTGGTCTGCGACCTCCGAAGTGGCCTGCTGCATGACCTGCGGCAACACCGTTGTGGGTGCCTCCGGGGCAGTCACGACACGGGTTTCCGCCTCGGACGAGATGGCCTGCTGCACCGGCTCCTGCAAATCCGACTGTTCGAATCGAGCGGTTTCGACCGAATCTTCCGAATCGTCCCCACCGCCTTCGGCTTCTTCGCCGGAATCCGAGTCTTCGACCTGCGGGTTTTCGAGGATCTGAGTGGGGCTCTCCGGCGAGGGGTCGACGAGCGTCTTCTTCTCGCCATCACCACTTTCCGTGTTCTCTTCCGTCTCGCCGTTCTCGGTGGCCCACGGCTCCTCGCGGCCCAGCTTCCGCTCACGCGCGGAGAACACGGCCAGCCCGATCACGGTGAGGAGGATGGCCGCTCCCAGCGCCTGCGGAACGCTCGTCGAGTGGCCGCCCCTCTCCGGGCCCCCGGTCGCCGCGCTCAGGACCACCCACACCGGGATGAGCACGATGAACGCCCGGCCGCCCTTGGCCCACACCGAGCGGTGCTCGCCGTTCTCGTCCAGCTCCAGGACCCAGTTCTTGCTTCCGTGCAGCCCCCTGCGGAACATCCTGCCCAGCCCCTTGGAGCCGTTCTGGACCTCCATCGACTGTCTGATTCCCGCCGCCTGCGGGACCTTCACGCGGATCGCCATGACCTCCTCATCTCCTCTCCGAGTGGCCCGCCGGAGCCGTTCCGGCGGGCCGTTTCCACTGCTTCTTGCAGGCCACTTTTCAGCGGTCCTGGACCCACTTCTTGGGGTCGTTGTGCTCCTCCCAGGAGGGGACCACGATGCGGTCCCCGTACCTGGTGTACCCGATGTGCGTACCCGGCGGGATGAGCCGGTTGCCCGCCGACGGGCCGCCGCAGGAGAGGCAGGGATCACCTTCCAGGCGGCCGTGTTCGCAGCGGTGCAGGTCCAGCAGGAGCTTGGCCAGACGGCTCGTCTCGACCTCCTGCGAGGTCGGCCGGTCAGCCATGAACGGCTTCCACGGCCTGCTTCGAAACGGGCGAATCGGTGCGAACTCCCTTGAATCCCGTGCAGGCGCAGGTCCCTCGCCCCTGGGCCAGCTTGTGACGGCACGCCGTCTTGGTGCCCCGGACGTGCGTACCGGTGTGCTCGTGCCGGGGGTGGCCGCAGCCGCTGGGTCCCGTGCACAGCTCCTTGTCGTAGAGGCTCATCGCTCCTCCTCGTTCCTGCCGGTCAGCGCTTCTGCGCCAGCTCGTTCAGCTTCTGTGCCAGCTTCGCACTCAGGTCCATCGCCTGCTCGTACGTCAGCTCGGCGAAGATGCCGGGGTCCTCGTCGAGCTGACCGTCGCTCAGCGGCACCGTCAGACGGTCGCCGAAGCCCGTCTTCACCGGACCGAAGCCGCCGATGACGATGTGGCACCCCGGGGTCATGCTCTCCTCCACGGCGAGCCGGGCGCCCTTGTCGACGTCTCCCAGGCTGTTCAGTGCGCGGATCTCGCTCACGCTTCCTCCTCGTCCGACCAGGTGTTTCCCTGGTAGTCCTTGTGCTTCGTTGCCGGGTGGTGCCCCTTGGGCTCCTCGCACTGCCACGGGTTCACGGGGTGCTCACCGTCGCACTTCTCGACGTTGCCGTGCTCGGCCATGGCCTCACGGATGATCGAGTCCTCGTCGAGGCCGCCGACCCCGTAGTCCTCGGGGTCCCAGCTCTCGGCCTTGAGCGCCTTGATGAGGGTGGAGACCAGCTCGGTGCCGGAGATCTCACCTTCCTCGCGCTGCTCGATGGCCTCGGACACCGTTTCGAAGATCCGAGTTCCGCCGGTCCAGCTCACGCTTTTCTCCATTCCGAAGGTTCTTACGAGGGTTCGCCCTGGAATCCAAGGCGAACCCTCATCGTCATACCGTCTCTACGCGGGTGACGTGGGTGTAAACGGCCTGGTAGATCTCACGGACGCCCTCGGCGTCCACGTCGTCGAGTTCCACCAGGACGGTGTGGTGCTCGCCCGTCACGTCGGTGCACGGCAGGCCGTTCACCGGGCACGGACCGGTCTTCTTGTCGCGCGGGTTGTGCTCCGGGTTCTTCGGGAGCTTGACCGTGACCAGGTACTTCGCCATCAGCCGTTGATCCTTCCGAGGTAGACCTTCCGGCCGCCGTACTTGTACTCGGAGACGGGGGCGACGACGACCTTGTACCCCCGGTAGGAGCCGGAGTTGGCGTTCAGGATCTTGTCACCGCCGACGTAGATGCCCACGTGCTTGATGTTCGAGGACGAGGTGCCGAAGAACACCAGGTCACCCTTCGCGCGCTTGCTCCAGGAGAGCTTCGAGGACTTGTTGTACTGGCCCTGGGCGGTGCGCGGGAGCGTCTTGCCGTTCTTCTTGTACGAGTAGTACGTGAGGCCCGAGCAGTCGAAGGCGTTCGGACCGGCGGCGCCGCCCTTGTAGGGGTCCCCCTTCTGGGCGGTGGCCGTACTCAGGGCCTTCGTGCGTATCGGGGTAGCCGCACTGGAGCTGGTGGCCACGGTCAGCACCATCCCTCCCGCGAGCGCGGTGGACAGGGCGGCGGTCGTGAGCTTCTGCATGGTGCGATCTCCTTGGATTCCGAGGTTCTTCCGGATGTTCGGGCTGGAATTCGAGCCGAACTACCAGCTCATTCCTTCGGGGCTGAAGTAGACGGGGATGCCTGCCGCTCGCGCCTTGTCCACGCAGTCGGCGGTGCCGTGCGTGGGATGCTCGCCGGGCGGGCACCAGGGGGCGTTCTTGCGACAGGGAAGAGCCCAGGCCATCAGGGCGTCCATACCGGCGTCGACCATCTCCTGGTTGCGCAGGAAGCCAGCCTGGTTGCCGTGGCGGCCCCAGTCGGCCGGGTGCGGGTCCTCAAGGACCAGGTGGTCCGGAAGCCGGGCCGCCCAGTCGCTGACGTGCCGGTCGACTCCCCGCTTGGCCTTGCCGTTTCTCACGAGCAGCCGCTTGCGGTGCCGCAGCATCTGCGTGAGCGGGATCCATACGGACGACCGGGTGGCCCAGTCCCTGGACCCGGTCACCCCCAGAACGAATCGGGGGTTGGCGCTCAACCATGCTGCCAGTTCGGCATCTTGGGCGTTCACGTGCCTCCTCTCGAACGGCCTAGGCCGATCCTACCCGATGGCCTACTTCTCGGGTAGGCCACTTCATGAGGAGGCTTGTCCAGATTCGTGGCGATTCTTGCTCCGTGCGAATCACTGTGAACTCCTGCGAATCGGGCATACCGGACCACTTTTTATGGATCTCCGACACGCTACAGCAGGACAGAACTGGTCAATCTGGACAGTCCGAATCACCCTATTCGCCTGATTCGTCGACTACCGTTCGGTAACTTTTCTTCCGAGATTCGGGCGCCTTCCGGGCCCGTTCTTGTTACTTCTCGGTAGCTTCTCTTCGGGTTCGGGCCGAAGGAAAGTTACCGAACGGTAGGCAGATGGCACACGAAAGGCCCGCCGGTCTCCCGACGGGCCTCGTTCAGCCGTACGCGATCCAGTCGGGGATCACCGTCGGCTGGATGACGGACTCCTCCACCATGAACCCGAAGTCGTCACGCCGGATTCTGCCGTCCTCGGTACGCATGAACCGGTCGATGTGGACGCCTTCCTCGTCACGCCAGATCTCTGGCCACAGCGGCACGTCCGTCGGGTCCACTCCGCACGAGGTGAGCATGGCGAGTACGTCAGCCCTCCGCTTCTCCAGGAGGGCGCGAGCCGCATCGGAGATCCAGGCCCGGTACCGCGTTCTCAGGTCGTTCCTCATCCGCTCCCTTTCACGCCGAAGAGGGGCACGGCATCGAGCCGTGCCCCTCCAGGGTTTCTCAGTTGAACTGCACTTCGGTTCCGTCGGGCCACATGAAGCGGGCCTTCTCCTTGCGCACGCCGTCCTTGTCGGCGACGACGCGCCAGATGTCACCGGCCCACTCGCCGTCGACCACCATCACTCCCTGGACCGTTCGACCGATCTCGGCCATCTCGGCGACCAGCTTCTTCACGTCCTTCTCCAGGTCGCGGCAGTCGAAGGACTCGCGCCACGGGATGGCCGCGTTCGACGTGAAGATGGTGGAGATGCCGGTGTCGGTCTCCTCCTCGGAGCGTTCCACGCTCAGGACCACGCTCGGGTCGTCGCGGGAATCCGGCTTGTTGTCCAGGTAGAACCGACTGTCCTTGATCTCCGACCACGGAAGTGGCGGATCGATCGTGAACACCCCGCTCACCGATCCGGTGTAGCTCAACGCCTTCCCCTCTCCCTCAGAAACAGGAACACGCGAGCGGCCACCCCGGAACCAGCCAGGGTGGCCACCCACTCGATCGCGTACGACATCAGCCCTTGGTGCACAGCGGGAAGAGCTTGCTCTTCTTCCCGGCCGGGATCTTGGCCTTCAGGCAGTTGTCGTAGTCGACCTTCCGCACGTCCTGCTCGTACAGGTTGCCGTCGTTGGCCAGGACGAAGATCTCGTACTCCGTCTCGCAGCCCCTCGGTTTGAACTTGTACTTCAGCTTGGGGAGCTTCTTGCTCTTCAGCTTCTCCGGCTTCTCCGGCTTCTTCTTCAGCTTGACGCCCTTGTTCTTGACCGACGGCGTGGGCGACGGGCTGGAGCTGCGCGAGTTCGTTCCGGAACCGGTCGACGGCGCCTTGGAGGCGGGGGTCGAAGCGGCACCCGACGGCGCCTTGGACGTGGTGGTGCCGGAGGCCCGGTTCTGCTGCTGCCGGTTGTTCGTGGTGGTGTTGTTGCTGGAGCTGCTGCTGTCCGAATCGCTGGAGTCCGAGCTGGACGAGCTGCCGGAGTTCTTGCTGCTGCTCTTGTTGCCGCCGCCCTTGCCGGTCACGAACGCGACGGCGTCCATGGACAGCTCGTTGGGGCAGTCGTAGTCGACCTGCTGCCCCTGCACGAGGCCGGAAACCTCGTAGTCGTAGGTCTCCGTACCACACGCGGAGACGGCCAGGATGATGCCAGCAGCCCCAGATGCGATCTTCACGGTCTTCTTGTTCACGGTCAATCCCCTTTCCTAGAAACAGTATTGCAGGAAAGTGGGAAGTTGTCGAGTCGCTTCTTCGTAGATTCGTGCGAAGCTATGACCATCACACGGAGGGAGGAACCCGTGTCTACACCGATGAGCGCAGCCAGATTTCTGGCCGCTCTGAAGGCAGAGGGTGTCGAGGTCGTCGAAGTCGGCGACTGGGAGCACCACAACCGGAACAGCAAGGGACCCTGGGGACCGGTACACGGCGTGATGATCCATCACACCGTCACCTCGGGTACCCAGAACACCGTCAAGATCGTGCGCGACGGCTACGCAGGACTGCCGGGACCGCTGTGTCACGGCATGATCGCCAAGAGCGGCAAGGTCTACCTGGTTGGCTACGGCCGTGCCAACCATGCGGGCCTCGGTGACCCGGACGTACTCCGGGCGGTCATCGACGAGCGCTCTGCACCAGCCGACAACGAGGCCACCGTGGACGGCAATCGCGCCTTCTACGGCTTCGAGTGCGAGAACCTGGGCAACGGCAAGGACCCGTGGCCCGCAGCCCAGCTCGAAGCCATCGAGCGCGTCTCTGCGGCCATCTGCCGGTACCACGACTGGGGCTCGCTGTCGGTCATCGGCCACAAGGAGTGGCAGCCGGGCAAGGTGGACCCGCTGGGCTTCACCATGGACTCCATGCGTGCGCGCGTGACCTCGCGCCTGAAGGCCGGGCCCGACAAGCCGACCCCGCCGCCGTCCACCGGTACCACGTACACCGTGAAGCCGGGCGACACGCTGAGCGGAATCGCGAAGGCCCTGGGCGTGACGGTCGACGCCCTCTACGCGGCCAACAAGGACAAGATCAAGAACAAGAACGAGATCTTCCCCGGGCAGGAACTGACGATCCCCAAGGGGTCCGGCCTGCCCAAGCCGCAGAAGCCGAAGGTGGACCTGTCGCAGCTCGTCGCGGCGGCCAAGTCCGACCCGAAGGCGTCTGGCCAGCCGGTGACGTACGCCGGAACGAAGACGGTCGAGGCCGCCCTGGTGGACGAAGGGCTCCTGGCGAAGACCTACCTCGATGGGCACTTCGGCTCGTCGACCGTCGAGGCGTACCGGAAGTGGCAGCTCAAGCTCTACCCGGGCGCGAGCACGGCACCGGGCGGTGCAGCAGACGGCATACCCGGGAAGGACAGTCTCACTAGGCTCGGCGAGAAGCACGGTTTCACCGTCGTCGCGTGACCACGAAAGGTGGCCCAATGAAGATCTTCGGCAGAGAGCCGGTGTACATCCTGGCCTTCGTCGCCGTCGCGCTGAAGCTGGCGTCGGCGTACGGCCTGGACGTCTCCGACGAGATGCAGGGTGCCATCATGGCGTTCCTCAGCCTGGTGGTCGCCCTCGTCGAGGCAGTCGTCCTGAAGACGGGCGCCGTCGGTGCGGCCGTGATCAACCTCGCACAGGGCGCCCTGGCGCTCTTCCTCGCCTTCGGCCTGGAGATGAGCGCAGAGCAGCAGGCCCTGTGGATGCTGATCGTCGAGAGCGCGGTCGCGCTGTGGCTGCGTGAAAAGGTCACGGCGCCGGTCGTTTCCGTACCGATCGAGCAGAAGGCGCCCGCCGCCTTCAGCCGGGCGGCCTGATGGCCACGGCGATCCGGCGGCTGTACAAGAGGCTGGGTCGCCGTGGTACCGCACTCGTACTCCTGGGTCTGGGCAAGATCTGTTTCGGCCTGGGGTACGCACTCGATCCGGGCCCGAGCCCGGTGGGTCTGGGACTCCTCAACAGGCATGGCGGCGTTCAGTGCTGGTCGTCGGTCTGGATCATCTGCGGCGCCATCACCTTCGGGTGCGCCTGGCTCCGCATCGGGAGGGATTGGCTCGGGTTCTTCACCGCGCTGATCCCTCCCCTGGTGTGGGGTTCCACGTTCCTCTGGAGTGCGGTCTCCGGCGACTATCCCAGGGGGTTCGCCCTCGCCGCGTGGTACGCGATAAGCCACATCGGCATCATCCTGTGGGCCGCGTCAGTACCCGAGTACTCCGTGCCCCGCCAGACCCTCCAGAAGGAGCGAAGATGAGCGAAGACTGGGGGGCTGTCCTGCCCGTCGTCGGGGCCGTTCTGGGGGCACTTGCGCTCCTCGGTTCGGGCCTTTTTGCCGCCCGCGCAACCAAGGCGGCAGCCAAGATGACCGCCGAGGCCCAGCGGGCGACTGCCGTGGCGAACGCGGAACCGGCCCAGCGGCAGCAGGATCTGGCGACGTTCCGGGAGATCCGGGACGGCCTCGAACGGAAGCTGGACCGACATGAGGGGCGCATCGACAGCCTCACGTCGCTGGTCCGGGCGTTCTCCTGGTACGTCTCGGAGCTGACCGGGCAGATGCGCTCGCACGGCATCGAGCCCCCGGCTCCACCGGAGAGGATCGTCGAGTACAACCGCAACGGAACCTGACGAAGGGCCCGGCCGGGGGAGGTCGGGCCCTTCTGAGTTCAGCGCCTGCGCAGGGCGCCGCCGTTCACGATGGAGCCACGGGGGAGACTCGACTCGCCCGGCTTGCCGTCGTTCATGCGGAGGTATCCCTTCACGCCGGAACCGCCCGACGCGGTACTCCCCGGGACGGTCCGCCGATCGCCCCAGGGCAGGTCGGGGAACTCGGTCCGGGCCTTGGCTAGACGCCCGCTGACCGTCTGCGGAGAGCAGTCGAACGCGATGGAGAGATCGAGCTGAGATTCCCCGGCCAGCCATCGCTCCGCGAGCACGCGGTTGTCGATGTCCGGCCTCTTCACTCGTCCGTCCACTGCACCCCCTTGGCCCACCCCGCCTTGTGCTCCCTGAGTTCGGGGGTCAGGGACGGGTTCACGATTCTCAGGATCTCGTAGATGTCCGATGCGTGCAGGTGCGGCCACATCATCTGCCGGGCTTCGCGGTACTTGCCCTCAAGGCGTTCCCTGGTGGCGCCGTCGAGGTGCTTGAGGCGGTCGGGCAGGGAGTTGTGGGCATTGTCGCTGGTCTTCACCAGCATGGCCGCGTAGCCGCCCGCGATGACCCGCTCGATCTGCTCGCGCTTCGTCGAGCCCGGCACCTTCGTGACCGCGTCGATGATCTCCAGGGAGATCTCGGTGACGCCTGCCGCTCGCAGTGATTCCAGGGTCTCGCTGGTGTCCTCGACGACGTCGTGCAGCAGTCCGGCAACCCGGACGGGCTCGGAGAACGGCGCGAGACCGGCAGAGACAGCCCGCGCATGCTCGATGTACGGAACTCCGTTCTTGTCGAACTGATCCTTGTGCGCCTTGGCCGCGATGACGTCGGCCTCCCAGGTACGCATTACGCATTCTCCTTTTCCGAGTCGTCCCGGTAGATCGATTTCATCCGGGCTCGCTTTTCCAGGTTGTTCACGTAGACCTCGTCGTCGATCGTTCCGACGGACGTGAACCGCCAGCGCTGTACCGGCGACGTCTGGCCGGGCCGGTGCAGGCGCCCCTCCGCCTGCTCGTTCATCACGTTGTCCTCGGTGTACGAGACGATCGCCTCGCACCGGCAGACGTCCTTCAGCCAGTCGACACCCTCCGACAGGGACTGAAGCTGGGCGATCAGCACCCGCCACTGCGTGCCGAAGCCGGACTCGATCTGCTTCCGCTTGGCCGCCGTGGTCTTCATCGTCCAGGCCACGGACTGCACCCCGAGCGCTTTCTCAGCCATCCGGGCCCAGCGCGCCGAGTGCGTCCACACCAGCAGGGGCTCCTCCGGTGGCAGGTCGGCGAGGAGGTCGATCAGAGCAGTCAGCTTCGGCTGCGGGGCGTCCTCCTCGTAGGAGACCTCCAGCTTGTCGACCGCATAGGACACGTGGATCTTGAGTTGGCCCGTCTCCTCGTCGGTCTTCTCCTCCAGCACCTTGAGGTCGTACACCTTGGCGTCCATGCGCAGCTCGAAGTGCTTCTGCGGGGTCACCCAGCTCTTCTTCCGGGTGGTCACCTCATCGGCCCGGAGGGTCCCGAGTGCCGCCTGTCGCAGGCGAGTGCGCTGCTCGACGGGGAGTGGAGCCGCGACGGGCTGCTCGGCCAGCCATGCCAGCGACTGGCTTTCGAAGTCGCGGTACTGTTCAAGCTGCTCCGCGCCGAGCTGGACAAGGATCTCCCGATCGATCACCGGAGGAAGCTGGTCGACAACCTCCTCCGTGCGATACCGGACCACGGCCGGGATGTCGCGCCAGACGCCGCCGGGGACAAGCTCGTCCCCGATGGTCTCCACCTCGACCTTCTTGCCCGCCTTGTAGTAGCTCTTGTCGTCCATGTGGAAGTGCCTGCGGGCCCAGTCGTGGAACGCCGGGTACCTCTCGGGCCAGACGAGATTGAGCGGTGTCCACAGGCCCTCCGGCTTGTTGCCGCCCGGGGTGGCCGACAGGAGCAGCCAGCGGTCCGCCTTGATGCACTTCAGGACGTGACGGGGAACGCCGTGCCGGTTCACCATCCGGTGCGACTCGTCGAGGATGACGAGATCCCAGGTGCCGGTCCTCGTCCACGGCGGGACGGTGCCCTCCTTCATCGCCTTCAGGGCCGCAGCCTTGGTGGCCTTCGGCTCCTTGGCCAGGGCGTTGCGGCCGTTGGACGCCCGACGCCGGATGTCCTCCGGGATGCCGCCGTGCATGGCGTTCCAGCCGATGATGAAGACGCCGGGCGGCTTGGTGCGGGAGGTCAGTGCCGACCAGTTCTCGGTGTCCTTGCGATGCGTGCCGAGCAGCCGGGTGAGGCCCTTCTCGGCGAGCGACGGGAACTGCTCCTCGAAGGTGCGCTGCCACTGACCGAGGGTGTTGATCGGGGCGACGACGAGAACGCGGGGCATGCGGCCGAGCTTGAGCAGGCGTACCGCCTCGACGCTGGTGACGGTCTTACCGGCACCGAGGCCGGAGGCGTTGATGCCACCTCCGGCCAGGATGCGCCGCGTCTCCTCCTGATAGGAACGCAGGGTCTTCACGCGCGCTTCTCCAGTTCGTTGACCGGGGCCTGGCCCTTTTGCCGCAGGTGTGCCTTCATGACGGTCGCCGCCTGGTTCTCGGTCCTGTAGGTGTCGTTCGGCACGTCGCCGCCCAGGTCCACCCACGAGTAGCCGTCGTGGCTGTACTCGGTCTCGGGGTCGCGGGGGACGTGGAAGGTCCAGCCGATGACACGCTTGGCCAGCAGAATGCCCGCCATGACGGGGCGGAAGTCGCTCGCCTTGGGGTGGACCTTGGTCGCGTCCTCTTCGTGCTTCAGCACGGTTTCTCCTCCTGGTCTGCCGCCCGGCGGCGGGCGACTTCCTTGTAGGCGGCGCGCACCACTGCGTCGCCCCAGTCTTCCTTGATCGTTCGGATCGCCTGGTTCAGACGGTCGCGCAGCTCGATGACCGCTTCCAGGTTCAGGTGCGGGTCGGGGCTGCCGTGCTCACCCTTCTCGAAGTAGAGCCGCAGGTGCGGATTCTCGGCGGCCGAAGAGTCCTGAACGGTGAGCTTGCCGCCGTCACGCATGACGACCTCGCTGCCGCCGTACATCCGCAAACCCCGGCCTCCGCCCATGTCGGAGGGTTCTTTCAGAGACATGCGAACACCGCCGCAGACTCGGCGTCACCCGCGAGGCCGAGGTCGCCCGCCATGTCGGCGAGGTCGTACGGCCACATCTTGTTGGTGTACGTGATGACGACCGTGTCCCCGTCACGCTGGACGGAGTTCTTTCCGCGTCGTTCGGCGGGAACCTCCTCGGCCCTCCTCACGACCTCCTTGGCCGATTCCTCGTCCAGGCATACCAGCCGGACTTCCGGCAGCTTCTCACCCTCCATGGGCCTGCATCCTTTCCGCGTCGCGCAGCTTCCAGCTCAGGAACGCCACGGCCCCCTGCCGGGCGACCGCGTCCTCCATCGTGTGCGAGCTTTCACCCTCGGCTTCAGCCAGGAGTTCTCGTATGACCCTGATGCGTTCCGGGTCGCTTTCCGTTTCGGCCATGGCGTTCCTTTCTCGCTGAGCGCCCAGCCTATTTCTAGCCGATCTGACTCAGCATCCCTACGGTGCCCTTGACTGCGTCAAGGGCTACCTGACCGGTGTTCGTTCCTGCGATGAGGAGCCCGAAAACCAGCACCAGAACTGCCGTGACTTGCACACTGCCCGAGCTGCGCGGCTCCTTCGAAGGACGGAGCCGGAAGAACAGGACGATCGCGAGAAGTACCGCCAGGTCGATGTGGATGTTCATGGCCCCTCCTCGGGGCTACCGGCTCAGGACCGCCCTCACCCAGGAGGGCGAGAAGCAGTGGGACGGATGGTTGAATCCGATGCCGCAGCAGGTACACAGCCGCAGCCCGATGAACCAGTGCGGCACCTGCGGGGGCCGGGTGTCGGCCGACTCGCTGTGCTCCGCTTCGGTCTGACCGCAGTTCGGGAAGAGGCAGTGGACTTCACCACGGAAGACGTGGTCCACGATCAGCGTCAGTGCCATCTGCGACGGACCTCCTCGATCAGCGGGAACGTCTCGGGCGAGGACATCATCTGATGGGCGTGCGCGACGCAGCGCTCCAGGCTCTCGATTTTGTTGCCCTTGGTCACGGCCAGGACGAACGGGGCCGCGAGTCCGCACGGTCCGAGCACCGTGTCGCTGAAGGCTTCGGTGAGTGCCGCCTTGCAGGTGCCGCCACGATTGGACGTGGTGGCCACCCACTCGGTGGCGAACTTCGGCACGGGCCGCACCTCGACCGCCGGGATCTCCAGGTGGTCGCCCCACGTGTCGACGTGAACCTCGGAGGTGTTCGGCTCCAGGTAGGACGCCTTCCAGTAGCGGCCCTCGTCCTGGAAGACGACGGACCACAGGGAGCCGTACTCCTGGTGCTCGACGAACTCGCGGTGCACGACGAGCTTGCTCATCCCCTCGACGGCGATGTGGTGACGTTCCAGCCACTCGACCGGGAAGGTGCGGACGTTCGGCTTCATCCCTTTCGCTCCGGCATCGCGTTCGACACGGCGATGGCGGCGCGGTTCACGGTGCGCCGGACCGGGCCAACCTTCATGCCACCGATGCCCATCGTGGCGATGACACCGGCCGCAGCGACGCCAGCCTCGGGGGAACCCGTGACTGCCACCGCTGCGGCGCCGAGCACTCCGGCAACCGTGACGGAGGCGACGTCGTGAACCACCAGGTGGTCGTCCACATCCTCGATCGGCTTCACTTCTCCTGCTCCCTTCCGTTGGCGATTCTCTCGATCGCCTGATTCAGCCAGTCGGTGTTCACGTACACCACGTAGAACGCGGCCAGGTAGGCGGTGAAGATCCATGGCCCGACCGGTTCCCCGAGCGGGATGGCGACACCGAATGCGACGCCGACCGACAGGATCATCGCCACCGCGATGTAGCGCAGCTCGTGGGCCTTCATCGCCGCACCCACGCCCTCTGCGAGGCGCTGAGCAGCACCATCCAGCAGGCGAAGACCCACACCAGCGCCATGAAGAATCCCGTCTCCTCGTTGATCCAGAGAGCGGGACCCATCACGGCGGTCATCTTGAGCAGGTACGCCATCACGTTCCTTCGGAGTCGAAGAGGGCGCCCTGGTCCTGGTGACCGCCGGGCGGCTGCCCTCCGTTGTCGATGAGGGCCCAGTGCGCCGCAGGGTCGCTCAGTCCGAGCCGGTGCGCCAGCCACTCACGCAGCAGCGGGAGCTGATCGCCGGTCCAGGCCGAGTTCTCCTGGCGGGGCCGGTCGCCGTAGCGCACGGAGGCTGCGGGCATGGGGAAGGCCGCCGTCGGCCGGTCGACCCAGTTGGTGACGGTCGACTTGCTGACGCCGAGGTGCTTCCCCACGTAGGTGGTGTCGTAGAAGGTCTGCACGTGCTTCCCCTTTCGGCCTAGGCCAGCTTAGCACAGGCGTGGGCCGCTTGACCTCAACCTCGTTGGGATTCCTCGGTGTTGAGCAGGCTGCGATCGAGCAGTTCGGCCACCTGGCGCAGCGTTTCGGTGGAGTACCGGTCCAGGCCGTCCTTCCCGTGGCCGACGATCCGGGCTTCGATCCCCAGATCGCGCAGGCGGGACTTCACGCTCGCCCGGATCTGCTCGTTGGCCACCTCGGTCAGCGTCTTGAAGTACTGGTGGTAGGCGCCTTGCTGGGCAGACCGGTCCTCCTTGCTGAAGGGGACCGGCTTGAAACCGTAAGCCGACTCGATGAAGATCCGCTTCGTGCCGATGCTCGTGATGGCCAGCTCGCGCTGACTGTTGCCGTCGAACACGACAACCTTGCTTCCGACCGTCAGAACCTCTCCGCCGGTCTCGAACGAATTCGCCATTCGTCTCTCCTGCCTTTCCTCAACTTATCCAATCTTAGCGGAAGTTGAGGGGCATGGAAACACGAAGGCCCCCTCCGGCCGGGAGGGGGCCTTGTGCCCTACGTCACTGCATCCACGGCCACGGCGCGTTCTTGCCCTGCTCCAGGAGCTGGATCAGACCGAAGCTCGCATCCGACAGACCGCCGAAGCAGTGCCGGTTCGTGCCGCCGGTCTCCAGGATGGAACCGGCGTAGCCCGCCATGTTCCACAGGTAGACCGGGACGCTCTTCGGGATCAGGTCGTCGATCCGCGTCTCCGGCATGCCGTACGTGCGCCCGCCCATGTTCGACGGGAGCCAGCCCGGCCGCGACTGCTCGTCCGTGACGATCACGACGCGGTTGAACTCGCTCGTGAAGTTGTCCTTCACGGCACGCGGGATGTCGGTCCCGTTGATCGACGGGCCGAAGCTCTCGACGATCTTCAGGACGCTCGCCCCGCGCGGCACGTCGACCGGGCGCGAACCGGCGCCGCCACCCCGGCTGTTGTAACCGCTGTACGCCTGGTCGCCGCCGAACTCGACGAGCTTGGCGTCCTGCGCCTTCACGGCCAGCGCCGCACCGAAGAGCGCCGCCTGGTCGGCCAGCGTGATGTCGCTCTTGTTCGGCGTCGAACCCCACATGCCCGGGAACATCGACGGGCTGCGGTCCACGAGGATCAGGGTCTTCCCCCGCAGGGTCGGAACCAGCTCCAGGGAGCCCGCCAGGCCCCGCTCCAGGGCGTTGCCCCAGCGCAGCGACGACAGGGCGCGGTAGGCCGACAGGAAGCGGTACGGGAAGAGCCGGGCCTTCCGCACCCGCTCGCCGTCCGAGAGCACCTTGGCCACGATGTCGGCCGAGGCGTCGGAGATACCCTCCTCGTCGAAGTTGCGCAGGTTCTTGATCAGCGCACCCGGCGCCATGGTCGGGATCATCGCCTCCCACAGCAGCTTCTTCTCGACCTTGCCACCCAGCTCGGACAGGACGTCCTCCCAGGTGAGACCGGCATCCTTGAGCACCTGCGGCGCGATGAGACCCGAGCCGTAGATGTACTCCGCCGACGCCTTCTTCGGGACGCTGGCCGCCGCCTGCCGCCACTCGCGCTGGTTGCGCGTCATCGACAGGCTCGGCGTGATCGCGCCGCCGTGGCCGTGGCGCCGGTCGAGGATCAGCCGGAACAGGTCCGACTGCCACTGGGCGCTCGGCACCGGGTGGACGATGTCGATCACGTCGGCGAAGCGGTACGCCCGGCGGGCCGAGTCGTACTTGGCGTACGAGTACTCCGTGTACAGACGCGTCACCGCGCGCTTCAGGCCGCGCTTGACCGCCTGGTAGCGCTTCGGCCACGCCTTGCCCGCGATCGAGAACCAGTACGCGATGAACTCGCCCGGCTCGTCGGCCCGCTGGAGCACGCCGTCGACCATGTCCTCGACACCGTCGTAGCGGTGCTGGTCGCAGAGCGTCTTCGCCGCCTCGGCCGCCGCGAGCAGCGACGTGGTGCGCATGTAGCCGTCGGTGCGCAGCCACGGAAGCATGTGCGTGACGTGCCACTGCTCCAGCAGGGCGGTGGCGTGCAGGAGGTCGACGTAGCGCTCGTTGCGGTCGTGAGCGCGCTCGTAGAACGTGTCCTTGGTGACGAGGTTGGACACCGAGACCAGGTAGAGGTCCGACAGCGGGCTGCGGGTGAAGCCGCTTGCGCCCTCGAACGTCTTGGTCGTGCCCTCTGTCGTCACCTTCGAGGTGACGCGCGGCTTCGTCGTCGGCTTGTTGAACGTTGCCATGACCCTTCTTCCCTTTCCCTGAAAATGCGAAAACCCCCTGTCCCGGGTGGGAGCAGGGGGCGCATCTCGATGTATGTGTGGGGTGCCCGGCCAACAGATAGGCCCCGGTGGTTCTTTCGAACCTTCCTCGACCAACGCTCTGCCAATTGAGCTATCCACGAGCACGCTCGCAGATCAGGACTCGAACCTGAAACATTTGGTTCCACTGTGAAGTAACCGTTGCCAAGACGCTCCGGGCACCTCACCCACACACCGAGTAACAGAAGATCCAGAGGAGTCACCGGCCAACAATGCGAGCCCCGGTGTCTGCCAGTTATGCCATGCGTCGGCAGCGACGGGATTCGAACCCGCCCTCAGTTTCTTTTTCCAGAAGAAGTAACCGTTGCTCAAAACGCTCCGGTAACCCTTCTGGATCTTCCGTTATGCGCCCCGGCCAACAAGATGGCGCCCGGTGTGTTCTCCGCATGATGAAGTAACCGTTCGCACTAACGCTCCGGGGTGCAGATAAAACATTACGGGATCCTGCGAGGGGATCGCAAGTCTTTTAGTACTCCTGCGGGGCGAGGATCCACGAGGCCCGCTCCTGCGTGGGCTCCATCCACAGGGCCCGCAGCGCATGGTGCAGGTAGCCGTCGTCCGGGAAGTCCACCCCGGGGATGTGGAGGTTGGGGTTCCACTCGAAGTTCGGCGTGATGCAGACCGGGGACCAGTCGTCGGCCCGGTACACCGAGCCCGTCAGCGCGAGGCCGTAGAACTGCGTGTTGGAGTGGCCGAACGTGATGATCTCCATCGAGCACCGCTCCTTCATCAGGGCCTCGGCGTTCTCGCGGGTGATCTCCTCCTCGGGCACCTCGTCGGCCAGCAGGACAGCTCGGCGCATGTGGTACTCGTACCCCTCGCCATCCTCGTCGGCCTCCATGTCGGCCTCGGCTTCCGTGAGCCAGTCCGGCTCGAACTCGTCGGCGTTCTTGATGGCCCAGTCGCCGTCGCTCGGCACTCCCAGGCTGTACCCGTAGAACAGAACCGCCATCGACATGTCGACTTATCTCCTGTACGACAGAGGGGGCCCGGCTGGGCCCCCTCGGGAACGTGCTGGTCAGGCGCTGATGTCCTCGCCGTTCTGCGACTTCTGCTCGGCCTGGCGCGACTGCACGGCCATCTCGCTCACCGTGCCCCCGTACTGGCCGGAGATCGTGCGGTACGCCTCGGCGGTGTGCCGCACATCGTCGGTGTCCAGGCTGGGGTGTGCCGCCTGGACGATCCTCTCGCTGGGTCGCTGTGCCACTTCGCGTTCTCCCTTCAGACGCGGACGATGCCCTGCTGGCGGGCCTGCGCCAGCCAGGTGGGGAACTCGGTCATGAGCCGGTTGTACAGGGTGCTGTCGGTCATCGTGGTGGGATCGGTGCCCACCGCGAAGAAGTCCGAGTTGTCGATCGGCCGGTACTGCGGGACCGGGATGTCGTCGAGGCGCTGGAGGAAGCCCAGGCCGTCCTCGTCGTCGTAGTCGTACGGGCGGTCCTCGCCGAAGCCCACGAACTGCCAGAAGATCGGCAGCGTGGCGTACTGGCAGATCCGCTGGGCGGCGGCCTTCTTGTCCCACGGCGATCCGTCGGTCTGGAAGATGACGTAGGCGGGGACGCTCTTGCCGCTGGACTGGTAGTGCCGCACCACGGCGTCCATGGCGACGGTGTAGTCCGTGCCGCCCATCTGACCGAGCTTGGCGTGCGCCTTGGCGATCTTGCCCTGGTGCTGCCCGAGCACCAGCTCGTCCATGCCCTTCAGGGTGTGGTCGAAGAACACGACCGGCACACGGCCGTCGTCCTCGAAGTGGGCCGCCATGCCCAGAATCCGCTCGGCGAAGTACTGGACGTGGCCGTGGCGGTAGTGACCGCGATGCGGGAAGTCCATCGAACCGGAACGGTCGAGCACCAGGTAGACGGCCGCCCGCTCGCCCTCCAGCCCGTGCTTGTTCGCCGCGAACCCGGCCTTCTGGTACGGCCTCTCCAGGTCGGGAGCGATGTCCCGGATTTTCTCTACGGTGATCATTCTGTCTCTTCAGACCTTTCCGAGGGTCAGCGCTTCTTGACGGGTCGGGCCCACTGCTCCGGCGGAACGCCGCTCATCCTGGCCTGCGGGCGCTCGGGAACCTCCGTGCGCGCGAGCTGACTGGAGCCGTAGCTGCCGATGGAGTGGGCCTGCGTTGCACTGGGGCCCGAGTCCACCTGCTCCGATGCGGCATCCAGGGCGTCGGCGTCAGACATATGCACCTTCCTGCCAGGCGAGCAGAACCTGCTGCTCGCGGTACTCGTCCAGTTCCTCTCGCGAGAGGAATGTGATTCCGTCCTCGCGGATGACGACCGGCGCCTCCGCCTTCTTCTCCTCACCGTTCACGTGTGCACGACGGGATTCGAACCCGTGGGCTATCCAGAGATTCCCAGCTCCAGCCAGCCGCCTGCCTCCACCCCTGGGAGGGATTCAGCAAGCCCCTTTAGGCCGCTCAGGCACATGCACCGCCGGACCCGTTAGTCCGGCCCAGGTTCCGCTTTCAGGAGTTCTACGCGGAACCGTCCGATTCATCTTCCACTCCAACCGGAGAGCCCATGACGGGATTTGAACCCGCGTCTCCATCCGCTGGCATGATCCAGTAGGACGATGTGCTTGGCCGCTACACCACATGGGCGCTCGGTGTCCTGCCGATCACCGAGCGGGCGGATTCCGTGGCGCCGGGTGCCACCCGGCGGTGCCTCCTCCACGAAACCCTCTTTGGCGTGCACCCCGCCGCCGACTTTCTCAGCCGAAAGCGGGGGTAAAGCGGACCTGTAATTCAGGTCCAGTTGGCAGGGAGAGATTTGAACTCTCGACCTCGGGATTATCAGTCCCGTGCTCTAACCATCTGAGCTACCTGCCAGTGATCCATCCGGAAGCGTGTCGGACCGCCTCCGGTGGATCGGTGCGCCGAGCCGGGCCGTAACCGGCTCGGAGCGTTTCGCCCGGGTGTCGGATTCCCGAACTAAGTGAAACTCTACCGGGTGTTGCTGGCCTAGGTCAACCGATCCGGGTCAGACCGCGAGCCGGAAGTTCTCCCCGTCCGCAACGATCAGGCCCTCGCGGGTGAACGACCGCAGGAAACGACTGGCCTGCGTCGCCCCGCAGCCCGTGTGGGTCGCCAGGAGAGCCGGGGTCCAGACGGCCTGCGGCTGGCTCCGCAGCACCCGCAGCGCGACATCCCGGGGGTACTTGCCACGGCCGTGGTCCGGGTGCGCCAGAAGGGCCACCATCTCGTCCGTGACGGTCCAGGTGCGCACGAGGTTGGGGCCGTGCACGTTGAGGTAGCCGTGCCCACGGAAGCGGGGGCCGCGCGGAAGGAAGTGCGGTTCCACTCCGGCGCCCGGACCGAGCACGGTGTCGGTGTTCTGCGGGGTGTTGACGCGAAGGCAGAACGAGAAGTCGAAGTTCGTGCGGATGCCCGAGGTGATGCCCCGGTCGTCGCCCGAGCGGAGCGGGTTCTGGGTCATCCACATGATGATGATCTCGCGCGAGCGGCCCTGGCTGGACAGCTCGGTGAGCTTCTGCATCACGGACTTGTCGGGGCCTTCGAGGAAGGCGTACTCCTCGTCGCCCTTCGGCGCCTTGCCGCGCCGCTTGTCCTCGTCGATCACGGCCTGAAGGACGGAGTAGCCCTCGTCGATCGGAATGAGCCTGCGCGGGCCGAGCTTCAGATCCCACTTGGAGATCCCGAGCTTGGCCATCTGGGCGGCCCGGTCCTCCATTCGGGCGTGCTCGCGCTCGATCATCTCGATGATCTCTTCATGGGTCACGGCGCAGGTGCAGATGCCGCGCCAGACCGTGGCCTCCTCACCCTTGCCGTCGATGAAGCCGCCCAGTTCCTCGTCGGGGTGGACGACCGCGCGGGCCATGAGGGCGCGCGTGGACCAGCTCTTCCCGGAGCCGGAGGCGCCGCCGACCAGCAGGCGTTCGTTGCGCGGGACGTCGACCTCTTCACCCGTGACCGTGTCGAGTCCGAGCGTGGTGATGTCGGGGTGCCAGAACATGTCCAGCTCGTCGGTGATGTACCGGGTACGAACCGCGAACAGCACGCGGGAGGACCGGCCGCCGGGGGACAGGTCGCTCAGGTGCTCGTCGAGCACGTCGAGCATGGCGCGTATGGCCTGGTGCTTGACACGCAGCTCCTTGAGCATGTCGCGCCCGTCGAGCTTGAGCACGGCGACAACGCCGGACTCGGTCAGCTTCGCGGAGTCCAGGTTCACGCCGCGCAGGCCGCGCGCCTTCGCCTGCGGGTTCCAGTACTCAGGCGTGAGCAGGTCCAGCAGGCGCAGTTCCTCTTCAGTCGCTACCAGCACCGGGCACCTCCATGACCGCGTCGAGCGCCGGGTCCAGGCCGAGGGGGAAGATCACGCCTTCCGCCTGGTCGACGACGATGAAGATGCGCAGCGGCGCCATGAGCGAGCACACCTGACCGGCCTCCTCCAGGGAGACCTTCCGGGTGAGCGGCCAGACGGCGATCATCGTGCCCGCCTTGGGCATGCCGAGCTGGATCACCGCGTCCATGGGCGTGAGGGCCAGGGCGCAGTGACCGTCGAACGGGTTGTACGTCAGCGTCCTGACCTCGCGCCGCACGGGAACGGCGTAGTAGAGACCCATCGTTTCCTTCTTCCTCTCCTTCAACGACGAAGGCCGGACCTGGTTGATCGCCAGGTCCGGCCTTCTCGGGATGTGCCGCTCGGTCAGGCCGAGGCGACGGGGCTGCCGTAGCCGTAGCTGACGGAGGTGGTGGAGTCGGCGCCGTCCGCGTCGGCCGAGGCGTCGTCGCCCTCGTCCTCGTCGGTGTCGACGGCGGAGTCCGCGTCGGTGTCGCTGGAGCGGTTCTCCAGGGCGGCGACGTACTCGCGGGCCTGCTCCTCGGTGACGTCGGCCTGGAGCACGAGGGCCGGGACGGGGTCCACGCCCTTCTCGGTGGCCTTGTCGACGATCGGCTTGATGACGTTGACCAGGACGGAGTCGCGCAGGTTCACGGCCCACGCCTCGTCGCGCTCGGCGGCCTCGGCCAGCTCCGCGTCGGCGGCGGCGACGGCCTGCTCGTCCTTGTAGGTGCTCTTCAGGTTGGTCGCGGCGGCCTCGAAGACGAGCTTCGCGTAGACGGCGATGTCGGCTTCGGCGGCGCCCGGGAACTTCTTGGCTGCGGTCCGGAAGACGGAGCGCACTGCGGTGGTCAGGGACACGTTCTGATCCTCTCCGATGTCCTGCTTCGTTCTGCGAACTTTACTGTGCGTGCTCGCTGTTCGTCGGTAACAGCGTATCACGATTTGGCCTGAGCCACTACTTCTGGGACGGCCCCTTCGCCTGCTTGCGGATCGTCGTGTCCTCCGGACGCGCCGAGTTGGCGAAGTCGTTCCAGCGGGGCGAGATGCTGACCTTCACGGCCTTGCGGGCGGCGACGCGCACGCGCTCCCCGTTGTGCGGGTTCCGGGCCATCCGCTCCTTCTTCTCCACCAGCGCGAAGCTGCCGAAGTTCGTGATGGAAACGGTGTAGCCCTGGGCCACGGTACGGGCGCAGATGTCGAAGACGTTTTCGACGGCCTCCTGGGCGACGGATCGAGCCAGGCCCATCCGGTCGGCCAGCGCCTCTGCGAGGAGCATCTTGTTCAGGTTGCCGGGCTTCTGCTCGACGTTTGCCACGTTGGGCTCCTTTCCTCAACTGTACCTATCGTAGCACCCTTTGAGATTCAAGTTGGCTAAAAGGGTGTAGTTGGCCAGAGAGTGTCCGTTGCTGGGGAGAACAAGGGTACGACGGAGAGCCGTTCATGTTTCTACCAACGAGGGAAACAATCCGGCCACGACGAAGGGGACCCGGTAGGAACCGGGCCCCCTTCAAGGTTCCGCGTACTTGACTCAGGGAAGCGGCGGAAGGTTGCGCTGGTGCGCGTGAGCGCGATCGATGGACTCCTGGCTGCGCGGCTGCGCGAGAGCGCGGCGCATGCCCTCCATCGGGTCCTCCGCGACCGGCGGAGGGGTGCTGCGGCGGGAGGTCTTCTCCCGGGCCGCCTGCGAAGCGGACTTCTTGCCCGCGTACTTCGTTGCGGCGAGGCGCTGGTCACGGCTCGGCATCAGTTCTCCTTCTCCTCGGAAATGACCAGCGGCATCCGCGCCGCCAGCCAGACCTTCTCGTCCGACGTCATCTCGCGGAACGGCTGGGTCGCGAAGTAGACGACGGCGTGCGTCAGGTGCGCGATCTCCTCGCGCTTGGCCAGCAGGGGAGCGATCACGTACAGCGATCCGAGGGCGACGTACATGTTCACGCCCTTGATCTCGACGTAGGCGCGCTCCACTACCGGCGGCATGGGGCCGATCGGGTAGGTGGTGTACTCCGCCCCGCAGGCGTGCCCCTTCGTCTCCGCCTCGACCCGTCCGTCCTCGTTCGGGTGATGCAGGAAGACGCCGAACAGGTCGGGATCCGAGGGAACACCGATGGAGATCTCGACGTCGACCACCTCGAACCCGGGGGTCACCGGGCGGCGCCCATGTTGTCGTGGTCGAGGACCACGGCCTCCTCCACGCGGCTGCCGATCAGGACGGCGAGCACCCCGGCGACCGAGAGCAGGATCCAGCTCTTCAGCTTCTTCACGTTCCTCTCCGTTTTCCTGTCACGTTTCCCTATCGGATCGAACCTGAAAAAGAACCCCTGACGCACACGGACTCGGAGCGCCGTGCGCCTCCGAGTCCGTGTGGTGTGCCCCGTGTGTGATCAGCCCTGGTTTCCGCCGAGGCCATGGCCGCAGCCCGATCCGTTCTTGGCTCCGCACTGGGGGCACGGGTTGGGGTTCATGTCAGGCCGTCACCCCCTCGGCCTGCTTCAGCTTCTCCAGCACCTCGTGGGCCCAGGAGTTCTTCGATCGGGCCGCCTGGTTGAGACGGCTCCTCAAGCGCCGGATCATGGTGGAGTCGTTGTAGCTGTACTCCGTCGCCACGTCCTTCACCATGGAGGTGAAGTTCTGGGCGGCCTCGGGGGAGAGTCCCTTGGTGAGAGCCTGCGCCGCCTTGTCGAATCCGCTCTTCGTGGAACGCTTCTTGTTGTTTCGGCCGTTGCTCACGCTTCAGTCCCCTTTCCGAGACCGCCCTGTCCGGCGGTGAGTCATACTCTTCCAGAAGTGGCCCAGGCCGTCAAGTCCGGTCAATGAAGGTACACTTGACCTGTGTAGACAAGGAGGTGAGATGAGGAGAGCAGCGCTCGGTGCCCAGCGGAAGGCGAAGCAGAGGCAGCGGCCCGACGTGCTGGCGCCGTTCCTGGACCTGCCGGAAGCGGGCAAGCGGCTGTCGTTCACGCAGGTGCCCGACTGGGTGATGCTCTGCGACCGGGTGAATCCGACGGCGTTCCGGCTGTGGTGCGTCCTGCGCTCGATGCAGTTCGAGAACGGGCCGGGCATACCGCCGCTGACCCTCGACGAGGTCTGCTGGCTGCTGCCGGGCATCAACAAGAAGCCGACGTCGAGAACCCGGGCCAGGGAGGCGCTGGACTGCCTGCTGGCCGAGGGCCTGCTGAAGGACGTCACGGCGGAAGGGGCCTCAAAGGCGGCCCCCAGGCTCTACCTGGCGATGGACGAGCCGCAGGGGCCGATGGGCTGGAGCAGTGCCCGGCGCAAGCTCAGGCGCTACACGAAGCTCTGGCGCAAGGCCGAGTGAAACGGCAGACGGCCGCCTCCACGGGGGGAAGAGGACGGCCGTCTGCTGTACACGGTAGAGCTGAATCAGGGTTGATCGCCCGCGAATCCAGAAAGCTCTGGACTTCCTCAAGAGTGGTGACAGCCGTTTCCGGGTTGGGAAAGATGCCAGCATGGACTTCAAGAACCCGTTCAAGAAGCGGCCGGAAAAGAAGGCGGACTCGGCCCCCGCCCCCACCGCGAAGCGCACCACCTCGGCTCCGGCGAGCCGTCCCGCCCCGGCGCCGTACCGGCCCGAGCCGGACCCGGTGCCGTACGCGACCTTCTACACGCCGCCGTCCTCCAGCCGGTCCGACGACTGCGGCACCTCTTCCAGCTCGCACTCGTCGGGCGGAGGGTCGTACCACTCGCACGACTCGGGCAGCTCGCACAGCAGCAGCCACAGCAGCTACGACTCGGGGTCCTCGCACTCCTCCAGCTCGTACGACTCGGGCTCGTCGGGCTGCGACAGCGGCGGGGGATTCTGAGAGGATGTCCCCCGAGCAGGGCCCACCTGGGAGCGTCGGTATCCCGGGTGGGCCCTGACTCATACGACCCCGACGAGCGCCAGGATCAGGACGATCAGCAGGATCGCCACGAGCAGGGTGATCAGTCCGTTGGTCGTCATGGTGTCCTCCTCGCGAGGACGCCTACCCCGGATGGCCCGGTCTACGAGAGGGCCGCCCAGCGGGAGCCGGTGTTCTGCGACCCCGAGCTGAGCGTGATGCTCGACGGGAGCGCCGTCTGGCCGGTGCCGGAGGTGAGGAACCGGGAGGTCGCGGTGGTGAGACCGGCGTTGATGGCGCTGGAGACACCACCCGAGGCGGCCACCGACGGCTGGGTTCCGGTGCCCACCGACAGGAAGGCGACGTAGTAGTCCCCAACCGCGAGCGTCTGCGCCGCCGTGAGGGCCGCCGTCTTTAGGCCCTGGGAGCCGAAGTTGGTGGTCTGGTCGGCGCTGACGGCGAGCCGGGTCCCGGAGGAGTTGTACAGGCCGACGAAGTTCTGACCGCTGGTCAGGGACGTTCCCGCCGTGGTGACGCCGTACAGGATGTTCGAGACCACGGTCGACCGGTTCACGATCTTGACCTTGGACAGGTACACGACGCCCGTGTTCAACGGGAAGGCGTCGGCGATCGTGGCCGGGTCCTGCGTCCACGTGATCAGGTTGTGGTCGGCCGGAGCGAAGGTCGGGTTGTTGACCACGCTCAGCGGATACTGGAGAAGCCCGGCGGGCATCGCGTTTCCGGTATTGAAAGTGGTGATGTCCCGGAAAACGGTGGACGACGACTTCGTGTAGGTGACCGTTCCGCCCGTGTTGTTCTCGATGCGGATCCGCTCGAAAATGTTCGGTGCCGCCGAGGTCGTGTTCAGGTCTTCGATGATCTGGAGCGTGCCGCTCGATTCGACGTTCACCCACTTCGCCTGGAACAGGTTGTTGTACGAGTTCGAGGCGCAGACGAACATCTTGTTTCCGGCCTGGCCACTGTCTCCGGTGACGTAGTTGCAGTAGAACTCGTTGCTCTCACCGTTGGCGACGTTGATGCCGGTCTGGAACTGCTCCAGGTTCAGACCGTAGAACCGCTGGCTGGCCGTGGGGTCGGTTCCTCCGACGTAGATGCCCGTGCATCCCGTGGAGTTCGCCCCGGCTTCGAACATGTGCCAGATGTTCTGGTTCATGTTGTTGGCCTGCGAGTCGAAGTAGAGGGCGTATCCGCCCGTTCCGACGATCTCCACGAAGAAGCGCGAGAAGACGCAGTCTCCCGCGTTCTGCACGGTGGAGTTGTTGATGATTTTGATGCCGTTCCGGCAGCCCTCCACCTCGATGTTCTCGAAGGTGGAACGCCACGGCATTCCCAGCTCCATGCCCCACGTGGTGTAGGAGGCGTTGAAGGCTCCGTTGATGCGGAGGTTCCGGAAGCTGGAGTGCCAGAAAGAAATCGTGTTGTTGTCGCCGACGTCATTCACGCCGATCGACTTGATTCCGATTCCGGATCCGGCGATGAAGATGCAGAACGAATCGAGGTGGACCTGGGCCCAGTCCGAGATGGTAACGGCGACGACGTTCGAGGCCGCGTTCAGGTAGGTCGCCTGCTGGCCGCAGCCGCGCAGGGTCACCGTCTTCGCGTTGTCCTCGTCGATGGTGCCGTTGATCTCCACGGTGGCCGCGACGTTGAAGGTGCCGGGCGAGAGCAGCACCACGCCGCCACCCGTGGCCTGCACCGCATCGATCGCCGCCTGGATCTGCACTTCATCCGCTGTGCCGTCGCAGACGTAGTCGGCCATCGCCTTGTCGGCGGCCGGGGCGTCCGAAGCGGCCACGTACAGGGCTCCGGCCAGCGCCCGGCTGGTCACCGGGACGTAACTCCAGGTGCCGCTGATGCGCGTGTACAGCCGCTTGTTGGTCGTGTCGACGCCCATCATGCCGTCGCTGGGCACGAGCGGGGCGAAGGTCGCATCGGAGATGGCCCCGGCGTTCGTCCGCAGAGCGGGAGCCACGTCTCCCTTCGCACCACCGCCCATGTTGTCGCGCGCCATCGTGCCCGGGGCGTTGATGTCGAGGGCGGCCACGGCCAGCGTGCCCTTGGTGATGAGCATGTTGCCGAGGATCAGGTTGCTGCCCGAGTCGCCGACGGACTCCTCGCGGATCAGGGAGTGGGCGGCACCGTTCGTCGTGTGGGACGTGAGGGAGTTGCCCGAGATCAGGTTGCCGGTCGCGGCGTACTCCAGGTGGATGCCGGTATACGCACCGGCCGTGCCGACGGCGCCGATGCCGAAGATGGTGTTCCCCTCGACCACGCAGTTCTGGGCCGCGAGGAAGATGGCGTCACCGGCCACCCCGTCGAAGTTGCATCCGATGATCTTCGTGGCTGCCGCATCCTGCACCCGGATGGCCGGTCGGCTGTTCCCGCCGTTGACGAAGTTGCACCCCAGGATCGTCTGCGTTCCGGCCGAGTCGTGGATCATGCCCATGACCGCGCCGGATCCGCCGAGGAACTGGAAGTCGCAGGCCACGATGAAGTTCTCGTCGTTCGACGTCATGTAGATCGCGTTGCCCTCCAGGGTGGAGGTGTTCGCGTTGTCGAACAGGCAGTGCGTGACGATGTTGTTGTGACCGAACGCCGGGCCGGTGATGGCACCGAGGACCAGACCGGTGCTCTTGCAGGCGGTGAAGTGGATCCGCTGGAACACGCACTCGACGGCGCCGATGGCCCAGATGCCGCCGCTCGGGCCGGTCGTCTGGTTGGTGTGGTTGCCGTCGATGGTGAAGTCGGAGAAGGTCGAGCGCGTCTCGCCGCCGGAGAAGGTGATCGCGTTGTCGTCGACTCCGGCGGCCAGCTTCAGCACGGTTCCCCAGCCCGACCCCACCAGGCCCAGCCCGACCCCGTCCGGCCAGTTGATCGTGGCGCCCAAGTTGAAGGTGCCATCGAGCAGCCGGATGCGGCCTTTGCCGGGAACGCCGTCCACCAGATCGACGGCCTGCTGGATCACGAGGTGGTCGTCGGTGCCGGTGCAGATGAAGTCGGCATCATCCTTCGAGGCGGAGTCTGCGGCGGCGACCGTGACTTCCCCCGAGATGGCCCGGCTCCGGGTGAAGGTGCTGGTCGTACCGATCGCGTAGGTGATGTTCGAGCCGAGCCGGATCTCTCCGTTATCGCCCGCGTCGAAGATGCCGCCGGTCGCCGCGTGCAGGTAGGCGTTGTCGATCTGCACGAACGGAGTGTCGGTGAAGGATCCGCCGTACTGAGGCGAGTTGGTGGACGCGCCTCCGTCGTCCACGCCGGGGAAGTTCGTCCAATCGCCGATGATGACCGGGGTGGTCGCGCCGTTGGTGGCCAGGCCCGCGTACCCGCCGCCGCCAGTGCCGCCGTTGCGGCCGTCGCGGCGCGTCATCAGGTTCGAGATGACGATCGGCGGCGTGCCGGTGCAGTCCAGGTAGACGCCGTTGAAGCCGTTGCGGTCGGTTGAGCAGCCCGACATCAGCATGCCGCCGGACCCGGCGCCGTTGCCCCAGTCGCCGCTCAGGTAGAAGCCGTGGTTGCCGTTCCACTCGGCCCGGCATCCGAGCATCTGCGAGTTCGCCGCGTTCTGGAGCATCCAGCCGTTGGACCAGTTGCCGATGGACTGGCAGTCGACGGCGGTGAGGTCGACCATGCGCTCGCCGAAGAACCCGTGGGCGTGGTTGTTGTCGAGCATCACGCGGTGCATGCGCCAGGAGTACGGAGCGACGCCGCCCTGGAGGCCGCAGTAGATGCCGGAGTTCGGGAAGCGCCGGATCGTGACGTCGCGCAGGGCCACGTTCTGGACGTTGCCCTTGGCCTGGATGCCGTCGACTCCGGCCGCCACGTTCGAGCCGTCGAGCGTGAGGTTCAAGATCCGCTGTTCACCGGAGATGTCCGTGTAGCCGCCATCGGTGGCATCCAGGAAGCGGATGGCCGCGACACCCGTGAAGGTGGCCAGCGGCTTGATCTGCACGTTCGGCTCGTAGAGGTCGGTGACCGTCATCAGGTCCGAGCGCAGGCCCATCAGCGTCTTGCCGGGCGGCACGACGATCGGCTCGTCGGTCGCGTAGGTGCGCGCAGGCAGCACGATGACGCTGCCTGCGGGGGAGGTGCTGAGGATGGTGTTGATGGCGGGGGCGTCGTCCGTGGTTCCGTCGCCGACGACACCGTGATCGACACCGTTGATCCACAGGGAGTCCTGCGCCATGTAGAGGTCGTCGGCCGTGGCCTGGTCGAGTGCGCCCACGTCGGCCGCACTCAGGCTCACGGCGCCGGTCTCGCCGTTCACGGAGGTCACGGGGGCAGTCGGAAGCTGCGCCGAGGGGACCTTGCCCGTGTTGTCGAGGGTGGCGACGCCGTTGTTGGCGCCCTTCTCGTCCGAGTCGATCGCCCCCACGTCGGCTGCGCTCAGGCTGACCGCACCGGTCTCCCCGTTGACCGAGGTGACCGGCGCGGTCGGAAGCTGGCCGGAAGGGACCTTGCCGTCGAGGCCGAGGGTAGCCACACCGCTGGCGATGCCCTTCTCGGTCGTGTCGATCGCGCCGACATCGGCCGCCGAGAGCGTCACATCCGGGCCGGATTCGCCGTTCACGGTCTCCACGACGGGCTCTCCGGCCGTCGAGGTGTCAGTGATGAGGCCGAGCGCTTCCAAGCCGTCCAGCAGGCTCTGGAGGGCGCCGCCGGTCGTGCGTTCGCCGGAGACTGTCTGCCTTCCGACGGCCGTCGCGCCGAAGAAGCCGAGCAGGTTGTTCAGTCCGTCGATGGTGTGGACCGACGTGTCGTCCGGGTTGGCCCCGAATAGCCACTTGCCGCTCGCGTGGGCGGTGAACTCGCCGGACTCCAGGCGTAGGTACGTCCACTGCTCGCCGAGGAAGTTGACCAGTTCGAAGACCGACACGAACAGGTCGGCGCCCGAGGCGTCGAGGTCCAGGGCCGCACCGGACTGCCGGAAGCGGTAGCTCTTCGCGTCCTCCTGGCCGATGAGGAAGTCGGAGTTGATCAGCGCCAGCAGGCCGACACCGAGCCGCTTGAGGAAGGTGTCCATCGAGCCGGAGCCCGAGCCCCACTGCATCTCGCCGTCGGTGAGCCGACGCCAGAGGTCGTTGGTGTTGACCGGGGTCCGGGAGGACTGGGCCACGTCGTCGTCGGCCGCGCGCAGCGAGGAGACGGTGCCGGTGAACTCGGCGCCGGAGAGCTGGGCGTACCCGCTCAGGTCGACAGCCGCACCGCCACCGGGGCCCGAGCCGAACTTGCCCGCCTTGATGAACAGGGCCTGCGTCGCGTCGGAGAGATCGGTGGACGAACCGGAGGTCGCCAGGAAGCCCAGGTTGATGGCGTTGCCGGGGAGTGCCGGGTTCGTCGCGAAGGCTTCCTTGCCCGCAGCGGAGACCGCGTCGTCAAGCGAGGCGTACGTCTGCTGGCCGTACTGGAGGACGTGGACCTCGGAGCCCTCGTTGGTGGGGAACATCCAGAGCTGGTGGACCACGTACTCGCCGCCGGGGACGGCCGTCAGGGAGCCGTTGTTGTCGTAGTTGCCGACATCCACCACGGTCGACGACAGGACGTGTTCCAGGTCGGAGTCCCGCAGGACGTTCGTCCAGGAGGCCGGGGAGGCGCCGACCGTGTTCGTGATGTGCGGGTTGTTGGTCTCGGTGCTGCCGTCGAAGTGGTTCCAGCCCCGGGAGAAGACTTGACCGGCGCCCACGTTCAGCATCAGGTTCGCGCCGTTGGGGCTGACGTCGTTGCCCGAGATGCCGAAGGCGCCGATCGCGTCCATCAGGTCGTAGAGCTGGTTGACCGGGTTGCCCGAGATGGTGGGGATGGACTGCGCCAGGAAGATGGATCCGTTGTCCTGCGCGGCCATGCCGAGGACGATGAACGTCCGCCGGTCTTCGGGGGTGGGCCGGTTCTCCTGCTGGTAGACGTTCAGATCGGCGTCCATCACGAACCACGTGATGTCCCGGGTCTGGGCGACGCTGTCCAGTTCGACGGTGATGACGCTTGTGCTCTCGACGGGGGTGATCGTCGGAGGGTTGGTGAGGTAGTCGACGATCCGGCCGCTCAGGGGATTGATGTCGATGGCCAGGGGGTTGCCCGGGTTCACCGAGATGTCGCCACCGGAGGTGATGCCAGTGTCGAGACCGCCGTCCACGCCGGAGGGACCGGCGGGGCCCACGAGGGAGGCCAGCCACTCCTCCTCGGTGCCGACGAAGCCGTTGTCGACCGCGACCTGATAGGCGGATTCGCCGTCCTGCCCATCGGCGCCCGGGGTGCCAGGTGCGCCTGGAGCGCCGGGACTGCCGGGTGGCCCGGGGACGGGTACGTAGTCGACGCCACAGATGTCCACCGAGAGGATGTCGGTGATGTCAAGGGCGCCGGTTCCCCCCGGGAGGGCGAAGACGCTCTCTTCCCAGTCGCCACCGACGAACTGCCGCAGGCGCCACATGCGGCCGTCGGCCGGGAGGACTCCGGCCGCATCGGTGCAGACGAGGTCTTCCGAGAAGTGACCGTTCTCGTCGAGCGTGACCTTTCCGCCGCCGAGGAGAATCTGATTCCCTTCCTGATCCGTCCAGCGGGCCGGAACAGGTTCGAAAATCACGTAGTTGGATCCGTCGCTTCCGTCATACGGCTCACCATTGACCGGATTGACGTAAGTGCCGGTGACGGTACGTTCGGTCGGCAGCGCCATGGTCAGCCTTTCTCTCGTCTGGGAGCAGAGTAATCAGGAATTACGACGAGCGCCGAAGCGATTGGATCACGGGCCCACGGCGGCCCACGGACCGGCGAAGTCCGTACCCGTATTGATCTCGCGAACGAGTGGGGACGGGAGCGCGGTACGACCGGATCCGTTCTTGGCGAAGCGCATCGTGGTGGCGGTCAGGCCCACGTTCGCTGCCCCTTCCACGCCGGTCCAGCCGGAGCCGCGAGTCAACGTCGGCGGGACGGATGCGTTGAAGAGGAGGGCGATCCAGTAGAAGGATCCGGCCGTGAGGGACTGGCTGGTGATGGTGGTCGTCTTCAGACCGGCCGAGGAGATGGCCGAGTCGACCCCGGTCGAGGCCAGCAGTGTTCCGGCCGAGGAGTAGAGGCCGACCCAGTTCTGCCCAGCCACGGCGCCGGACCCCGTGTTGCCGATCCACCAGTAGAGCTTCGTGACGCTGGCGGCTGCCGCGACGTCCACCCGCACCAGGTACAGAACTCCGTTGGCCATCTCGGAGGAGTTCACGGCCAGTGCCGGGTCGTAACACCAGGCGGTCAGCCCCTGTGTGGCGGCGCGGGCGGGCTCGGCGCCGATCGCCCCCGGGGTGATGGGGTCCGTGCTGCTGGCGGCGTGGCTGGCGGCATGGGTCATCGGGGTATCCGCGTACCAGCCCCACGTGCTGCCGTTGTACAGGGCCCTGACGCGGAGCGTGTGACCGGAGGGGACGGCCACGGTGGTGGCCCCGGTCGCACTGGAAACGTAGACGTTCTGGCTGCCGGTCGTCGCAACGGTGAGCGTGTTGCCGCCAATGCTCTTGAAGGTGTACTCGACGGGGCAGAACGAGGCATCCGGCAGGGTGCCGGTGAAGCCCCCGCTGGTGGTGTCGCAGATCAGGATACGGTCGATCGGCGAGCAGGTGAACGAGCTGGTCTTCCGCTTGACCGCAGCCGGAACCTGACCGTTGACGACTTCGATGCCGGTCGGGGCGGAGGTGGATACGCCCGATTCAGTGAAGAGGCCCGTCAGCCGGATCCGGCCGAGAGCCGCGTTCAGTGCTCCGTTCGAGTTGCCCGCGATGTTGGGGGTGCTGTTCTCCGTGCTGAGCTGGTCGACATCGACGATCGGGCCCACGCCGGAGGATCCAGCTCCGATGATGTACACCTCGTTCGTGCACGCCTCGATACTCGCGGAGATCACCTTCATGGCATGGACGCTGCCGACCGACCCGGCGTAGTTGCCGACCGGGCACAGCCCGGCCCAGCAGTACAGGGCCATGTACCGCTCGACGACAGTGTGCTCGGTGAGGAACATCGCGTAGGTGTAACCGCCGCCGCAGGAGACGTTCCGGGCGATCGAGTGATCGTTGTTTCCGGGGGCCGGAAGGAGCAGGCCGACGCTGAGGCCGGTACCGAAGGTGCCCGGGGAGGTGTAGTCGGTCGAGGAACCCGCAACGGTGCCCGCCGTGCCGAATCCCAGGTTGTCGACGTAGGCGTTGGCACAGCCCCACAAGTTGGCCGCACCGTAGGTGAGCCCGTAGGCGCTGTGGGCCGTCAGGATGGCGAGGTTCTTCAGACCCGCCATGATGTTGGAGTAGCGGGCCGAGGCGCCGTAGGCGAGGCCGTTCGACGTTCCCTCGTTGGGTCCGCTGATGACGCCGGGGTTTCCGTTGGCGTTGATGTTCGTGGTCTGGGCCGAGGTCGAGGAGAAAAGCCCGAGGGAGAGCAGGCAGGATCCCGAGTACTGGGGGACGACCTGCTCCCAGTGCCTGACCGCTGCGGCACCGTCTCCTTCTCCACGGAATTCGAGGATCTTCTTGACACCCGAGGTCGGGTACACGCCGAAGACGATCTGCCCGTTGCCCGACTTGCTGGTGTTCAGCGCACCGGCCAGCACGTAGGCGCGCGGCGGGAAGTAGACGGCGGCATAGGTGTGGCTGGTCAGATACGACTCGGCCGCGTCGACCGCTGCCTGGATCGCGGCCGTGTCGTCGGTGCCCCAGATGACGACCGCGTTCGTCAGGGATACGCCGGAGGCGTTGGAGGCGGCGAGCGTCACGCTGGTGGCCGAGTTCACCGTGGAGATGGTGGTGACCAGCGTGGTCACGCCGGTTGCCGCCGCTCCCTTGACCGAGATCGCCTTGCCCTGGTCCTCGGCCGTGAAGCTGGCGGTCGCACTGGTGAGGGTCGCACTGCCGCTGGCCATGGCGCCGTCGCCCACCACCTTGCCGTCCCCGGCCGCTCCGTATGCGCTGTCGGTGACATCGAAGATCCACGGGTAGGACGAGTTGACCGAGGTCCAGGAAGCGGTGACCGCATCGAGGGCAACCAGCGCATCGCCCGCCGAGGGGGCACCGGAGATCTCGACACCCGCGACCTTGGCCACCGAGGGGTTCGGGTAGGTGCCGTCCAGGTCGCCGCCTGCCGGACCGGTGGGGGTGCGCGCGTTGGTGGTGGTCGGGTCGTCCGACTTCAGGGCGATGGTCGGCCCGTCTCCGGCGTCACCGAGCGGCGGCTGGGGACCGGCGGGGCCTTCCGCCCCCTCGGGTCCGACCAGGGAGGCCAGCCACTGGGATTCCGTTCCGACGAATCCGTTGTCCACGGCCACGTCGTACGCCGACTCGCCGTCAGCGCCTGTCGACCCGGCGGGACCGGCGGGGCCTTCCGCTCCGGCCGGG
>Ga0070680_100000027_pt1 | contig 75148 bp, 116 predicted proteins | sample KBSC73BmetaG_FD_64672 | JGI IMG/M metagenome (GOLD analysis project Ga0070680, IMG submission 64672) | Corn rhizosphere microbial communities from Kellogg Biological Station, Michigan, USA - KBS C7-3B metaG | ecosystem: Host-associated > Plants > Roots > Rhizosphere | place: USA: Michigan...
ATTCAAACTCCCGCGGCTGGGCCATGAAGATCAGTTTAGCCCTCTCCTTCAACCCGAGCGCATCTGTCTCAACGAAGAAGTCAACCACCACATCGCTAAGAGCCCTGAACCGCCTTCTCAGGTCCGCAATAAACCGTTTCGTGAGAGTGGTGGTGCGGGTGGGATCGGCCCGCAGTAGATGTAAGGCAAGAGCCATCAGTTTGCAGTCGACGCAGGCTGCTTCTTGCCGGGCGTGCGACCTGTCCCTACTCCCATAGGATTGCTGCCCTTCGCTGCACCAGCGGCAGCGGCTTCTGCGGCTGCTTTGGCTCCAGCAGCCGTGGACTGAATGTCCATGAGATCATCTCCCATCTCGTCAATGATGGACTGGGCTTCGGCGTCTGTATATCCCAGCACCAAGGTGAGGAAAAGGAATGGTGGAACCAAAGCGTCCACTCCGCCCATGACGTATTTCATGAGAGCGTTCGTTCTTCGCTCGGCGACTTCGGCCTTGTCCCTGTCACCAGGACTGTTCAGGTCCGGCCAATGCACGATGATGTTCTCAGGCTCGGGCAAGGTCCCGTAGGCGACGAGCCGTTCAATGAAAGGGGTGATGAGGAAGGGAGTGATGTATCCCTCGCGACGGCGATTTACACGGCGGTTCCACGCCCTCTGGTCCTGTTCGGAAGCGAGCTGAGCCGCTTCGCTTCCAACTAAGATTCTCCAAGGGATTCCCAGCGACATCGCGATAAGGCGAATCTGAACCTCCAAATGGGGCCCCGGATCAGCCACCTGCACGTTGAGGGATTTAGCACTCATCCCTACCGTGGCGATGTATCGTTGGAGGCCGTTCATGTAAGCCTCAATCTGCTCTTTGGTCGCTTCCTCATCAAATTCAACATCCTCACCCGCGGCTGGAAGTGACTCAAGAGACAATCCCGGAAAGCCACCCTTCCAAAACATCTCTCCGCTGCCACCGCCAATCTTTTGAACATCCAGCAGACGGTTGAAGACCTTCTCCATTCTCGGCCTGCCGAAGATTTCTGATGTCGTCCGGTTGTCCGCTATATGAAGAACCCGCGACCAGTGGACCATCTGCTTCTGGTTCACCGTGGAGCCTTCGACACTATCAAAAGTCACCTCGTAGGTCTTGGGCATTCCATACCGCGGACTAGACGTGTTCGTTTCCATCGACTCAATCTTCACCACAGACTCATCGAAGACCCTCAGGTAAAGAAGCTGATGTTTGTTCCCTGCCGTCCCTTCCCCATCATCTTTAACACCCGGCACGGGCGCGTCTAGCTTGGCTCCGTCGTCGAGCCCCATCAAGATGATCCCATACTTACCAATGCCGCTCAGGATGTCAGCCCTGAGCAGAATGGAGAGGAGCCTGAATTCCTTTTCCAAATCTACCCAAGCCTTCTCAAAATCAGTTTCTTCCTGATCTTCATTCTCGAAGATCTGAGGGCTTTCGGCCCAGCTCTCTTCAGGAAACACGCTAACCACTCGTGTGGCTAGATCATGGCGATGGAAGGCCAGCATGTAGTCCTCGATCTGTATCTCGATGGGATGCCCACATTCGGCGTCGATGTCGCGGCGAGGATCAATTTGCCGCCGGAGCCAGAGCTGCCGCTCCATAATGAGGTTTTGAACGAGGGCGTTCGTAACATGCGGACCGAACCGAGTCACAGGTGAACTCTTCGCAGTCATGGAAGAACTCTACTGGACTATGAAGACGGACGCAACCTAAATGTCGTGATGATGTATCGTATGAGAAACGTTCGTGGGAGTCACAGCCTTCGGCTCATCAGCGACCGCCGCAGTTTCGTTGAAACCCTTCGCAACCGCCTCCATCCTCGCTCTCTCGCGAGCAATCTTCAAGAGGACGAGATACCCCAGCAGATCATCAATAGTATCTTCGTGGAAGTCCTCACCGTTCCCTCTCATCAACCGGCTGAGCTTGTCATCGATCCTCACCTTGATGGCCTCGATCGAATCGGCCTTAGAGAAGATTCGTATGGGGTGAATCGCTGAGTCGCCGTAGCTCTGGTTCTTGGCGACGAGCATGTCGGAGATCCCATTGCATACCTTCCTGATGGCGATGTTCGTCGTATCGTGTGGTTGTATCTTGATCGTATCGTTGTTCATATTCGTATTCCTAACCTTCGTATCTTCCACAAAGCCATTCTTTCCAACTGGTGAACGCGCGACTTGTGAATTCCCATCTCTTTCGCTACCTCTGCCATGGTCCTGATTGCGTTGATCCCAAGCGGTCCTTTGAAATTACTCGCTCTTACCTCACCCGGCTGGAGTTTGTATCGCTGCCTCCTCTTCGCGCGATACCTCCGATTCGATGGGTAGTCGTAGAATCGTTTCATTTTGCTACTCACGCCTCCTCCTTCTGCGTCGGCGCAAGGGCGGCGTCGATCTGGGCGAGCAGCGTGCGGTTCGACTCGCGCTTGTTCGTCGCTAAATAATCGCGGGCGACTTCCAGTGCCGCACGCAGCCTGTCCCGCTCGGCGGTGAGGCGGGCGACGGTAGCTCGCATACACACCGGGCACTCGCCGCTGGTCAGTTCGCGCTCCTTGTCATTGTGGTGAATGCACGTCGATTGCCACGAGGCCATAGCGGTTTCTTTGATGCGGTCAAGTAGGGCGACGGCACGGTCCCGCTCCTGCGCGAGTGCGGCGGCGTGGGCTTCGCAGGCTTCTTTGACAACCTGCTCGACGGCGGACACGGACATGCCTTCCAGCGTCTTCTCGTCCCACGACAGCGTGCGTGCCGCCACCACCCACGGCGGCTCCAAATTGAGGGTGGCCTGCTTCATGGCGACAGGTTCATCACGGCAATTAAGTGGTCGCACTCTGCCACGTTCGCCGCGTTGAGTTCAACCCGCAGCTCTTTCGCGACTGCTGTGCAAGGCGCGATGGAGTTCTTATAGCGTGTGCGTAGCAGGCGACGGACTTTGCGGCGTAGCTTTAAGCGTGCGGCTCTACGCGCCTTGCGCTGTGCCCGTTTTGCTTCTCGCTGACGGTCTAATTCGCGCCATTCTTCCGCCGTGCGGGTGTTGTAAGCGATGTGGGGCTGTTGCGGTGGCCACGTTGAATTGCTGCCCAGCCCTGTAGCGATAAGTGCGGCTGCGGCCAGTCTGTCGGCTGTGCTCTGATACTTGATCTTTCTAGACGGTGCTGCCATTATGACTCTATTATCTGATGATGAAAAAATTGGGAATTGAGAGAAAAATCTGAGAATACGAACAATGATGATCTGTAAGAGAGAGAATTCTTTAATTGAGAGAAATCACCTGAGAAATTGAATTTTGACGACCGTCACCTTGACACCATGAATGAACCGATTGAGAAGATAGAAATGAATTTTGACGACCGTCATCTAGAGGGCATGGCCACGCTGCGCGGGAAGGCGCGGAGGCGTGAGAAGGACGCCGGGTGCGTTGCAAGCACAGTGCAAGCACAGTGCAAAAGGCGTTTTGCACAAATGCAAACGCGTTTGTGTGTGTAACCTGTTGTTATGCAACAGGTGAATAAATTAAGCTTCCGGCATGTAGCCTGCTATATGTTAAGCGTATGTCGGAAATGCAAAAACAAAAACACAGTAACAAAAACACTACTATGCACACACAAAACGCAACGCGCTACATAAGCGTAAACAGCACACAGGAGGCGCGCAAAACAGCGCGTTTTTTACGCAAGTTAGGATACACACATACGCGCTACACGCAAGCGCAACGCGGACGCAGCGCGTTTAGCTATTACACACGCGGCGCGGAGGTAGTTGCTATTGTGCATTAGTTTTGCGTTGCGTGTTGCACGCAAGCGCAATGCACGCAACGCAGCACTAACGCTGCAAAAACAAAAACGACAAAAACACAAAAACAGTATATGAAGAAAAACAAAAACAAAAACTCGAACCCCGTCACCCCCGCTGTCCTCGACGCCGCTCCTGCCGCTGTCCTCGACCAAGCGCCCCAAGCGCCGCTGTCCGACTCGGAGCAAGCCGCCGCTGTCGCACAGTTGCAGGAGGAAGTGCCTGCTGCCGCGCCGGAAGCACCCGCACCCGCGCCGGCTACACCCGCAGTAAGCAGCAAGCGCGACGCGTTTGGAGGGCGTTTGGGAACACGCATGTCCAACATTAACGTCGCCGTAATTAACGCCGGCGCAACCGGCGCAACAATCGCGGAAGTCGCCGCTGCCACTGGGGAATCCAAATCCTTAGTAAGCTCGCAGCTCTGCTGGATGGTTGCGCACAACAAAGGCGCTACCCGCACGCAGGAAACGGTAAACGGCAAAAAGCAATTCCGCTACTTCGCCGCCAACGCCTTGCTCGCCGTCAACAACTAAGTTTCTCGCCGCCGGCGCTTGCCTAACCCGCAAGCGCCGTAGGCGGTAAACATCAAACCAAAACGACAAAATGACAAAAATACTCATATCCTGCAAAAAGTGGCAGCTGGAGGCAGTCCGCCTCGCCCTCGACTGCAACCTCTACAAAACGACGGCGCTGTCCTACATGAATGTAGGTGAAGACCTCTACCTGCTCGAGGTCGCCAACAAACAAGAATGTGTGCTCTACGCGGAATGCCTCCGCTACATTTCCGGCTCAGATCCCGTCAACGGCCCTGAGTGGATCGAGCTCGCGGAAATGCTAGAAGACGCTGTGGCAGGGATTTGCAACGATTTCACCGCTTAACCCTCAACCCAAAACAAAACGACAAAATGACACCTGAAGAAATCATCCAACTGGCGAAGTTGCTGGTGAAATACCACAACTCGATCACCAAAGCCAACGCGAGCATATACGGCGAGAAGATGGACAAGGCGCTGTGCCAAGACACCTTCACCACGCTGTTCTGCCAGGGCTTTCGCCAATGCGACGAGCTGGGCAAGCTCCAAAAGGAGTTCGTCAAATGAGAGCGACAACCAAACTATTCGCCTACGACAAGGGCACCAAAACCTTCTTCCAGGAGATGTCTACGCTAGAGGGAAATGCCGACGAAAGCGACCCCTCTCGCAAGACGAAAGCGAGGAGTCTCGTGTTCCACCAGGTGTATCCAGACGCTTGCGACGAGGGAATGACGCTCGTTTCAGCACGCACTGGTGAGGAAGTTGACTACGTGGTAATTGAACAAGAACGAGCTGTTGACGGTGAACTGGAGTCATGGACTTTGGTGCCGACTAAACAGGCATTGAAGCGGGTGCCTAGAGCACGTGGAACGAAGATAATCATCTGGAACGACTAAACAACCAATACCTAATAAAGAAAGGATATCCCACCCATCGCGAGGTGGGATTTTCTGTGGATGGTGATAAGGTGAAGAACATGGGAAAGACTGCGGGGACGGCGAGCAAGCAGAGATTAGCAGATTCGGGTAGATTAGGTGATTTCGTTATTCGGGTCTTATCGGGGTTTCTTCTTTGTGTCCAGCTTTATTTTTCACTTTAGCATCTCCATTTGCCTATCCTTCTTCTTTTTTCTCCTCTACAATTTCAGCATCTGTCACCTCACCACTTGTCAATCTTTTCGGCTCGAGCTCTCGTTTTCTTCGAACCGCGTCCAATATCTTCCTTCTGGTTTCGAAGTCAAGCTCGAGGTCATCTAAATTCAATGCCGCATGGTGAATCGTCCCCGTATGTTCCACTTGCATCTTCTCGTTGTATCCCCTGTCGGCATTCTGTGTTCGGTTTGCGAATACTATCGCCCCTGGATAACCCTCATCTACCAATCTCATCAATGCCGTCTCAAAATAATCTTTCTTCGCCTCTTGCAATTCCTTCATTGCCATCTTAAAATTCACCTGTTCCTTCCAACGTTCAACTGTGTCTCGTGTCACCCCAGCCAAACGTGCAGATTTGCTTGTGTTCCAATTGGTTGACAACATCGCGTGGAGGAATATCTCTTGCCTCAATTCATTCGCGAGGTCTCCATTCATCACGTCCGGCACCTCATTTTCATCAGCCTCTAAATACCACTCCACCCGGTTCCACATCTTCCTTGCAGGCTTGCTCAATTTCCCTAACATGAATTCATTGAAGTCTGCCACTCTCTGTTTTCTCGCCTCAGCCACTTCATACACCGTCTTCACGTCTTCACGGTTCTTTCTCCACCAATTCAAAGTGTCTTGGGGCACGTCTAGCGTGGCAGACAAGGCGCCCAATTTCATGCCTCTCAGGAGACAATCATACAGTGTGAGAAGGAATTTGAGGTTAATCTTCTTATTCGCTTTCATAAGTCGTTTTTCACAGTAAGATGTCTTTCAGCAGTGTGCAAGTAGTGATTTCATTCGCAAAGCAATCGCATACAATTTGCATTGCAATTCGGCATAAATCGTTCACCACGAATCACGGTGAGCAAAATCCCTTAGCATATTTGCAAAATCAAAATCGGCATGAATCTTGCTCATACAAAGCAAGTTTGCAACGGTGCAAACGAAGCAGAGAATAAACAAAACGACAAAATGAAAACAGAACAAAACGACAAACTCAGCAAGGTGCAGGCTTTGCTAGTGCAGGCCCGCGAGGCGCTTGCCGCAGTGCAATGGAGCACCTCCGTTGTGCTTAACAAGAGCCCCCTCGAACACGACATAGTCTGTTTAGACTTCTATGTCAACAATGCCATCGGCCGCTGCGCCACCATCAACCGCACCGTCGGCAAACTCAAATAAGACATATGAAATTATTTGGACATTTCCAAGACTTAGTCAACGCCTACGTCGGCCCTTTCAAAAGTGAAAAGGCAGTCCGCGCCCACGCCAAGTGGTGCAAAGAAGTCAGAGGCGACGGTGGTGAACTTATCGAAATCGTCACTTCAGTGCCTGCTGGTGAATTCACAATTACTCCAGCCGAAGATAAAGCGCCAATCCTTAAGGTTGGTGACAAAGTCCACGTCACGTTTGAATCCGGCCACCGGATGAAGGGACGGGTGACTGAGGTTGTTGGTGAACTTTACTTTGCTGAATTTGGCAAAGGTGAATTCAAATTCACATCCAAAATCTACTGGAGCGCGTGGGGTAACAAAAAGCCGTCATGGAAGGAGAACGCACACTGATATGGAACTTCAAGACCTAGTCGAGATTGTGCGAGAGTTGGATGCACAGCAATTTGAAGAGCTGGTGCGTGCAATGTCCGCACAGTGTAGAGAGACAGCCGAGCACATGGAAGGTGACGGCAACGACAGCGGTGCGTGGCGCAAGGCTGCAGACGGGCTTGCAGACACGGCATATTGGCTGAGCAGGCGCAGTGGAAACTAAGGAAATCTATGAAGACATATAGCGCAAAACACGACGAAGACATCGAAATCCCAACATTGCAAGAAGACGATGACGGCAATGTGAAGGTGACGACGATTGAAGACATGCTCCTGCTAGTGCAGAGCATGGGTTACGAAGACATCGCTGAGTTCGAGGAAGACACCACGGTAAAGGTAAATGAATTGATTGGAAAGTGGTGGAACCTGTGCCGGGACGACGTGAACATAATTGATAAGGAATGATATGAAAGACTCAAAACTGTTTGGTAGGATTGGCAAGCGCGACGATGTTGTGCGTGCCAGCCGAGAAGTAAAGAAGGCTGGGGGTGTCGTCACCGAAAACCGAGACGCACAAACCACAGTCGCGACAAACCCACTTGATGGCGCTACCATATTCAAGGCTCTTCACAAGGGCAACGGTATTTGGCTCATCATGTATTCAACAGACTACTACCCAAAAACATGAAACTGAAACAAGAGGCGAAGAAGTTGAGACGGAAGCACTACATCGGCACCGAATGGACGAAGGAATTCGGCAACGTCCGGCTCTACCGATTTGACACAGTCGAGGAAAGTCAACATTTTCTCGACGTCGTAGGTGGTGCTCCCATCACCACAGGACTGAAAGGTTTTACCGTCGCAGTCAGCAAGTAAGCAATATGAAAACAATCAAACTTAGCGGCAAACCCTACCAGCACGTCGTCGTAGTTGAAGGACACTCCTACGAACGATTTGGTGACGGGGTCAGGTTCAAACGCACCTACAAAGGAACTGACTTGGTGAAGGTCCTGACACGAGTCTGCGAGAAACATTTCTACGGACTTGACGACGACTATGAAGAGGGAGTTCCTTGGACGCCCGAACTTATCTTGAAAGAGATCGAGGAGAGGAATGGTGACGGTTGCGACAGCATCAGCAAACTCACTGTCAACGGTGAGGTGAAAATCGAGATGGAAACGATTGACGAAGGAGAAGAGGAAGTCGAATGAACAAGAATACCGCAGCACGGCGAGGCTACGAACACACTGGGCACTTCGCCTGGGGGTATGAACGTGAGACGCTAAAGCCGAAACTTGAGGAATACCGCAAGGCAGGATACAAGGCGATCATCGTCTCAATTCCTCCCGATCCTCTCAGCCGAGGACACCACGGGACATCCTACGCCATCATGGTTGAGCCGAGATACGCTGTGGACCAGCGCGTCAAGGCTGCGAAAGCAGAAATCGACCGCTACGAGGACAGCATCTCTCGCATCCTAGAGCACCATCTTGGAAATGCCCTTAAGGAAGTAGAGAAAACGCGAGAGAAACAGAGAGAGAACGCGAGATGGCTAGCTAATAACGGACATGCCAGCGACGAGGTCAAAGAAATCCTATCCCAAGCGGAGAAAACCGCCGAAGAGCAGGCTTTCAGCAACCATCTCGAACTAATCGAAAAGGTGAGAGAAATCTTAGAAGAGATTGGAGGCAGCATATGAGCGACACTGACAAAGAGTTTTGGGACGCAATGGACAGCCGCGACAACGAGATTGCCAAGCAGCAGGCTGAGGTTTATCGCCTCTGTGGCATTCCTGAAGGAACTGAGGTGATAGACTACGACGGTGAAGATGAACTGCCAAAAACCGGCGTAGTGGTCGACTGCACTCAACACGAAGAGTTCTGTGTGCTCTACGTTGACGGAGTCGAAGTCGCTCAGTTCGCCGTTAGCTGTCGAGGTAGCTTGTGGATATTTGATGCTGTCGTTTGGGCGACAGGGAAATGCTACAAGGCGACCGACGAGAAGCCCAGCTTGCGCGAGGTGAAGACGGTAGACACGAACGACAAAGAAATTGGAGCGTGGTTTTTCACATGAATCATCTTATCAACATCGACTCCTATCAACTCGCCAAAGCAGGACTAATCCTATTCAGCCTGCTGTGGCTAGCACTCATCATCTTATGAAGACAAACCTACGCAAATTGAGCACTCGTCAACTGACAAAACTCGCCATTCAAACCGGCGTGCTTCTCCCTTACATGACAGACAAAGAGAAGGTTGATGCCATCGCCAACTGGGCCGCAGGTTACAGTTTGAATTGGCAAGACTTCACCTCGCGATTCCCTTGGTTGGGAGAACCATTCGCCTAATAGATTATGTATAACATAACAGCACAGCAAATTGAAGCCGAGAAGAAACTCAAAAAGGAAGGATTCCGATTCTCGAATTGGATCTCCGCGCAAGAAGAAAACCCCGAACTGGGGTGCATGGTTATGAAACGAAAGCCGAACAAGTTCACGACAGAGTATCGCGAGATTTCGCCAGACGGGAGCGTGAACTGACTCAGATTCGGCACACAACCTGCTTATTTAATATCAGTTGCAATAATGCAAAACGACAAACATGAAAATCATCATCAAAGTAGGTAAGGATCACTTCGTCAAGGAGTATGACGTCCTTAAGGATGCGGTGATATTCACTCGTAACGAAAGTGAAGCACTCGTGTTCAAATCCGAGGCAAGCGTCAACCACTGGCTCGACCAATATGCCAATTGTGGAACGGGTCTCAACTGGGGACAGGACATCAAACTGAGGAAGTTCGTATGAACGAAGAATACCAAAAGGCTCTCGACCTGCTCGAACAAATCGAGCGCACCGCCAAGCGGGCCGCCGGGCTGACGAGCAAGGACACACCATCGCACGCACAAAAGATCCGGAATCTCAAACTGCTTGAGATTGTCGACTACTTGGAGAAACTGTGTGAAAAATCTGGCTAAGAATATGACAAAGATAAACGAAATCATCGAGAGGATGAAATGCTGCCGGCCCGAAGACAAACCGGCGCTGGAAGCGATCCCCGCACAGGACAGTGGGTGCATCAAATTCAATGACGACTTTGCAAACCGCGCAGCGGACCTGATACTGGGAGCTGACGCGGATCAATTTGAAGAATTGGTGAGGGCTTTAGCAGGATTTAGCGGCTTATATGCTACCGACTGCGGTGATGACGCCTATGCCCAAGCAGCCACGCACCTCTTCAAAGCAGCCACAGCACTACGTGGCAGGATGGGAAACTAGATATGACAACACAAGAGATAATTGAAAAGATTCTAACGATGTCCGCCGATGAAATTGAGGAAGTTCTCAAAGCGGTGATAGATGTCACCTCCGAAGCCGCCGGCGAGGCTGTTGATCCGCAAGACGGACAGGCATTTGGTGAATGCACGTTGGCACTGAGGAAAGCGATTAAACATTTGGAGAAACGAACCAAGTAAGGACAAAAATGACAACGAAACAAATCAGAGAGGCACTAGATGGTGTGGTAGACACACTAGGCAAGAACAAGGCGGGAAACTACGTAGCACGCCGCGGATTCTTTTACACAAACGGCGGCACGGCGGACAAGTTCGCCGAGGAAATCAAACGACAGATTCCGGCGGCTAACATCCTCAACACTTGGGAGAGGTGGACGGCGTTCAGGGGTGGTGCGAGCACTGCCAACCAGTCACACTGGGGAGTTGAATTTGAGGTATCTGAGATTTTGGTGGAGAGGTTCGACTCCACCAACAAAGCGGTATCCTAATCGATGCCGCCTGCGGCGCTGGTTCCTTTGTCGTTTCCGGCGCCGCAGTAGGCAGGGATTAGCCTGTAACAAACCAAGAAAGACATGAAGACCAAGACGAAGAAAGTGCTCATACCAAAAGTCACATCAATTGGTGACTTGTTCCACCGTGCCGCAACAGATCCTCGCTATGCAGAGCTGGCGATGATCAGCGCGTCAAACCTCGGTGGAACCTGCAAGGACCTCAAAGAGGCAAGGCAATGGCTTAATTGCAATGCAATGGAGAGTGACAGCGAGCAGGGGGTGGTGGACGAGATCAACTTCTGCCGAGACCTTGTGAAGTAGTCAACCTGTTTTGCAACCGCAGTGCAAAACATTGCGGTTGCAAACACCACCAATGAATTCATTTGCAAAACCGCAATAAAACACGTTCGGCATGAATCTTGCTCATACAAACTAGCTTTGCAATTATGCAAGGCGAAAAACAGAAAGAAACGACAAATGAGACGACGAAAATTAACACCGCAAGAGCAGGCAACTGAAAATGCCAATGCTCAAGCCCGCGCCAAGGAACGCGCCGCAGCAGAGGCCCAGCGCAAACTCGAACGAAGAGAGAGATGCGTGAAGGAAGTGAGCGAATTGATGGAGAAGGCGAGAATCCTCTCCAACTGGCCCTTGACCGAAGAAGGTGAAGAAGCCTCGAAAATCCAATACGTCATGAGAGACATCGGCAGGACCTGGTTCGGTCTGCACGAAGAATTGATTGAACGTCAAGTCGAGTTCATGGCACGCCCCGCCAACTACTTCGAGTGGGCCGAGAAAGACATGATAAATGCCTGCAAGCGAGAAATCCTTGACAGCATTCTCTACCTGCTCAGCGAAGAAGGTCAAGAAGGTCAAAACATCCAGCCTAGCTTGAGACTGGTAGATATCTTGTCCGAGATTGCCGAGAGACTAACAGATGCCCTACTCAACAATGAGGACCGGCCCACATCCACAAACGTGGCACATAACGCCACGATGATTGCGAAGAAGGAAGCTCAATCCTACATGCTACGCTGGCACTTGAACGGTTGGCTGCGGCTGCTCAAACCCGTCTACAAAGTCACATGAAAATGGATTACGAAGACCAGAAGACTCTCGCCAAGATCGCCCGAGACCGGCGATACGTGAGAGGCTGGGCCGGAGGAGACGATCATCCATTCCAAGGTCCTGATGGTTACTCAGGATATACGGTGACTGACGCCCGCTGTCACATGACTCGCATCAAGCAGCAGATCGAAGAGAAGTATGGAATCACTCACACTCCCTCACCTGCAACACTCAAGCGGCAGCAGGAGGAGTGGATACGGAACCGTGACAAGCGAGCGAAGATCGATGCGAAGGTGAGAGAGGCCTTCCCACTCCTGAAGAAAGCCTACCACGTGATTTGTGTCAACCAATGGGATGGACGCAAAGCCATGAGGCGAATCGTGAAGCGAATGGGCTTCGAGAACATCAGCGCGGCTTGCGCCTACCGGGCCCAAGCCAACAAGCTGAAAGACAGACTCCTGAGAAAGGCCGGATTGAGAGTCCGTTGGTAGATAATACAGAAAGGAAAACGACAATGAAAGTATCTGACGAAATCATAGAGAAGCTGACAAAGATTCTCAGGCTGGCGACCGACCGGGCCGCACAGCCTGGTGAGGTTGAGGCCGCGATGGCCAAAGCGCGAGAGATGGCAATGCGTCACAGCATCGACCTCGCCTCGGTGAACCTGAACCCGGACACCAAGGTAGAAGGTGGGATCCAAGTTGAGAAGAACTCAACACTGAAGACACGATCGAAATACAAGCAACCCTACCACTACTGGGTCTTCGCCGTTCTCCAAGAAGTCTTCGAGGTGAAGGTTATCATCTCAGAATGCAGTGACTACAACGGCGGGAAGGTCATCAGTGCGATTCACATCATCGGCGAAGCATTAGACGTTGCCATTGCTTGCGCGATTTATCCTTTCCTTGAGAAGGTGTTCCCTGCTACGCTGTCACGCGCCGTATCGGCTGGCACGCTAACATACTGCGCCGCCCATACCAACGGATGCTACCGCGGAATCCATTGGGGCATCATCGAAGCGAACAGGCGAGAAAGGGAAAAGTTCAAACCCGAAGAGCAGCAGACCCTCGCAATGGTAGTCAGGAAGAAAGAAGAGGTTGTCCAGGCTGCGATGCACGAGATGTTCCCAGCTATAAAGAAGCGCGAGGAGTTGGAGGCGAAGAAGAAAGAAGAAGGAAAGGAAAAGAAAGCTCGCAGGGTGCAGATGAGTTGGGAGGCTGTGAGCTACGGGCACCAAGAAGGGAAAAAGATCAACCTCAAGCAGGTGAAATCATGAAACAAGAAACTGAAATTGCTCTGTTTGAGAGGCTCTCAGAGCACCACAAGCTCGGCTCGTTCAAGGTGAGGAAGAACGAGAAAGAGTCAAATGAACTCCACACCTGGTGGGACATCGGCCCGCTGGACAAGGAAGGGAAACTGATCGAGACATTCTACGTCGTCGAAGACAAGGGAGAGAAATGGTTCGAAGCATTCCTTTGGGTCCAATACCCAGGCAACCGCGATGAACCCCCAAGCATGGACGAGAAGAGAATTGGAGATACCTATGCCTCCCTAGGCTGGGCTTTGCGCTCCATCCTCCTTGAAAACCTCAATCAATTCATCGAGGAAGGCAATGAAGAGGCCTACTACGCAGAGATAGAAAAGGACTTATGACATCGAAACAATTCTTCGACACGCTAGAGTTTCACGAGTATGAATTCGTCAAGTGGGAAGGTGTGGTAGAGGCCATTGTCGCCAAAGACGGGAAAGAATTCTCCGCGAGACAAGACACAGCCTACCACTTGGAGGGGCTGCCACAGTCTATCGTCATCCATTCTCTACCGCGCGAGAACGAACCTGTGCCGCCCGTTCAGATCATCCAAGAGAAAGATTTCTTCAGACGAGGCATGCAACGTGCCGAATCTCCTTCAGTTCAGCCTCAGAAGCCTCACCAGGATCCTTCGCAGAGATAACCAGGTTAGTCGTTTCTCCTGGGAAGCACGCGAGTTGTTCACACAGCTCGCGTGCCTTGCTTTGTGCTTCCTTCGATGAGTCGAAGCAGATGAATCTCCGAGGGATCTGAGCGAGCTGCTTTACCTGCGCCGTGGTGAAGGTAGTCCCTAAAAGAGCTCCCGCTCCCGGCCCTATCTTCCAGACATCAACCGGGCCCTCTACGACGACGATGGTGTGAGTGCAGTAGTCTAGGCCGTAGATGAAATCTTTTGGATTCTGTGCCATCTCTGCGGGAGCCGAGATGTATCTCAACGAGACACGATTACCTATCGCCCGAGTCGTCCAGCTGACAAGAACCCCACGATAGGTGATAGGGATGAAAAGTCTCCAAGATAGTTTCGCTGCGAGCGCGATTCCTCTTACTCCCCACACCTGAGAGATCTCTTCAGGATCCAACCCACGAGAACGCAAATATCTCTTGTGCGGACCGCCGATCGGCACGATCCCGGCAGGTTCCTGCGTTGAGATTCGCGTTCTCTCGCGTTTGATTGCTGGTCCTGCGTGCTTATACTGTGCAAGTAGAGAGAACGCAATCTGACGTGGAATGCCCAAGGCCTCTAAGGTCTGCCAAGCCGAGTGACCTCCGCAGCGCCAGCAATTACACCACTTCGTCTGGAGATTCCAACCTAGGTGGTAATTCGTGCTCAAGCAGAAGGGACATCGCTGGATCTGTAACCAACCAGGTCTCGCATGATGATGACCAGATTTGAGATGGCTGATGCCTAAGTCGTCTAGAATCTCTTCAATTGTCATAAAGGAATAGGCCCGGGAAGGTCAAGTTATGCAAAACCCCTTCCCGGGCCCAACCCGGAGGATGACAGGTGTGATACCGAGACCCGTCATCTCCAAGACTATTATCTTCATGTGCTACACTTTGCAATGCGTCCACGTTGCATTATTATATCTGCAAACGAGACGGTGAGCGACACTCATTGACTCTCAATGCTTCTTACGCTGAATGAAATCGGCATGAATCTTGCTCATAAAAGTCAGTTGCAAACATGCAAAACAAAACGACATAGAAAAGAAAAGATATGCCAAAGAATCGACAAACCACTTGCACCTGGAAGGACTGGTGCGCCGGAACCACAAGCGACGGAACCAAAGCTGTCGCCGGTCCGTTCAGAGTCATCAACGGAAAGCACTACGAAGGTGAAATTTACGGGAAAGAGTTCAAGAACAGCGACGAAGCCTTCGCCGAGATGCACGCTCGCGGCTACACCCAAATCTACTACCCACGAAGCAGCGTCGTAGAGGGATGCTTCAAGGGGCTCGAGTGCCAAGAGCGACAAGCGAAGTTCGACGCACTCTACCGGCTGTGGAAGTGGCGCAAGCGAAACGGGTATTGCGCTCATTGCACCGACCTCCTGGAGAAGGAAATCGTCAAGCTCGCCGAGAAGGTCGGCATCTTCCACCCTTGCACGAAACAGTTCAGGAAGGAAAAACCGATCAAGGGAAGGACGAAGAAGGTATGAACATCTACACAATCACCGTCCACGCGGTGGGTTACACGACAGTCCAGTTCGACGTCACAGCCCGCAGCCTAGCAGAAGCTCGCAAGCAAGAATACAATGCGGTTTCCATGTGGCTGAAAGAAAATGACGTTGATGAAGACACACGAGGGTTGGCGTTCGTCAAAACAACACGGTGGAAGGGGCCCATCGCCGGAGCCATCCGCAGCGGCCACATCACTCGATGAAAACAGGAGAACGAATTTGGAAGCTATACGGTTCCTACGAGTGCGTAGTGAAGGTGAAGGGGGCTCTTTACCGAACCCATTCAGCCTTCTGTCAAAAAACCCTCGGTTACAAGCTCACCGGATCTTGGAATCCTCGCCGTCGTGGAATTGAGGATGGTCACCAACTGAGTGCTTGGCTTCAAAGCCTGCCGTGGTTGGAAGGAAAGGAATATAGATGAACCCTTTCTTCAACCCGGACGACTGCCCGTTCGAGGTCTTAGGATTTAGGGAAGACCTGATGGACGCGGTGACGGGAGCGATGCTCGGCACGAGAGAGATCACCGAGCCGGATCGCCCGCTCGGATCAAATGGGATGAAAGAATATATCATCACCGAGACGATTGTGTTGATGAAAGGTCACAAAGAATTTACGTTGAAGGCGAGCCCACAGAGGCCTCGACGTGTAGTGGGAATGATTCAAATACTCTGCGGAAGAACCAAAAGGAAAAACGATGAAAGAAGAGAAAACATGGACTAAGAAGAGATTCGAGGTTCACCACAGTGGAGACAAGACCACCTGGTATCGGCTTGGTATGCTGGGATATCCCAACCTTCAAGATGCCAAAGTCGCCTACGAAAAAGCCAAGAAGGAATTCAGGTATCTCCGGCTTGTCAAAGTAGAGCTGAACTACGAACTCCTCGAAACAGGAACCACAGCTGAGACCGGGCCAGAGAAGAGAGCGAAGATCGTCGCTCAAGCGCAGGCATTATTCAAAGACAGCCCGTCGGTTCACGTCTACGAAGGATCGTCAATCAGCTTTGGAGAGAAGGTTGAGATGAGTCCCTCCTACGTGATGGTCGAAGCGCGTCAGGACGTCCTTGCCGGTAAAGCACCAAAACGCATCAACTTCCCCAAAGATGATGCAGGCAAGGATGAATACATCAAACTCCATAAGGAGTGGGGAACCAAGGCTCACAACCTCGACGACATCCTTGCCGAAGAGATCAAGAAACGACTCACCGCAGCGGGTATCAGCTTCCGACACGGTAGGCAATACGGGTGGAACGTCTTCCGTCTCGCTTAAAAGAAACACTTGCAAACCTAGTGGCCCACACTATACTCGATCTGTCATGCAAAACCATATGAACCACATGCCTGCCGTCAATCCAGAAGAGGAATTTCCCAAGGTGGAAAAGATGCTTTACAACCTTGCTTGGAAATTCACAAACACCTACCCAATCGACTTCGAAGAGGCTAAGCGAGAGGCTTACTATGCCTTCGTCCGCGCCTGCTACGATTACAACCCTGCCCGAGAAACGAAGTTTTCGTCTTGGGCCTACACCTGGGTATGGTGCCACTTGAAGACTCTCATTACCAAGCGGACAACGGATCCGCTCACCTTCATCGAAGTGAAGGAGGAGATCTTCGGTGAAGCGGCTCCAGAGCGAAGCCCAACGCTGGACATGATTGATGACTTGTCCGAGGACGCGAAGGAGATCATCGGGCTCTTGCTCGAGACACCAGGCGAGCTGATAGGCTCGAAGATGACGCCGCGTCAGTTCCTTTACAAAGTGAAGGAGATCCTGGTGCGTGGTGGCAAGCCCAAGGAAAGGGTCGACAAGGCCCACAAAGAGATTTGCGAGAAATTCCAAGCAGCCTGGGCATGACAATTGAAAGAGACAAAACTTAGACCGTTTCAGATAGAAGGGGTCCAGCAGATCTACCACTTCAAAGGTCGCACTCTGCTGGCGGATGAAATGGGCCTGGGCAAGACGATCCAGGCACTCTACTGGGTGAAGAAGATCCCTAAGAGGAGACCTGTCGTCATCGTCACGCCGGCGAGTGTGAAATATGTCTGGCAGAGTGAGGCTGCTCTTCACTTCGGCATGAGAACCGAAGTCCTTGAAGGGCATCACAGAGGTGAGCGAACCCAACTCATCCCTGAAGAGATCATCATCGTCAACTACGACATTCTTCGCTCTTGGTTGCCGTCCTTGATGAAAGCCAAACCGCAGTGCGTGATCTTGGATGAGTGCCACTACATCAAGAACCCCAGTGCCATGCGAACCAAAGCCGCGCTGAAGCTGGCGAAGAAGGCCTCTTCAGTGCTGGGCCTCAGCGGCACTCCCCTCACCAATCGGCCGATCGAATTGTGGACGATCCTGAAAGCAATCAAACCTGATTTGTTCCCTTCCAGAGAAGAGTATGCTTGGCGCTATTGCAAGCCGAGATGGACGAGGTGGGGCTGGCTCTACGATGGTGCAGTAAGGATGCCAGAGCTCCACGCGATCTTGCGTCGATCTTGCATGATTCGACGCTTGAAAAAGGATGTCCTAGCAGAACTGCCCAATAAAACACGATGCATGGTCCCCTTCAAGCTCAAGTCTTATGAAGAGTATGACCAAGCCGAGAACGACTTCCTGCTCTGGCTCAGACGAATCAGTCCACAGAGAGCGGTGCGAGCCAAGCGAGCCGAAGCACTAGCGAAGATGGGCTACCTGATACGACTCGCAGCAAGGTTGAAGCTGGTGTGGACCGAGCGTTGGATTGAAGAGTTCTATGAATCCCATCCCGGCGAGAAACTCGTTGCGTTGACGTGCTGGACGTTCGTCATAGATCATTTGAAACAGAAGTTCGGCAATCGCGCCGTCATCATCGACGGTCGGGTGACTGGAAGGAAACGAGAGGAGACTCGTAGATGCTTTCAATCCAACCGAAGAGTCGATTTGCTTCTCGGCAACTGGCGAGCGGCAGGGGTAGGTATCACACTCACAGCGGCATCCAACGCGGCGGCACTGGACCTTCCATGGACACCAGGAGACTTGCTTCAGGGAGAAGATCGCATTCATCGCATTGGACAGAAGAAGAAGGTCATGATCCATTACCTGATGGCCTTGGACACCATCGAGGAGAAGCAAGTCACCATCCTTAAGAAGAAGACGAAGATTCTCGACGCGATCTTAGACGGCAAGAAATACACCGGTCAGTTGAATATGTTCGACGAGTTGATTGAAAGGATGGCCGCGTGAAGGATGTCCTCCTAGTTCAAGGTCTTCCAGAAGGGGTGAAGAGCTCATTCAAAGCCGCTTGCGCCCGGCGAGGCAAGACAATGAAATCTGTCATCTTGAAGCTCATGCAGGACTTTGTAAAGCGTCAGAAAGATAATAACTCGTGAGAATCGTCTCCATCAAACTGGTGAATTTCCAGGCGCATGACGAGCTCGTCATAGAGCTTGATCCTCGCATCACGACGATCAAAGGACCGACCGATGTGGGGAAGTCTTCAGTGCTTCGGGCCCTACGGTGGCTGTGCTTGAATGACATCGCAGGTGAAGCTTTCATCAAAGAAGGCGAGAAGAAGACAGTCATCAAGCTGACAGTCGAAGAGGAAGGGAACCCAGGTCAGTGGTCTATCAAACGAGTCAGAGGAACGGGCGGAAGCGTCAACACCTACGAGTTAGACGGCGAGGAATTCAAAGCCTTTGGTTCCGGCGTGCCGAAGCAGATTCGCGATGTCCTCCATCTCAACGAAATCAATTTCCAAGCACAGCATGACAGTCCCTTCTGGTTCAACGAGACGGCCGGCGAGGTATCTCGTCGTCTCAATTCAGTCATCGACCTCAGCGTCATCGACGATGTGCTCGGCAACATAGCATCAGAAGTGAGAAGGTCTCAAGAGAGAATCGACCTCACCAACGAGCGTCTCACCGAAGCGAAAGAAGAGTATGAGAAGCTCAAGCCGATGGAGGGTAGGATTGACGACTTTCAATACCTCAAGCTCGATCTCGAGATCCTGACTACTGCTGAGGAACGATTCACCAGGCTCAGCAGTCTCATCACCAGAGTGAGAGAAGTGAAGACCCGCATCACCGAGTTTGAAGAGAAGCACGAGGAAGGGAAGGAAGTCGTCAGGTTGGGGAGTGATGCTATTGCATTCGACAACTCGGCTGACTCTCTGAGAGATCTTATCAAGGACATTCAAGCCTTGCAGAAGGTGAAAGCCCCACCTCCCTTCGATTCTGTCACGACTGCTTACGATGAGTGGCAGACTGCGAATGCGAAAGTCACCAACCTGCGCTTCATCTATATCCGTCTCGTTGATGCTCACAATGCCGAGTCAAGTTGGAAAGAGAAGCTTCGGCTCGCCGAGAACAAGTTTCACAAAGAAGTCAAAGGAAAGGAATGTCCGCTGTGCCATCAGCCACTCCCATCGCAATAGCCATCTCCGACCTTCACCTCTCGCTCTTGCAGCCTGCTTGCCGGGCCGACAAGGACTGGATGGCAGTGCAAGCGGGCTACCTCGATCAGGTGAAGAAGATGGCCGATGAGCTTCGCGTTCCCGTTTTGTGTGCCGGGGATGTTTTTGATCGATGGAACGCGCCACCAGAGCTCATCAACTTCGCTCTCAAACACTTGCCGGATGGAATGATCTGTGTGCCAGGCCAGCACGATCTTCCAAATCATCGTGTAGATCAGATCCATCGCAGTGGTTATGGTGTGCTCAAGCAAGTGGGCAAGATCGTGGACATCAACGAAGAATATTCTCCGAATAGAGGAACGAAGTGGGTGTTCATCATTTCTGGGTTTGGCTGGGGGAGGGAGATCAAATCACCACCGAAAGTAGATGAGGTTTACACGGAGTCAAACTTCCCTCAAATAGCTCTCATCCATCGCTATTGCTGGACCGAATTCCATTCCTACCCCGGCGCACCTGAAGATTCAAATCTCAGCAAGTTTGCAAAGTCCCTCAAAGGCTACGACGTCGCTATCTTCGGCGACAATCACAAGGGCTTCCTGAGCGAGTTGAAGTCAGGAACGACTGTGCTCAATGTCGGCGGATTCATCCGTCGCAAGTCTGACGAAGTCGGTTACAATCCCAGCGTGGGCATCATCTATTCAGACGGCACAGTGAAGCGTCGCAAGCTAGACACGTCGGCCGATGTCTTCCATGAAGAGATTGCCGGGCGTGAAGAAGTCCCGTTGAACATGAAAGAGTTTATCGACGGGCTAGAGGGACTCGGCGAGCACGGGCTGAACTTCAGAGAGGCCGTTGAAAACCATCTGCGAGATGAAGAACTGACACCTGCTGTGAAGCAGATCATACGATCATGCCTAGAGCAACCAAAGTAATACCGGCGGGATATGTTTGCGTCACCAACAATGGTGAAACCTACATCCAACCCGATGATTTCGTGGACAAAGGGAAGAGGATCTTCTACATCGAGTGTGAAGACCTCACCGTCCAAGTCAACAGCAACCTGGACGCGGCGATGAGAGTGTGGGTGTTGGTGGGTCAGCCCAAAGTCTTCTCAGTTGGAACTGTGGGATGAGGAACTGGTGTCAACATATTCAGTGGGGTTCACCGATGGACCAGCCGAAGGGGGGTTGGGTTATCTTCTTAGAGCAAACCATCCCACAAGTAATTGTCATTCCCAGGACATGGAAAGTCTGCCCGATCTGCCAAGCCGAGCGCCCAACCAAAGAGAATGTCAGGGCAGCAAGACTGAGACACAGAATGGACAATGACGGATGAAACCTACTCATTGTGCCACCCTCGGAAACAAGCAAGACGTGACTGCTTGGCAGTTCAGTCACACGGCTCCCATCCCTGTCTGGGTGGCGAGGAAGTTTCACCAAGTCTCAGATAAGAAGGGATGGACTGCGATAGATCTGTATGGGAAGGTGATAGAGGCGAATGAAGGCGATTGGGTGGTGGCACCCAACGTGGGAACTTGCTTCGTCCTCACCGACAAAGAATTCAACGAGTGTTTCAAACCTCTAATACCATGAATCCCATCTTCGCCGGCATTCTCATCGTAGGAATCTGCCTCATAGGCATCCTCTGCTGTCATGTTATGATTGGATTGGCGAAGCTGGAGATGAGAATCGTCAAACTTGAAGCAATGATAGAGCATATCACAGGAAAGAAACCATGAAGCAGTTGATAGAATTCATAGAATCCCCCGCAGGGATCTTTGTGATAGGCACGACCCTCATCGTGATAGGCACGATCGTTGATTTGATGAAACTGAAGAAAAAGAAATGACCCCTGGGAACTGGGATCTACCACAAGGACGTATGAGCGAAGTGATAAATGAAGAAACATATCGGCGTCTCAAGCGAGATGTAGAGAACGCGAAGACTGAAGCCGATCGAGCGAAGGGTGCTCTCACGACTATCACAGCCCAGCTGGAAGAGGAATTCGGAGTCGACAATCTGAAGGAGGCCAAGGAAGCTCTCGCCGAGCTAGAAGCCAAGCGCGACAAAGCCAAAGAGAAGTTCGACACCGCACTGAAAGACTATCAGAAGAAATGGTCACCTGAATAGTCGCAAAGCGGCCGCGTTGCAAGGACAATGCGGTTTGCAAGTTTAAGAATCAATTCGTTCACCACTACATTGCGGATCAACACTTTACGCTCTCTCTGAGTTCGGCATGAGTCTTGCTCATATAAGTCCAGTTGCATGTTTGCAACAAGTAATAAGAACAAACAGAAAGACGCAAAGAACGTCAGGAAGATAATAGAACGAGATATGAATACCACAATCATACAAACGCAAGGGGTCGAGGCAACCGCGCTCGACGAAACCATCAAGAATGCGGATCTCAACTGGGAGCCGATCGCCGATACCATCACAGGAGGGGACAGCGGAGTCATCATGCCCGGCAAGAAACTCCTCTACCGCAGCGACACCAAAGCACCTCTCGGAGTCGTGGGCGCGGACTACGAGCCCTCCAATCCGAGGGACTTCATCAACAGGCAGTATGCCCTTGCTGAGTCGATGGGCGGGAAGGTCGTCCGCGCCGGGTTCCTCGAAGAGAGGGCGAGGGCTTTCGCCTTCGTGCAGATCGGCGAGAAGATCGAGATCCCCCGCGGCAAGCGCAAAGTGGGCGATCCGGTGCAGGCCTACATCTACTCCACCGATGGGTGGGACGGTGGGACGCCCGTTCGCAGCCGCTTGTTCATCGAGCGCCTCAAATGCGCGAACGGGATGACCAGCCGCGAGATTCACGCGAAGCTTTGGATCTCTCACACGTCCGGCATGAGCAAGCGGGCCGAACCGCGGCACGCGACATTCCAGGGCGAAGTCACCAAGATGGTCGACGCCATCCGCGTCGAATTCACCAAGCTGGCGCAAGCCCGCATGACGGTCGAAGAGGCGAAAGCATTCGTCGAGAAGCTCATCCCCGGTGAAGCGACGATGTCAGTCAACCGCCGCACAAAGATCCTCGGCTTGTTCGAGACCGGCGTAGGTAATCAGGCAGCGACCCGATGGGACGCCTACAATGCGGTGACAGAGTTCATCACGCATCACCGGACCTACCGGACGACGGAGGTCACCAGCATTGAAACCAACCGGTTCCTGGGGGTTCTCGAAACCGACACACTCGGACGACAGGCGCTGAATCTGCTGCTGAATTAACAGATCATAATGCAACGCGGGCCGGCCAACCCGGCCCGCATTCTAAACAATATGAATAATTCAATAGGTCGACGAGAGAACCGGATCCTCCGCGAGCTCCCTGTGAAAGAGATGAAAGCAGATGAGTGTCGCCGGATGTTGGTTCACCATCACGGGAAGGCTCTTCACCCGATGCGCCGCAAGGCTTACTTGCTCAAGGCTCACCCCGGCAAGGAAATGGCTTACTTCAAAGCAGGTGAAATCTCTGTCATCGAGCGTGCTATTGAGGAGGGCATATGAGTCCTGTAGCATCTGGAATCATGTTTGCGATGGTGCTCGTGATGTGTGGAGCGATCTACCTCCTTCCAACTATCATTGCACACTGTCGCAACCACAGGCAAGAGGGCCCGATCTGCGTCATCAACATGCTGCTCGGCTGGACGTTCCTAGCATGGGTGGGATGCCTAGCTTGGTCACTCTCGTCAGACGTGAAAGAACAATGCAGGCGAAAACCTCCCATTATATGAAAAACCCACCCAAAGGATATCGAATCATCACCGAAGGTCAAATTGAACAAGGTGACCTGCTGTGGGAGGAACTGGGAGGATGGGGCCCGGCAATAGGAGGAGAGATTGGCACCCCCCGTCAAGGCATACAAAGGGGTTGCGAGGAGGCAGAAGTGAAGCTCATCACAATCCCAATCACGTGGCTCCAGCGTATGAGTGACGCCACTATAATAAGCCTGAAAACAATTCACCGAACCGAAAGCAATCTCACAGTCGAGGTGGATGACTCAACCTACCGCGACTGGCGCCGTCGCTTGCAACGTGAGAACAACCTGAAAACATCATGAATGTAATCGTCACACTCAACAACGGGCAAGTCATCACAGTCGAGAAGGTCGAACAAGTTCACGTCAGCGGCCACGGCACGATGATCTGGATCAAGGGATCCGTCGATCCTCTCGTCTACGTCGCTGCCGACGTCAAATGCGCGGAGACGAGATTCAACGAGCAAGCCCCACGAATTGAGTTCGAATGAAAGTCTTCCCAATACACTCATTCAAGGGCAAGGAGTATTCCCTACCCTACTACCTGCCTGAGCGCAAGAGCCACAAGTGCAGCATCACGATTGACTTCAAGAAGCCTGGTACCACACTGCCCGTCGTCTCGATGAGAAATTCTCTCTTCATGGGACTGCCGATGGTATCTCTCAAAGTAGACCGCCCGCTAGGGATTCACACCCTCAAGCAGGAAGGGATGGGCACGTGGATGACGTCTATGCCACAAGAGATCGAACAGCACTCACGTCAGCTCACAGGCATGAGCGGGCGGGTGCTAGTCGGCGGTCTTGGGCTCGGGCTCGCTGTCGCCTACTTGGAAGGCAACGAAGACGTGACCGAAATCGTCTGTGTCGAAAAGAGTCAGAGCATCATTCACATGGTGCTGCCGTTCATGCCGAAGAAGAAGACGAAAGTCATCAACATGGATCTCTTCAAATACCTGGAATCCCAACGTGCAATCACCATCTGCAATCCTCCCGCGAAGGAGACATTCGACCACGCCTTCTACGACATCTGGTGCCCTACAGGAGAAACAGTTCACTCGAAGTATGTCATTCCGTTGCGAAAGCTCTCACAGGGATTGATCCCTCAAGAGAACATCCAGTGCTGGAACGAAGATGAAATGATTGGACAGCTGGCACTGGCATGTCAAACGTCGCTCATGTATCTTGACATGCCGGTAGGGGACAAGTTTCGGACCATACTTGACGAGCCCGAAGATCGCTTTGATCGCTACAAGAAAGTCCAGGGCTTAGTTTGGTACTGGTACCGATTTCTCCGCAGAGAGAAGCTAACGATCGCGCAAGCTCACGCACAGATGGGCCGCTATTTAGCCGATCTTAAAGACCCAGAACGATTTGAAAGGAATTGGATGTGATATGGACCAAATAGATCGAGTTGTATTCAGCTTCTTGGGAAGCGTGATATTGATTGTGATATTCCTCTTCGTGGGTAGTTTATTCATCAAGAAGGACGATGACAAATGAGCGATCAACCTAGCTACCTACCACGACCTGGTGACCTTACTCGGGAGAAACTCATCGCACTGGCAAATGATACCATCGCAGCAAACGGTGGCCCCGACCGGTGTCGCGTCTTCTTCAAATTCACCTGCATCTACTGTGGAACGCGATGCACGATGGTCGACGCCAACACACTTTACGAGACCGCCGAGTGCGCGAACTGTAAGAAGGTGAATCAGATAATATGCGGCGGAATTAGACTGGAACTAAAAATGAAAGAAACATGACAAAAGTAAGCAGAATCAAACTCAGGAAGACCTTCGGGCCCTACGTGTTTAGGGTCTTAGGGACCAGACTCAAGTATGTCAGCAAGGGCTGGTATGAAGTCGAATCCCTTCCGACGGTCGAAGAATACAGGGGAATCGAGAAAACAGCATTCTCCACTCTCATCATCGATGCCGTCGAGAACGCGAAGTCTGAATTGGAGTCGCTGCGCGATGAGCTTCAGGATTGGTATGACAACCTACCCGAAAGCTTTCAGAACGGCGACAAAGGTGATCAGCTTCAAGAAGCGATCAGCCAACTCGAGACTGCGGTTGACAACATTCAGGACGTGCCGGATTGCCTGTCCGAGGTGAGGGTGTTCATCAAACCTCTCATCAAGCCCAGCGCCAGCCGGGCCGACCGAGGCAGTCAAGCCGCGTATGAATTGCGTCAGGTTGCCGAGCATCTCGAGGGTGAGGGTTTCATGCCGGAGGGTGTCAAGCTCGACCAAGAGCAGGAAGACGAAGTGAAGGAATTCCAAGAGACCTTAGCCTCAGCCGCAGATGACGCGGACTCCGTAGAGTATCCAGGGATGTATTGAGCGGCGCTTGCAATTCAATCGTCGCTGTGTAAGATAATACCAGTGCGTCCATTCTAGGGCGCACCCAGGCCTAAGAAACCTGAAGACTAGAGCGAGACGGATTTAGAATTTTGGTCGTTGTTTTCTTGGTGCGCGGTCACGCGGCGGGGCAGCTCTAGGCCTTTTCTTACACCAAAGGATGACGACCAATTTTTTGGTTCAGTCTCTTCTATGAAAAGCGAACGCGACGTCAAAGGCATCTGGATTCCGATTGAAGTTTGGGAAGACAAAAACCTTACACTCTTTGAAACGGCACTCCTCGCCGAAATCGATTCATTGGATTGCGGCGAGGGGTGCTGGAAGAGTGATGAGGCTCTAGCAGTCAGGATGAGGTGTTCCCTTAGCCATCTGAGCAATAGCATCTACTCCCTAAAAAAGCGGAAGTATCTGAAAACAATCAAACAAGATAGGAAGAATCACAGGCGGTTTTTGCGGACCACTTTTTCACGTTTTCGCAGGCAACCACCACCTACTGTAGAAAGTAGGAGCCACCTACTGAGAAAAGTAGGTCACGATCTATCTACGATAGATCTAGAGAATACAAGTGGAGGGAAGTGTCCCTCCACAAATGGCTTTTTTGAAATCAATGGTGAATATACTCCATTCATAACGAAGTGTTCCCACCGATTGGAGGACTACATCAGATCCTCCAGAAAGATTAGTCCAAGATTCAATCGCAAGAAATGGTATAACGAATTCCGCCTCCTTCTCCAATCACTTGATGGTGACAAAGCTCGTATCAGAAGAGCACTCAAGATATTCACCACTCATCCACACGATCCGGAGTCCCACCCTCCAGAAGTAGAGTGTGCCGAATCGTTTCGTAAGAAGTTCCTCAAAATCGAATCCTGGATCAAACGAATCTCCGACCAACTCCCACCAGAGGAAGAGAATAACCAAGACGGTCCCATCGTCACTCGGACAAGGACCTTTGCGTGAAATCTGAAAAGTTCCAGAACAATGAAGAGAGAACAATCCTCATCGCATCGATTGTCCATTCCGGTGTGCTGGAACAGATCTGTGGAAGCCTCCAGAGTGAGAAACCATTCAGGAGCAGATGGTCCAATCTAGTCTTCGGATGGTGCGCCGAGCACTGGAAGGAATTCCAGAAGGCACCCGGCCGAGCCATTGAGGAGTATCACTCCCGCTTTGCTCGGTCCTCTGCCGACAAGGAAGCGGCTGAATTGATCGATTCCTTCCTCAGCGGTTTGAGCGACGAATACAGGTCATCCAAAGGTATCAATGAGGAGTTCACCGTCAAGCTCGCATCGACCTATTTCAGGGTAGTCAGGATGGAGCGCCTGAGGGACTCTATCGACGGGGCTCTTGAAATGAGCGATGTAGAGGAAGCCGAGACCCGAGTGTCCACCTACGAAGCCCTCCATCTCCAAAACGGAGACGACTGGCTCAATCCATTCAAACGGGAATTCCTGACCAAGCCGAGGGAGAGCCGTGAAGAACTTGTTTCGTTTCCAAATGACTTGGGGAGATTCTTTCACAATCAATTTGTCCGCTACGGTTTCATCTGCTTCGTAGGCCCATCCAAAAGAGGCAAGTCCTACTGGCTGCAAGAAGTGGTTTATCGCGCATTGCGGCAGCGGCGCCGGGTCCTCTACTACGTCTTAGGGGATCTGTCCGAGGACGACATCCACGACCGTCTGGTTCCGAGGATAGCCAGAGCCCCAATTGAACCGGACAAATTCATCTTCCCAAAAGAGATCCTCAAAGGAGACGGTAAACGACCGAAAGTGAGAGGTGAGATGAGGGAGTATGAGAAAGGAATCACCAACAAGCAGAAGATCGCTTGCGTGGAGAAATTCCTCAAGTCGATATCATCCACGGTTGAGAATCCTCGTTTGAAGATCAAGCTCAAAGGAGGTGGAGTCATCTCAGCGAGCGACATCGAGCGGGATGTGAAACACTTCTCTAGAAAAGGGTGGGTGCCGGACGTAGTGGTGATTGACTATGCTGACCTCTTAGCGCCAGAGCTTCATACGAAGAACCAAGACCTGCGTCACCAGATGAACGCGAGCTGGATGGTTCTGAGACGAATCGCTCTAAGCCTTCACTGCCTCGTAGTCACCGGATCCCAGTCTGCACGGACCGCCTACGACTCGTGGCTCATCAGGAAGAGGGACTTCTCAGAGGACAGAAGGAAGAACGACCACATCACCGGCATGGTGGGCATCAATCAAACCGAGTATGAAAAGAAGCAGGGGATCTATCGTCTGAACTGGGTCAACATCAGAAGAGGCAAGTGGACAGAGAACCAAGTCGTCTGGTGTGCTGGAAATCTTTCCATCGCTTGCCCTTGCATTATTTCCAGTCTTTGACTGAATCCATTTTGTAAATGGCCAGATAATAGTCCAAGATGCTTCAGTTAATTGTGACTGGGGCGAAGAAAACAAACAACGAAAGGTAAAGTAAATGAAACTGAATAAGTCAGCTGCCATTGCTTTCTTCGTCGCCCTCGGATTCAGCAAAGCCAAAGGGTGGGATGAAAGTCAATTGCAAAGTCGGGCCAACGTGGTATCCGAGAAGGTCACAGCCGAAACTGCCGCCGAAAAAGGGGTGAGCGAACTCTACGCCAAGCTCGCCGAGGCGAAGGGTCAAGTCGAAATCGTCGCCGATGAGGGAGAAGCCGAGAAGCCGGCCAAAGCAGCCAAAGCCGAGAAGCCGGCCAAAGCCGAGAAGCCCGCGAAGGCTGAAAAGGCTGAAAAGCCCGCGAAGGCCGAGAAGGCCGAGAAGGCTGAAAAGGAGAAGAAACCCAAAGCCGAGAAAAAGGAGAACGGCAAAGTGGAGAAGGATGCCTTCGGTTGCACCAAGGGTTCGATCAGCGCGAAGGTGAATGCGGTCCTGAGCGAAGACTGGGTCACCGAGCAGGCTGTCGCCGAGAAGGCAGGTGTCACGCTCGACCAAGCTCGCGGTCGCCTCTACTACGCCTCCGAAGAGAAGGTGGGTATCCTGGAACGCCGCCGGCTCATCCAGTATCGGATCAAGCCGAGGTCGGCCAAAGCAGCCAAGACCAGCAAGAGCAAGGACTGATCGCGTGCGAGATTCGCGTTCTCTCGCATTAGACGCTTAGACCTGTAGCAGAGCCGCGTAGGACCATTCCTACGCGGCTCAAACGCGAAAGACGCAGATAACAACCTGTGCAAACCGTAACCAAAACCTATCAGGATCTCCCAGCCGCACACCGCCAACACAACCACAGCGGTCATTGTCGTCTGATTCACGGTCACAACTGGCGCTTCGACATCACCTTCGCTTGCGACACTCTTGACGAATGTGGGTTCGTCATTGACGTGGGCAAGCTGGAGAACGTGAAGCATTTCTTGGAGACTACCTTCGACCATACCCTGCTGCTCAACTCAGACGATCCTACCCTCACCGACCTCTGTTTCAGTTTGAAACATCTCGCCGACATCGTCACCGTTCCCAATTGCGGGATGGAAGGACTGGCCCGATTTGTCCAAGCTGAAGTAGAGAATATCATCAGGAAGCCAGCAGGCGCCAAAGAGCGCGGTTTGGTGGTGAGCGAAGTGACCTGCTGGGAAGACTCAAAGAACCGGGCAACCTACCTATTTGGCAAATGACCCAAATCCTGCCGATCCACGAAATCTTTCACACGTTTCAGGGAGAGGGTCAATGGATGGGCTCCTCAGCTTTCTTCGTGAGGACGTTTGGATGCCCCGTTCAGTGCCCGTGGTGCGATAGCGCGGGCACCTGGCACCCCAATTGGGTGCCGAAAGAGATCCAGCGAATGTCAGTCGAGGATATCGTCAAAGCAGTGATGGTTTCCTTCGCTCCAATTGTCGTTGTCACCGGCGGAGAGCCTGCTGTGCATGACCTAGAGTTCCTAGTGAACGCTCTTCACGCTCTAGCCTCTGTCCGAGTCCACTTGGAAACCAGCGGAGGATTCCCCATCAAAGGCGACTTCGATTGGGTCACACTCAGTCCGAAGAAGTGGGGACCACCGTTGAAAGAGAATGTGATAGTGGCAAGTGAATTTAAGATCATCGTTGAGGAGAAGGACGACATCAGACTCTATCTAGACATGCTCACCACGAGAGGGATGACACCCAAGGACACCCGGCCGATATGGCTTCATCCAGAGTGGAGCAAGCGAGAGGATCCAGTCGTCCTCGGTGCCATCGCCGACGCTGCAAAGCACGGCAGGGGATTCCTTCGTGCGGGCTGGCAACTCCACAAGCTCTACCGGGTCGATTCTCGCGATACCAGAACCCAACCGCTAGTCCCGCTCGGAGGCGATCTGAGGAAAGGCTATTGAATGTTTCTACCGTCCGACCACGACATCGTCATCAATCTTCTCAAGTTCATTGGTGAAAATCCTGACCGGGAAGGATTAAAAGAGACCCCATCGAGAGTGCTCAAATCGTGGATGGAGATGACACAAGGATACAAGCAGAAGCCTGAAGAGATTCTAACCAAAGACTTCTACGTAGGTCCCTACGATGAGATCATCGGCCTTCCTTGGATTGAATTCTGTTCAAATTGTGAGCATCATCTCCTGCCTTTCATGGGAGCTGCTCACGTGGCTTACCTTCCTTCTCTTCCAAATCCTCGGGTGGTTGGTGTGTCGAAGCTTGCGCGGTTGGTTGACTGCTTTGCTCGCCGGCTTCAAGTCCAAGAGAGGATGGCGATCCAGATAGCAGACGCGATGGAAGAACATCTCAAGCCGCGTGGAGTCGCTGTGGTGATTCAAGCAAAGCACCTCTGCATGGCTTGTCGCGGTGTCCAGAAACATCAACCTGTCATGATCACCAGTGCCATGCGAGGCGTGTTCAGGGATGAAGGACCTGCGCGAGCCGAATTCTTTCGACTGGTAGAACTCACCCGGCCCAATGGAAGATAAGAAAATCCATTCAGAATCCATCTTCGTTGACTCCGGCGCTCACACGATTTACAACCTTGAGACGCTGAAGCTTGGGAAGGAAGACCGGCAGTCAAAGAACCCGAATTTCAAGGGTCGCAGAGGTCACAATCTGCTGGACAAGCCTCCGGTGAGATGGAGCCAAGGGGACTTCTCATACTTCGATCTCAGCAAGGGATCTGAGTTCCGTCAATACTGCGACCGATACGCAAGCTTCATCAAACGATTTAGCAACAGAGGGATATTCTTCGCCAACGTGGACGCAATTTCCAATCCTGACTTGACTTGGCAGATCCAGAAGTATTTCGAAGATGAGCACGGAGTGGTTCCGATTCCCATTGTTCACTTTGGAACGCCGATGGGCTACGTGGACCGGTATCTCAACGAAGAGAAGTATGACATTCTCGGCGTAGGTGGGCTAGGGCAGGGTGTCAGCAGACATGAATACTTCTCATGGGCCGACACGTTCTTCACTCACATCTGCCCTGAATCAAACGACAGGAAGCCTATCATCAAGACGCACGGCTTCGCAATGACGTCATGGGAATTGATTTGTCGCTACCCTTGGTGGTCGGTGGATTCAGCTACATGGGTGAAACTCTCAGCCTACGGATGGCTCTACATCCCACGCTGGAACAAGCGGCAGGGATTCAGGTTTGACTGTCCGCCGATGATGGTGAACTTCTCCTTCCGGTCACCCAGGAAGAAGGAGCGGCAGAAGCACTTCGACAACGCCACCGAAGAGGTTAGAGAGACTTCGCTGAGATGGCTCAAACATATCGGACTAGAGATGGGATCGGTGGACGATGAGGGAGAGGTGAAGGTATTTGGGGTATCGTCCCACCACCGCGCCAGGAGCACCGCCAACCTGCGATATCTCATAGATCTACAGGACAGTCGACCAAAGTGGCCTTGGGCGTTAGATAATAGCATTGTAGAACAGCAATCAGTCAAATACAATCGCGGTTTCGGACTATGACAGCAAACCAAATTCAAAGAGCAATTGAAACAATTCAAACGGCTCTTGATGACTTTGGCGGTGGAACCATTCACATCACTCCAGAGGGTGTTTCTGTAGACAATGAGGAAGCTGATGTCCTCTTGGATGAAGGAACTGCTGAGCAAGCCACTAGAATTCTTAAACCATGAAAGCCTATCAAGAACCCAAATATCGTGTCTCCATACCAGATGGGGCCCTAGTCAATCGGCAAAGTGGTGAGGCTATTCCTGATGACGAGCCCGTGTTCATCCTCAGGGCGCGTGACATTCACGCCCACGCCGTCCTGGTTCACTATTCCACCATCTGTGTTGAACCCGCTCACCGTGAGGCCGTCAGGATGAGAGCAGCTCAATTCGCCAACTGGGCCCTCCAACACAGAGCCAGGATGAAGGAACCTGACACCCAAATGGACCAGGGCTGGTCTGCGTCTGGCACTCCGAATCCGTAATGGATGAGCCCTTAACAAAGGAGAAGAAGATGAGACCCGTATGCCCTATCTGTAGGGGATATGGTGAGGTCTGTCTTCATTGCACAGAGCCCTCAAATTCCTGTAGGTGTGATGTCCCTCATTACACCAGGTGCAGACCTTGCTCTGGAACCGGCTTTAGGGAGGAGGACGACCATCGATGAGAATCTACTTCAGTGGCGGGGGTGGGCTGGTGGACACTCCCGAAGTCCTCCTTCCTGATCGTAAACCTCACATCATGCTGACGTTCCACCAGATCTCCCAGAAACAAACATCGGCGACAGACCGATTAAAAGCATACCTGAAACGAAAGAAGAATGAAAATAAACAGAGAAAACTTCCTGCGTGACCTGTCAATGGTTAAAGCCGGCCTGTCGCCGAGGGAATTCATCGAGCAGAGTTCCTGCTTGGTATTCCAGAACGGGCAGGTGATGACATTCAACGATGAGGTTGCCTGCCGGAAAGAGATTGAAGGGCTCAACTTCACCGGCGCCATCCAAGCCAACTCCCTCTTTGACATCTTAGAGAAGCTGGAGGATCCAGAGCTGGAGGCGACCGAGAATGACCGAGGTGAACTCGAGTTCAGGGGCAAGCGCAAGAAGTTCGGCATCACCAAGGATGCCGAGATCTTCCTGCCCATCGACAAAGTTGAGATCCCAAGCAAGTGGCACAAGCTACCTGAAGAGTTCACAGAGGCTATCAAAGTCGTCCAACACTGTGTCAGCACAGACGAGAGCAAGTTCCTGCTCACTTGCGTGCATCTCCATCCGGACCACGTGGAAGCCTGCGATAACCTCCAGATCATGCGAGTCAGGTTCGAGACAGGACTGCCCAAGCCAATGCTGGCCCGTGGCACGTCCATTGCTCATGTTGCCGATCTTGAGATGAATCAGATTGCGATGACCAAAGCCTGGATCCACTTCAAGAACGAGAAGGGGTTGATGTATTCATGCCGTCGGCACAATGACGAGTATCCCATCCTCGACAAGCTCATCCAGTTTGAGGGTCATCCCATCAAGCTCACCAAAGGCCTTGCCGCAGCGAGCGACAGGGCAGCAATCTTCGCAATGGACAAGTCAGGCGACCCTCTAGTTAAGGTCACGATCAAGCCCGGCATGGTGCGAGTGATGGGGCAGGGATTGACGGGCTGGTATAAGGAAGTGAAGAAAGTAACCTACGAAGGGCCGGCGATGGAATTCGTGATCGCTCCTGACCTCCTGAAATACATCAGTGAAAAATACACTGACGCGCAAATCATCCAGGGCAAGCAGAGCAAGCTGAAGGTCGTCGGAGGGAGCTGGGAATACGTCACCGTCTTAGGACGGCCAGAAGAGGACAAAAAAGATGACAACGAGAAAGATTGACCTATGCCTAACTCGATGGACAGTGTGGAGAAGACTCTCACGCGTCATTTTGCAACTCTCACCAAAGAAGAGTTCGCCTATGACGGTAAGACTTACACCCCAAAGATTCTAATTGTTTCACCTCTCCTTCTCAGGGGAGTCAGTTGTCCGCCCGGCTGCGGCGGGTGTTGCAGACGGTTCACCTTAGATTGGTTGCCTTCCGAGAGGGAGAAGCTGATCGAATATGGCTACCCAATGGAACGGGTGAAAGAGAGAATGATTGAATTCAATGGGAAGAGTATTCCAATCCTTTCCGATCTCCAAGAGGACCACCAAAGCTACTGGTGCCGGAACCTCAATCCGAAGGACGGTCGGTGTGGCGTGCATGAATTCTCTCCCTTTTCATGCGACTTTGAATTGATCAGGACCATCCAAACCAGAGAAGACCTCCCCAATCGACTCACGCAGAAGCTCTTCGGACGGGGCTGGGCGATGAAGCGGATCGTGGATGGGAAGAGAGGTTCCATGTGCTCTATGCTTCCGGTGACAAAGGAGTCTATCCAAAGCGTGATCAGAAGATTGGGTAGATTCATAGACTGGGCAAATCACTTCGGCATCAAAACCTGGGCTCCAGAAATCATCAGGATTGTTCAATCGAAGAGGCTCAACTCCCAAATCGAATTGAATCCAAATCCACACAAACTTGGATTTGGATTATGAAATATGCGGAATGCGATAACTGTGGAGCGAAGGACGATGCGAGCTATGGTAAGGGACCGATCCTTGTAGCTGGCCTAGTAATTCAGGTCAGGAAAGAAGATGGCGACGGAATCTCGGTTGAACTTGAAGTCTGCGAGAAGTGCAGGGAAGCAATTCTCGAGGCGTTCCCAGATTTGTGGAAAGCCATCAACAAAACGACAACATGAATCTCCAACTCAGCGAAGAGAATGTCATCGCCTCTGTCGTCAAAGAGTCATTCTTTGAATTCCTGAAAGAGTTCTGGGAGGTGATCGTCGAAGAGGAACCTGTGTTCAACTGGCACGTGAAGTTCCTTTGCGACGAGCTTCAGACGGTCGCAGAGAGAGTGTTTGCTGGCAAGTCCAAAGAATATGACCTCGTCATCAACGTGCCGCCCGGCAGCACAAAGTCAACCATCTGTTCGCAAGCCTTTCCGGCGTGGTGCTGGACGCGGATGCCCTCAGCTAAGTTCATCTGCGGGTGCTACGCTCACCCTGTCGCGCTAAAGGACTCACTAAAGACACGTGACATCGTCCAATCTGAAAAGTATAAGAGATGCTTTGACATCCAGCTTCGAGAGGACGAGAACACCAAAGGTCTCTTCACCAACACTAGCATGGGCTTCAGGTTGTCCGTCGGAGTCGGTGGATTGGTGACGGGGTTTCACGGTCACTTCCTCATCGTTGACGATCCAATCAACCCTGAAGAGTCCTTCAGCGAAGTTGAGCTGAAGGCTACTAACCGCTGGATGAGGACTACTCTGCTGTCAAGGAAAGTCGACAAGAAGGTAACTCCCTTGATTCTCATTCAGCAGAGACTTCACCAGGCTGATCCTTCCGGAGAGGTGTTAGAGCGAGCGAAGACCAAAGGGAACGCGAAGAGTGTGAGGCACATCTGCCTGCCGGGTGAAATCACAAAGAATGTCTCTCCCCCAGAGGTTGTTGGTTTCTACAAGGAAGGGCTGCTCGACCCGATCAGATTGCCGAGGACTGTCCTGGAAGAATTGATGGAGGATCTAGGTGCTTACGGCTATGCCAGCCAAATCCTTCAGGAGCCCGTCCCATTGGGCGGTGGAATGTTTGAGGTCGACAAGATCCACATCATGGATGAGGCACCTCCACCCAAACACTTCGTGAAGATTGTCAGGTCATGGGACAAAGCAGGCACGCAAGACGCAGGGATGTTCTCGGTGGGAGTGAAGATGGGTGTGGACAAAGACAAGCGATACTGGATTCTTGATGTCCGACGCGGGCAGTGGGGAAGTCACAAGCGCGAGGAGATGATCAAATCTACTGCCCAGGACGACGGATACGATATTGAAGTCCTTGTTGAAATTGAAGGTGGCAGCGGTGGAAAAGAGTCAGGTGAAAACACAGTCATCAACCTCGCAGGTTCTCGCGTCCTTGCCTACCACCCTACGGGCGACAAGGAAGCTCGTGCCTACCCACTCTCATCTCAAGTCGGCGCTGGAAACGTCTATTGCCTCAACCGGCGCTGGACTGAAGCATTCATCGAAGAGCTCAAACACTTCCCTGCCTCGCGATACAAGGATCAGGTCGACGCGGTCGCAGCCGCTTTCAACCGGATCGCCCGCAAGCGGAGAAGGGTAGGAGGGGCTTGGAGTGTGAACACGAGAGGGAATAAAGCGGCATGAAAACGATTCAAATCAGCGACGGTAGCTTCAAGATGCTAGAAGAGATGTGCAAGAGCTACTACGTGGTTAAAGGGGAGAAACCTGCGGACCCCAACAAGATCGTAGAGAGGATGATCAATGACGAGTGGAATAACTACTCTCCACCGGAGTATCAAACCCCAGGATTTGATCGCCAATGAGAGGATTCTTCTCATCCTCTACCGTTCAACGCGACAGCCCTGGGACTCTAATACCGCGTTGCGGGGCTTGCGGACTCTTCAAGACTTGCGAGTCTCCCAAGATGAAGCCCTACGGGAAAGGGAAGATGGGAATTCTCGTCGTAGGCGAAGCACCTGGGCAAACAGAGGATGAAGAGGGCCGACCATTCGTCGGCAAGGCTGGACAGCATCTGCGGCAAGTCTTGGGTGAGATCGGCATAGACCTGGACCGAGATGCGTGGACAACTAATGCCCTTATATGTCGCCCACCCAAAAACAAAACGCCTGACTCAAACCAGATCTCGCATTGTCGGCCCAACCTCCTCAACACGATCAGGGAATACCAACCGCAGGTTGTCATCACGCTCGGCCGGTCGGCGCTGGACAGCATTCTCCCTCAGTATTGGAAAGGCGACATTGGGCCGATGGAACGATGGGCAGGTTGGCGAATCCCACTCCCGGACTTCTGGCTCTGCCCAACTTTCCATCCCTCTTACCTGCTACGGATGAAGAATTCGCTCATGGATCGTCTCTTCGACAATCACCTCACCATGGCATTCGGAATCTCGATCGCTCCACCTGAGCAGACCAATTGGAGTGAGAAAGTTCAAGTCCTTTACGACGAGAAAGAGATTTGCAGAGAGATCCAGGGGGCTCACGATTCCGCCTTATCGAAGGACGGTTGCAACGGATGGCTCGCGGTAGATTATGAAACGAACTGTCTCAAACCGGAGTGGCCAGAAGCGAAGATATTCTCCTGCGCGATTTCCAACGCCCACCGGACCATCAGCTACCCCTGGGTTGGTGAGGCAATCGCTGCGACAGGGAAGCTCCTCAAGTCAAACCGGACGAGAAAGATCGCGTCAAACCTCAAAATGGAAGAGCGTTGGACGTTGATGGAATTCGGTCACGGGGTCAGCAATTGGAATTGGGATACGATGATCGCTGCTCATTGCCTCGACAACCGGCCCGGCATCTGCGGGCTGAAGTTCCAAATGTTCGTGAAGATGGGAGTCTGCTCCTACAATGAATCTGTCGAACCCTACCTGGAGAACAGGAACGGACCCTACAATCGAATTGGTGAGATTTCATGGAAGGACCTGCTGCTCTACGGTGGTATAGACGCCCTTGGAGAATATAAGCTCGCAATGATCCAGCGAAAAGAGATGGGCTATGAAGATTGACGCGCTTCGCCAAGAAGGGTATCAACTCCTTCACGATGGGATAGTCGAGCTCTCCAGGGTAGAGGCGAATGGCATCCGCGTGGACGTTCCACGATTGGTCAAGACAAAAGAGACCCTGAAAGTCATGATGAGGGATCTCAGGAATTCGATTGAAGCCGATGATATTTGGAAGGTGTGGCGCAAGCGATACGGTGAAAAGTCTAACCTTACCTCCAGAGATCAACTAGGAACCATCCTCCACAAGGAACTAGGATATGAGGTGACCGATGAAACTGAGACCGGACGACCTGCCACCGATGAGGAAGCCCTCCAGAAGATCGATAATCCATTCGTCACGAAGCTCATTCGGTTTCTTAAATACGATAAGACTCTTGGTACGTTCGTTAAAGGAATCGAGAAAGAGACGATTGATGGTCGTCTTCATCCTGTTTTCAATCTTCACTTTGCTAGGACATATCGTTCTTGTGTTGCTAAGGGGACGATGGTGGAGATCATTCGCGACGTTTCTAGAGAACCTAAGGGCGTTCCTATTGAGGAGGTGAAGGCAGGAGATTATGCCTATTGCTATGATAACAATTTGAATCTCTGTCTCAGGAAGGTGGTGTGGGCAGGGAAGACTGGCCATCGAAAGGTTGTCAGGGTCCATTGGAATGCACGAGGGAAGAGGGGATTCATTGACCTCACTCCAGAACATCTTGTCAGACTAGCTGACGGGAGATACACCCCTGCCCATTTCCTAAACAGAGACTTTCGAAAGTTGACGGACCACCTTCGATCCCCTCGAGCCAGAGTCCTTGCAATGGGAAGAGATGGGGAATATATCTACCAAACAGGATGTCCACTGAAGATACTCGATCACAGATTCATCTATTCCCAACTCAAAGGGAATGTCTCAAAGAAAGAGGTTGTCCACCACAAAGATGGAAACCACTTGAATAATGGGAACCTGAAAAATCTACAGAAGAAAACGAGGTCAAAGCACTCAAAGGATCATGCTTTGAATGGAGACTATTGGACTCTCGAGGATAGACAAAGAGGTGGGAGGATTGGGAATTACAAAAGGTGGGGGAGGAAATGGATTCACAATCACAGGATCACCAAGGTAGAGGAAGTTGATGAGGAAGTTGATGTCTACGACATAGAAGTCGAAGAGTTCCACAATTTCATCGCCAATGAAATCTGTGTGCATAATTCAAGTGACTCACCTAATTTCCAAAACTTTCCGGTTCGTGACAAAGAGATGTCGGAGATAGTCCGCAGCCTGTTCATCGCATCCAAAGGTCACGTCCTAGTCGAGAATGACTTCAAAGGAGCCGAGGTTGTAGTGTCTGCGTGCTACCACAAAGATCCGAATTTCATCTCCTACATCACCACCCCTGGGAAAGACATGCACAAGGACATGGCAGCCCAGATCTACATGCTCAAGCCTGAACAGGTTGACAAGGATACTAGATACGGTGCTAAGAACAGATTCGTCTTCCCTCAGTTCTATGGGGACTTCTACGTAGCCTGCGCTCGCAATCTGTGGGAGTGGGTTCAGAAGAGCAAGCTAAAAGGACCGGACGGGAAGTCCCTCTACAAACATCTCCAGCGAAAAGGGATCAATGAGCTGGGTGACTGCAATCCTGAAGAGGAACCTCGCGACGGCACGTTTGAGAAACACCTGAAAGAAGTTGAGGATGACTTCTGGAATAATCGCTTTATGGCCTACGGCAAGTGGCGAAAGGATTGGTACCGCCGATATCTTGACAAGGGTTACTTCGACTTGCTGACAGGATTCAGAGTCCACGGGTCTTTCAATCGAAACTCGGCTGTGAACTATCCTGTCCAAGGAAGCGCCTTTCACTGTCTTCTTTGGGCTCTGATACGTGTGAACAGGATGTTAGTAAGTCGCGGGATGAAGTCGATGGTGGTCGGTCAAATCCACGACAGTTTGATAGGCGACGTCGCTATCGACGAGCTCAAAGACTATCTCGAGATCGTGGAGAGAGTAGTCACCGTTGACTTGCCGAAAGCCTACCGGTGGCTCATCGTGCCGCTGGAGATCGAATATGAAATCGCTCCAGAGAGAGGCAATTGGTTCCAGAAGAAAGAGACTAAGTTCAAGAAGGGAAAGTTTTTCCATCCAGACAACCCAAACCGGTTCACGACTGATCCAGTCGCGTTCCTCAAAACACTAAACCACAAATGATCACTCATCCTGAATTAGTAAAGGCCCTGGTGAAGCCAGGGGAAGAGATAATCAGAGAACTCACCGCGCACGAAGCAAACCTGCTTCACATGGCAGTGGGCATCGCTGGAGAGGCTTCAGGTGAACTGCTTGACGCAATCAAAGCCCGTGTCATCTACCGGAAGCCACTGGACCTTGATAACGTAGTCGAAGAGCTCGGCGACCTCGAGTTTTACATGGAAGGGTTGAGGCAAGAATTGAATGTCACTCGCCAGCAGTGCCTTGACGCAAACATCAAGAAGCTCAGCAAACGATACGAAGGACTGAAGTTTTCAAATCAAGCCGCAGTAGAGAGAGCAGACAAGCAATGAGTATCTACCGTAAGTATCGGCCGAAGACTCTCAAGGGGGTTGTAGGACAAGATGGCGCAATCCGGTCCATCCAGAAGTTGATGGATCGGAATGAACTCCCTCATGCGATTCTGCTGACCGGGCCTTCCGGCACGGGCAAGACGACCATCGCACGAATCATCAGAGATCACCTTCAGTGTGAAGAGGCCGACTACTCAGAGATCGATTGTGCCGTTGCCGAGAGCCCAATTGATGTCGTCAGGAAGCTCTCCAGGGCTGCTCACTTGTCTCCTATGGTGAGTCCAGTCCGTGTGTTCTTCCTCGAAGAGGTTCAGTCGCTCAGCCGGGCTGGTTTCTCTCAGCAAGCCTTCCTGAAGATGCTTGAGGAGATTCCAGCCCACGCCTACTTCATCTTAGCCACAACGGATGCAGGCAAACTCCACAAAGCAATCATCACTCGATGCACAGAGGTGAAACTCTTCCCGCTCGATGCCTCCTCGTTGCAACGAGTCATCCGCCGGGTCATTGACAAGGAAGGGATGAAGGTAGAGGACGAGATCGTTTCTGAAATCATCGATGCATCAGATGGTTCAGCCCGCAAAGCACTCGTCATCCTTGAACAAGTTGGGTGGTTGGAGACGAAAGAGGAGCAATTCAAAGCCGTTCAGTCCTCTTCAATCGACAAGGACCAAGCTATCATGATCGCTCGGGCCCTCTTCAAACCTGGCGTTGGGTGGCCCGAGGTCGCTAAGATCCTGCGCGACTGCAAAGATGATCCGGAAGGGGTGAGACACTTGATCTTGAGCTATGCGAGGACCATCTTGTTGTCAGGGAGTAAACTCTCTCCGAGAGCATTCAGAATCATTGACGTGTTCAGCGATAACTTCTACGACTCAAAACAAGCAGGGTTGGCCGCAGCCTGTTATGAATGCGTTGAATCCTAGATAATAAAGTGCATGAGTGATGAGGAACAATCTATTAGCGTCGAGATCGACAAGAATAATCTCGATAAAGAATGTATTCACCTGCCGAACGACTACATGGTGGCGGCACGCCATGCCGCAGACGTTAGGATGGAAATGGATGAGCGGAAAGCCGCGCTGGACGTGATCGAAGCTGAACTGGCAAAGGCGATCCGGGCAGACCCTGAATCATTCGAAATTGAAAAGCTCACCGAAGCGACACTCTCCTCAACAATTTTACTTCAGCCCCGCTACCAAAAGGCCCGGGGTATCTACCAAAAGGCAAAGCACGAATCTGATTTAGCTCAGGCCCTTGTCTGGGCGCTGGAGCACAAGAAACGCTCACTGACTCTCCTAGTAGAACTCCACGGTTTGGGATACTTTTCAGATGTGAAGGTATCCGATAAAGGCCGTGAAGCAGTGAACGAAATGCTTCGAAAGAAGGTCCACCGGAAGTTCAGAGATGATGACTAATGAATGCTTTCACTATTTTGGCCCTTTTATTCGCAGGATTGATAATACTACCTATCACTGCCTACATGGTAGTGAAATTTGGTGCGGCCGGCTATTTTAGGGCGCGCCGCAGAGAACAGAACAGACAAAACACCGAGAAAGGAAACCTAAATGAGTCGTGCCAAAAGTGAAAAACGGCGATACACCAACGCCCGTGAGCAGGCGAATAAACAGTCGCTGGGCTTCGTGCCTGCTTACCTGAAACTGCCAAAGGGTGCCAGCCTATTCAAACCCAAAACAGGAGTCATGCTTCTGGACATCTTGCCCTTCGAAGCGGGCAAGGGCAATCCAAACGCAGATGAAGGGATGCTCCACTGGGAGAGAACTTTCAGTGCCCATCGCGGAATCGGAGCCAACAGTGACAGTTTCCTCTGCCCGCGGCTGCTAAACAAGAAGCCTTGCCCCGTCTGCGAGCACCGGCTCCACTTGGTGAAAGCAGGGGACGAGGATGACGAGGATCTCATCAAGGATCTCGCGCCGAAGACGCGTCAGCTGTTCAACGTCCTCAACTTGAAGGACCCAGACAAGGGAGTGCAGATTTGGGATATGTCCTACTTCCTGTTCGGCGAGTCGCTTTACAAGCGGCTGCGAGATGCCGACGAAGGGGACGAGTGGGAGAACTTCTTCTTCCTGGAGGGCGGGTTGACATTGAAGATCGGATTCAGTGAACGGTCTTTCGGTGGCGCATCCTTCCACGAGGTAGACACCATCGACTTCAAACCCCGCAAGCGGGATTACGATGACGACATCCTGGAACAGGTTCACGTCCTGGACGACCTCCTTGTCATTCCTGATTACGATGAGCTCAAGGAGACCTTCCTCGAGACCACCGGCGATGACGATGACGATGATGAACCCAAGGCTAAAAAGCGTCACAGCGACGACGATGATGATGACGATGACGAACCAAAAGCCAAGCGCCGCAGTCTACCTGCTGATGACGATGATGATGATGACGATGACGACGATGAGCCCAAGGCGAAAAAGCGCCATGTCGAGGAAGACGATGATGACGAACCGCCGAAGAAAAAAGCAGCCAGGAACGGCGACGATGACGACGATGACGAGCCGCCCAAGGCCAAGAAAAAGACCCCAACCGACGATGACGACGATTGGGATGACGTAGACGGCGATGATGATGACGAGCCCAAGGCTAAAAAGAAAGCCAAGGACGACGATGACGACGATTCGGACGATGACGATGACGAACCGAAAGGTAAGAAGTCCAAATCGGACGATGACGACGATGACGATGACGATGATGAGCCGCCCAAGAAAAAGAAGAACATGTTCGCCAAGCAGAAGGGCGACAAGGGCTGGGAAAAGGACGATGACGATGATGAACCCAAAGCAAAGAAAAAGGTCGCCGCGTCGGACGATGATGATGACGATGACTGATGAGTCCGAAGGCAATACTCACCAAGCGGCGCGAAAAGGTGCTGCTTAACGGGGAGAGTGCTCTCAGCACAGGGAGCACTCTCCTCAATCTCGCTTGCACAGGCCATCCTGATCTTGGATTTCTCAAAGGGGGCTACTACTACCTAGTTGGAGACAGCACCAGCGGCAAAACGTGGCTCTCTCTTACCTGCTTCGCAGAGGCCTGCCAAAGCAAGTCCTTCCGCAATTACCGGCTCATCTTCGACGACGTGGAGAACGGTGCGCTGATGGACATTGAGCACTACTTCGGCAAAGCAGTGGCACAGCGAATGGAACCACCCGCTACCAAGAAGGGGTTGGCTGCTTATAGCGACACGGTTGAATCTTTCTACTACAACATCACCGACCGGCTGAAGGAGGGAGAACCTCTCATCTACGTGCTCGACTCTCAGGATGCTCTCACCTCCACCGCAGCCGCTAAGAAATTTCAACAGCAGAAGAAAGCATCTGAAGAAGATGAAGATACCAAAGGGTCCTATGGTGACGGAAAAGCAAAGTATCACAGTGAGAACATCCGCCATGTCATCGCCGGACTGAGGAAGACGCGAAGCATTCTCATCATCATTGGGCAGACGCGTGACAATCTCGGCTTTGGATTTGATCCCAAGACCCGTTCAGGCGGTCGTGCTTTGCGCTTCTACGCCAACCTCGAGATTTGGACTTCGGTCAAAGAGAAGATCCGCAAGCTAGTCCGCGCACGAGAACGCACGATCGGCGTGCGATGTTTAGCCGAGATACGCAAGAACCGTGTGACCGGCAAGATTGGTAAGGACCGGTCGGTTGAGTTGCCGATCTACTACGATCTCGGCATTGACGATTTAGGCTCGTGCGTAGACTTCCTCATCGCCGAGAAGCATTGGGCCAGGGTGAAGCAGGAAGGTGAAGAACCCAAGAAGAAAAAGATTTACGATGCCCACGACTTGCTGTTCACTGGCTCACGGGACAAAATCATAAGACATGCCGAAGCTGAAGATCTCGAGCAGAAGGTGAGAGAGGTCACAGCCCAAGTTTGGAGAGAGATTGAGGAGGAGAGTAAGCCTCACCGAAAGAGACGATACGAATGAGCCCAGTTAATTTCCCAAAGTCGAATTCGACATTTGGTCCACCTCCTGATCTGACCGAACAGCAAGTGAACACAGTCCATGCCTTCACCGGAGTGGTTGATGGAGGGAGCCTAGATGGGATGCCCATGGTAGTGGTAGCTTGGAAACCTGACGAGCAGGATCTTGAAATCCTCAAGAGAGGTGGAGCCATCTACCTCGCTGTCATGGGAGGACTACCACCTCACGTGCTCACAACTGAATTCCCAACAAGGATAGGATGAAGAAGCACCACGCCGATCAGTTTGAATTAGGTCTCCTTCCTGCGGATCAGATCAAGAATCCTGGTGCTGGTGAAGTTTGGAAGAAGGGTGAACGGGACAAGGCGCTAGATGAATACTTTGCCGGTGCTCACCCGAAGCAGATTGGGATCAAGTTCAAAGGAGCTCCTAAGGCTTTCATGAATTCGATCCTGAACAAGCTCAAATACAATTACAAGAAGAAGGGGAAAGAGGATCAGCCCGGCCGAGCCGAACGATACGAACCTGTTCGTCGCGTCAGCCGGAAAGGAAAGAAGCTCACCCCTAACGAGGTAGACTTCCTCAGGGCTCATCAAGAGCTAGGACTTGACCCCAAGATCACCTGCAAGATTATTTGCCGTCCCGTCCTTGAGCTCTTCCCAGATCTCAAGAGCGAGAAACGCGTCAACGATCTGAAAGAGATCGTCCCATCATTGGAGGTGGTGCTCGCTTACCGCTACGTCTTTCACGTTTACGAGAAACAAATCATCTCAGACAAAAAGTATGACGACCTGAAGTTTGCTGAGATCGAGTATGGCACAGGCTACGCAGAGCTGAAGAAAGCCCCCAAGGACTGCCCGCACTACATCAAGACGCTTGCGCTCTACTTGGTCGAGAAGTATGATGCGACGAATGGTAAGGAATCAAAGAAGGATGAGTCGTGAGTGAGTCTCTTTTAGTCCTCGACGTTCACCTCCTGTGTCACCGAGCGTTCCATACCATGAAGAATCTCTCATGGGAGGGGAAGTCAACCGGTGTTATTTTCGGATTCCTCAAAACTCTCAACTTCCTCAGAGACGAGCTCCAAACCGATCGCGTTGCATTCTGCTTTGAGCATCCTCACCTTTTCAGGAAGGATATCTACCCGGCCTACAAAGAGAGACGAGCTTCGCAGAGATCACCTGAAGAGAAGATGGCTCGCAAGCAACTATCTCGTCAGATCAGTCGTCTTAGGGATCAGTATCTTCCGATGATAGGATTCAAAAACATCTTCTGCTTTCACGGGTATGAATCAGATGACTTGATGGCACGGATTGCCCTCAATGAACCGGATGTCATCCTCGTGACGTCTGACTCAGATCTCTTTCAGTGCCTTAGATCTGACGTGATGATATATTCACCATCAGCTGGGCGAATCCTCAACGAAGCGTGGTTTAGAAAGAAGTATGGTCTTCATCCTCACTACTGGGCAAGAGTGAAAGCCATTGCAGGTTGTGCCACCGATGAGGTGAAAGGGATTCCTAGGATCGGCGAGCTGACAGCTCTCAAGTTCCTGCGTGGCGAGCTCAAAGAGTCTAGTGCAGCCTATAAAGCTATAGATTCCGCACGAGGCCAGGCTATCGCGCTTAGAAACATGCGTCTAGTAAGATTGCCCTACGAGGATTGCCCGGTGCCGATCATACAAAGAGACAAGCTGAGCAGGAAGGGATGGGAAAAGGTTTGCGATATGCTAGGAATGAAATCATTGGCAGGAGGCTTTCGTGGGTAAGGCTGCGAAGGGATCAGACTTTGAGCGTGAGCTTTGTCGCCGTCTCTCTCGGTGGTGGACGGATGGTGAACGCGACGATATCTTCTGGCGCACCTCTCAGTCAGGCGGACGTGCTACCCAAAGGTCAAAGAAGGACTTGAAGACATTCGGCTCGTATGGCGACATCGCGGCGGTAGATCCTATCGGCCAGCCGCTGATGAAGATGTTTACGATCGAGCTGAAGCGAGGGTCCTCATATAGCACCCCAGGTGATCTGCTCGACTTCAAACCAATCAATTCAAAGCACCCTTGGGTCGTGTGTCTTGAGCAAGCAATCCGCAGTCACGAGCAGGCTGGTAGTCTTGCATGGATGATGATATGTCGCAGAGACCATCGCATCCCTATCGTATTCCTAGAAGCACGAATACTCAAATTGATAAGAGATGGAAATCCAATAGCCACCGATTCTAATTTTATGAGATTCAATCTCAATGTCCAACAAGAAAAAGGACCTATGCTACGCATCTCCTTCGCGGGCCTCCCACTGGAAACCTTCTTGGAGTCCATTAGCCCCAAGCAGATAATACAAGCGGTCAAAAATCACAAATGAAAATGAAATCCCTAGGGAAGAAGGTCACCAAATTTCAAGGATTCGATACCTTCCCAACTCCTCTTGGAGTCAATAAAGTCACTTGCATCTCCGATGAGGTGACAGCCGTCTGCCCGGTGACAGGACAGCCAGACTGGTATGTAGTCAAGATCGAATACCTTCCTCAAAAACTCTGCGTTGAATCCAAATCACTGAAATTGTTCTTGCAGAGCTTTCGCAACGATGGTCATTTCTGCGAAGCTTTCGCCAGCATCATTGCCCACAAACTCGAGAAGGCCCTCACACCATTCAACGTCAAAGTCACCGTCGAACAAAAACCCCGTGGCGGCGTCGCCATCGAAGCTATCTGCGCTCTATGAAAAACGTCTTAGTCCTCACCTCGGGTGGAATTGATTCCACTACCCTCCTCTACTACCACGCCAAAAGGAAACAACTCGCCGGCGCCATTGCATTCAACTATGGGCAGCGACATCTGAAAGAATTGGAGTTTGCAGGGTTGAACGCTCAGGCTCTCGGCGTCCCAATCACCACTGTGAATATTTCATCCTTGGGACCAATCCTGTCTGGCAGCTCGCAAACAGATGCCAGTGTGCCCGTGCCGGAGGGTCACTATTCTGAAGAGTCGATGAAGGCCACGGTGGTGCCCAACCGAAACATGATCCTGCTGTCCATCGCGATTGGCGCGGCGATCGCGAAGAAGATAGACTTCGTCGCCTACGCTGCCCACGCAGGAGATCACGCCATCTACCCTGACTGCCGACCCGAGTTCACCAAAGCGATGGGATCCGCTGCTCGACTTTGTGATTGGAGAAAGATCACTTTGTTAAGACCATTCATCAAGATGACCAAAGGATGGATCGTCGCCGAAGGGGAAGAACTGGGAGTTGACTTTACGAAGACATGGTCGTGCTACCAAGGTGGGGCACTGCACTGTGGCCGCTGCGGCACTTGCGTTGAGCGCCGACTTGCGTTCATCGAAGCGAAGGTAGTTGACCCTACCACCTACCAGGATCCAGACTTCGCTCTGCAATACCAGAAGTGATCACCAAATCCCAATCCAACATCGCGAACATGCTTCGCAAGGCCGGTCGGAAGGTGACCGTCATTGACGCGACGAATCCTCGTGAAGTCAAGGTAAAAGAATTCAAGCCAAAGAAGCAACCACCCAGACCCCGTGGACATTGAACAAGAGCAACAGGAGATAGATCATCTTCAGTCTCGCCTCACTCTGTCGAAGCAGACAGTCGAGAAGGAAGAGAAGGAACTGAAGATTGCCGAGCAGAAGTTGAAAGACTCTCAGACGGCCCAAGAGGTCCTTCAGTACCTCGCGCAAGCTGTCCAGCAGAAGGCTCACCAACGCATCAGCGAGGTGGTCAGTTCTTGTCTCTCGACGGTCTTCGAAGACCCTTATCAATTCAAAATCGAGTTTGAGCGCAAGCGTGGGCGCACAGAAGCGAGCTTGCGCTTCGTGCGTCGAGGATTGGATATCGACCCGATGACCGCTTCGGGCGGTGGTGCTGTTGATATTGCCGCATTCGCGCTGAGAGTAGCCTGTCTCGTAATGCATCGACCCAGACTCAGCCGCGTGCTAGTGATCGACGAAGGGTTCAAGTTCGTTTCAGAGCAGTATAGGGAGAACGTTCGGGTGATGCTGGAGGAGCTCGCCAAAGAGATGGACGTTCAAATTATCCAGGTTTCTCATATTGAAGAGCTCTCAACTGGAAAGGTAGTTGAGTTGTAATGGACCTCAAAGAATATCAGAGAATCCAAGATCAAATGACAAAGGATCTATCAAAAGATCCCATGGGCAAAGGCCATGTCTATGAAATCGATCTAGAGTGCATGGATAGAGTATGCTCTTGTGGTGCCGTCTTTGGTAGGGGACAGAGATGGAAACAACCATGCCCAAATAAGAAATGAAGATTCTCCAAGACACCGATCCCATGCCGTTCGGAAAGCACGGGCCCAAAGGTGAAGAGCCCTGCATGATGCAAGACGTCCCTGCGAGCTATCTTCACTACCTCTGGCACAGCGGACTCAAGAACGAAACGAAGACCTCAAACGTCGCCGACTACATCAAGAGGAACATTGAAGCCCTCAAGAAGGAACATACTGACTTGATCTGGGACTAGGCGATAGATACCTGAACGATGCTCACACGAGCAGCCCACTCAAAAGCGGTGCTGACATAGCCGGTGGCTGTGACCCGGATCCGCAGCGATGAATTCCCAACGTCAGCGTCTACCTGGGGATCTCCGAAAGTATTCGACGTGTCGCCCACTATAACCGTCACCGTCAAATGATCACCTTGATCCTTCGCGGGATCATAAAGTCCGCCCGTGCTATAGGTGGGGTTGGAGGAATCCCACTTCTGGCCAAGACTCACCGTTCCTGCATCATTGAAGATGGCTCCTTCGACCTTCCACACACCAACGAACAACCCAGAAGGAACCTGGAAGCAGAGAATGTCAATCTCAAAAGCCCAAGCCGTGTCCACAGGAACGACCAACCGCGGCTCTGTCTCATCTGGAATGAGCATCTCGGTTTGGGTGTCATCAATGGTAGACGCTGTGAGGAAGCTCTCCACAGTCATCGCCGTAATCAACCGATTCAGCTTCGCACGGACCGAACTCCCTGCCTCGTTATTTTCAATTGGTTCAATATTCATATCAATCTTTCCACCGAGATTTGTCCACCCACCGGCCCCTGTCATTCCACGCTCTGGATGAGAGAATCCAAGGATCTGCGACAGTCAATGTGCTGCACCCCGCCAGCAGCATCAAAGCAGTGATGAATTGTCGTCTAGTCATCATACCAGAAATCACCATCAACCCAAATGCCGTCATCATCCCAATTCCCATCTTCAAGAATCCAGAAGGTGGTGGTTCCCACTTTCCATGGTCCCTGCCCGTTGTTGATTCCTGCCACCCTGACGTAAAGGAAGCCGGGCGAGATAGACATCGTGAGACTCGGCCGGACTGGAGTCCCTCGATTCTCCCAATTCTCTCCATCCACCGAAGTTTGGACGACGTAGCTTTGAGCCCCTAGTGCTGCCGGCCAATTCACTGTGAGCATTAGAGAAGGGATTCTCGTGCGTGTCATGAAGAGCGCCGAGATGATGGGAAGGTCAGGAATGGTAGGTGGAATGGAAGGAGCAGAGAGGGCAGGAGCCTCTATTTCATCAAAGGAGTGAATGACAGGGGATTCATTCACCACTGTAATACGAACCCTCTCACCTCCTTGGGGTTCGATCTTCACCACCCTACCGTATTTGGTGATGTTTCCTGTCTTGCCGAAGAGGAACAGCATCGGCTCATTCTGTCCGCCGAGCAAGAAGTCTGGGGGTTCTTCGAGTGTGACAAGGACCTGTTTGGAGTCACCTGTCTTCGTCACTGGAACAGGTCCTTCAACTTCACCTAGCTTATTCCTCAGAAGAATGTCATAATCGTAACCATCCTCAAACACAACGGGCTCGGACAAATAGAGGAGAAAGTTATCACCTACCTGATCCAATGAGACGATATAGCCGGACTGACCCCATTGAGGAAGATCGTGAGAGATAGCAACCAAATCACCAAAGCTCGGCAGGAAGCCTTCCATGCCTGTCTCGAAGGTGATGTTCTCTCTTAGATAACGTCTCGTTGCGAGCATGTAGAGACCTTCACGGTAGGCGTGTTGGCGGTCTTGTATCCCAGGAAAGCGAATCTCTTCAGGATGATCAGAGGTGGCATCTGAATCCGGCAGAGTAGCTATAACCTGCTCTTGCTTGTAGCCTGTAGAGACCTCAGTGTATTCGATGGAGACACTGTCAAAGTCTTCAGGTTCCCATAACTTGATGGACCACTCAAACGAACCCTTGACGATATTGTCAGGAGTGAACATCGTCACTGGGAGATCTAGAGGACCATCTCGCTTCATGGTGACGAGCGATCCTACTAGCATCGGCAGCGACCGACCGACCCGAGCTACCATCCTAGCAGCCTCCCAAACTGTCTGTGGGTCTCTGAACGTCCAATCAAAATGGTCACCTCGACTCTCAAAGAGGGCGTCGAGCGCCATAAGAGCATCCCAGTCATAGAAGTTTTCATCTGTCAGCCGACCACCGTAGTGATCGTTTCTGAAGATGTCCACAAAAGCCCAGACGACAGACCGGGTAACAACTGGATCACTGAAACCCCCAGACTCATAGATAGGGAGTTTCCGCGTTGCAATGACATTGAACTTCCTCTGGGTGTTGGCGTTGAGATTGCTCGTAGCTCTAATCTTCACCGCCAGCATCGTGACGTCTCCATAATCGGGTTCATCACCTGCAACGAACCCCCGAAGGCCTTCCCATATCGTTTCGCTGTTCGTCCTCGCGTCAATTGTAGCGGTGCTCGTCCTTCGGGCCCTCACCTCATATCGACCCAACGGCAATTCGGCTTCTGGCCCCGCTGGTAGGATCTGAACTTTACCACCGCCATCGGGAGTGAAAAGCACATCAGGCCCTGCGTTGGGGTAGGTAAATTCTCCTGGACCAACCTCAGTCAAAGTGATTACGGCATCATCATCGTCGAAGCTTGAATCTCCCATGCCCGTGATCTTGACATGCTGCCCAGTGACGAATAGATCTTGATCAAACCCCGGCCCTATGTAAGCTGTGCCGCCGTCGCGAGATCGGTAGAGGGTAGCGACTGGAACGTAGTTCGCAAATTCACCTTCGCTTGAATATGTCCTCCGAATAGGTGTCGTGGTGCCAGCTGTGACAGTCGGGTTGAATAAGGTGAACCAATCCCCTAAAGGACTCCCGGCATCATCGATCAGCCGGGCTTGGAACTCAACGGTGACTGAGATATTTTCAATTCTCCCCTTGCTGTTCTGGGTGTAAACCCCTCTGGGGAACGTCACGTCCACTTCAATGCGAAAGATTTCAGTTCCTGATGGATTAGCAGGAAACGGTCCCACCCAACCATCGGGCAAGGGATAGTTGTCTTCTCCAGGTTGGTAAAGTATCTGTGAAGCAACCTCAATAGAAGTCTGCACGTTGGCGTGAAACAGAGTGGTGTTCTCTCCCGGAGGGAGGAGTTCCCACTGGACTTCTTCGAAATCTGTGATTGCAGTGTCACCTATCTGGATCGCATGAATGTCGTAGATCCCTTGCCCGATGCAGAGCAGCGAATACTGAAACTGATCATTGCCCTGATACCGATAGAAGGGACGGGCAGCAAAGGAGGGGTAGATCCGATTGCGACCGTAGTTCACCTCAATCGGTTCTCCCAGACGAATCTCATTCTGTTGGCCCTTGATGGAGAACACTGGATCAGAAGCAGGAAGCGTCCCAGGTATCGGAGGACTCAAAATAAGCGCGAGCACAATCGCGACGATGATGACAATGATGACGACGACCCACGCCCAGCCCGCCACAGCCACAAAATTCACGATGTCGTCTGAGCCGATCTCTCTATCCCAATCCCTCCTCATGACTGGCTTCCCATTCAACAAGCAGATGGTGGGGTCAGCAAATTCAATGAAACCTGGGTAGGTCATTTGAAGCCAACCCCTGATTGAAATCCCTCCAGGATGGCGATGCTTCTTCAGCCCCTCAAACGGCTGGAAAGGATTCTTGGTTTCAATGATGAAGGCCATACGTTAGGAACTTGATAGTCCTAAATCCCTTCAAACGCAAGAACAGAATTGTCTCGGCGATGACATAGCCAACGTGTTCGTAGGCATGAACGACCTTGCCTCCGTCCGCATCCGCCCAAACCCCTGCGTGATGTAGTGCGTCGCTCTGGCTCATTGCTACTAGACAACCATCGACGGGCTTTGCTACCTCCGTCCAGCTCTCCTGCGTCTGAGCTAAGATCTCGCGGCAGACCTCCATAATAGGCTTCTCGGCTATCCCTGGGAGATCTGGAAGAGAGATCCTCCTCTGCTCCAAGTAAACGAGCTTGACCAGCCCATAGCAGTCAAGCCCTCCAGAATCTCTCCCTCCCAGACGGTAGGGTATCCCAATATATTTAGCAGCCCAGTGATAACTCATCCCAGTGCAGGGAATCTCTTTCGTGTATAGAGCTCAGTTGGAAATTTGCGATTGACGAGATCAATGAAAGTTGCCCTACCTGTCACCTGATAGGATGTTATTTGAATGTCTTTCAAATAAAGCACCAGCGGTGGATTCATCTGAGGAACTTCAAGATTGTCACTGACGTAGGGACGAAAGACGACCTCCACCGGCACCTCTTCAGCCATGGCTGCTTCTGCAAATCGGCTGGCAACGCGGTCAATGTTATCAACCGCAATGTTCAGGCTTCTGAATCCTTCCTCGTTCTCTGGTGGAAGCGTGAACTGAAACCCAGAAGGTAGGAAGGTCCTGGTGACATTATTCTCGTCCTTTGCCACGATCCCTTTCGGAGACCTGACGATGAATATAGGATCCTGGACTCCTGTTTGACGAATCTCCAGTGTCTCGTAGATGACCTTGTTCGCGGGCGCCACAGCATAGGCCTCCTTAATCGCATCTTCAAGTGAAGGGTTTGGCATGTCAAATCTGCGCCAGCAATGAGAACAGGACCACCCCTATTCCTACCTGAAGCAGGAGGACGGCGTAGTCTGCTCGTGCCTTCATCTGTGCAGCGGAGGACCGAACACCTGCCATGCAAGGAGGAGGAGCAACACCAGAAGAACGATGCCCGCGCCCACGAAGCCTGCTCCATGATCCCTCAGCTTCGCCCTCTGTTGCCACGAGCCGAACAAGCCGAAAACAATCCAGATCAGAAACACTATCCAAAATGCGGTTCCAAGAGACATATGATCCTTTCTATGACGAGATGACACTTCCAGCGGCATACGTGCCGAGCTTGACTCCAATCGGGAGGGTCGCTGTGCTCGGTGACCCAACGGCGGTCGCATCATACACTTCTCCTATCACGGGCTTCACCGTCCCTCCCTTGAGGTAATCTGAGACAGTCGTGATTGTGACGACTTGTCCAGTGCCTTGTTTGTTCTCCAGTGCCCACTGATCCTTCGCACCCTCGATGATCCGAAGGTTGTTGAAGATTGAGTTGAGCTGAGCATTTTCACGAGCCTTCACGAAGTTTGGAATTGCTATCGCGGCGAGCAGGCCGATGATGGCGACAACGATCATGATTTCTACGAGGGTGAATCCGGCAGTGTGTTTTGTTTTCATAGGTTTTAATAGACAGCATATTTCGTGTTCAGGTAGTTCTCAATAGAAGTTCTTTCAGTATCATCAACGGCCCGGTTGTAAACGAGGCAAGCGCCAAAGTCGATATTCAACGGAGTGTAGGCGTTGCCGAGATTAGTAGCAACCGGCCAGCCACTCGCATAACCCGTGTTGGATAAGGATGGAGAAGTCCCATTCTGCCGGAAGGTCGTGGTGCTATACGTCATGTCACTGGATCGAATAATGGTCACAAGTTTGGTGCCTATCGTGATCGTTGTATTCGTATCACGAGCCTGACCCACTCCCACATATTGCATGTGAGTCCAATACTTTCCAGAGCTGACATTATTATCAATCTCCCCATAGATGAAAGGGGTTCCCGATCCAGGCTGCCAAGTGATAGGACCTGAGTAAGCGTCACCCCCCGGCCACGTGATCGCATTCCACACCATCGCTAGTGTGAGAGCCGAGATTCCTGTCCCGGTGAAATCCAACTGGTCATTGCTTCCGTCGAATCGCACGGATGCCTGTGATCCGAAAATCCCGGTCTTGAACAAGGGTCTCTTCGATGAATCAGATTGAGTTGCATCCCGTGAACTTCCGCTCGTGTCCGGCCATGTAGCGACTGCATCACCGTCGTTCAGACCTACAATGTTGTCGCTCTCCCACCGAGCAATAAGACCTGAAGTGACAGTAAGGGCGTCGCCAGAAGCGACGACTGTGTGCCGAGCGAGCGGACCTGGGATGATTGTCGTCGCAGCATGAACGAGCGCGGCAGATGGGACGTAAATCAGCCCAGTCTTGATGAACTTGCGCCTAGATAGTTTCATTGAGTGCTTCCATAACTGATGACGAGCGGGCCGGAATAAGCAGCGACAGTGGATGTGTCATTCGCTCCATCTCTATTGACACGAATCACCCAAAGCCGGCCCGCTGTGACATTTGACTTCCAATCGGTCAGTGTGACATTGCTCACCGTTTCAACGTCACCTGAAGCGCCGGAAGCATCAGCGCCGATGTCAATGGCTACCCACTGACCCAATGTAGGTGAATCGTAACCTGCTGAATCGGCGACACTAGCCATCGCGATGTTGTATTTATGCGCCGAAGTATCAGTGTTGCTCAGCCTGATCTTCCACCGCTCCACCTTCAGATCGACGGCTGTGTCAATGTCTTCAGGAACAGTGAGACGGTATTCAACGAAATTAGCATTCGTCGCTGCCGTGCCAGAAAACAAAGCCTGACCGAAAAACTTCTGAGTGTTGTCATTTGTGGCAATGATGGCCCCGGCTCCGTCACACAAATGAGGAAACGCGAGCACGATGTAGTTCTTCACCTTCAGCGAGTGACTGCCACCATCTGCTGTCGTCGTGATCGTCCCAAAACGAGCGGCCGCGAGTGTTCCACTCGACAGATCTCCGGCCGATCGTGTGTCGAGGTCTGCGAGAGAGCTGCCCGTCTTGCTGACCTTTGCCCACGGTAGCGTAGGAACATCATCTGCTACGATAGCACGCAACCCAACTATCCCAGTCGTTCCATCTGGAGTAGCGAGAAAGCGATTCGCCGTCTGTCCGGTTGTCGCTGAAATAGCGAGCGTCCCACTGGATGTGACTGGGCTCCCTGACACAGTCAGCCATGACGGGACGCTCGCGCCAACGCTGGTTACCGTTCCTACCCCTCCTGCTGTGGAGTCCACGTATCCCTTCGTGGCGTAGTCGGTTGACAAAGAAGGAGCCGCCCCGTTGGTAGCTCTGAGGCCGTTCAGGTTCAGATGACTCTGAAGCTTCCCATTGTTGATGAGTGTTGGAGTTTGCGCGGACACCAGCAACGGAAAAGCCAAAAGCAAAAGAATGAGATTTTTCATAGGAAGAATAGATGGTAGTGAAGGACGTAGGTGGTTGCATCTGTCATGCCGGTTAGAGCAAAGTCGAAACCATCCGTGGTGGGAGCGCCGATGATTGCCGCTGCTATGACTCCCCCTCCCACTGGGCTCTGGACAGTCAGCAAGACAGAGGTGGGAGCATCGTCAAGGTCAAGTCCTTCAACAGATCCATCGCTCACTCCATTCCCAAGAGCGAGAGTCCCGTGAACCCCTGTCGCCGTGTCAATGAAAGTCGCTAAGTCCGCGAGCGACATTCTGAAGTCGTCACCTATATCGTAAGGCGACCTTGTCAGATACAATTCGTCGGTGGCTAAGCCCGGCGCACCATTATCCATTTCATGAATGTTTTTACCCGCCATAGGTTACTCCTGATTGAAGGATGTTACCGTCATCCCCCGCCAATAGAATTGGCTCGTTAGATTCACCTGATAGAGCAAGGAAAGTATGAAGATCTGTCACGATCTGAAGAGATCCTTTTACCGTCACAACCCCATCCAAATGGGCAGTGGAATACCTTGCTTCCATGAAGGCCACCACCTTGTCCTCTCCGTAGAGTGTGATGATAAAAGTCTCCGACCCGTTGCTAAGAGTGTCATCAAAGAACGATTTGAAAGTAACGAACTGATCAACCCTGAAGACCCATTCAACATCACTCACCAAAAAAGGATTGGTGTAGAAACGGCGCTTGCGAATCCGCCCGCTTTCCATTTCTGTCTGCCCACCCCTTGGGGATGTTTCCACTTGAGAACTCATCATCGGCAGCGGCAAGGATGATGGCCAATTGTTCATATTGCCAGTTAAGACAGGTCAAGTAGACAGGGCAAGCAAAATCATCTGATAGTAAAGTAAGCTGAAAAGATAGAACCTTTCACCTCGGCTGGGACCACATCTACAAAACCCCCAAAGTGATGAACTATATTCCGCACAGCCGCCAATCCCATTCCTGTCCCTTTGTCCGGAGACTTGGTGGTGAAGAAGGGTTGGAAGATGTTTTTCAAGACATCTGGATGGATGCCGCTTCCATCGTCCTCAACACTGATCCTGCAAAATCTTCCTGATACGGGGCCTCCGTTCACCGTAGGTTTGTGGTTCGTGAGATTCACATCTTCCCCTTTTAGGATGATGGTCTTGGCTCCTGCATCCCTCGCGTTCACACAGAAGTTCAAGATCACCTGGCGAATCCCCACAGGGTCAATAGCGAAGACGGCTCCCGTTGTCACTTCAGATTTAATCATAACCCCTGGTATCATCCTGGGCAAATCTTGAAGGAATTCTAGGATAACCACCTTCACCGAGACATCGTCCCGGAAGCCATTCCTTCCTGAGACGAAACGCATCATCCTGTTCACCATCTCTACAATCCTATCGGCCGACCGCTGAGCCGACTTCAAAAGGGCCATCCTGTTTGCTGGAGTGTATTCCTCAGAAAGATGAAGAACTCCCATTATGGGAGTGAGCATGTTCCTCATGTCATGCGCGATTCCAGTGGCCACTTCACCTACCAGTTTCTGACGCTGAACCTCTAGCACCTTTCTCTGAGCCTCAAGAATTGTTTCGTGGGCTTCAACGAGCTTCCTCTCCCGCTCCCTGTCCCTCAAGGCTTTGCGAATGGCCCACGCTAGACGATGAGGCCTGTCTTTGAGCAGAACGTCATCAACCTGCTCTAACTCCAAACTAGGGATCATCGAATCATCAATCGTCCCAGAAAGAATCAGGACGGGGATATTGGGCCACTGTTTTCGAACCATCGTGGTCGCATGAACCCCACCCCAGCCTGGAATGTTGTAATCTAGGATGACGAGGTCAAACCTTTCAACGATAGCCTTCTCAAACTCTGCCTTCGTCTTGACGTCAATCAATTCGACATTCTCTGGAAGGTAATGCCGAGTCAGGATGATGTCATTCTCGGAGTCTTCCAGTATCAGAATTCTCATGTCTCGTCAGTGGGTTTTGGTTTTTGGATGAACTGAAGAGGATCACCTGGAACATGGGGATGGATGTGGACATCATCGTCAGGAGTCAGTTCGCGCTTGATAGAAGGCAAGGGAGATTGTTTCAGATAGAGAATAGCACCTCCCATTCCGCTCCCAAGGAACACAAGCCCCATCTGTTTGATATCTAGCAGCTCAGTTCCCATCCCCATCGCGTAACCAAGCCCCAGTCCCCCCTGTGTCGTTCCTACCGTCATTCCACCTGAAATGAAGGCACCAACCAATCCATGAGCCCAGCGAGCTGTTCGGCGCTTCACCACCTTGCGCCAAAACATCGTTGTCTCGCTGGGCTTGGCCATAAGAGAATTCTACCACTGCCACCCCTACACGGGATGGAGCAAAGGGACAATCAGAGAACCCTGGGGTTTTCCTGAAACCATGACAGTTTGAAGGGCCAGGGCCTTTTAACCCTTTGCCGATCGATCCAGTGGTAGAAAGTTTTCAACTTGGCTCGATCTTCCACTCCGGCCCGGCAAAAGCAGTTCCACCTGGTCGGAGGGAGGCGATGCGATCGTCCCTCGCTGCCTGTTCTTCAATGCTGATCTCCCCCGTCTTCACCATCTCCTGAAGGAGAGGACCAAGACCCTCGAGTAGATCGAGAGCCCCATCAATTGCTGTCAATACGGTTTGAGCTTTCATGGTTTTGGAGTCACTGCGGGTGGTATGTTCATTTCTCGACTGGCTAAGTAACCAGTCGCCTCACGGACAGCCTGACGGATTGTATCGAGCGCCTTCTGAAAGGCCGTCCGATTTTCCTCAGTTGGATTTGCTTTGTAGGCATCCCTGAGTTTGATGGCGCTGGCGATCCATTCAGGGGCTCCTGCCCTAACCCTGTCAGCAGCCTTCTTGATCTCCGGTGTCTCCTTCAAGACCGCCCGGTTCTCGTATTCCCATTTGACGAACCGATGCATCACTTCATACCCCGTTGTGATGGCTAGATCAGCGTCATAGAGGAATTTGTCTCCTTGATAAACCCCTTGGGGGGCCAACGTGCCACAACCATTGGTGCATCCACCAATGAGAGCGACTGATAACATCAGCAATATGATTGACTTTTTCATGATTCAGACTTTCTAGTTTCCAACCATCCACCATACCCTAACAACACCTCCCAAAGATTACTAGAAGAAATTAGTAAATTGAATATCTTGAATTCAATTGATTCGTCACAACCTCCACCTCATCGTCCGTGAGTGCGTAGTCATAAACCTTGATGTCCGCGATGTAGCAATGAATGTAATCTTGACCACGACCGATACGAGCTACGGATGGAAAACCTGTAAAACCATTCAACGTGTAGATAGCAGGAGCGGTTCCATTCATCGCCCACGCATGAGCACTGGTAAGGTTGTTCCAACGGTGCATGTGAATGGCCTTCTCAGAAGGGAAGGGAGTGCTGTAAAGTCCATGACTATACTTAGAAACGATCTCAGCATCGGAGGCATTAGTCACAATAAGGTCGGCGCTCCAAGCAGAAGGGTTTCCCACTCCATCCATGAAGATGAACCCTGCACCATTCCCACGCCAGGAAAGAGGACAGCTGAATTCTTTGTAGGTCAGGATCTGCCAGACGATGAACATCGTCCAGCTAGGAATCGACGAAGCCGTGAAATCCATGAAGTCATCGACACCATCAAACATGACAGCAGGCTCGGTTCCGAAGATGCCCTCCTTGAAGAGAGGTCTCCTAGCAGACTCTATTTGAACAGCCGAGCGCGAGTATCCGCTAATGTCCGGCCAGACACTGAACTGAGCATTGTCTGCCACCCCTGTGATTGAACTAGCTTCCCAGCTCGCCACCAGCCCTGGAGTCACCGCCGAAGAGGGGACAGTCTCAATCAGTTCAAGACCAGCCTTTACATGGAAGATGCCTTCATCATACTCCCGCTGATAGCCTCCCTCAAACCTGACAGTCCACTCTGACAATATCGAGGTCTCAGGGTATCTCAATTCGATCTTGAACTGGCCAGTCCCATTGCCGAGATCGTCTTGGAAGAAGTCTACGAAGGTCTGCATCTGAACAGCCGAGAAGCACCAGGCCACTGATAGTGTAGTATAGGACCGGGTAAAGCGAGATCGACGGACGATCGCAGCATTCTCAGTGGGACTCGTGAGGGTTGCATTCCTAGGCCTCCCTGAGAACTCTACTTTCGGCAACGGCAGGCTTGTCGGCCAGGTATTGTCAACTTGGAGGATCATTTGCCTCTCCTCAACCCATAGCTAGATTCTACGGCGCGAGTCACATCACCTCTCCCATCTCGTATCTCAGAACTGATCTCACCTTTGACACGACGGAGGACGATTTCCACGACCCTTTCTTCACCGTCAGTTCTTTCCTTCACCTCTGGTCGGACGTCTGTGTAATTGTTGATGACGACTCGAGTCCCTCCACCCAGTTTGTCATTTGGGACGATCGTTCCATTGCTTGATGGAGAGAAGATCTCAGGACCTCTTTCACCCACCAGGTAATTCTGCCCACGAGAGACCATTCCACCTGTTGCTCGCTCACCACTAACCTCGAGATTGATTGACTGAATGGTCGACATGATACTCGCCGCCGCGGCGACGACCGAAGCTATCGCAGCCAAATTAGCGGGCCACGGAAGGGCGAGGGCCTCGGCGATACCCTGTTGGATCTTGATGGCTGACGTAGCAATAGCCATCGCTTTGGACGCGGCGAACATCGCTTTGTAGGCTGCCGTCTGCCTACCCCCAAACGATTCAATCGTTTTGGCCAGTTCGTCGAACATGTTCTGACCGGACTGAATAAGAATCTGGGCCTGGGCCATCTGAAGTTGCTGGAGGCGACGGTTGTAGGCTTCGACGGCTGCGAGCTTCTCCTTGTTCGCCTTGTCCCCTAAATCGATGCCCTTCTTTTCAATCTCCGCTAAGATCCTGAGTTTGTTCTGATTCATCTCGATCTCGCGGGCGATTGCAGATTCCTGAGCCACCAAACGATCCGAAAACAAATCTTCAGTCACCCCACCTGCTCCTGCATTATGACCAATGATCCCATGAGCCCTGAGCAAATCTGCTGTCTTCTCAGAACTGAGTTCACCCTGCTGCCCAAGCTTCATCGAATCGATCAACTCGGAACCGCTGATGTTCCTCATCATCGCTGCCTCTCCTCTGGAGAAGAGTTGGGACTTAGGAGGCTGGCCGAGGAGTTTCAACAGTTCAGTCACCTGGAGATCGTTCAGCATCCGCCGGATCTTCTCGCCGCCTCCTTTAGCAGCATCACCCACCCTAGCCACTGCCTCCTCGAGTCCCTTGGTGCTCTTGGTCGCGTCGTCGATGCCCTTTGTCATGTCCTTCAGGTGAGGATCCAACTCAGGGAAAAGGGCGGTAGCAAACTTCAGAAAACCACTCCACTCCCCCAGCAACTCTTTCACCGCCTCCTTGCTACCGTCTGCAAATTTCTTATTGATGTCACTAGACTTCTGACTAGCTTCATCCAAAACCTTGAGAGAATCTACCACACCATCCTTGATAGCCCTCCCGGCATTCCTGACCGAGTTCATCCTCTCCACTTGCATCTTGACGTAGGCCCCTGCGGCTCCTGCAAAATCCCGCTTGAACAGTGCCTCCATCACGTCCGCTGTTCCTGACGCGGCTCCACCCAGCGCAAACAAACCGTCAATGATAGCACCAATCGAATCCCACCAGATCTTGAAGAGTTTGATCTGGACGCTGACGGAAAGTTCTAAGCGAGCGAGATCCCTGGATATCAATACATCAAGAACGATGGTGAGGGACTTGATGGCTGTCCAAGCCATTCCCACCCCCAGCGCAAAAAACTTGAAGATGTCAATCAACGTCATCAAGATTGCAGTCAACCAGCCACTCTCCTTCTGAGTTTCAACAAGCCACCTTATGACTTGCCTCATATTCGTGTTGAGTTCTTCCAGCGCAGGGACGAGACTCTCTCCGAGAGTGATCAAGAAATTCTTCAACTGATTGGATGTGATTGTCCACTGATTGGCAAAGGATTTCAATTGCCTTTCAGAGACATCCTCTACCGTCCCACCTGCCGCCCGCAGATCCTTCTCAAACCCCCGGACTCTTTCAGAAAATCCAATCAAGGCAAGAAGAGCCGACAATGAACGATCATGGAAACCAAGCAATTGAAAAGCCGTCCTTCTCAACTCGACCGAAGCACCAGACATGACGTCCTCAAGATCCTTCAGGATGTCAGCAGTGTTCCTCATGTTGCCCTGAGCATCGAACACACTGATACCCAGTTCCTTGAAAGCCTCTTTGTTGGTGATTGCTGTTCTCTGGAGATCACGAAGAACAATAGCAAGAGCTTCACCAGCCGCTTCACCACGCAGACCCTGCTCGGCGAAAGCGGCTAGGACAGCCACACCCTCTTCAACATCCTTGTTCGCCATCCTCAACGCGGCAGCGGCTTTGTTCGACAAGGCCTCAGCAAACTGTTCAACTGTGCCTTGCGCTAAGATATCTGCCTTCACTAAGACATCGGCCACCCTAGCCATGTTCTTCATATACTGGGTGGTATCACCCACCTTCAATCCCAAAGCCGCCTGGGCGCTGGTAAGAAGTGAGGTGGCCTTCTCCATCTCAAAAGCACCTGCGGTGGCGAACTTCATCGCAACGGGCAAAGCCACCATCTGCTGCTCAACAGTCAAACCGGCCGATGCGAGGAAGTAGTAAGAATGGGCAAGTTCCTCGGCTGATTTGATACCTTCACCTGAAAGAGACAGAGCCAACTCTTCCATCTTCTTCTTGGTCCTGTCACTCAGGTTCCCCATGATGGCAGTGGACTCCGTCATGGCTTTGTTGAACCGAGCAAATTCAGCAACCGCCGCCGCTCCTATGACACTGAACGCCACTGTCATCCCAGCCGACAGTCTCGTGGCTGTCCTCAGCATCATATCCGCCGTGGAAATCATTCCACGCTCGGCATCCATCAATCCGCTCAAGAGACTGGATGGATCAGCAGACAACCGAACGAAGAGGGTGCCTAGCGCAATCCCACCAACCCCTCCTCCAATTGATGAAGATATCATAGGTTAATTGAGACTGATTCCCAAAGCAGCCGCCCAGGCCTGCTTAGACATTTTGGACTTCTCTTCTCCTTTATTTCTATCACCAAGGAGAAAATGATCCACTTTGACATTCCCTGGATGCTTCACGTAACCCCGTCTCACCTCGGCAGCGATTTGGGCGAGATACATATCGCGTTTGGAATCCCTGCGGTGAACGAGTTTGATGTATTCGAGCCATTCAAGAAATTCAGTGAATGTCATCCGAGACATCAACTCCCGCACTGGAATCCCGAGGTGGGAGGCTACTTCAAACCAGCACAGCCTCTCACCTCTCAGTCTTTTTTTGCTTCGTCGACAGCCTTCTTCGCTTCGGGTTCGTTCAGGTAGTTGATTACCTGCGCCTGCTTGTAGAGCTCCGAAACCACCGAAGAAGGCCAGCCTTGGATTTCCTTCACCTCGACGAGCTTTCCATCGCGGTAAAGGCACCGGCTGAGAAGGTCAGACTGCAAACCTTCGAATTTGTTGAGTCCAACGGGACGCCCCTGGGCATCCATCCGCGTCCTCGTTGCCAGTTTGTCCAAGAATTGATCTCGCATCAAACTGGTCATTTCACGAAGTTCATAAGCGACCTCGCCCTCCCCGTTCTTGAGGGTAACAGGGAGGACCTTCGTGGTGAGGTCAAGTGAGATGACGTTATCCATACGGCAAATGAATTAAGGATTAGGTGTCAACGTTCGAGTGGTAAACCGGCGCCACCTCTGCTCCATCTCCGTCGACGTTGCCCGGCTGGATGGTGATAGTGGCAGTAGGCTGCTCACCTTCGGACATCGCGCCCGGAGTGAATGATTCGATCCATCCCCAGAACACAATAAACGACCCGTCTGGGAAGGTGATGGTGCATATCTGATTGATCCCTACCTGACCCATGAGGTCTGGTATCGCTTCGGTCGCGTAGGCCACCGTTGCGGTGACAGGAGTGAGGGACTTCAGATTCCTGGGTGACATCGTCCGCCACGTCGTGTTTCGCATGGTGGTGGTATCGATGGCGCCGCCAGCGGTCATCCCAGGAGGGGTTATTTCCTTCTCAAAGAGTCTTACGTCTGGAAGGTTAGCGAACGAGATGATGGTTGCGAAGCCATCATCTAGTCTGATTTGATTTGGATCCATGTTTCCTTTCTTCGGTTTAGGGGTTCATTCATTGGCCAGACAAGAGGAGACCACCGCCCTCACCGCTCAACTCTACGTTGAACGGTTCACCTCTTTCAAGAGTCAGTATCATGTTAATGGTGAAATGGTGGCGCCGCCCACGAGTGTTTTCTTCAATCCCCAATGGGATGATTGCCCCAGTTCGTGAAACATTATGGACAATGTATTCCTCCTCATCGGTGGTTACAACAGAATTCTGCACCGCGTCGAGCGTCAGGGCAATAGCTTGAGCTTTCAACCAAGTCTCTTCATAAGTGGGCCCGCGCACACGAATTTGGATACCAGGGTGCTCAATCTGTTCACCTGTCCTCATCATCCGTCCGTCAAGTTTGCCTGCCGTGTCATAGATGCAGATCGCCTTGTCTGGAAGGTCGGGAAGAAAGGAGATGAAGATGCTCCAGTCTTCCCCCTCCCCTAAATCCAGGTCAAGCATGAGCTGATGAATTGCAACAGAAGGGGCTTTCATACCTGGATGCGTGGAGTCCAGTTGAGGAGGGCTCGATCCCTGATGATCCTCAACATCTCCGGTCGGAGGCGACGGGAGGGTTCCTCAAGAAATTTAGCTTGGGCCGGAGGCTGAGGATCCCAATACTTCCCTATTCCGCTCGGCCGAGGCATTCCCTTGAGGACCATCCCAACTGATTCATGAACAGCCATCGCGTAGGGAGCTGAGAAGCCTACGCTCACCTTTGCTGCAAATCCCTTCCCATCTGTGCGGGTGTAAGCTGAGGCCTTCAATGCGCCGGTCTCGATGGGCACGAGACGCTGGCTCTCTCGCTGTAGAAGCAGACCCGCTTCTATTACACCCACTTCCACGTCTGCTGCGATCTTGTTACCGCAGAAGCGCAGAGACAATAAACACTCACGCAGGCCACCAACTTGGTTGAGCTTCTCTTGTATCATAGGTAGGCCGTCAGCAAGACTTCAGTGTTTCTCAGGTTTGGCAGGCGATCAAATTTCCTGATCTCAAAAGCATCTTTGATGTCGGTATTAGAATCCAGTTCACCAAGTAAAAGACGATCACCAGGAAACATCACCCGGTCCACGTAGACAATCGAATTGGAGGTCCGGGTCTCTCCCTTTCCGTCAAGGTATTCTTGGGAGGTGTCTTCCCACCGGCAGTCGATCTCGACGGGGGACAGGAAAGCATATTCACCATGGACGTCTGGTGACCCTCTCGCAAAGTAGACGGCTGTCTGTCTCCGCATTCGTCTGATGAGGCTCATCGATGGAAGGCCATCCTTTCTTGGAGGATACACCTGAGATCCTCAAAAGAGGCCTTCACAAAACACTCTAGTCGAGAAGACCCATCGGTGACATTGAAAATCCTCACATCTTCAGGCAGATTCTTCTTCACCCTTTCAAACCCCCTGATGAACCCCTGGAATGAATCCTCCCTGATTACCTTCGTATTATAGGAATGCCAGTGGGACTCTTTTCCTTTGCTTGACAAATCGTAACCCAGCAGAAAGATTCGCTTCGCTCCAAAGCTGAGGGCGAGGTTAATAGCCGACGCACCTGTGGAGAAATTCCACCCCAGTGTAGATCCTGAATGAAGGCCGTCCCTTTCACGGCTCATCTTGAGGATCCTCGGAAAGTTATAGCGGAGAAGGAAAGGGCAATCAGTCACCACGCGGTTTGGGAAATCTTTGATCAGGTGCTTATTCCTCTCCCACCACATTCTATCTCCGAAGAGGAGGACCTCGACGATTTCAGGACCCAGGTGGATTGCATCGTTGCAACCAATCGTATGAAGGCCCTGAAGCTGGGTGAAGTCAAACCCTTTGAGCGAGGGACCACCTCCAATGAGGAAGGCGTCCTGTCCTTCCCATTCTCTTTCAGGTGCCCAGTATTCTATGGGGAGGTTCCTAACCATACGACTCTCGGTCTCCTTTTCCCATTTGAGATGGCTCTCAGCAGTCCACTGGTATCAAGAGTCATCGCCATCTGCCCATAATGAGAAGTATTCAGATTTAGATCTACTGCACTCTGATACCTCACCTCAATAGTAGAAGCTCTTTCGGAAGTCGGCCGGGGGTCGCGGACGGTATAAAAGTGAGCAGCAAGCCAGGTTTCGATGAGCTCAAGACGATCTGAATCGTGACCAGACCCTGCTGCGATGTCATCCACTAGAGCACTAGCCGCAAGAATAAACGGGTCGAGAACTATCGACCCGTCCACCTCAATAATTCCGGCAACGAGCTCTGACGTGGTTCGAGGCATTAGTCATTTTCGCCCCACTCGTCTGCTTTGGCAGCCCCCTTCTTCTTTTTCTTGGGCTTCGCCGCAGGAGGCGCAGGAGCGGCAGTGGAGGTGGGAGCAGGTTCAGGATCACTCACCTTCTCAAACTTCCCCTTGAATAACTCAGCCAGATCAACAGGAGAGTCAACGATTTGACCTTTGGTGTAGGTCCGACCCCCTTCGACGTGATTCCCTTCTTTGACTCGATATTTCGGCATATTACGGATGAACAGGGTGTGAAGGACCGGCATACTGATTTGGAAACCTTGGACTGCCGATGCCGTTGTTCGGTGAGTCTGGGTGTGAACCATGAAAACCGCCCGCCCACAATCCACAGGCTGCCACACCCAATAGCAGGCCGATGAATATAAGACGGGCGATTTTCATGTGCCGATGAGTCGATTCTTTACGCCGCCGCGCCGTGAATGATTCCAGTGTTGCCGTTCTTGTCGGCCCTGAGCTGAGGAACCATGATGGCCATCACCTTGAAGTGGAGGCGCATCCCACCCATGGTTTCCCACTGGACGGTGGTAATGTCCATCCCTATGACTTCGCGGATGACATCGGTGGTCTGCTGGACGAGGATAAGCGTAAAGCCTGACCCCAAGTAGTCCGCCGTCCTCGCGCCCGAGATGCCCTGGATCGCGGCCAACCGCTGTCGCAGAGTGTTGTCCCCTTTCGCAGTCGAGTAGTCATCATCGAAATACTCATCCCACGCGGGAGAGTTGTAGAGGACCCACGGACCGTAGTGGAAGTGGTTCTCGCTGGCCTGCCGCATCGACAGAACTTCTCTCACTGTCACTGCGGGGGTCCACCCCGTATCCTCAGGAGAGGTGAGAACCTGAGTCAACCGAGATGGGAAGTTGGTGAGACCATAAATGGTTCCACCGCCGTAGGTGTAAGATGGTGACGTTCCCACCACCAGCTTCTCGGCTTCCTCAGCCACGCGTCTCGCAGCCAGCTGACCCATCGTAACATCAATGGGCGCACCGCGCTCGCGCGACGTTGCAATCTGCCGGGCGTTGAAGAAGAAGTCCTTGTGAATGACTGGCAACGGAAGCGAAACCAAGTCATAGTCGGGACGATCGGCTTCAGACTGCCGGGCAGGATCCATACTGATGATCGCCGGAGTGATGTCGCTCACCGTCTCGGTTTCCAAGACTGTCTTCCCCATGCCGTTTGGAATGGTGAAGGTCAATCCCGCTCCGCGCAAGTCAGCCACGACACGCAAGCGGTCCTTCGCAGCGGCGACAATCGCGTCGTCGATGATCTTCCACTCGTCCTTCCGCAGCGTCGCGTTGGCAACCGGAGTCGCCCGGGCGATGAGTTTGCCGCCCTGGTTTTGGGCGATGTAGTGCCGTCCGTCCTTCCCGACCCATGGCCGAAGTGCAGCCACGTCGAAACCGTTGTTGAGGAGCGTCGTAGCGACACTCCCTTGAGCCTGTCCGTTTAAGATGAAGTCCATATGAGTTTCTTTCAGGTATATTGCGTTTCTGTTACAGGAGCCTCACCTTCAGCCGTTCGTCGGCCGATTCGCTGTCGCTCAAGTCCAAACTCTCGAGGGCGACGGCAATAGGCTTGTCACTTCCGGTGGCGACCTTCAAGGCCCCATCCCCGTTGCTGGTGAGTAGTTCTCCCGTCTCAACGTCCTCACCCCATGACAGATAGGCGTAAATGACGTCACCAGGGGCACCATTGACGATGCTCACCACGTCATCGGCCGCATAGCTCTGATCGATGTCTTTACCTTGGAGCGCGTCTTCCAAGGCGAAGTTGCGTTCGGCGTAGCCGCCTGCGCTTGAATGCGCGACGACCTCCCCGTCTGAGTTGAGCAAGAGTAAGTCACCTGGACGGATGGTTCCGCCCGCGATGTGCTCCTCATGCCGGCCACTACCCAGGAGGTGGATTCTTTTTGGAACTTCAGGCATATAGTTTCCTTCGTTGGTTGTTGATACGGTTTGTTCAGTTCTTGGCGAAGTTCAGGATCGGAATCTGCAAGGGTTCCTCGGCCTGATTGTCCGTCCTCACCGGTGCCTGACCCGAGTAATCAAGGACGCGGCCCGATCCGTCCGGATTGGGCTTGGCTGCGAGACGAGCCAGCATCTTGATTTCGTTCAGGCCCTTGGCTTCCAGTTCCTGTTTCGAGAACCCGTTGTTCTCGTTCGCCAGAATCACCTCGATGAGCTTCGTCTTCTCCTCGTTGTAGACGGCGATTGAGTTGTTCAGGACCTCCTGCATCTGCGGAGGAGCCTGCTTGATGAAGTCCTGGACCGTGACGACGTTGGTCGCGGGAGGACTACCAGCAGCGGGAGGAGGTGCTGTTCCAGGGCTACCCGCTGCTGGCGCTGCCGCCGGGGGTGCCGTTCCGCCCGGAGATTTCACAAGGCTGATTCTGCCCAGCTGTTCCTCGGTAAAGCTATTCAGCTGTGGCCGGTCGGCCTCCGTCAGCCCGACGTTGGCGGCGATGAGGGAATCGATCTTCTCTTTCGCTTTGGCCGTCGGGGCAGGAGGGGTTGGAGGTTCCTTCACATTCTGAATCAGCTTGAGCTGATCCTCGTTCAAAGCCATCAGGGCATCCCGGTCGGTCTCTTTCCAACCGACATTCGCTGCGATGATAGCATCCACTACCTTTTTCTTGTTCATAGGTGCATTGGGGTTGGTGTTGCCGACGAAGGCCCCCGTGGTTGTTCTATACTCGGTGACCCTCATTACCTCGACGGGATCCTCGTCATCCAACGAGACTCCCGTATCTTTTGCCGTGTAGCCGAGGCGCCACAGTTTGCCATCCCTTTCGTAGATGACAAAATTGGAGAAAACATCTAGGACCCAAATCCAGGGCCCGTTGGGATCATTGGCATTGAATTTGTCTCGCAAAGCCGTTGACAATGCCGATGAAATGTTTGAGAAGGACATCTCGTTTTCCACGAGACCCATCTTCACCAGTGCCTGGCGAAGAGCCTTCAGAGACGGGTCCTTGCGTAGATTCTCCAGCAAGTCCCTGCCCGCTTGATTGCGAAGCAATCCGGCACCGTCGGCAATCGAACAAGCGCCGATCTGGTCAGGAAGCAGAGCGAGGTGGTCCGGACGGTAGTTTCGAGCGATTCCCGTGTAGTCCTCACTCTTCCAAGTTCCGCTGGTCTCCTCAATATCAATAAAGACCCCTGTGGAGAGTTCCATCATCTCCTTGGCGTCTACCGCGGTCATGATTCGATCATCGACGGTATTGGCTCGATCTTTCTCAATCCAAGCTTCTGATTTGAGACGACCGCCCTTGTCCCACTTTGTGTTCATCATCACTCCAACCTTGCGGTTGTTGATAATGACGGGATCGCAGGCAGAAATTCCTTCACCGTTGATAGACGGATGGTAAACCACGATGGGCTTGTGATTCCACGCTGCCGGAGTCTTCGACAGCTCGTCCTTGGGATAGTAGAGTGGACCTTGCGATCCTGAGTGAACTCCCTCAGTCAGGATGACCATTGGAACCACGACATGCTCCCGCCCTTCCAGATTATCCACTCGGCATCCTGCGGGCAGCAGATTGCATGTTAGTCTTGCGAACGTCTTCATTTCACCTAGACCTAAATGGTGGACTCTATCGTTTCATAGGACATCTACTGCGAGAATGACTCTCCGTAAAGACTAATTTTAACGAATCTTTTCTCTAAGTGAATGGATCAATTCCCTTGTTGCATCTTCTGAGTAGATTCTTTCAGAGATGCATTCGGGTCAATTCCCTTGAAGGGCCTCAGAACAATAGCTGAAGAGATTAGTTTCAAAGCAACCTCACCTGGCTTCGCGGAGGCAATTATTTCATCTACCTCCGAAATCGTCATCCGCTCGCTTAGAGCACCAGAAATGATCTTGAGCGACTCACCAATGAGCTGGTATTGCTGACAGAGCAGGGTGTATTGGGCGACAAGATCGATGTAACCACAATCCATTTGCTTTGCGAGCTCCTCAATCTCGGCCCATCTCCTCTCCACCTCGCTGACAGAAATTCCCAGCTTGTGAGCGATATTGTGATTGGGCAGGCCTGCTGTCTTGTATTTCACCAAGAGCTTCTCATCGTCTATTTTCATTTTCTGTGATCCAAAATGTAATTGAGTAGAACCTGCCGATTGTGATTCATCTGTGTCCCTTGGTTTACGGGATGCCAATGATGCAACAGACAGAGCCAGGAGGATCTCATCCACAGCTCTTTCGCTTTAGGACGACTTATTTCATCACGGCATCGACTCGTCACGTTCTTGAAAGTAATCTCACCTGGTAGGGGATCTGTCCTCCTCTGATTCTTCTCCAGCATATAAATCTGTTGATAGTCCTCCCACCCATAACCCCTGAATCTTTCATCACAGCCTCCCAGATCCAGATACTCCTGCCTCCTGCAAATGAAATTTGTCGCAGCGGGATTGATGTAGGGAATAGCAGAGTAGGTCTTTCGATTCTCCATGATCCAGGCATAGGCAGGCGCGTCCAGAGGGATCTTCAACAGTTTGGAATAGATCCTATTCAGATAGATCATCCCTCCGTTATACCACACAGTGGGAACGGTATAGCGCAAATGATCGAGAAGCGTTTCAAAGTAATAGCAATTCGGAAAGCAGTCCACGTCCAGCTTCATGATCCATTCAGTCGTGGCATCACGAGCTCCTTGGTTGTGGTAGTAGCCGATGGAGTGTTCATTCTTCTTCCAAGCAACAGATGAGAAAGCTTCAACATTAGGTGGGGCTTCGTCCTTGAACCAAGGTGGAGGAAGTTCATCAATGAAGTAAATGAGATGTTGAACCTGAATGTCAGACACTCCTCTGAGATTCTTCAACCACAGCCGAAGCATGTCAGGACGATCCCAATATGGAGTGATGGTGGTTAGGAGGGGTTCCATCGGGAGTAGTATTCACCTTCTTTGAATTTCGTCTTGAGAGTCATCGAGACAGACTCATCTGGCCGATAGCACGCGGCTGGGAGAATCCTGAAATCCATACTCACTCTAGCCTTTCCCGTGGTATTGACCCTATTCCCATGAGTGAGCTTATTCCCATTGAATTCAACCAGTTGACCCACCCTCAGCGCCATCGGCTGAAAACCTCCCTTCCCTATGTCTGACTCCACCCACACACTGGCGTCTCCGTCTGAGTTGGTGAGAGGAATGATGTAATTCATCTCACCCTCTGGGTGGCCGAACTGGGCGTCATTGTGGAAGGCTCCTACAGCCAGGTTGTTTCTCAGGTGGACTCTGAAGGTTGGGAATTTCTGGTAGAGGAAAGAAGGACTCATCAGAGGGGCCATCACCCCACTAATGAATCTTTCATAGAGAATCACCATCTCAGGCCACCCAGCATGGTATCTGTCGTAGAACTTTCGATGGAAAGAGGTCTTGGAGTCTGCACCCACCTTGAAGAGCTCCATGTGTTCTTCATGAAGATCCTCCAGGTAAATAACACCCATCAAATCTGCGATAGGGGTCACAAAGTCATAACGATTGATGTCGTATTTGATGTATCTCATAAAGGACATTTCTGGCGGCGGATGTAGAGTTTGTCACCCCACCCGTGCTTCGTCATCTTCGTTTCGGCTCCCAAGAAATCAAACCGTAGAAGGAAATCATCAATGTCTCTCACAAACGGACACCCTTTGTAAAGTTCCTTCGTATTCACCTCAACGTAGGCGTAGTCAAAAAGCCATAGCCAGTCTCCCATGCCTCTCAAAGCGAGCAACTCAGCCCCTTGGAGATCTACATTCAGGAACCAACCTCCTCCAATCTCTATCCCGCGGTCAAACAGGAAGGTGTCCACCCGACTCGTCAACATCCTGATTTCTTCACAGAAGACTGTCCCTGGGTGCTCTTGAAGATGAGTCCCAAACTCGAGGAACGACGAACTCTGCGATTCGTTGTTGGCGCGCCTGAACACGACCACCTCTCCATCCCTATCGCTAAGACAGGCCTGGAACGCAAGGTGTCCTGGATATTTCGCAACGTTATTGTAGAGCTGAATATGAATGTCTGGCAACGCCTCAAACCAAATCACCTGCTTGATCCCTAGCTTGTCGTAGGTAGCAGCCTCCTGCCCCGTGTTAGCACCCAGGTGAAGAACCCCCTTGGCTTTGATCTTGTGCCGGGCGAAGAGTTGGTCAAATGGTATTAGCATAGCCGTGCATGTAGCAATTATCCCACGTTCCTGGGAGATCGTTTGGAAAGACTTCCTCACATCTGATCATTCCCAACGTGGGTCCTTTGAAATTCCAAACATGGAACCCATAGATGCTCTTCTGCAATACCCGCGCAGAGTAATGAGCTTTGCCTTCATCATTCAATTCAGAAAGGCTGCTATGGCTGAGGGAGAGATCATAACTGTCTGGTTCATAGTCACCAAGAGTAGGCCAAATGCCATCCCATCCCATCAGCCGGATGTATCGCCGTTGTAGCATTGAAGGTTCCAATAGATCGAAAAAGGTATAGTTCGTTACAAGACCGAATAGTTTCAGGCAATGAGCAAGATTCCCATACCCAGGTCCAATCTCAGCAATTCTGAAAGGACCAATCCCAAAAAGACGGATGATCTGGGAGCAGACCAAAACTGAGGACGCCGTTGTCCCAGATAGCTTGTGACCATGAATATTAGCCACATCAACGTCCCACGGACCTCCAACGCGATCTGCCTCTGCTAATGCGGGAAGAAGATCGAGGCACCTTGGATAAAGACGCATCGCCATTGACCAGTAACGAGGAACATGATCTGCATGTCTATTCTCGGTGACGTATCCCAACGTCCTCATCTGTTTGAATTTGTAAAACAATTCATCTGACGTGGCTGCTTTCAGACAGTCAAAAAGCCAGTCACGTTTGATGTCTTCTGGAATCATCCAGTTCATTTCACAACCTGGTCAACGTAGAGTGGGAGGAAATAAGCCCGCTGCTCCCAGGTTGCCGGGCCGGCCATGTGGAGTGTGGGCATACCTGGAACCCACTGAGTTCCATCTGTCCAAATCTCAGGACAAAAACAACCAATCTCATCTGCCTTGCAACCGCGGACGCCAGCGTAGGAAGTCTCTCTGATGATCTCATCAAAATACCACTGCTCCCATGGATGGTGAGTGATTATGACACGCTGGTTGGGACGGACACAAGGAGAACCTATCTCACACCTTTCCCTCCATTCGGTGACGAACTTCCTCGCTGCTTTGGTATTCCGCCAGACCGTCAGTCCGGCGCAGAGATACTTCCAGGCATGCCAGTTCCCTTGCTGATATGCGGCCATGAAAATGCCAGGGAGGTCTGCAAGATCTCCGATGTCTACCTTATGATTCATGAACAAGACATCAGCATCGGCCCAGATGATCCGATCCCACCCCTCATTCATCAAACGGTCAATCTCGTAGACCTTCGAGAAGCTGGGGTGGAGATCTTTCCAGTGCCTCTCGGTGATGACTTCGTGGGCGTAGTCTTTCGCTGCGGCAAAGTTCTTTTGGTTCTGAATGAAACCGCCACAGTAAGGAGCAATCTCCGGCGTAGCAATGGTTATGATTTTTCTCCTCATGGCTTCATAACCCACCAGCTGGGCCAGTCCTTCTCTCCTGTTGTCCTGAGCATAAATCTATTCAAAGAAACAAATTCATCCACTGCGGTTTTCACTCCGTAATTCACCCCGGCATATTCACCAGCCAAGTAATCATGACCGGCAAGAATCCCACCCGGCTTGACCTTGGGCCACCACAGTCGGATATCTTCGCGGGTGGACTCCAGTGTGTGATTAGCGTCGATGTAAACGAAATCAAGATCTTGGTCTCGAAAATGAAGGACCGCATCCGATGAGATCTTCCTTATCAACTGGGCGCGACCTTGATACCTCTCAGAAACCTTCAGGACCCTTTGGTATCGAGCCTCCTGATCATGGTCACCATGCACGCTATAACCTGGGGCATCTTGCACCGCCCAAGGATCAATCAAGTAACACGTCCCAGGCCAGTGGTCGAGAAGGTAGAAGCTGAAATAGCCTTCAGCCACGCCCACCTCCGCAGCATACCCCGTCAGCCCCAGTTTGCAGAGCAGTGATGCAAATTCAGTCCTCGTATTGACTTTCATAGGTTACCATCCTCTCTCAACCAACTTAGTGGGAATCTCTCTTTCCCAAGCCTTTTCACCTGTCCATTCTGGAATCGTCCCTACCCAGGGCACAGTATGGCCCGTCTCTATGTAGGCCTGCTTGGAACCGCCGCGCAAGCTGATCCGGCCCGGCAACGGGCGGTTATACCAATAGAACGGTTTGAATCTTTTCTCGTCAATCCCAACTGAACGGATTCCTAAACTTCGCATTCGCCTATCAAACTCCTGGTCATCCCCGGCATACTCCGGCCGGTAACCTCCTACCTTCTCAATCAGACTCCGGCGGTAGGCCCAACACCCATGATAAGCGAAACGGCCGCTCTTGCGGTTGAACGTCTCACTTTGGACCCATGCACCCTTCACGAAGTCAATGGCTATCCTAGGCTGAACAAACTCATTGCGACTGAGAGCATCGGCAAGAGACTCTAACCACCACGGCATGTAGATATCATCGTCATCGGCTTTCGCAATGGCATCGCTATCAAAAGAGGCGAGGGCCATCACCGCATTGTTCTTCTCACCCAGCGAGCGAAACCGGCGTGGAACTGAGATGAGCTCCCAGCGATCACCCTTCTGGTTTGAATACTGTCCACCATCATCAAGGATTATCAGTTCCCTGTTCTGATAGGTCTGGTGCTCAAAACACTTGATCAGCCTCGGAAGAAGGTCCGGCCGATTGAGGGTAGGGCAGAAGGCGGTGATTTTCATCATAATCTCTCCCATTGTGGTGGAACGATGTCCTTCGTATCATGCCCACCCCAGCCCGGCACAAACCAAAGCTTCGGCATGATGACCCTCTTGGTGGGGTTTCTATTCAACCAAGCCGCCCACCACGAGAAGGTGCTGGCAGAGCAGATGTGGTGCTCGCATGAGCTCATCTCCTCAAGATCCTCAACCTCGTTCTGTCCGACCGAGAACGAACAGTCCTTCCTCTTTTCAAAATGCTTCATGCACCATTCAATGTCGTCGGAGAAGAAGAGAAAGTGGTGATCTGGGAACAGACTCATCGCCTTCTTAATCCACTCTACGGGGACCTTGGGGTGTTTCTTCACCCACTTCAGGTAGTCTGTGCGCCGGACATGAACCGAGACGAATTGGGGCTTGAGATCCCAGTCGAAATCAAACAAGTCGAGGATCTCTGTGCGGAACTCTTTGAAGTATCTTTCGCTTTGCCAATAGCCATCTAGGATGATGTTGTTCTTTTCAATCCACCTCTCTTCAAAGGGAATCTCGTGATAATGAAAGACCTTCTCTTTGACGTTGACGAAAGGCAGCGACGGCTCAAAATCCTTATTGACGAGATGAGAGAGATAAACGGGATCACGACGAGGAGACCATGGAACTAAGGGCATCGTGA